>Ga0209415_10005599_pt1 | contig 22525 bp, 11 predicted proteins | sample PeaSoiSIISIP2007_FD_187696 | JGI IMG/M metagenome (GOLD analysis project Ga0209415, IMG submission 187696) | Peat soil microbial communities from Weissenstadt, Germany - SII-SIP-2007 (SPAdes) (version 2) | ecosystem: Environmental > Terrestrial > Soil > Wetlands > Peat | place: Germany... | reverse complement strand
GAGGCACACGATGTCCTGGTGGCTTGACGCATCCAGGGTTTCGCAATGCATCACCCCCGGGGGATAGGCCAGCAGATCGAAGATGGCGACATCCAGGGTATCCCCGTTGGTCGCCACGCTCGCCTTGCCGTCGACGAAGTAGATCAGCTCGAGGTAGGGGTGGGAGTGTTCCCGCAAATTCCAGATCTTGCTGTTTTCATCAAAGCGCTCGCAGAACCTCAACGAGACGGGGCCTTTGCCGGCAGCCCTCAGGAAAGCCTGCACGTCTTTCTTCATGGCGTCCGTCAGCATTTCTCGGACCTCATTGAAATTGAGTTTATGAGTGAAGATGCCTTGCTGTCCACTGATCGTAAATAGTATATGATGATACGTGATCAGATTCACAACGTTCCTGAGCCGCCAGATCGAACGGGGCTGCACACGCCGGTAGGTAATCCAAGCCACGTATCCCGAGCCGCCATTCTTGCTGCCTATTTTGCCAAACGGGACGAGGCTGCCGGTGCGCTCGGCAAACTGAGGAGACGGGGCTTTCGCCGCATCGCGTTGATGCACAAGGCAACGAACGGAGAGGTCCATGCAGGAGACCCATTCCTGCTGCACCGCACGCTCGTGGCCCTCCTTGCAGCCGCTGTCTTCGCACTCGTGTCTCTTGCCGCGTCCCTGGTTCTGGAGTGGCCGATGCTGCTTCCGAGCCTGGCGGGCGGATCCGCCGGACTGCTGGCCGGGTGGATGTTGAACCGGCGCTCGCAGCGCGGCATCAAGCGGAGTCTGCTCAAGGATCACGCGCGATGGCTGGTGTCGGATGAAACGGTCCTCATCCTCCAGGCGCCGTCTCGGACACTGCATGCAGCCGTTTCCCTGCTGCGGGAAGGCGGCGACATCCCGCCTGCTGTTTTCGTTCTGCATCCGAAACGCCCACTGCCCGAGGCCAGGACGCGCGGCTCAATACTCTCGCGGCTCCAGGACGCCCGCCGCAGGATCCACGACGTCTGCACGGATCTCTCCCAGGCAGGCAAGCTGGAGCAGGGAACGCCTCCCACGGCAGAGTGGATTCTCGACAATGAATACGTCATCGAAGGCAATGCGCGCGACGTTCAGGTGAATCTCCCTCCGCAATTCTGCCGTCGGCTTCCGAGCCTCACGGGCGGACCTTTCGCCGGCCTGCCGCGCATCTATGATATCGCCTGCAAGCTCGTTGCCGGCCTCGAGCTGCGCCTGGACAGGGAGAACATCTCGGGGTTCATCGATGCGCGCCAGTCCGACGGCCCCCTGGCTATTGGCGAGCTATGGGCCCTTCCCCAGATGCTGCGCATCGCTTTGATCGAGAGCATACGGGACCTCGGCCTGCGGGCTTCAGCCGAGCTGCGCGAGCGGGAAATCGCGGACTTCTGGGCCGGCCGGCTGATACGGGCCAACAGGAGGGGTCCGGATCAGTTGTTTGCGATCCTTGCCGAGCTTGCCGCAACGCAGCCAAACCCCAGCCCCTATTTCGCTGCTCAGCTGGTCGATCACCTGTATGACGAAGAAGCTGCCCTCGTGCTGGTGCACGGGTGGCTGGAGCGCACGTACCACAGGCCCATCGCAGAGATCAACCTGCGCGAGCAGAACCGCCAGGCAAAGGATCAGATCTCCATCGGCAACGCCTTCACCAGCCTCAGGCAACTCGCCCTGCTCGACTGGCGGGAGATATTCGAGCATTCCAGCCGCGTTGAGCGGCTGCTGCGCAGGGACCCCGCGGGGGTTTATCCACAGATGGACTTCGACACGCGAGATCGCTATCGGAGAGTGATCGAAGAGTTGGCTCGCAGATCCGGCCAGACCGAAGAAGGAGTCGCGGAACAGGTCCTCACGCTCGCCGCGGAAGCGCCCAGCGGCCCCCCTGCTGATGAGCGGCTGCGCCATGTCGGCGCCTGGCTGATCGGAACTGCCAGAGGCGCGCTCGTGCTGCAGCTGCGCTGCAGAGAGAGTGGTGGCTATCGCCGCTTGCACTGGGTCTATCGTCACGCGGCCGCGGCGTACTTCCCTTTGCTTGCCGCCCTCACGATCGCCTCCACACTCGCAATCACCCTGGCTGGCCCGTTCGCGCGCCAGCCGCACGTGCGGGCGCTGGTTGCCCTGCTTCTGCTGCTTCCTGTCAGTCAGCTCGTCCTCGAGCTTCTCAATTACCTCGTCACACGGCTCCTTCCGCCCCGCGGCTTGCCCAAAATGGATTTCAAGATTTCCGGAATCCCGGACGAGTTTCGGACGCTCGTCGTCGTGCCCTTGCTGCTCGGCAATGAGGATTCGATCCGCGCCGAGGTGGAGAAGCTCGAGATCCGCTACCTTGCCAACAAAGAGCGCAACCTCCTCTTCAGCCTCTTCACCGATTACCGGGACGCGGACCAGGTGCAGCGTGTCGAAGACTCGCGCCTTCTGCAAACAATGATCGAGAGTCTGGAAGCGCTGAACCAGCGCCACGGCGACGGGCGTTTCCTGCTTTTCCATCGCGAGCGCGCATGGAGCGCGTCCGAGCAGAAATACATTGGCTGGGAGCGCAAGCGAGGCAAGCTGGAAGAGCTGAATGGCTTGATCACGGGCTCGCGGTCCAGGGAGTCTGCAAACCTGGTCCGGATTGGCGATCCTGCCGCCCTGCGCAACGTCAGGTTCGTGATCACCCTGGACAGCGACACCCAGCTCCCGCCGGGCGCCGCCCGCCGCATGATCGAGACGCTGGCGCATCCTCTCAACCAGCCGCGCGTAGACCAGGCCGGCGGAGTGGCTGCCGGCACGTACACCATCATACAGCCGCGCGTGAGCCCTTCCCTGCCGAGCGCGAGCGCCTCTCTTTTCGGCCGCCTGTTCGCGGATGCGCGGGGGATCGATCCCTACACGCGCGCGGTTTCAGACGTCCACCAGGATCTCACGGGTGAAGGCTCGTATTACGGAAAGGGGATCTATGATGTGCGGGCTTTCGATCGCGTGCTCTCCGGGCGTTTCCCGGACGATCGCCTGCTGAGCCATGACCTGATAGAAGGAGCTCACGTCCGCGTCGGGCTGGCCAGCGACATCGAGCTCTATGACGAGTTCCCTCACGGCTACGGTGAGTACGCGCAACGGCAGCATCGCTGGATTCGCGGCGACTGGCAGATCGCGAAGTGGGTTTCAGGAAGTGTTCCGCGGCATGAAGCCGGGAAAGAACGGAATCCGCTCTCCTTCTACGATCGGTGGAAGCTTTTCGATAACCTGCGCCGCAGTCTTGTGCCGGCCGCCAGCGTTGGTCTGCTCCTGGCGTGCTGGGCCGTCTCGCCCCCCGCGGGCCTGGCTGCAACTCTGGTCGTGGCCGCCCAGCTCCTCTTTCGGCCCTTCGCACAGCCTTTCACCATGGCAACCACGCGACGCGGGCTCAGGGGCTTCACTCTCGCCGTCGTCGCTCACGACCTGCTTCGGGCGCTCGCGGATGCCGCATTCCTTCCCCACCAGGCGGGGCTGGCGCTGGATGCAATAGTCCGGGCCGGCTACCGTCGCTTCATTTCTCACAGGGGAATGCTCCAGTGGACATCCGCCCAGGCGCTGCCCGGAGCCGGTCCCAAGGGGCCGCGGCTCCTCATGATGTCGATGGCCCTGGTCAGCCTTGCGAGCGCCACAACGGCATTCCTCATGCTGCGCTGGCTGCCATCTGGTCTTGTGAATGCCAGCCCGTGGCTGGCTGCATGGTTTCTGTCTCCCCTGGTTGCCTGGCTCCTGAACCTGAAACCGCGCGTCCAGGAACGGCCCCTCGCGCTGCCTCAGGCGGATGCACGATTCCTCAGAGAGATTGCTCGACGGACCTGGCGGTATTTCGACGATTTCGTCGATGCCGGCACATCCTGGCTTCCCCCGGATAACTACCAGGTCTCTCCACGGAATGAGCTGGCAATGCGTACCAGTCCTACCAACATCGGTCTGTGGATGTTGAGCCTGTTGGCGGCCCGCGATTTCGGGTACCAGACCGCGGACCAGGTCTTTGAGAAACTGACGCTCACCATGCAGACCATTGCAGGGATGCAGCGCTTCGAAGGCCACCTGCTGAACTGGTACGAGGTGCGAACCCTGGCCCCGCTCGAGCCCCGTTACGTCTCTTCCGTAGACAGCGGAAACCTTCTGGGTGCCCTGTGGGCCCTCGAACAAGGGCTCCTCGGGATGCTCCGGGAACCAATCCTCGACGATGCAGCCTTTTCCGGCCTCTTGGATACAGGAAGAATCCTGCGACGAATCCTGGGCCGAGGCAGGTCGTCGAGCTCCGCCTCGCAGGCTCTCTCCGCGCTCGTGGGCAAATGGGAAAGCCGGCCGCCTCGGTTTGTCGACTCCCTCCGTCTTCTTCGAGTCGGGGAAGAGGAGCTCAGAGCGATTGCCGGCCCGGGCGAGGATCGTGACTATTGGGCCGGACAGCTGGAGAAGCAATCATCGGCCTGGCGGCACGTCGTGGACCGCTACCTGCGTTGGATGGAGATACTGGCCGAGAAGTCGGAGGAGGAGATCCTGTCTCTGGGCCCCGAGGCCGCGGAGGCGGTGAGCCAGACGCTGTCACGTGCCCCTTCGCTGAGCGACCTGGCCAACGGAAGCGTTCGATGCATTCCAGTCCTGCAGCGCATGCGGGAGACTGCGGCGCCCGCGGATCCGCTCTGCGCCTGGCTTGACCGGGTGCTGCAGGCATTTTCCACCTCCCGCTGGCTGGCCGGCGAGATCCTTGGCCTCGCGGAACGGCTCATCACGGATTGCGGGGCACTGTCGGAACAGATCAACATGCGCTTCCTGTACGACCCCGAGCGTCGATTGTTTTCCATCGGCTACAACGTGTCAGAAGGACGCCGCGACGGCGCATTCTACGACCTTCTGGCGAGCGAAGCTCGACTGGGCAGCTTTGTCGCGATTGCCCGAGGCGATGTCCCGTTCGAGCATTGGTTTTCGCTGAGCCGCCCGTACACGTCAGTCGGCCGACGCCGCGTTCTCCTCAGCTGGACCGGGACGATGTTCGAGTACCTCATGCCCCTGATTTTTCAGGCATCCCTGCCGAACACGCTCCTGGAAGAAGCTGCGCGCGGTGCCGTTGCCGTGCAAATGGAGCATGCACGGCGTCACCATGTGCCATGGGGGATCTCGGAATCTACCTTTGCGGACCTGGACATCAATCGGGTCTATCAGTACAAGGCATTCGGCGTGCCTCAGCTGGGATTGAAGCGCGAGACAGAGGAGAAAGTCGTCGTGGCCCCCTATGCCTCCTTGCTCGCTGTCGGTTTCGCGCCGCTTGAAACAATGCGCAACCTGAGACGCCTGGCCGCCCTTGGGCTGCTGTCCAGCCATGGATACTACGATGCCATCGATTTCAGCCGCCAACCTGGCCGCGCCGGCGGAAAGGGCGTGGTTGTCCAGGCGTACATGGCGCATCACCAGGGCATGAGCTTCCTCTCCTTGACGAACTTCCTTTTCCAGGGAGCGATCCGCGGCCGTTTCCGCGCCGACGGACGCGTGCGCGCGGTCGAGCCCCTGCTCCATGAGAGAGTTCCGGTCCTGCGTTCACTCCACCACATCTCCACGCGCGAACGCGCGCAGGCGGCTGCGAGCGTAGGCGAAATTGCTGCTTCCACGACCACGTTCGACACGGCACACACGCGAACCCCCAAGACTCAGCTGCTCAGCAACGCTCGCTATAGCGTCATGCTCACCAACGCGGGCGGCGGCTACAGCCAGTGGGGCGCGCTGGAGATCACGCGATGGAGATCGGACCGGACACGGGACCCGTGGGGGACCTTTTTCTACATCAACGAACCTGATTCGGGTGAAACCTGGTCCGCCACATTCCAGCCCTGCGGGGGGCCGGATGAATCGTGTTCCACTTCCTTTGCGCTGGATCGAGCCGAGTTCAAGCGCACCGACAACGGCATCCACACGCGCACGGAGGTCGTCGTCTCTCCCGAAGACGACGTGGAGATCCGCCGGATCACGCTGGTCAATCGCTCACTTCGCACGCGCGTGTTGGAATGCACCAGCTATGTCGAGCTATCCATGGCCCCGCACGCGGCCGACAGGCAGCATCCGGCCTTCAACAAGCTGTTCGTTCAGACCGAGGCGCTTCCGCAGCTGCACGCGCTTCTTGCGTTCCGACGTCCGCCCGGGCAGGATGCCCCGTCGATGTACGTTGCTCACCGCGTGACTGTCGAAGCCGCGGAGCAGGAGCCGCTCCGATTCGAGACAGACCGCCGAACGTTTATCGGCAGGGGACGGACCCTGGCGAATCCAAGAGGAAGCATCGAGGAGCCGCACAACTCCGAGGGATACGTGCTGGATCCGGTTCTCAGCATCCGAACGCGTGTGCGCCTTGCTCCCGGGCAGCACGTTGTGCTTTCGCTGGTGCTCGCCGCCGCCGAAAGCCGGGAGCACGCTTTGCGGCTCATGGCAAAGTACGCCGACCCGCACGCAATTGATCGAGCCATGGACTTTGCATGGGCTGCCGCGCAGCTCGAGCTGCGCGTGCTGCGCATCCAGCCCGACGACGCGCGCCGCTTCCAGCAGCTTGCAAGCCACCTGTTGTACCCCAACCGGCTGCTGCGGTCTGCCGCGGAGCGCATCGAGGAGAATGTCAAAGGCCAGGCCGGTCTCTGGCAGTACGGGATCTCGGGAGACGTCCCCATTGCCCTGGTGACGATCAACGAGATTCGTGACGTCGGCCTGGTCGGACAGATGCTCCAGGGGCACGCCTACTGGCGCATGCACGGGCTGATCGCAGACCTGCTGATCATTGCTGAGGAGGCGAGCACCTACGAACGGCCGGTGCACGAGAGGCTGGAAGCTCTGATCCAGGCCCATTCGACGCATACGGGCAGGGACAAGCCCGGCGGTGTTTTCCTGCGGAGTGCCGACCAGATTCCGGAGGCGGACCTGACACTTCTCCACGCGGCCGCCAGCGTTGTGCTCGTGGGGGCGCGCGGCGCTCTCCCGCAGCAGGTGGGCATACCGGGAGAGGCGCCGGAACCGCCGCAGAGGCCGGCCTGGAAACGGGCTTCCGAAGATCCGTCCTCTCCCCTTCCGTTCCTGGAGCTGCCGTATTTCAACGGCATCGGCGGCTTCACTCGGGACGGCCGCGAATATGCGATCTATCTCGGCGCCGGCACCCACACCCCAGACCCCTGGGTGAATATCATGGCCAACCCGAGTTTCGGAACCCTGGCAAGCGAAAGCGGCGCCGGGTTCACATGGAGCGGGAACAGCCAGCGAAATCGACTCAGCACGTGGTCGAACGATCCAGTTACCGACCCCGCCTCTGAGGTGCTGTATGTCAGGGATGAGGAGACTGGCGTGTGTTGGACGCCGACTGCATCCCCCATCCGGGAAGAAGCAGCGTACCGAACACGCCACGGCGCGGGGTACACCGTGTTCGAGCACAACAGCAACGGCATCAGCCAGGAGCTGACAATGTTTGTCCCCATGGATCCTGAAGGGGGACAGCCGGTGAAGCTGCAGCGGCTCCGTTTGAAAAACGACTCTTCCCGATCCCGCACGCTCTCGCTGACGTGGTATGTCGAGTGGGTGCTTGGCGAGCATCGGGAGACCTCGCAGATGCACATCGTCACCGGATGGGACGACGAGATCCAGGCCCTGACGGCTCGAAATGTATTCCATCCGGAGCGCGCGGATCGTATCGCATTCGCGGCGCTCAGCGTCGGGGTGGAATCGTGGAGCGGCGACCGCACCACGTTCCTGGGGCGCAACGGTTCTTTGAAATCCCCGGCAGCAATGGAGCGGACATCCCTGTCGGGCCGTACGGGAGCGGGGTTCGATCCCTGCGCGGCGCTGCGGACGATCCTCGAGCTGGCGCCCGGTGAGCAGACAGAAGTGGCATGCATGCTCGGTGAGGTGGAGTCGCGTGAGGCGGCGCGCACCATGGTCTACTCCTATCGCACGACCGGGGTCGACGCGGCGCTGGAAGAAACGAAGGCCTGGTGGAACGAGCTTCTGGGCACGGTGGAAGCGCATACGCCCGAGCTTTCCGTTGACTTCCTCATCAATCGATGGATGGTGTACCAGAGCCTGAGCTGCCGGGTATGGGGACGGTCTGCGTTCTACCAGTCGGGAGGCGCGTTCGGCTTCCGCGACCAGCTTCAGGACATCATGGCTCTCCTGTACGCCGCGCCCTCCCTGGCGCGTGATCACATCATCCTTGCGGCGAGCAGGCAGTTCCGGGAGGGAGACGTCCAGCACTGGTGGCATCCGCCGAGCGGAGATGGGATCCGATCACGCATCTCAGACGATCTGTTATGGCTGCCATTTGTTGCTGCGCAATACCTGCGAGTCACAGGCGATTCAGAAATCCTGAGCGCGCAGGTTCCCTTCCTCGACGGTCCAACGCTGAGAGAGGATCAGCATGAAGCCTTTTTTACCCCAACGGCCACGGCGGAGACTGCCACGCTTTTCGAGCATTGCCGGCGCGCTGTTGCCCACGGCCTGACTGCCGGGCCGCACGGCCTTCCCCTCATGGGAACGGGGGACTGGAATGACGGAATGAACCTCGTCGGCGCAGAAGGGAGGGGAGAGAGCTCCTGGCTGGGCTGGTTCCTCGTGGATGTCCTGACAGGGATGTCTGAAATGTCCGAGGCGCTGGGCAGGACAGACTCGAAAGCTGAATACCTTCACCAGAGGGACGAGCTGAGCGCCCGGATCGAGCGAGCCGCGTGGGATGGGGATTGGTACATACGGGGGATTTTCGATGACGGCTCTCTCCTGGGCTCGTCGCGCAATTCCGAGGCGCGGATCGACTCCCTTCCCCAGTCCTGGGCTTCCTTGAGCGGTGGCGCGGACGGGGGTCGGGCAGGCAAGGCGCTGGAGTCCGCCTGGTCCCAGCTCGTTCGGCAGGAGGACGGGCTGGCGCTGCTTTTCACGCCCCCTTTTGACAAAGCCGTACCGTCGCCCGGGTACATACGGGCCTACCCGCCAGGGGTTCGAGAAAATGGAGGCCAGTATACGCACGCCGCGGTATGGCTTGCCATGGCCCTGGCTCGCCAGGGAGACGGCACCCGCGCAGAGAAGCTGTTGCGGATGCTCAACCCCGTCGAACAGACGCGGGATCCGGAGTCCGTGCAGCGGTACTCTGTTGAGCCGTACGCGATTGCCGCGGACGTTTACCGCTTGCCTGGACGCATCGGCCGCGGCGGCTGGTCATGGTATACCGGCTCCGCGGCATGGATGTACCGCGCCTGGGTGGAGGAGGTGCTCGGCCTGAAAGTGCGTGGAAACAAATTGCTGGTGGAGCCCGTCATCCCCGGCTGGTGGAGCGGATTTTCCGTGCAGTATCGTCATGGGAAGGCGCTCTATGCGGTCCGCGTAGAGAACCCCGAGGGCTGCGAGCGCGGCGTTTCCCGCATCGAGGTGGACGGCAGATGCATCGAGGATGGACTCATCCCCCTGACGCGAGACCTGGTCAGACACGAGGTCCTGGTACGCATGGGAATCCACGCTGAGAACCAAACTGCCGTCACACCCTCCGCTTCTCGCGTCGAACCCTGAGTCGCGGCTGCGTTCCACGAGCCTCGTCAGTCGAAGCGATCAAGGTTCATCACCTTGCTCCACGCAGCGACAAAGTCCTTCACGAACTTCTCCTTGGAGTCGTCACACGCATAGACTTCGGCGATGGCCCGAAGCTGGGAGTTCGAACCGAAGATGAGATCGACGCGCGTGCCGGTCCACTTGACTTCACCCGTTTTGCGATCCCGCCCTTCAAACGAGTCTTTGGCTTCCGATACAGCCTTCCATTCCGTGCCCATGTCGAGCAGGTTCACGAAGAAGTCGTTGGTCAGCGTCTCGGGCCTCTTGGTAAAGACGCCGTGTCTGGACTGCCCGACGTTTGCACTCAGGGCCCGCATGCCGCCGATCAGAACCGTCATCTCGGGGGCGGTCAGCGTCAGTAACTGCGCCCGATCCACCAGCAGCTCCTCTGCCGGCGCTTGCAGTCCCTTTCGCTGGTAGTTGCGGAAGCCGTCCGCAACCGGTTCAAGCACCGCGAACGAAACCGCATCCGTCTGCTGCTGCGAAGCATCCATGCGTCCTGGCGCAAAAGGAACCTTGACGCTATGCCCCGCTTTCTTCGCGGCCTCCTCCACGGCTGCGCAGCCGCCGAGAACGATCACGTCCGCAAGCGAGACCTTCTTCCCGCCGGGCGCCGCTCTGTTGAAGTCTTTCTGGATGGCCTCCAGCTGCTTCAGGGCCTTCGCCAGCTCGGCCGGCTGGTTCGCTTCCCAGTCCTTCTGCGGAGTGAGGCGAATGCGCGCCCCGTTGGCCCCACCACGCTTGTCGCTGCCGCGGAAGGTTGACGCCGACGCCCAGGCCGTCAAGACCAGTTGGGAGATGGAAAGCCCGGATGCGAGGATCCTGGTCTTCAGGGAAGCGATGTCCTGCGCATCGATCAACGTGTGATTGACCGCGGGGATGGGGTCCTGCCAGATGAGCTCTTCGGCAGGGACCTCCGGACCGAGATAGCGCGCGCGAGGTCCCATGTCACGGTGCGTCAACTTGAACCAGGCCCGGGCGAACGCGTCCGCCAACTGATCCGGATGCTCCATGAAGCGCCGTGAAATCTTTTCATACGCAGGGTCGAACCGCAGAGAGAGGTCCGTGGTAAGCATGGAAGGCGCGCGGCGCCTGGACGGATCGTGGGCGTCCGGCACCGTGCCGGCGCCTGCGCCACCCTTCGGTTGCCACTGATGCGCACCGGCCGGGCTCTTCGTCAGCTCCCATTCATAGCCGAACAGGTTCTGGAAGAAACCGTTGCTCCACTTCGTCGGCGTCGCGGTCCAGGTGACTTCCAGGCCGCTTCCGATCGCGTCATCACCTTTGCCGGTGCGGAAGCTGCTCTTCCAGCCGAGGCCCTGCTCCTCGATGCCGGCTGCTTCCGGCTCGGGCCCGACATGGGACGCAGGGCCGGCGCCGTGGGTCTTGCCGAAGGAGTGGCCGCCCGCGATGAGCGCAACCGTCTCTTCGTCGTTCATCGCCATGCGCGCGAATGTCTCGCGGATGTCCCGGGCGGCGGCCACCGGATCCGGGTTGCCGTTGGGACCTTCCGGGTTGACGTAGATCAGGCCCATCTGCACGGCAGCAAGCGGATTCTCGAGGTCACGGTCTCCCGAGTAGCGCTTGTCCTCCAGCCACTTGCCTTCGGAGCCCCAGTAGATGTCCTTTTCCGGTTCCCAGACGTCCTCACGCCCGCCGCCAAAACCGAAGGTCTTGAAGCCCATGGATTCCAGAGCGACGTTCCCGGCGAGGATCATCAGGTCCGCCCATGATATCTTGCGGCCGTGCTTCTGCTTGATCGGCCAGAGCAGGCGGCGCGCCCTGTCGAGGAGGACGTTGTCGGGCCAGCTGCTGAGGGGAGCAAAGCGCTGGCTGCCGTTGCCTGCGCCGCCACGGCCGTCCCCAGTGCGGTAGGTGCCGGCGCTGTGCCATGCCATGCGGATGAACAAAGGTCCGTAGTGACCGAAGTCCGCAGGCCACCAGTCCTGGGACCTGGTCATCAGTTCGCTGAGGTCCTTCTTCACCGCCTTCAGGTCGAGACTCTTGAACTCTTCAGCGTAGTTGAAATCCCCGCCCATCGGGTTGGACTTGGAGGAATGCTGGTGCAGGATGTCGAGGCGCAACTGGTTCGGCCACCAGTCGCGGTTTGACGTGCCGCCGCCGGCACCATGGTTCGACGAGCGCTTTGATTCGGTTGACATGGTACGCTCCTTTCGGTTTCGTATTCGGAACGATTCTTATTATTGGGCAGAAACAGGAAGCCGTCAAGCTTTCTTCGCGCATTTCGGGCATAATCCGTAGAACTCGACTGCGTGCCTGTGTACCTGGAAACCCTCGGAGGTCGGAACCTGCTTGTCGAGGCCGCGCTGGACAGGGAGCTTCAGATCGATGACTGCATCGCACCTTTCGCAGATGAAATGGTAGTGTTCGGTGACATTCGCGTCAAGGCGGTCGAAGGTGCTGCCGAAGGCAATTCTACCGATCAGGCCCTGGTGGACGAGAATTCCAACGTTTCTGTAGATGGTTCCTATACTGAGGTTGGGGAACTCCTTCTTCAGCCTTCCGAACAGCCAGTTTGCGGTGGGATGGGTGTCCGTTGATCGCAGGAGAGCAAGAATTCTTTCGCGCTGCTTGCTTCGCCTGTAGGGCGGACGCTTGTCAGATTTCTTGCGATTCTCTGCCATTGGACCCCGCAATTGTACCTGAGTCGGATCGAGACTGCAATCCAGGGGGCGGTGAGGGTTCGGCGGGTCGGGCGGCCGAGTCAGCGATGCAGGTGTTCGAATGCGCACAACCGCAGGAGATCTTCCACCTCCTCCTCGATCAACTTTCCCTCGGCGTGGTAGACCGCGTCGGCGGCTTCGTAGTACTTCGACCGTTCCCGTGACCACATCAGGTGGACGTCCTCTTCCAGCGTGGTTCCCGGGTTCACGCGAGGGCGGTCAGCAGCCTGGACACGGCGCACGAGCTCCGCCTCGGAGACCTCAAGGAGGATCACCCGGCCGGTTCCCCGCAGCAAGTCCCGGTTCCACTCGTAGCGGACCGTCCCTCCACCAAGGCAGATCACAGAGTCCCTGCGCTGTGCCAGGTCCTTGCAGATGGAGTACTCGAGCTCCCGGAAGGCGAGCCACCCTTTCTCCTTTACGAGCATGTGAAACGAATGGCCCAGACGCCGGTCCATCTCCTCGTCGAGGTCGAAAAAGGGCCTGTCGAGGCGATGCGCCAGCAGGCGCCCGAGAGTGGTCTTTCCCGACCCGATCATCCCGGAAAAATAGATGTTCACGGTTCTCCTCCGCGGGGGCGCCGCGGTTTCAGACGATTCTTCACGTACATCCGGTACTCTTCAGCCATATCCTGGTAGAGCCCGGCGAAACTGGGGTCCGGAGTGACGGGAGCGTCTCGGTGTACCCAGTCGCGTGTGAGCGCCGTAAGGGATTCCGACCTGCCTGCCGAGCCTTCCAGCATGAGCGCGCAGAACAGGGCGATCCCCCTCGCGGTCATCTCCTTGTCCCGGGCGGGATGGAAAGGCACCTGAAGAGCGTCAGCGCGGATTCTGTTCCAAAGGAGAGATCCGGATGACCCGCCTCCGACAGTCACCGCTGAGAGGGGAAGACCGCTTGCCTTCATTTCGTCCATGAGCAAGCGAGCTCTCGCGGCGGCGCCCTCCATGCAAGCCCTGGCGAGGTGACCTGGAGTGTGGTTCAGGTCCAGGTTGAGCAACGCTCCCTTCACTTCCTCCTGCCAGAACGGCGCCCGCTCGCCGGTCAGACTTGGGATCATCCGCAGGCCTTCGCTCCCGGCCGCCACGGCGGCGGCCATCGATTCGAGCTCATCCACGGGGCGGCCCGTGAGCTGCGAAATCCAGGCCAAGGCTCCGCCAGACAAGCCCATGGCCCCGCCCGTGAGCGTTCCGTCTCCCGCCATGGCGGTGTTGACGGTCAGGCTGAGGCCTTCAACCGGAGCGCGGTCTGGTACATGGCACATGAGCACGTCGGTCGTGCCCGAGACGAGCACCCCGAACGCAGGGTCGAATACACCGCCGCCGTACATGGCCGAAGTGCCATCCGTGGTTCCCCGAGCAATCGGGGTGCCGGCGCGCAGCCCCGTCAATTCCGCGGCCTCGGCCGAAACGGTTCCCGCCCGAGCCGAGGCCGGCTCGGGCTCCGGCAATAGTGAACGGGACACCCCGGCGGCCTCCCAGGCCTCCGCGAAGGGTGCCGCGCAGCCGGTTTCCCATCCCAGGGAATAGTCTGCATGGGCGTAATCCGTGCCCACCGTCCCGCCCAGGCGGCGGACCATTTCGTCCTTCAGGCCGACGACCCGCCGCACCCGCGCGAGGAGCCCTGGGTTGCGCCGTCCCAACCGCATCAACTTGGGCAGCAGCAGCTCCGAAGTGGGAATCCTGCCGCAGGCGCGATGGCACAGCCCGGGGGTCAGCCGGTTCAGAAGGATGCTGGCCTCATTGCCCGCGCGATGATCCATCCACGTGGTGGCGGGGGCAATCACTTGCTGGTCACGGTCCAGGAAAACGTAGGCCAGGAATGAGGCGGCCCCCACGGCGTCGATCCTTCCGGGAGACTCCTGCGAAGCTTCCCGGATGAGGCGCGCGGCCATTTGCCAGATGGACTCCACTTCGACTTCGCCGTCAATGAACACCGACGGAGCCACCGCCGCCCGCCACTCGCGGATGCGGCGGCGGTCGATGACTGAGTACTCCACAACGCGGCAGGAAGAGGTGCCGCAATCGATAACCAGGATTGACACCGCGCGCGCCTATGCCGCGGCCTGCTTCACGGCCTCGACCAGCGCCCGGGCGGTCACGGGGTCGAGCCAGGTCGGAAAGCTGCAGCCGGGCGCGAGCAGGAGCCGGGTCCGGCCGCCCAGCCGCATCCCCTCCTGGGCATTTCTGATGGCCTCGGCCGGCGTTACGCGTGTGACCCGGTCCTTGTCCAAACCGCCCATGATTGTTCCGGCGAATCTTTCCCGCATCTGCGGTATTCCCGGGTTGGACGGGTGGCGGTCCTCGTACGACAGGATGGGCACGGGGAAGTCCAGAGCATCATCCACGTAGATGCCGATGTCGTGGACATGCGCCGTGTTCATGGGGCCGGCGTCCTTGATCGCTTCGAATATCCGTTTCACAAATGGCTTGGCAAACTTTTCGTAGCGTTCACGGGGCACCTGCTTCGCGCTCCCGAACGTCGAGAGGAAGATCCCGCGGCTGCCCAACCGAAGGGACTCGCGGCAATAGGCGATCACGTTGTCCGTGATGACATCCAGGGCGTCGAGCACCGCCTGCGGCGCCTGCTCCACCATCGCCTCCAGATGCTCGCCGACGAGGTTTCGGAGCAGCACCTGCCACGGTTCGAAAACCGTGTCGATGACGTAGGCCGCCGCTTGCAGCTGCTGGACCACGATGGAGACCGCCTTGAGCTGTTCCGCCCACGCCGTATCTCGCGGGTCGAACCGTGTCACTCGATTCAGGTCTCGGGCGGAGGAGATCTCCATGGTCCCCGCCGGCATGGGGTAGAAGTAGTCGTTCATGAGCTTGAGCCAGTCCAGGTCGTAGTAGCGGAAGAACTCCAGGGACACCTCGGCGATCCGCTGCCCCGGGGCGTGCTGGACGCCGAAGTGGTACCAGAACGAGACGGGCGGGCGATCCACCTCGCGGCCCGCAAGGCTCCGATCCACGCGTTCGGTCTTGGTCATGTTCTTCTCCTCTTCGCAAAGTTGGCCACGGCTATAAAGGTCACTCACTCCTCCCGGGAGGTCAACACGACCAGCGAAGATGTTTGACCACCGTCCGGCCACGCATGTAACTTTGATCAGTAGGCCGGAGCGCCGGGCTCAGCCATACGTGAGTGAGTTACTCAGGAGGTAACAGTGAAGAATCAAAGACGTGGTTTCGGTCTTTCAGCCCTTATGGCGTGCGTAACCGTGCTGGCCGCGGTGACACTCGCTGGATGCTCGGGCGGCTCGAGCAAGGACTTCGTTCTTGGAATCGGCCTTCCCCTCACGGGGAGCAACGCCACATATGGGGTGGCTTCCCAGGATTCCGAACAGCTCGCGGTGGACTACATCAACGCCCACGGCGGAATCCTCGGCCGCCAGATCAAAGTCATCTGGTGGGACACAAAGGCAGACCCCGCAACCGGAGTGGCCGGAGCGCAGCAGTTCGTCAGCAAGCACGTCAACGCCGTGGTCGGGTTCTTCAACAGTGACGTGACGGTACCGGCTATCCGCATCCTGCAGCAGGCGAACATCCCCTTGTTTGGAGACAATCCCAGCACGCCCAAGCTTGCCTCCCTTCACCTCACCAACTTCATCCGACTCACGGGAGACGACGCGCTGGAAGGAGTGATCCAGGGACAGTTCGCAGTGCAGAAACTGCACGCGAAGACCGTGGTGGCCCTGGACGACCAGGAAGCCTTCGGTGAGGCTTTTGCCCAGGCCTTCGTGGACGAGGTAAAGAAAGAGGGAGCCACGGTGCTCGACTACGAGGGCGTGGATCCGACGGCCAATGACTATTCGGCCATCCTTTCCAAGGTCGCGTCGTTGAAGCCGGACCTTCTCGAGTTCTCGGGCTTCTACCAGCCGGCCGGCCTGCTGGTGAAGCAGGCGCGGCAGATGGGGATCAAGTCCCTCTACTTCACGGACAGCGCCGTGTACGGGGACAAGTACCTCGGCATTGCGGGCAAGGCGGCCATCGGGACCTACATGACGAACAACCCGGCCTCGTCTCAAACCAACACGCCGCTGCAGAAGTATCTCTCCGACACGCTGTCGAGCAAGTACCAGATCAAGGTGGACGGGATCGACGCCAACGCCTTCGACGCGGTCATCGCCGTCAGCTACGCGGCCCAGCTCGCAAACTCCATCAAGCCGGCGGACCTCATCAAGGTCATGCACGACGTGAAGTTCCAGGGCGCCACCGGAGACGTCTCGTTCCTTCCCGACGGGGACCGGGCCCAGGTGGACTACACGGTGGAGGAGGTGACCCCCTCAATGACGTATAAGACTCTCCAGGAGCTCAAGGAAGTCCTCTAGCAAATCCCGGGGGCCCATCCCCGAGGCAGCAGCCGGCAGGGAGCAGCTCCCTGCCGGGTCCCTTTTTCGACAGGAGCAGACGTCCATGGTGCAGGAGCTCATCAACGGGATTGTCGTCGGTGCGTCATATGTTCTGCTGGCCCTTGGCTTTTCGCTGGTCTACGGCCTGATTCGATTGATCAACTTCGCCCAGGTGAGCCTCTACACCCTCGGCGCGTACTTCGCCCTCGCTGCCACGCCGCTGCTGGCCTCCTGGTTTCCCGGGAACGGCTGGCTGGCACTTTGCCTCTCCATCCTCATCTGCGGCCTCCTGACGGGGATCGTGGGGGTTGGCGTGGCAGCGGTGGCGTGGTGGCCCATTCGTCGGGCTCCCACGATCTCGATGCTCGTCTCTTCCCTTGCCGTTCTCATCCTGATCGAAGCGCTCATCGAGGTGATCGTGAGCCCCCTGCCCATGGTGGTCACCGCTCCCGTGGACAACAACATCCACGAGTTTCTCGGCAGCCATTTCAGCTCCCTCCAGGCAGTGATGCTGGTCGGGGGCGTGGTCCTGACCATGGTTCTCTACCAGTTCATCCGGCTGACAAGGTTCGGACGCGCCATCCGCGCGGTTGCAAGCAACACCGACAGCGCCATTGTGCTCGGGGTCAACGTCCAGGCCACGGTCTTTGTCGTCTTCGGGATTGCCGCCGCGCTCGCCGGCGTCTCGGGCGTGCTGGTGAGCACCACGTATGGAGTGGCCAGCTTCACCATGGGAGAGATCGTCGGGCTGAAGGGCTTCACCGCGGCGGTGCTCGGGGGGATGGGCAGCCTCTGGGGCGCCGTGATTGGCGGCTTCACGCTGGGCATCCTGGAGGCAATGTCCACCTATCTTCTTCCCAGCCAGTGGACCGCCGTGGTGGCCTTTGCCGTGCTGATCCTGGTGCTTGCATTCCGTCCGACGGGAATCCTTCGCACCCGGGTCTCGGAGCGGGCCTGAGCCATGCGCCCGCGGTTGGTCCAACGATTCTCAGCAACGCGGTTCGCCCGGAACCCCCTGTGGTACGGCGGAGCAGCCTTGGTGGTCGCGCTGCTGCTTCCCCTGGTCCTGCGAAACGGCTACCTGATGGACATCGCTGATGACATGATCATCTGGGCGGTGCTCACCATTGGCCTCAACCTCGTGGTGGGATTCTCTGGCCTGCTGGACCTCGGCTACATCGCTTTCTTCGCGATCGGCGGATACACCTTCGGCATCCTCGGCTCCCGGTTCGGGCTGAGCATGTGGGTCGCCTTGCCCGTTTCAGCGCTCCTTGTGGTGATCTGCAGCGTCGTGATCGGAATTCCGACGTTGAGGCTGAAGAGCGACTATCTCGCCATCATGACGCTCGGGTTCGGCGAGATCATCTTCCTCACGGCGAACAACCTCAACGCAGTCACCGGCGGGCCCAACGGCCTGTACGACATGCCCGCGCCCCGCCTGTTCGGCCTGGTTCTCAACGAGCCGGGCCACTTCTACTGGTTCCTGCTTGCGGTCCTGGTCGCGGCAGTGATCGTTGTCTCGCGGCTTCGAGCTTCCCACGTCGGCCGGGCATGGCTGGCCATTCGCCAGGACGAGCTGGCCGCGAAGGCAAACGGGGTCGAGGTCGTGCGCTACAAGCTGCTGGCCTACATGGGGGGCGCCGTGTGGGCGGGCATCATCGGGGTGATTTTCGTGGCCAAGCAGACCATCGTCTCGCCCACCTCCTTCCAGTTCTCGCAGTCCTTCTATGTCCTGGCGTCCGTCATCATCGGCGGGATGGGCAGCGTGCCGGGCGCCATCGTGGGAGGCTTCCTCTTCGTGCTGATCTCCGAGAGCCTCCAGGGGGTAGCGCAAACCTACAGCAGCGTCGTGTTCAGTCTTGCGCTGCTGGCCGTGATCGTGCTCCGGCCCAAGGGGATCTGGCCGGCGTCGTTCCACTCGCGGCTTCGAGGAGCGGAAGCCCGGCCGCGGCCGGCATCGGAAGCGCTGGACAGGCTCAGGGGAAGCATCGCCGGCAGCTCCGCGCGGGAAATCGCCGATGGCCAGGCGCGGGAAGCCGGGCGCGGAGGCCCGCTCCTGCGCGTGAGGGACCTCAGCATGCGCTTCGGCGGCGTGCAGGCCCTGGACCGGGTATCGCTTTCTGTGGAGGACTCCGAGATTGTTTCAGTCATTGGTCCCAATGGGGCCGGCAAGACCACGCTCCTCAACGCCATTTCCGGTTTCATCCGCCCCCAGCAGGGGGCGATCGAGTTCCGGGGACGGTCCATTTCACGCTTCCCGGCAGAGGCGCGGGCAAGGCTGGGCCTCGCACGCACGTTCCAGACCCCCCGGCTTCTCTCCACGCTGAACGTGCTTGAGAACGTGATGCAGGGGGCCCACATCGGCTTCCGCGCGCGGATGCTGTCCGCCGCGTTCGGCACCCCCTCCCAGCGCCGGCAGGAACGGTCCAGCCGCCAAGAGGCCACGGATATTCTCGGCGTGCTTGGACTGTTGCCGGCCGCGGGGGCGAACCCCACCGAGCTGGCCTACGGGGACCAGCGCCGCTGCGAGATCGCGCGGTGCCTCGCGCTGGGGCCCGCGCTGATCCTGCTCGACGAGCCGGCCGCCGGCATGAACGCGAAGGAAACGGATGATCTGGGGGAGCTGCTGCTGCGCATCCGGGATCTCGGGGTAACCCTCCTCCTCATTGATCACGACATGTCGCTCGTGAGGAAAGTGTCCGACCGGGTGATTGCCCTCGACCGCGGGGCCCAGGTGGCGGAGGGTAGCGCGCTGGCCGTGCTCCGTCATCCCGCCGTGGTGCAGAGCTACCTCGGAGCCTGAGGAGGGGACGGCATGCTGGAGATCCGTGACCTGGAAGTTGCCTACAACGGCGCTGTTGCTCTTCGAGGGATCAGCTTCCACGTTGATGACGGTGAGACGGTCGCCTTGATCGGCGCCAACGGCGCCGGCAAGACCACCACGCTCAAAGCGATTTCGGGGCTTGTCCGCGCCCGCGCAGGGCGCATCGTCTGGAACGGCGAGGAGCTGTCAAGCCTCGCGCCGCACAAGGCCATAGCCCACGCCATCAGCCATTGCCGTGAAGGACGGCAGTTGTTCGCCGACATGACGCTGAGGGAGAACCTCTTGATGGGCGCGTACGTCCTTCGATCACGGAAGGCCGTGGCGAACAACCTCGAGCGGGTGCTGACGCTTTTTCCCGAGATCGGCGGCCGGCTCGACCAGCTTGCCGGGACGCTGAGCGGCGGAGAACAGCAGATGGCGGCTCTCATGCGGGCACTCATCAGCGACCCGCGCCTCCTGCTCCTTGATGAGCCTTCTCTGGGGCTTTCCCCCATTGCCACGAAGCGTATCCTCTCTGTGCTGCCGGGGCTCTCACGGGGGGGGACCAGCGTGCTTCTGGTGGAGCAAAACGCGGCGCAGGCGCTCGAGTTCTCCAATCGCGCGTATATTCTGCAGGTCGGAGAAATCCGTCTCGAGGCGAAAAGCGCCGATCTCGCCTCGGATAAGAGCCTCCAAGCGGCCTACATGGGCGAGCTGGTGCTCTAGGAACACGCGCCCCCTGTGTTCAGGCCGCATCTCGGCCTTATTTCCCGGCAGTCCTCCTTTTCATTTCCCCGCCATCATGGCCGCAACATCGGCGTCGGGCGTCGTGATCCCCTTGATGTCGAACCTCTCTACGAGGACCTTCGCGACCGAAGGGGAGAAAAAGCCAGGGAGGGTCGGCCCCAGTCGGATATTCCTGACGCCGAGGGAGAGCAGCGCGAGGAGGACGAGCACTGCCTTCTGCTCGTACCAGGCGATGTCGAAGGACAGCGGAAGCTCGTTGATATCGTCGAGGCCGAAGATCTCCTTGAGCTTGAGCGCGATCAGGGCGAGGCTGTAGGAGTCGTTGCACTGGCCAGCGTCGAGGACCCTCGGAATACCGCCGATGTCGCCTAACGCGAGCTTGGTATAGCGGTATTTCGCGCAGCCGGCCGTAAGGATCACCGTGTCCTTGGGCAGCTTCTCGGCCACGTCTGTGTAGTAGGAGCGCGCACCCTGCCGTCCGTCGCAGCCGGCCATGACCACGAAGCGCTTGATCGCGCCGCTTTTCACGGCCCCGACTACTTTGTCCGCGAGGGCGAAGACCTGGTCGTGGGCGAAGCCGCCAAGAATTTCCCCGTCCTCCAGCTTGACTGGCGGCGGGCAGGTCTTCGCCAGGGCGATAATCGCCGAGAAATCCTTCATCTTCCCTGGAACCCGGTCCGGGATGTGCGCGCAGCCAGGGAAGCCGACAACGCCCGTGGTGAAGACCCGGTTCTTGTGCTCCTGGCGAGGCGGTACGAGGCAGTTCGAGGTAAAGAGCACGGGGCCGCCGAACTTCTCGATCTCGGAACCTTGGCTCCACCAGGAGCCGCCGTAGTTGCCGTAGAGGTTCTCGTACTTCTCAAAGAAGGGATAGGAGTGGGCTGGCAGCATCTCGCCGTGTGTGTAGACATCCACACCCGCATGCATGGTCTGCTCGAGCAGATCGTGGAGGTCGCGCAGGTCATGGCCCGAGATCAGGATTCCGGGACGGTTCCTTACGCCTGTGCGCACCTTGGTGATCTTGGGTGCCCCGTAGGTCCCCGTATTGGCCGTGTCGAGCAGGGCCATGGCGTCGACTCCAAACTTGCCCGTTTCGAGGACGAGGGAGGTCAACTCATCCGCGCGGAGCTTCTCGTCGGTCAAGGCCGAGAGGGCGCGGAATATGAAGATGAAGACCTCCTTCGAGGACTTGCCAAGATTGTGCGCGTGCTCGACGTAGGCCGCCATGCCTTTGAGCCCGTAGAGGACGAGGGATCTGAGGGCGCGGATGTCCTCGTTCGCGGTCTCCGCCCAGCCGCCCTTGCCGGTGCGTGCCGCCGCGCGGATCTCTTCGGCGCTTCTTGCGGTCCAGGTCGCGGCGTCGGGCAGAGCGCTCGAGGCGTTTCCGCCGGCGCCGATACAGGCACCCTTCAGATCCTCTCTGACTTTCAGAGCCTCGCCGATCCAGCGCTCGAAGTCCGAGGCCGCGAAGTTGGCGTTCGTGATCGTCGCAAACAGAATCCGCTCCACGATGAAGGCGGCGTCTTCGTGCCAGACGCCCTCCTCGAGGGCTTTCGTGCCCCAAAATCCGATTCCCTTGCAGACATGGAGGACAAGGTCCTGAAGATTGGAGACTTCGTCCGTTTTGCCGCAGACTCCCTTGGCGGCATTGCATCCCGAGTTTCGCATCGTTTCCTGGCACTGGTGGCAGAACATGGTCCCTCCTGTTGTTGGTCGATTGCGCGACCTGAGCAGCAAAGATTGTCCTTGCGTCCTATTGTCGTTGGCCCTCGATGCCGACGACGACGGTCTTGACCGCGATATTCTTTCCGGACTCGGCAACGGCTCCCTCGACAATTCGCAAGAGCCCCGAGCAGCAGGGCACTTCCATAATGGCTACCGTGAGCGAATAAATGGTGTTTCCCGCAATAAGCTCGGCGAGCTTCTCGACGTAGCCTTCGGTCCGGTCCAGCTTGGGACAGGCTATCACGAGCGCCTTGCCGCGCAGGAGGTCGGCATGGAAGTTGCCGAGCGCGAAGGCTGTGCAGTCCGCAGCCACGAGGAGATCGCACTCGCGGAAGCAGGGCGCAGCGGCCGATATGAGGTGAAGCTGGATGGGCCACTGCCCCAGATCCGACGGCGTCGGAACGCCGCCCGGCAGGGGGTGTTGCATCGCGGCCCCAGGCGCTTCACCTCGATGAATCTGAGTGGCCGCTTCGCTCCCCCGGATGGCAATCACGTGGGCGACGGTGGCATCCTCGTCGTACGCAGAGGCCTCCTTCTCCACAACTTTCAGTGCCCCAGTCGGGCAGACTGCCAAGCAAGCTCCGAGGCCGTCGCAGTAAGTGTCCCGCGCCAGGGCTGCCCGGCCCTCGCCTTCGAGCTCTATGGCCCCCTCTGCGCAGGCAGTCG
>Ga0209415_10005598_pt1 | contig 22528 bp, 20 predicted proteins | sample PeaSoiSIISIP2007_FD_187696 | JGI IMG/M metagenome (GOLD analysis project Ga0209415, IMG submission 187696) | Peat soil microbial communities from Weissenstadt, Germany - SII-SIP-2007 (SPAdes) (version 2) | ecosystem: Environmental > Terrestrial > Soil > Wetlands > Peat | place: Germany... | reverse complement strand
GCCGTCTTTGCCCACCAGCATCAGATCGCCGCCGACCCGATGGAAATCCGCCGTCAGCAGAAAATTGCCGCCGGGAACTTCAAGCATATGGCCGGAAGCGGCGTCGAGAATCGTCGGAACGGGGCTTATCCCCTGGGAAGAGGCGTTCGCCAGCACCGTTGCTGAAGGTTGATTGATCGACACGCCCGCCCCCGAATACTCGATAGATCCCCTCAGCGGTCACAGTCCGCCGAATTATCGAACAGTAATTGATGAGCGAACAGGTGACAACTTTTTCGGAATAATTCTACCTTATGGAGGCATCCCACCTCTGCGCATTCCCCCTAGAGTGAATGGCGGAAATTAGAATAGATATAATGTGTAACAAAATTGTTGCAGTCTCACGCGTGATCGGCCAGAAGCATTGCTGTCAAGATGAGCGGCTCCCAACTCATCGGGTGGGGCCGACCCTCTTCCTCAAGGTGCGCTCAATAAATGCCTAAGAAAAAGACCGCGCTGCAGTTCGCCGCCCTGCCCTATCGGGTTCAGGATGGGCAATTGTCGGTCATGCTGATCACGTCTCGCGAAACCCACCGTTGGGTTATCCCCAAGGGCTGGCCTGAAAAGGACATGCTCCCCCACGAAGTCGCCGCCCATGAAGCCTATGAAGAGGCCGGACTGAAGGGGCGCGTCACCACGTTGCCCTTTGCGACTTTCGAATATCTGAAGCGCCTTGAAAATCAGAAGCGCAAACGCTGCACCGTGCTGGTGTTCCCTCTGGAGGTTCAGGTGGAACTCGACAGCTGGCCCGAGATGCATCAGCGCAAGCGCCAATGGATGACGCCCCAGGAAGCGGCCGGACATGTGGCCGAGACCGGGCTGATCGAAATGCTGAATCTGCTGACCGGAGAAGCCGGCCATAAGCCGCCCTTCACTATCGCTTGAGAGAATAAGACCATGCTGTCGCGCCTGCTTCGTTTCCTGATGCCCAAGGAAGAGCGTTTCATCGACTATTTCGCCGCTCATGGCGAACGCATCCAGGCCGCCGCCCAGGCCTTGATCGCTTTGATGGCCGCCCCGGTAGACGAACGTCACGCCCGTGTCGTCGACCTGAAGCGCATCGAGAAGGAAGCCGACCAGATCGGCCGCCAGACGGTCATCGGCCTGCACCGGGCCTTCATCACGCCCTTCGACCGATCGGACATCCTGGCCCTGTCCAACGCTTTGGACGATGCCGTCGATCTGATCGAGGAAGTGGCCATTCAGTCCGAGCTGTATCAGCTGGCCGAGTTCGACGGCTTCATGGTCCAGCTGTCCGACCATATCCGGCGTTGCGCCGAAAAGGTCTGCGAACTGATCCCGCTGCTCAACGACATCAACCGAAATGCCGGCAAAATCAACAGCCTGTGCGAAACCATCTCGGGCATCGAGGGCGAAGCCGACGACGTGCTGCGCCTGGCCCTGCAAAAGCTGGTGGCCGACCGGCCGGAAACCATCGCCTTCTTCGCCCGCAAGGAAGTTTATGAGCTGCTGGAAGCGGTCACCGACCGCTGCGACGACGTCGCCGACGTCATCGAAGGCATCATGCTCGACCACGTCTGAGGTCCGACATGGACGCCATCCATCTGGGGCTGCCGGCCCTGATCCTCATCATCGCCATTGCTCTGGGCTTTGATTTCATCAACGGCCTGCATGACGCGGCCAATTCCATCGCCACCGTGGTCTCGACCCGCGTGCTGCCGCCCAAGGCGGCCGTAGCCTGGGCCGCCATGTTCAACTTTATCGCCTTCCTGTTCTTCGGCCTGCATGTGGCCAGAACCATCGGCACCGGCATCGTCAGCCCCAGCGTCATGGACCCGGCGGTGATTCTGGCGGCGCTGACCGGAGCGATTCTGTGGAGCCTCCTCACCTGGTGGCTGGGCCTGCCCTCTTCCTCGTCGCACGCTTTGATCGGCGGCATCGCCGGGGCCGGTTTCGCCAAGGCCGGGCTGGCCGCCATTGTCGCCGACGGCTTCATCAAGACCTCGGCGGCCATCGTGCTGTCCCCCCTGGCCGGCTTCATCCTGGCCCTGATCATCATCATCTGCGCCAGCTGGCTGCTGCGTCGCTCGGCCCCCTTCGCCGTGGACCGCAGTTTCCGCAAGCTGCAGTTCGTTTCAGCCTCGCTCTATTCTTTGGGACATGGCGGCAACGACGCCCAAAAGACCATGGGCATCATCTCGGTGCTGCTGTTCTCGCAAGGACTTCTGGGGCCGGAATTTCACATCCCCATGTGGGTGGTGCTGGCGTCTCAGATGGCCATGGGCCTGGGCACCTTGCTGGGCGGCTGGCGCATTGTCCGCACCATGGGCTCGAAGATCACCGAGCTGAAGCCGTTCCAGGGCTTTTGCGCCGAAACCGCCGGGGCCATCACCCTGTTCACCGCCACCTGGCTGGGCATTCCGGTGTCCACCACCCACACCATCACCGGCGCCATCGTCGGCGTCGGCACCGCCAAGCGGATGTCGGCGGTGCGCTGGGGGCTGGCCGGAACCATCGTCTGGGCGTGGATTTTCACCATTCCCGCCGCCGCTCTGATCGGTTACGGCAGCTATTATCTGGCGGCGATACTGCTGTAATTACCGCCCCAGGCTTTGCATCAGCCGGGTGATTTCGCCCATCAGCCGTTCCGCGGTGAAGGGCTTGCTGATATAGCCGTCCATGCCGGCTTGCAGGCACAGTTCGGCGTCCTTGGGCATGGCCTGGGCCGTCAGCGCCATGATGGGGGTGTTGTGCCCCTGTTCGCGCAGAGTGCGGGCCGCCCACAGGCCGTCGCGTCCCGGCATCTGCACATCCATCAAGATCAGGTCGAAGTGAGCGCCATCCATGGCGCGCACCGCTTCGACGCCGTCGCCGACGGTGATGACCTGATGGCCGCGCCGGGTCAGAATGGCTTCGGTCACCTTCTGATTGATGTAGTTATCCTCGGCCAGCAGGATATGCATGGGAGGCAGCGCCGGAGCTTCGCCCTCGGGCACAGCCGGAGCCTCCTCGCGCGGCGCGGCGGCGCGGGGCGCATCATCCTCCAGGCGGCCTTCGCTGAACAGCATCAGCTCGTCCAGAATGATCAAAAGATCGCCGTTGCATTGCCCGATATTCCCCAGCCACTCCCGCTGCTCGGCGGCCAGCGGACTTTCGCTGAGCAGACGGGTCATACCCAGAATGCCGTTCAGCGGCGTGCGCAGCTCGCGGCTCATCCGCGAGATAAAGGCCATCTCGGATCGGGCCGAGGCTTCGGCCTGCAAACGGGCGTCGTTCAAAGCCCGTTCGGCCTGCAGGCGCTCGGTCACGTCGATGACGATGGAATGCAAGAAGGTCTTTCCGCGCACCCGGATCGGACTGCTATAGACCTCGACATCGCGAATCTGCCCCGAAGCCATGCGGTGGCGGGCCTGGAATCGGGTGGTCTGCCCCTGGCGCACCAAATTCATCTCGTGGGTGGTGCGGTCCGGCCCCCAAAGATTGAGGTCCATCACCCGCATCTGACGCAGACGATCCTGGGACCAGCCATAGAAGCTGGAGGCCGCCTTGTTGGCGTCGATAATGGCCCCAGTGTCGGGGTCGGTGCGCAATTTGACGATGGCGGTGTTTTCAAACATGGCGCGATAGGTTTCCTCGCGCTCTTGCAGCTCCGTTTCCGTGGTCTGCTGCTCGGTCACATCGCGGGAGAACACCGCCACCTTTTCGACCCGGCCATCGGCCCCGCGCACGGGATAGATGCTGTTGTCATAGTAGCGTCCGTCGCGGATGTCGCGCGACAACTGGGCTTGGCCGCTGACCACCACCTCGTGCACGCTGCGCCGACGGCTTTCCGCCACGTCTGGCGGGAAAAGGGCATAGACGTTGATGTCGCCCAGATTTTCCAAATCCAACCCGAAACGCTGGGCCATCACCCGATTGGCCGCCAGCAACCGCCCCTCGGTGTCCAGCAGCATGGTGGCGTCAGGAGAGGTGTTGAGCAATCCTTCGACCAGATTGCCGGACTCCTTCATAGCGGCCTCGACCTGCTTGCGCTCGTCCACCTTGCGCACCATCCCCTCGACGCCGGTGACCTCGCCGGTGGCCGAACGCAAATAGTGGGCGCTGATGGAAACCCAGAAAGCCCCACCATCCTTACGTCGCAGCTGGGCCTCGAAATCCACCACATGGCCGCCATGGCGCTCCATCTGCGCCAGCATCTGCAGCCGGCGCTCCGGCGCCACATAGAGGGCCGCAAGATCCAGCCCCACGATTTCCTCGCGCCGATAGCCGCACATCTCTTCGACCTGCGGAGAAACAGCAACAACCTGTCCCTGCATGTCGGCCCGATAATAAAGATCGGACATGCCGTCAATAATGGCTTGCAGTTCTGCCTCGACCCGGTCCTTACGGCTGGCCGTACGCCGCAACAGCAGATACAGCAGCAAGGCCGTCACAAGGGCGAAAAGCCCCCCCTTCAGCAGAGAGAGCAAGGACAGAAAACTGGGATCTTGGGGAAAAATCAGCAAATCTCCGCCGATAACCCAAGCCAGGGCCACCAGCAAATAGATCAGCGAGATTTTTAAATATCCGTGCATAAGGCGTCCCACGGCTGTTGACCGCACTCTTTCACAAAGTGTACCGGCTGCCGCCCCGTTTGTCGCCCCCGGAAGGGGAAGCCATTTCAGGCTCCTACACTCACACCGTCATCGGCAGAGTGAACAGGAAACAGCTGCCCTCGCCCACGGTCGATTCAATCCAGATACGCCCGCCATGGTGCTCGACGATCTTTTTACAGACAGCCAGGCCGATGCCGGTTCCTTCATATTCACCCCTGCCGACCAGTCTTTGGAACACGCCAAAGGCCCGCTCGAAATCTTTTTCGGCAATGCCGATGCCGTTGTCCTTGACCCACAGCACCCATTCCCGCCCCTGGGGACGGCACCCGATTTCGACCCGGCAAGGACGTTCAGGCAAACGGTATTTGACCGCATTGCCCACCAGATTCTGGAACAGGCGCACCAGTTCGGAGCGGTCCCCCATGACCGCAGGCAGATTCTCGGGGACCGTCACCGCCGCCTGCGCCTCGGTTACGGTGACGGTCAGGTTCTGCACGCCGTCGGCGATGACTTCGCCCAACGGCAACAGCGTCAGCCCGCCCTTTTGCCGGCCAACGCGGGAATATTCCAAAAGATCAACGATCAGCCGATCCATGCGCTTGGCCCCGCCGGCAGCATAGCCGAAGAAGCTCTTCAGCTCATCATCCAAGACGTCCGACAACTGGCGCTCGATCAGGCCCAAATAGCTGGTGATCATGCGCAGGGGCTGACGCAGATCGTGGGACACCACATAGGCGAACTGCTCAAGTTCGGCGTTTGACCGCTTCAGATCGCTTTCCATGGCTTTGCGCTCGGAAATATCGTGGAAAGCCACCACGGCGCCAACGGGGATTCCTTCGACCAGCAAAGGCGCTGCCACATATTCCACCGGATGCAAAATACCGTTGGGTCCACAAAAGATCTCATCGGAGACGCGACGGGTCTCCCCGTCCTCCAGGGTATGATGAATCGGACATCCTGCTTCGGCACAGCTGCGCCCATCGGCCACCCGGTGGCCCAGAACTTCGCGGCTCGGGCGGCTCTGCATGGCCTCGGGGGTGTCCCAGCCCAACATTCCGGCGGCGGAGCGGTTGGCGAAGATGATGCGGCTTTCGTCATCCATGCCGATGATGCCCTCGGCCGAGGTATCCAGCACCAGGCGCATTCGGGCGCTGGTGGCCCGCAGCTCCATCTCGGCCCGCTCGCGGGCGGCATCGGCCAGCTTGCGTCCGCTGACGTCGCGGGATGAGGCATAGAGATAACGCTTGCCGTCCAGCGCCACCTTGCGAGCGTGAATTTCCACATCGAACACCGTGCCGTCGCGGCGGCGATGGCGGGTTTCAAACACCGAAGACAGTTCGCTCATATGTTTGCGCAAGGACTCGGCGATCTGCTCGTCTGTCGCCCCCACATCCCAATCGCGGACATTGAGTTGCTTCCCGTCCTGGGGCTGATAGCCCAACATGCGGTAGAAGCTGTCGCTGGCCTCGACCAGATTACCGTCTTCGTCCAGCACATGGATGCCGTCGCTGGCGGTGCGCAGCAACCCTTCGTAGCGGGTGGCCTCGCTAAGCAGGCGCCCCTCCATGTCCTTGCGGCGGGTGATATCCTCGGCCACCGTGATGAAATGCAGAGGATAACCTTCGGCCGAGCGTTGCAGCGACGAGGTCAGCCGCACCCAGATCACCTGCCCGTTCTTGCGGACATAGCGCTTTTCCCAGCTCACGCTGGATCGCTCCCCGCGCAGCAACGGAGCCACTGCTTCGTCGCTCAAGCCCACATCTTCGCCGTGAGTAAAGAGCAGATAACTGCGCCCGGCCAGTTCCTCGGCGTCATAGCCGAGGATCTCGCAATAGCGGCGATTGAAGCGCAACAGGCTGCGGTCGAAGCCATTATGCACGATGCCCACCGCCGCCTGCTCGAAGGTCATGCGGAAACGTTCCTCGCTTTCCGACAGCAAGGTCTCGCTGCGGCGCAAAGCCTCGTTGGCCTGGCGCAGCACCTGCTGGGAACGGCGCTGGCGGTAGAATAAAGCCATCAACATGAACATGATCAGCAGAACCAACAAAGCGATCAGGCTGCTTTGTTCGACCCATTCGCTGACGATGTCGCGATTGCTTTCCGACACCCCGACAAACAGCGGAAAGACGTCCAGCCGCTTGAAGGCATAGAGGCGCGTCCCGCTTTCGTGGGCAACCGACATCTCCCCCACACCGGCGACATCGCCGGAAATCAGCCGGCGCTCCAATTCGGAGCTGTTGGCCCGGTTGACCGCCTCGGGCAAAAAGGGACGGTGGATCAGCATCTTGCCGTCGCTGGCGCTGCTGACGGTAATGACCCCATGCTCGGTCAAGGGATAGTGGTCGATGATCTGTTGGAAATGATCAAGATCGATCCAGGCGGCGGCTACCCCCTGCCAGCTTCCGCCAGGAGACAGCACGGACTGAGCCAGCACCAGCGACGGCGTGCCGGTAGCCGGATTGGGCACCACGTCAGAAACAACAAACTCGGTCTCCGGCTCGCTCTTCAGCCGGCGGAACCAGGGACTGTCGGCCACATTGTTCCGAGACGAAGCGATCCCCGCCCCGAACAAAGTCGCGCCGGACGCATCATAGATATAAAGGTTGCGGACCTCGGGGAACTCGCGCAGATGGTCGGCCAGAATGATATTGAAGTCCTCGCGCCGCTGGGCGTCGGGGGCTTCGCGCAGATCTTCGGGACGCAGCAGGTGGGAAACCGCGCTCAGAGTGCCGTCGGCACGACGCAACGACCCCTCGATATTGGTGGACAGCACATCGGCCGCGCCGCGCAGATCGTTCCAGCCATCCCGCCGGACATCCTGGTAACTGGCCAGCAACAGACCGACGAAAACCATCGCCACCAGCAGAATGATGGCGCAAAAAGACAAAATCTGACGATCAAACGCGAAAAGCTTGCGCGGCGGCTTCCTTAAAGAGGAAACCACCTCGGCTCCTCCTATGCCCGTCCGAGATTTTTCGGGTGAATCGAACATTCCAGGCCTTCCCCGCCCCCAAGATCCATCAGATCGCTTGGCATCGCGCGCAAATCCACTGCCTGGCCCTGACTCGCGTCAGATCCCCTGAAACAGGAATATTGCAAGGCGCGGCTCAATTAGAAAGCCCCGCGCCTAATACCTAATCTTTAAATAGTTTACAAACTTTGGGGTAGGATCGCAACAAAGACCCCCACCATTCGGGCTATAACTAAGCCTAGGCCGAAAGCATCGCTTTTGGCTGCTGCTGTTGGGACGCGGCGATCACGACGCGGTTGATCCGTTCCAGCAGATTGGGAGTCGAGAAGGGCTTGACGATGAACTCGTCGGCCCCGGCGGCCCTGGCTTCGTTCAGGCGCCACAACTCGGAATAGCCGGTGATGATGATGATGGGAAGGTGCTGGCCGGGCTGGTCATAATCTTGCCGCACCCGCCGCGTCAGCTGCACGCCGTCCAGGCCGTCCATGACATAATCCACCAGCATCACATCGGGACGCCAGCCTTCGTCATTATTCAGGGTATCAAGGGCTTCGTTGGCGCTGCCGACGTCGCGGACCTGGGCGAACCCAACCCCCAACAATATCGTCGACAGCAGACGACGCATGTTCGCGTTATCGTCCACCACCAAAACTTTCAAATCGCTGAACGCCATACCCTAGTCCTCTTCCGACGGCTCGGGTTCCTCACCCCCCGGCTGCGGGCTTGCACATAGCACAAACCATGACGACCGTCATCAAGACCTAGGGATAATAAACCATTTCCGCCAGACGCCCGGCCATCCCTTGCCCAGGGCAATCGGGTGAGCGCGAACATCCTGATTCCTTGCCTCGCTGGCGGCACGGGTCTAGAACGGTTCCACAACATTTTCCGCGCATAAGGGGCGATCATGGCCGATGACGTGACGATTCTGGAAAAGACCACCCCGTTTCGCGGATATTTCCGCATCGACCGCTATGTGCTGCAACACCGCACCCACGACGGCGGCATGACCGAGCCCATGCCGCGCGAGATTTTCGAGCGCGGACATGCGGTGTCGGTCATGCTCTACGACCCCATCCGCGACGAGGTTGGGCTGATCGAGCAATTCCGCATCGGCGCTTACGCCGCCGGCTGGCAGCCCTGGCTGATCGAGGTGGTGGCCGGCATCATCGATGAAGGCGAGACCCCCGAACAGGTGGCCATCCGCGAAGCTTGGGAAGAGGCCGGAGCCGTCATCACCCAGCTTGAGCCGGTTTGCCGCTATCTGGTCAGCCCCGGCGGCACCACCGAAAGCATGGAAATCTTCTGCGCCCGCGTCGATGCCAGCAAGCTGTCCGGCGTACACGGCCTGGCCCATGAAGGCGAGGATATTCGGGTCTTCACGGTTGCCGCCGACGAAGCCATCTCGTGGATTTCCAGCGGCAAGATCGCCAACTCCATGACCATCATCGCCCTGCAATGGCTGGCCCTGAACCGCGACCGCCTGCGGAAAAAATGGACTGAATAAACCCATTTTTAGGCGTTGAACAACTCATCCACTGTTATTATCTTTAAATTCCACCTTTCAAACGGGGTTTAAATGACTGGATTTAACAGTGGTTTTGTGGAAACCGTGGGAAATACCCCACTCGTCCTGCTGCGGAAAGCCTCGGAGCTGACGGGCTGCACCATTTTGGGCAAGGCGGAATTCCTCAATCCCGGCGGCTCCATCAAGGATCGCGCCGCTCTGGCCATTGTTGAAGACGCTGAAAAGAAAGGCCTTTTGAAGCCCGGCGGCGTCATCGTCGAGGGCACCGCCGGCAATACCGGCATCGGCCTGGCCCTGGTGGGCAACGCCAAGGGCTATCGCACCGTCATCGTCATGCCCGAGACGCAAAGCCAGGAAAAGAAGGACATGCTGCGCCTGTGCGGCGCCGACCTGCGGCTGGTCCCGGCCCTGCCCTATGCCAACCCCGGCAATTACGTGCGCTATTCCGAGACCCTGGCCAATGAGCTGGCCAAGACCGAGCCCAACGGCGTGCTGTGGGCCAACCAGTTCGACAATCTGGCCAACCGCGAAGGGCACGCCCGCACCACCGCCCGGGAAATCTGGGACCAGACCGACGGCAAAGTGGATGCCTTCACCTGCGCCGTCGGCACCGGCGGCACTCTGGCCGGCGTCGCCATCGGCCTGAAGGAGCGCAACCGCAACATTCAGATCGTGCTGGCCGACCCCATGGGATCGGCCCTGTACAATCATTACGCCCATGGCGAGCTGAAGGCCGAGGGCACATCCATCACCGAAGGCATCGGCCAGGGCCGCATCACCCGCAACCTGGAAGGCGCGCCCATCGACGACCAGCTTCAGGTGACCGACGACGAAGCCCTGCCGGTGGTCTTCGACCTTTTGAAGCAGGAAGGGCTGTGCGTCGGCGGCTCGTCGGGCATCAATGTGATGGCTGCTATCAAGGTGGCGAAACGGCTTGGCCCAGGGCATACTGTAGTGACGGTTCTGTGCGATTGGGGCCACCGTTACCAGAGCAAGCTGTTCAACCCTTCGTTCTTGAAAGAAAGGGGGCTGCCGGTGCCGGATTGGCTCGCCTGAAGACGCCAACAAAATAGGGGAAGCGTTCCGATGTCCTATGCCACTTCCGACGCCATTGTCAGCACCGGCTGGCTGGCTGAACATTTGTCCGCTCCCGACATTCGGGTGGTGGACGCCAGTTGGAACCACCCCAGCGCCGGACGCGACGCCCGCGCCGAATATGACCGCGAGCATATTCCGGGGGCCGTGTTCTTCGACATCGACGATATCGCCGACAAGACGAAGTCCCTGCCCCATATGCTGCCCGATGCGGCCAAGTTCGCCAGCAAGGTCCGCAAACTGGGGCTGGGCAACGGCAACCGCATCGTCGTCTATGACCGCTCGTCGGGCGGGGCCGCCGCCGCCCGCGTCTGGTGGATGTTCCGCCTGTTCGGCCATACCGAGATTTCGATCCTGGATGGCGGGCTGGAAAAATGGCTGGGCGAAGGCCGTCCGACGGAAGACCTGCCGCCCATGCCCCGCGAACGCCACTTCATGCCCCGGGTCAACCAACTGCTGGCCCGCGATCTGGAACAGATGAAGACAATCGTCGCCCAGGGACGCGAACAGATCATCGACGCCCGCCCGCCGGGCCGTTTCGCCGGCATCGAACCCAACCCCTGGCCCAGCAAGAAATCCGGCCATATGCCCGGCGCCAAAAATCTGCCCTGGACCGCCCTGCTCGATCCCGCCAGCAAGACCTTGCTGCCCCCCGATCAACTGGCCGAACGGTTCAAGACCGCCGGCATTGATGTGACCAAGCCGGTGGTGGCCTCCTGCGGGTCGGGCGTCACCGCCTGCATGTTGGCCTTGGGCCTTTATCTGGTGGGCCAGAGCGAGGCCGCTGTTTATGACGGCTCTTGGGCCGAGTGGGGAATGGCCGACGAGACACCGGCCGTTTCCGACGCGGTGGCGGTATGAGCAACGACGATCTCGTCATCCGCCTATACGAACCCAAGGACGAAACCGTCGTCGTCACTTTGTGGGACGCCTGCAATTTGCGGGTGCCCTACAACGACGTTGCCTGGGACATCGCCTTTTGCCGTTCGTCGGAATCCAATTCCCGGCTGTTCGTCGGCGAAACCCGCGGCGATGTGGTGGCCTCGGTCATGGTCGGCCATGACGGCCATCGGGGCTGGCTTTACTACGTCGCCGTCGACCCCGAACTGCGCGGCAAGGGCTTTGGGCGCAAGATGGTTCAACATGCCGAGGAATGGCTGGCCAGCATCGGTGTGTGGAAGACCCACCTGCTGATCCGCCAGACCAACAGCGGGATGCGGGCCTTCTATCAGGCCTTGGGCTACACCGTGGCCCCGCGCATCATGATGGCCAAAGCCATCGCCCCCAGCCCCGCCTTCCTCGACCCCCTGGGCGAACCGGATGGCGAGGACGACGGGGAATAAGCGGCTTTTTTCGCCAAAACTGGGGGAATCCTCGTTACAAAACGTAACCGGATTCCCCCGTCGGCGACATCAGGACGAAACAAACATCGGTCAGGCTTCATCCTAGCGAATGGGGACGCAAGACATTCCTGTGATAGGAGCCGCGTCATGACCCCTGCGGAAAGTACCTTGCTTGATACGCTGACGAAGCCATCGGACGATGTCGATATCGAGCTTCTGCTGCTGCTGGCCCGCTTCGAGGGCTCGGTGCGATGGAACGACATTCCTCTGGAAACCCTGCTTGCTCCCGGCGATGAAAAAGCCCTTTGAGCTTGGCTTGGCTTGGCCCCTTCAGGCATGATGCTGGCCCCCAAGCTAATCCGAGGCGAAGCAAGCGATGAAACGGGCGACGACGATTGTTCATGCTGGCCGCCACCCTGAACAGCATCAGGGTGCCGTCAATCCGCCGGTCTACCATGTCTCGACCGTCACGTACCCGAGCGTCGGCCAGATGCGCAGCGCCGAGAAGAAACCCTTCGACGGAATGCGCTACGGCCGTTTCGGCACGCCCACCAGCTTCGCCCTGGAAGAGGCCGTCTGCGCGTTGGAGGGCGGATACCGTACCATCTCCACCTCCTCCGGGCTGGCCGCCATCACCGGCACCCTGTCGGCCCTGCTGTCGGCGGGCGACCATCTGCTGATGGTGGACAGCACCTATTTCCCCAGCCGCCGCTTCTGCGACGAGCATCTGAAGCGCTGGGGCATCGAGACCACCTATTACAATCCCACCATCGGCGCCGGAATCGAGGCTTTGATCCGCCCCGAAACCAAGATCATCTATGTCGAGGCTCCGGGCTCGCTGACCTTCGAGATGCAGGACATCCCGGCCATCGCCGCCGTCGCCCACGCCCATGGCGCATTGGTGGTGATGGACAACACTTGGTCCGCCGGCCTTTATTTCCAGCCCTTCGACAAGGGGGTGGATGTGTCGATCCAGGCCGGCACCAAATTCATCGTCGGCCATTCGGACGCCATGCTGGGACTGATCACCTGCGCCGCCGAGCCGGTGTGGAAGAAAATCAAAAGCAGCCTGGCCGCCCAAGGCGTCTGCGCCGGAGCGGAAGAGGTCTATCTGGGCCTGCGCGGCCTGCGCACCCTGGAAGTCCGCCTGCGCCAGCATCAGGAATCCGGCCTGAAGCTGGCCCGCTGGCTGCAACAGCGCCCCGACGTGGTGCGGGTGCTGCATCCGGCTTTGCCCGAAGACCCCGGCCACGCCATTTGGAAGCGCGACTTCAGCGGAGCCTGCGGCCTGTTCAGCTTCGAGCTGACGCCCTGTTCCGACGCCGCCGTCGACGCCTTCCTCGACGGCCTGGAGTTCTTTGGCCTGGGCTATAGCTGGGGCGGCTTTGAAAGCCTGATCATCCCCACCACCCACGACATCAAGCGCACCGCCGTGCCGTGGAAGTCCGGCCCCACCTTGCGTATTCACACCGGCCTGGAAGACCCCGACGACCTGATCGCCGATCTGGCCAAGGGATTCGAACGGTTGCACGCTGTCGGCTAAGGTTTAATCTGCCACAATCTTGGCGAAATTCCGGGGTAGATCCCATCCGTCCCAGAAAGTCCGCCCCTATCAGTCCCGAGGTTCCGTTATGTCCGTTTCCACCAAGCTGATGGCCGCCGTCTCCCTTCTCTGCGCCTTTGGCGGCACCGCTTTCGCCAGCGACGCCTCCGACATCGCCCGCATCGACAAGCTGCCGGTTCCGGTGGTCGAAAGCGTTCTGACCAATGTGGACTCCTATTTCGCCTCGGCCGGCGCGCCGTCGAACCAGACCATGAGCGGCACCATCAAAAGCCTGGCCCTGAAGGTGATCAAAAGCCATCTGAGCAGCCTGGACGACATCGCTCCCGGCAAGGCCACCGACGCCACCGACGAAGAAAAGAACGCCACCTATCGCGCCATCGTCCGCGTTTCACGCCGCGACACCTCCGAGGCCAGCGACTGTGTGGAAAACAAGATCACTCTGACCTCGGCGGAAGGACTGCCGGTGGTCAAGGATGGCGTCTATGGCTTCGACATGGTTCATCCCCACGTCACCAACTGGGAATGGAAGCTGACCTTCTGCCGCGCCCCGACCAGCGGCGGCGACTATTCCGATTGGCAGTTCGCCCCCGGAAAATAACCATTCATTCGCCATAGCCGGGCCGGAATTCGTCCGGTTCCGGCCATAGCGATGATGGTCGTCACAGTCCCACAGGCATCAAGCGCGCATGATTCCGGCGTAACAAGCCAAGTCGTGCTCGTGCTATTATGATGGGACTGCAGGACAGATGTATCTCACGGTAATGCAAAACATTTCACCCAATCGAACCAGGCAATCCGCCGCGGAAAAGGTCCGTGGCGACGCACGCCGGTTTATTGACGGTCTGGCCGACCGGCTGGTGGAATTGGACCGCATGTCCCAGAAGGCCAAAAAATTCAACGTATTCAACCCCAAGGAATACGCCGAATTTAAGAACCTGTTCCTCAGCTTCACCGACCGCACCGAAGAATTCCAGATGCTGAGCTATCTGGCCGAGGAATCCCTGTCGAATTACGAACGGGGGGGAGCCAGCCAGTGGAAGGAACATCAGGAGCTTGACGATTATTTCCGCAAGCTGCAGATCCCCATGCTGCGACAGGTCATCGCCACCAATCTGCGCCTGCTGAAGATTTGGGACGACCGCCTGCAACGGGGCGAAGGCCTGCCTTATGGGGCTCGGGAACTGTTCCTGGAAACCATCCGGGTCATCTACAACGCCAAGACTCAATTGCTGAGGCCGCGCTATGTGGCCTTGCTCGACAACGCCGCCCTGCATGACGCCGACCGCGCCGAACGGCTGCTGCGCACCCTGATCCGCAAAGCCCCCAAGCTGTTCGATTTCGCCGAGGACGACCCGGCCCTGCGCGTTACCGACGCCCAGGAGGAAGACGATGAGGACGTGGACATCTTTGCCGATGATCCTCTGGCTCCGCCGGAAGACCTCGACCCGCTGATCGGCGAGGATGAGGAGGACGACGAAGAGGGCGAACCGGACGAGGCCGAAGAAAAAAACTGAGCCCCGCCAGCAATTGCCCCCTTTTCTAAACCATGATGCAGAAAATCTGCATCACTCAAGTCCCTCGCCGGGTGGCGGCCATCCGGCCCCTTGGCCGCTCGCGCAATGCTCGCAGGTCGCATCCTGCGCCATATGCTCTAAACCGTCATCCCAACGCTGGCGGGAGATGAAGCCAGCAAATCCGCCAACACCTTCAAGCCCTGGCGCAGTTCCTCATGGTCGCGGGGAGCTGATACCGACACCCGCAAGGCTTCGGGCACCCGATGCGTCGTGGCGAACGATCCGGCCGGAGCCACCACCACGCCCCGGCGGTAGGCTTCGGCGGCAAAGGCATCGGCCCGCCACTGCGGCGGCAGAGGCAGCCACAGATTGAAGCTGGGACCGGGCGGCGCATAACGTCCGCCAAAGGCCTCGACGGCCATCCGCACCCGCTCGCGGGCTTCGGCCTTCTGACGGCCCATGACCTCGGCGGCGCTGCCCTCCTCCATCAGCATGGCAGCAACTTCAGCCAGCACCATGGGCACCATCATGGTGCTGGCGCTGACATTGTTGTTGATGCGGTTCAGCAAGGGCTCGGGCGCCACGGCAAAACCAAGACGCAAAGCCGGAGCCACCGCCTTGGACAAAGACGACAGATAAACCACCCGATCCGGAGCCAAAGCCCACAAAGGTTCGGGCGGATCATCGGCCAAAAAGGCGTAGATGCCGTCTTCCACCAGATAAGCATCTTGGCGGCGCAGAACCTCGACAATCGCCTGGCGACGCTCCCGCGGCATGACGATGACCGTGGGATTTTGGTTGGTGGGCATACAATAGACCACCCGCCCCCGACCGCTTTGAAAGGCTTGTTCCAGGGCTTCGGGGATCAGGCCATGTTCGTCCATGGCCACGCCCTCGACCACCCGATCCAGCAAGCTGGCCGCCACTTTCAGACCAGGATAGGTCAGCTCTTCGGCGAAAATCGTATCGCCGGGCCGCGACAGGGCCGCCAGCACCACCAGAATGGCCTGCTGCCCGCCGACGGTCAAAATCACCCGGTCAGGATCGGCATCCACTCCTTCATGCCTCAACCAGCCGGCAATGGCCTGACGATAGCGCGGAGCCACGCCGTCGCACTGATAGCCCAGCAGATGAGGCAGGCTGTTCAGATCGGCCAGACGTCGAAAGGCGGCGGCGATGGGGCCAGCGCAATTGTTACCCGGAGGACGGTTGATGGCCATATCCACCGCGCCCTCGTTCTCTAAGGGCCGGGCCGCTACGTAATCGTGGATGTGGCGGGCCTGAACAGTTTTTTCCAGCACATAAGTACCACGCCCGACCTGACCGGACACCAAACCCTGACGGGCGGCCTCGGCATAGGCGCGGGCGATAGTGCCCACCGTGCATTTCAGCCGCCAGGCCAAATCACGATGGGGCGGCAGGCGCGACCCGGCGGCCATGCGGCCGGAAGCAATGTCGTCGGCCAAGGCATCGACGATCATGCGATAGAGGGGACCGCGACGGCCCTCCAACTGGGGGATCCATAATGACATGGTGTCAATATACGCATTGACCCGAATATCCTGTCAATCGCATAAAGGAAACAGGTTCATTCCACACATATTGACCGCATTGGATGGGTTCAATTATGGCAACACCCGAGATCATACCGCTTCCGATCAGGCGGCAAAACAGCTCTGCCGCCCTCAGCCAGATACCTCCATGGCCCCAAGCTTTTGACCCAAGTTCGGCCCTGATTCAGTATGGCGAGACACCCCAGTCAACCGTCATGCTGTGCCATGCCGAAAGCGAACATGGCAGCGTCACTCTGAGCGCGGCAACCGATGAATTGAACCCCTTCAATCCGGTGCCGGCTCCCCGCAAAACCAGTCTGCTCCTGCGCCTGTGGCTGCGCCTGGAACAATGGCATCGCCGCTGGATCGACCGTCGGTTGCTGGCCGAAATGGATGACCGCATGTTGAAGGACATGGGCATCAGCTCAGCCGACGCCTTAAAGGAATCCTCCAAACCATTCTGGTTAAAGTAAATTAACCATTTATCCATTGACGCAACGGGCGGCTGCATCCTATCGTTTTAAAACGATCGTTCGGGATGGCGGCAGTTGAGAGATACAACCGACCGCACGTCCCGAGAGACGGAGGCAACAAAAGCCGCCCCGGACAACCGATGCGGCACAAAACAACAAGCCCCACCCGGACGGGCCGGCATTCATGGCCTTATCCCGGAACGGCGGGGCGCCGCTCTGGGAATTTGCGATCATGCCCGCTCCGCTGTTGACCCGTGATGAACTTCTGAACCGCCTGCACGACACCTTCCGCCGCTATGGCTATGAAGGCGCCAGCATGAGCCGCATCGCCGCCGCCACCGGATTGGGCAAAGCCAGCCTTTACCACCACTTCCCCGGCGGCAAGGAACAGATGGCCGCCTGCGTCCTGGACGCCCGCCGCAGCTGGTACGAGGAAAAGCTGTTCCGCCCCCTCGAATCAGTCCATCCGCCCCGTCAGCGCCTGACCAACATGCTGGCCACCCTGGATCAGACCTATGAAGGTGGAGACAAAGCCAGCCTGCCGTCTTTGTTGTCACTCACCGTCGAGCGCGAGATGTTCGCCGAGGTGATCGCCGAATTTTTCCAGCGCTGGCTGGACTGCATGACCCAGTTGCTGATCGATTCCGGCCTGGCCCGCGACATCGCCACCCGCCGCGCCCATGACGCGGTCCAACGCATCCAGGGCGCTCTGATGCTGTCGCGCGCTTATGGCGACCGCAAACCCTTCGCCGCCTTGTTGAGCGACCTGCCCGACCAGCTTCTGGCCGGCGCCGACCGCGGCAATATCTGGAGCAGCCGCAGCCCGCGCCTGCCCTCTGCCCCCGCCGGCTTCACCACCCACGCCCACGCGTTGCGACAGTAGCCCCTCCACTAAACTGCACATTTAAAGAGCGCCGCCTTATGGTGGCGTTTTTTTATGCATTATCTCCTTGTCTTTTTTCCCAACCCTCCTAAATTTCCATTTACCGCTAATGTTTAAATATATACATACTTTGGTAGTGGTTAAAAATCACATGCCATTCCTAAATACATATATATCACCCAGAGATATAGGCTATTTGGGAGGGAGGGACTTCAGGTGTCAGAACAGATTTTCCTGACGGGAAAAGAGCGAACGTTCCCCGAATCCGAGATCATCGTCAGCAAGACCGATGTTCAGGGCCGCATTACCTACGTCAATGACGTCTTTCTTTCGGTTTCCGGCTATCTGGAAGCGGAAGTGATCGGCAAGCCCCACAACGTCATCCGCCACCCGGATATGCCTCGCTGCATTTTCAAGCTGCTGTGGGATAAAATTCAGGCCGGCCAGGAAATCTTCGCCTATGTGAACAACCGGGCAAAGAGCGGTGACTACTATTGGGTGCTGGCCCACATCACGCCCAGCCACAATGCCAGCCACCAAGTCATCGGCTACCACTCGAACCGCCGCGCGCCCACTCGAGCCGCCCTGACGAAAATCGAACCGCTTTACGCCAAGCTTTTGCAGGAAGAGCGCAAGCATTCCGACCGCAAGCAGGGCATGGAGGCCGGAACCCGTATGTTGATGACCATTCTTGCCAACCAGGGGATCGAGTATGAAGAATTTATCTTCAGTCTCTAAGGCCAAGAACGCCGTCTTCGCCGCTTGCGGCCTGACGATCCTGGCCGCATTGGTCGCCCTGATCGCCGGAGAATGGTACGATTCGCTATTCGCCCTGCTGATACTGGCTCCATGCGCCATCGCGCTGAGCAATCTGAACCGCGCCAACGGCAGCATCCACAAGGCCAGCGAGGCCGCCGCCGCCGCCGCCCAGGGCGACCTGAACGTCCGCATCCTGGGCATCCGCGGCCATGGCGATGTCGGCACCATGCTGCGCAATATCAACCGCGTCCTCGACCTGACCGAGGCCTTCTGTAAAGAAGCCGAAGCCGCCATGCTCCACGCCATGGAGCGCAAATATTATCGCAAGATCGTCACCACCGGCCTGCGGGGCGAGTTCGTGCGGTTTGCCGAAACCATCAACCGCTGCCTGGATACCATGTCCAAACGCGACGCCGCCGCCCTGTCCTTCGCCGAGAACAATGTGCGCTCGCTGGTCACCGAGGTTTCCGCCGCCTCGATCCAACTGAAAAGCAGCGCCACGAATATGAGCCTGAACGCCTCGGGCACCCTGAATGAGGCCATGGCCTCGGCCTCGACCGCCCAGCAGGCTTCCGCCAATGTCGCCGCCGTCGCCGCCGCCACGGAAGAGTTGGCCGCCTCCTTCGGTGAAATCAACCGCCAGGCCACCCTGGCTACCACCATCGCCCACCAAGCTATGGAAAAAGCGCGCTCCACCAACGCCACGGTACAGCGCCTGGGCGATGCCGCCGGGCGCATCGGCGACGTTCTGGCTCTGATCCAGGACATCGCCGCCAAGACCAACCTGCTGGCCCTGAACGCCACCATCGAGGCCGCCCGCGCCGGTGAAGCCGGCAAGGGTTTCGCCGTGGTGGCCAACGAGGTCAAACATCTGGCCACCCAGACCGCCAAGGCCACCGAAGAAATCGGCGAGCATGTCAGCGCTATCCAAGAGGCCTCGGCTGGCGCCGCCTCGGCCATCCGCGAAATCGGCGACACCGTCGGCAACATTCAGGAAAGCTCGACCACCGTCGCCGCCGCCGTGGAAGAGCAAAACGCCGTCAGCCTGGAAATTTCGCGCAATGTCTCCGAAGCCGCCATGGGCACCGACTCGGTCAGCGCCTCGGTCAACAAGATGCAAGTGATGGCCGACGGTACCAACCGGGAATCGTCCCACGTCTCGGATGCCGCCAACAGCCTGCTGTCCAAGTCGGAACAGCTACAGATGCAGGTTGACAACTTCATCGCCCAGATCCGCAACGGCGGCGCCCAATAGCCTCCGCCCCACGGGCCTGCACGGAAACGAAAAACGGGAGCCGGATAACCGGCTCCCGTTTTTTTGTCAGCGCCTGGAACTCGGCGAATTCGCCAGGAACTCGGCGAAGGGCTTATCCACCTGCATGATATGCATCTTGAGCCATTCCGAGATGAACTCGAACATCTCGGCCGGAGCGCTGGCATCGCCGCTTTCAACCTTGCCCTTCAACTGTTCGAAGTTGGAGAAGAACTTCTGATGGCTGTCACGGTGGGCAGCCAGTCCGGGATAGGCCCGCCGCTCCATCGCCTGTTCCTCTTCCGCGAAATGCGGACGCATGGCGCTGCTCATCATGGCGACTACCGCCTGCACCGCCTCCGGTCCCTCGCCATGCATCATGCGGGCGAAAAAGCCGTTCAGTTGCTTAAACATCTCACGGTGATGGGCATCGACGACGGCAAAGCCGGTATTCAGGGAATTATCCCAGGTAAACAGCTGCATATCGTTTTTGTCGGCCCGCACCTGATTCAGGAAACGGGAAACCTCGGTCTTCAGCATATCCGCCTGACGCGACAAATCGCTGGCGGATTCGTTGATCTGCCCGGCGGCGTTGCCAGTTTCGTGAGCGGCGGTCTCCACCTGGCCGATATTGCGCGAAACCTCCAGGGTGCCGATGGAGGCCTGATCCACATTGCGGGCGATTTCGCTGGTCGCCGCCGTCTGCTCCTGCACCGCCGAAGCCACTGTCGAACTGATTTCGCTGACCTCGGTAATAACCTTGGAGATCGAGGTGATGGCCGTCACCGCATCGCTGGTGCCTGACTGTACGGCGGAAATCTTGGCGGCGATCTCGTCGGTAGCCTTCCCGGTCTGGTTGGCCAGGTTTTTCACTTCCGAGGCCACAACGGCAAAGCCCTTGCCGGCGTCGCCGGCCCGTGCCGCCTCGATGGTGGCGTTCAGGGCCAGCAAATTGGTCTGCGAGGCGATATCGTTGATCAGAGCGACGATCTCGCCGATGCTGCCCACATTTTCAGACAAACGCTGAATCAGGGTGGTGGTGTGCAAAGCCTCTTCGTTGGCGCGCACCGCCACCGATTGCGAGCGTTCCACCTGACCGGCGATCTCGTTGATGGATGCCGACAATTCCTCGGTGGCGACCGCCACCGTCTGCACATTGCTCGACGCTTCTTCCGCCGCCGCCGAAACGGTGGTGGCCTGGGCGCTGGTTTCCTGGGCGGTAGAGGCCATCTGCTTCGATGCCGCCTGCAATTCCACCGCCGCCGCCGTCACCGCATCGACCACACCGCCGACCTGAGCCTCGAAGGTATCGGCCATCTTGCGCAAAGCGGCCTGCCGCTCTTTTTCAGAACGCAGCTTTTGTGCTTCCTGCTCGTGACGCATGGCCTCCATTCGCAAGGCGTTTTCCTTGAACACCTGAACGGCCCCAGCCATCAGGCCGATTTCGTCGCGGCGCTCGCGGGCCGGAATATCGGTGCTGTTATCGCCATCGGCCAGACGCCGCATGGCCTCGGTCATGGCGATCAGCGGCCGGGTGATGGCGGTCCCCAGCAAAGCCGCCAGGCCGACGCCGATCAACAGAGCAACCACGCTGGCAATCAGCATGAAGCTGCTGGTCGAGCTGATGGTGTGCCGGGTTTCCCCTTCGATCCGCGAGGCCTCGCCGGCAGCGGAATCCACCACGGCCTTGAGATTGTCGGACAACACCGACATCTGCTCGATCATGGTTTTGTTCATCAGCTGGTCCAGCTCGACGCTCAGGGCGACGTATCGGGTAAAGCCGTCTTGATAGGTAGCGTTCAGCCCCTTCAATTCCTCCACAATGGCCCCGGCCTCGCCCGCCTCGGACAACTGGGCCAACAAGGCGTCGGCCTGGACATATTCGCCCTTCGCCTTTTCGCCAAAGGAGGTGTCGTGGCGCGACATCATCAAATTGACATCCACCCGCCCTGCCATGGTGTGATCGAGCAACTGCGCCGACTGGTGCAACAGTTCCATGCGGGCATTTTTATAGGCCACGTCCTGCAACCGGGTCAGAGTGCCGTGAATCTTGCCGCCCGTTGGGATCATCACCTCGGTCAGAACTTTTTCCTGCGCGGCTTTCCGAGACGCCATCTGCTCGAAATTTCCGGCATAGCCTTCAAAAGCGTTTTGCACCAACAGCATGGCCGCATGGCGCTCGGGATTTTTGATCTTGTCGAGGGACGTGGCGATATGCCCACGCAGCAACGCGATGGCATCCTTCGCCGAAGCGGCGTCCTGAGGATTGCCCAGATTTCCGTATTCACGGACATAGCGCCGCACAACCAGGGCGTCACGATCCACTTGCCGGGCAATAGAGCGGACATCCATCCGCTGCACATAAGTCTCAACGTTCTGCTGGGTCGAGGTAAAGCCCAAGATGGCTGTAACCGAGAGCGCCAACAAAAGCAGGAGTATAAGGCCGAAACCCAGCAAAATGCGGGCTTTAAGCCTCACGCCAGATAGAAGCGCCATGGGAAACCCTCCAGAGAATTTTACATTATTAAATATGTAATAATTTATGCGTTAGTTTCATAAAGACAGAATGTATTTACAGTTCTTCATCCAATCTATGAAAGTATCATTAGAAAGACAGCCCGCCAACCATCCTCTCGGAACAATGCGAGTCATACCAGCTCATCTCAAATATGAAAATAGTCATATATACTATGGTGGAAAATTCACCCCCATGCTCCGCAACGAGAGGCCTTGGCTGGTCCGATCAAGGAGATTCGGTATAACATGCAGCCAAGACCATAAGGAGTAAGCCCCATGATCGGACCAGACGGCAAACCCATGAGCCGCGAACTGATTCGCGCCGCCGTAAAGATCTATGCCGAAGAATCCCGTGGATCGAAGGCCTTTGCCGGACTGCCCCGCGCTTTGGTGACCATTCTCGACGCTCTGGCGGTGGGAAAAACCACCTATGTGAAAGGCCAGGACGGTCAGCTTCAGATCACCCGCCGCAAGGATAAAA
>Ga0209415_10005597_pt1 | contig 22529 bp, 19 predicted proteins | sample PeaSoiSIISIP2007_FD_187696 | JGI IMG/M metagenome (GOLD analysis project Ga0209415, IMG submission 187696) | Peat soil microbial communities from Weissenstadt, Germany - SII-SIP-2007 (SPAdes) (version 2) | ecosystem: Environmental > Terrestrial > Soil > Wetlands > Peat | place: Germany... | reverse complement strand
GCGAGCCGGCCGGTTATGTGATTCGCATGCCGGGTGGGTTCACGATTTATCACGCTGGAGACACAGCCCTATTCGGAGATATGAAGCTCATCGCGGAACTGTACAAACCCGAGCTTGCGATGCTGCCGATTGGCGACCGCTTTACGATGGGGCCACGGGAGGCAGCGTATGCGATCCGGTTCCTGGGAGTGAAACATGTCATCCCCATGCACTACGCAACGTTTCCAGAGTTGACGGGGACGGTGGAAGGATTGCGGCACGAAACAAAAGATGTTTCAGGGCTCCAGATTCATGCGCTCAAGCCAGGAGATAGTCTGTGATTCGCAGCGAGAACTTACGGAGTGGATACATTCAAGACGACGTCGAGCAGTATCTCTATGAATTGCTGCCAGAGAGCGACGCGGTGATCAGCGATATGGAGCGATATGCCGCGGAGCACCGAGTGCCGATTATTGGGCCGGCAGTGGCGCGCTTGCTGGCACTATGCGCGCAGATCGCCGGAGCGACGCGGATTTTTGAAATGGGCTCGGCTATAGGCTATTCGACGATTTGGCTGGCACGCGCGGCGGGTCCAAAAGGAAAAGTGCATTACACGGATGGAGATCCGGCGAATGCGCGGCGGGCGCGGGAATATTTTCGAAGAGCGGGAGTGGCGAAGCGGATAAACGTGCAGGTAGGGGACGCACTGGAATTGCTGAAGAAAACGCCCGGAAAATTTGACCTGATCTTCAATGACGTGAATAAGGACCAGTACCCTGATGCGCTGCGGGTAGCACTGCCGAAATTAAAGCATGGAGGTTTGTTCATTACGGACAATGCGCTCTGGTCGGGCAAAGCGGCACGGCCGGCGGCACCAGATGATGCGGCGACGCTCGGCGTGCAGGAATTCAACCGGCTGGTGTACGCATCGAAGGAACTATATCCGGTTTTGATCCCGCTGCGGGATGGCGTTACAGTTTGCCGCAAGCAGTAAAGCTGAGAAGAAGTTACGAACGGAAAAAATTGCGCAGCAGAAAGCCAAGGTTGGCGGGGCGCTCGGCAAGGCGGCGCATAAAATAAGGGAACCAGTCGTTGCCATAGGGGATGTAGATGCGGATGCGGTAGCCATCCGTCACCAGACGGCGCTGTAAGTCGGTGCGCACGCCGTAAAGCATCTGAAACTCGAAATCATCCTTGGAAATTTGTTTCGTTGCCGCCCATCGAATGGTTTCCGCAATCATGCGCGGGTCGTGTGTGGCGATGCCGTGGTAGAAGCCGCTCGGCAAGAGAATTTTCATCAGGCGGACATAATTGAAATCGACATCCTTTTTATGTGGATAGGCGACGTCCTGCGACTCCTTGTAAGCGCCTTTGCAGAGCCGGATGCGGCAACCGTAGGCTAGCAAATCCTGAATGTCAGTTTCGCTACGGTACAGATAGGACTGGATCACAGTGCCGACGGCCGGTGTGTTGGAGCGAACGCGCTTCACGACGTCAATGGTTCGCTGCGTATACAACGAACCTTCCATATCGATCCGGAGAAAATTTTCATAGGAAGCAGCGCGCTCGGCGATCGAACGGACCAGACCCTGGCACAACTCAACATTCAGGTCCAAGCCTAGCTGCGTCAGCTTGCAGGAAACATTGGCATGGAGCCCTTCCTTGGCGATGCGCTCGTATACCTCAAGATAAGAGTCGCGCGCTCTCTGTGCATCCGATGTCGTCGAACTATTCTCTCCAAGGTAGTCGAGGCTGACCAGCATCCCGGCGTTGTTGCAAGCTCGGGCGGCTTCGATGGCTTCGTCGAGAGTCTCTCCGGCGACGAAGCGCCGCGCCATACGGCGCGTGGTGCCGTTGGAAGTGACCCATTTGGCGAAGCGGGGACTCTCGGAGAGTTTGAGAAGCGTCGCTCGAAGCATGCCGTATGATTATGCCCGTGTAATTCCTCAGCGACTAGTCCGTGTGCCCTTCCAGGAACTTTTCGGCATCGAGGGCGGCCATGCAGCCGGAGCCGGCGGCGGTGACGGCTTGGCGGTAGCGGTGGTCCTGCACATCGCCAGCGACAAAAACACCGGGAATGGAAGTCAGGGTGCCATGCTTGGGAATCAGGTAGCCGTTGGCGTCCATATCGAGCTTGCCTTTGAAGACAGTCGAGTTGGGATCGTGACCAATGGCGACGAATATTCCATCAACGGCAATCTCGCGGGATTCCTTTGTCTGCGGATTGCGCAGCCGCGCGCCTTCGACTTGCCCTTTGGGCGAGAGGATTTCCTCGACTACGAAAGGAGTCACGAATTCGACTTTTTCATTTGCCCGTGCACGGTCGATCATAATCTTTGAAGCGCGAAATTCATTGCGGCGGTGGATGAGGTAAACCTTGCTGGCATAGCGCGTAAGGAAGTTGGCTTCTTCCATGGCGGAATCGCCTCCGCCGACGACAGCGATGGCTTTTTGACGAAAAAAATATCCATCGCATGTCGCGCAAGTGGATAAGCCGCGGCCGATCAGTTCACGCTCGCCCTGCAGGCCAAGCAAGCGCGCGGTGGCACCGGCGGCAACGATCAAAGCCTTGGCGTCGTAACTCTCTTTGCCGGCGGTGACTTTAAACGGGCGATGGGTTAGGTCGACCTCGTTTACGGCCCCGGCTTTGAACTCGGCGCCAAATCTCTGGGCCTGCTTGCGCATATTCTCGATGAGCTCCGGCCCCATGATGCCGTCGGGGAAGCCCGGATAGTTTTCGACGTGGGTGGTGAGAGCGAGTTGGCCACCCTGCTCGTGGCCGTCAATCACGAGGGGCTTCAAATTGGCGCGCGCGGCGTAAATCGCCGCGGTCAGCCCAGCGCAGCCGCTGCCGATAATCACGACGTTATGCATTAAATGGTCTCCGTAGGATTAGATTCAGCAGAGCACGTTTTCGGTTCAACCGGCCGCTTCAGCCCGAAGTTCGGTATTGTAGCATCCTCCCGCTTGCGGACTGGACCGCCAAGCGTCCAAATTGGAGAAGCATTCCGGGTGCGCCGCGTTTGACCGGCGCGACGGGCCGCAACTATAGTCGGTGGAGTCACCGATCAGAAGATCGATCGTGCCCAAGGAGAAATTCAGATGGATCCGCGTTATCCCATTGGAAAATTTGCAATGCCGTTGCAGGTGACGCCTTCGAGAAGGCAAGAGGCCATCGAAGAGATCGCTTCCCTACCCACAAAATTGCGCGCGGCTGTGAAAGGACTGAGTGAGACGCAACTTGACACGCCGTATCGGGACGGCGGATGGACCGTGCGGCAAGTGATTCATCATGTTCCTGACAGCCACGTCAATGCCTTCGTCCGGCTGAAACTCGCGCTAACGGAGGACAAACCAACGATAAAGCCTTATAACGAAGCCGCCTGGGCCGAGTTGGCGGATTCCAAAGCAGCGCCCATCGAGAGTTCACAAACATTGCTCGATTCCGTGCACGCGCGCTGGGACCGTCTGTGGCGATCATTGAAACCGGAGCATTTCGCGAGGGTGCTGGTGCATCCCGAGCATGGGGAGCGGACCGTGGATTGGCTGCTTTTTCTTTATGAGTGGCACGGTAAACATCACACGGCGCACATCACCGAATTGCGAAAGCAAAAAGGCTGGTGAGTGGCGCGAGTGGCGCGGGCATCGGCGGCTCGTGTAGGATGATTTAGTACACGAGGAGAGTGCATGAGCCGACCATCAGGGGCGTACGCCATTTTCGAGACTTCGCAGGGCAACATTGTCGTGAAGCTGCTCGAAAAGGAAGCGCCGAATACGGTTGCAAATTTCGTGGGACTGGCCGAGGGAACCAAGGAATTTACCGACGAAACCACCGGCAAAAAACAGAAGAAAAACTATTATGACGGACTTGTATTTCATCGAGTCATTCCGCAATTCATGATCCAAGGTGGCTGCCCACAGGGCACGGGCCGCGGCGGTCCCGGGTATAAATTTGCGGACGAATTCCATCCTTCGCTGAATCACTCGAAAGCCGGGAAGCTCTCGATGGCTAATGCCGGACCCGGCACGAACGGCAGCCAGTTTTTTATCACGGTGGCCGCAACGCCGTGGCTCGACAACAAACACTCGATTTTTGGGGAAGTGGTCGAGGGGCAGAACGTTGCCGACAAGATTTCCAATTCGCCGCGCGATTCGAACGACCGGCCAAAGACGCCTGTTGTGCTACAGAAAGTGCGCATCGAGCGCGTTCCCTAGACCTGCCGGACGACGATGCTGACACCCCAGCGCGTTCTGAGGCTCATGATCGAGCTTATTTTTTTGCTGCTGGGGTTTCTTGTCGTTTGGCTGGCGCTCACGGGCCGAATCCTGGTGGAGCGCCGCAATGTGTCCTGGCTTATTCTCGGCGTAGCTCTCGTTCTTTGGGGACTTCGTGCGCTCTATGGACCCAACAAGTGGTGGGCACATTGGGAAAACTGGACGCGCGGGCTTTCGCTGACGCTGCTCGGGGTCGTAATGCTAGCGATTTCCCGAGTGCCCTTTCCCTGGGTCGGGCCGCTGCTGATCGCCGCTGGTGTCTTGATGAGTTTGCGCGGCATCATCGGAGCGGCGCTGGTTTTCCGTCCGCGTTGACCGTCGATCAACGCATTAGAATCTTAACTTTTTCTTCGCTTCGGATATAATCCGCACAACGAACGGCCCTCTCTGCCCCTGAGAATGCGCTGAGGCGCTCGTTGGCCCACGCCACAAAACAAAAGGAGACGCACGATGCTTAAGGAATTCAAAGAGTTTGCCATGCGCGGGAATGTGCTGGACATGGCGGTCGGTATCATTATCGGAGCCGCGTTCGGAAAAATCGTAACGTCTTTCGTCGAGGACGTAATGATGCCGCCTCTTGGGCGGCTTGTTGGACCCGTCGATTTCTCGAACCGGTTCATCAGCCTCTCCACCGCACACTATGACACGGTTGCGGCAGCCAAGGCGGCCGGAGTGGCAACGCTCAACTACGGAATATTTCTGAACAACGTCATCAACTTTCTGATCGTGGCGTTCGCTGTGTTTCTTTTGGTGCGTTCCGTGAATCGTTGGACGACCAAGCCAGCGGTGGCAGCGGCTCCTACCACCAAGGATTGCCCGCAATGCGCGATGAGCATCCCGATACAGGCCAAGCGCTGCGGCCATTGCACGGCACAGCTGGCTTAGGAACAAATTCAAAGAGAGCTGAGAAACATCCGCCAGCGGCCACCCAAATCAAGAAGATGGCTTCTTCTTGGATTGATTTGCCTCAAGATGAGCGCGTAGGCGTGTGACGATGGCATCTTCCTGCCCTTCTTCGATCTCTTTCTTGACTTCCTCAAGAGCGAAGTGCACAACGTCGTGATGGTGCAATTCGCGGGGTGCCAGGACGTCGCTGAAACGCAGCCACAAGCTGTGCAGTAGATTCACTTCGTTGGCGGTCAGGTTCGGCGCATGGGGGCCGAGCACCTTGTAAACTTTGTCGCCATTCGGCAGGTGAATTTCCAGGTTAAACTGCGGTTTTTGATCGCCCAGGCGCTCCCACGCATCGCCGATCTGTCGCGCTTGCTCCTCGCTGGATTCCTTCGCGGACCTTCCAAGAACAATCGTGCTGGATTGTAAGGAAGTCGCGGCGCGCAAAATACCGTCCCAGAGATCATTCGAAGCCACAACGGCAAGGCGTATCGATTTTCCACGCTTTTCCGCCAACGCTAACGTTTGCGAGAAAAGCTGCTGCTCGATGCTGCCGAAAAGCTGCTCGGCATCCAGTTCATATTCGGCGGAGGCAGAGCGGCGCAGAATGCGCACGTGCAGAACGATGATATCCCGGCGGCCTGGCTTGATACGGTCCAGAACGGTTCCCAGGTGATATAAAGCGTGCACGTTGCTCACCGGAACGAGAATATTTCCAGGTCGCGCGCCAACGGACTCGGGCGTCAGCGCGCCTTCCATTTCGAGATGGAATTGATCCATCTCTACGTGCTTGGCGCCGCTACGCTGGTGCTTGGTGTATCTCTCCGAAATCGTGAAAACTATAAAGAGCGCAATCGAAAACGTGACGCCCGCGATGGTGGCTTGAATCTTGGTAAACAAGTTGATGATGGCGATGCCGAACAGAACAAGTGTGATCAGTCCGAGGCCGACGGGAATTTCCACACCGAAGAGTTTGAAGTTCAGCGGCACGCGGTATTCGCGATCTCCCGGGTGCGTGTAGCGAAGTATAAGCACGGCGATACCCTTCATCGCGAAGCTCCATATCACACCGAAGGCATATAAGTTCGCGAGAAAAGTGACATCACCGCGGCTGATGATGATCGTAACGATTTGCAGGGCCGCAACAATGTTGATGATGCGGTGGGAGGTGCCGAAGCGCCGGTGCGGCTGGCGGAACCAATCGGCCAGGACGCCGTCCTCGGAAACGCGGTTGAGAACGCCGTTAGAGCCGACAATAGCGGTGTTGACGGCGCCGGCGAGAATCAAAGTGCCCACCACGACGACGAACCCGTGAAAAATAAGTCGCAAAAGAAATGGCCCTTCCAGATTCATGGCCAGGCCGCCGATGAGGTTTTCCAGAAAGTTCTGGCGAGTGTTGTCTGGAATAATCATCACGGCGAAAAACGATACGAGTGACGTGAACACCAGGCTGTAGATGAAAATAACCAGTCCTGTCTTCTTCAAATTGGGGAGTTTGGGGTGTTCGATCTCGCGATAAACCTGGGCGAGGGATTCTTCGCCGCTCATGGCCAGCACGGAATGGCCGAGGCCGATGAAGATGGCAATCAAACCAGCGAAATGGGCGAAGTGTACGCCGTAAAGCCAGCCCATGGCGTTTGGCTCAAGCTTCAGGTTGCGCGGATGGGGAAAGGGAGGGAGTGCCGGATGGCGCAGGACGATAGTGTAGATGCACCAGCTGATGAGAATGACCACCATCACAGTGGTGATCTGCATGATACGCATGGCTTTCTGGCTGGATTCGTGGACGCCTTTAATGTTGTACCACCAGAAATAGACGGTCACGAGAATGGCAAAGAGCGCCGCGCCGAGGCCGGGTTGCACATGGAGACTTGGGAGATGAATGTAGTCGAAGGTCTCGTTGATCAGGCCCACGAGATACTGGCCGGCGGACACGCCGCTGATGGGTCCGGTGAGAACGTAGTCGAACATCAGCGCCGATACGCTGAATTTGGCCAGCGTGCCACCCATCGCTTCCTTGACGACACGGTAGACGCCGCCGCGCACGAACATGCTGCAGCTCTCGACGTAGATCGCGCGCACGCAATACGAAAACAGCATGATGCCAAGGATGAACCACGGAGCGGCCTTGCCGATGTAGCCTTCGGCTTCGCCGCCGGCATAGTAGGCGGAGGATGCAAGATCGTTCAGAACGATCGCAGCTGCCCGCCAGAAGGAGATAAAGCTCAGGAGCGCCGTGGTGGCGACAATGACGCGCGGGATACCGTTGCCCCGGCTGCCTGCGGCAACAGGGGGATTGGAGGAGCTGCTCATGTACGGGTGATCTCGATCAGCGGATTAAAATGCTCGCATTTTTCGGTAGCGAAGTCTAGCGAAGCGGCTGTTTTTTGCGTGCGCTGAAACGGTTTAGGGGGTGGCAGTGCGGAACGCCTTGGCGCATTCGGCGCAGGGGCAGATGCTGCGGAGATGATCGTAGCTATAGATCCCAGTGGCGTGGCCATCCGTGAAGCTGATTTGCACGGCGTAGTTGCCGACGACGGTGGCGGCCTGCGCGCGCGGCTTGGGCTTGAACATCGGTAACGGAGCAAATGAGCCAGCGGCTGGCGCGGCAGCGGCGAAGGCGTCTTTCTTGCCGCGCTCGTCATTGCACGTGGCGCAAGGGCACTCGTCGCGCAAGTAGGCGAACTCGTAGTGGCTGGCGTGGCCGTCCGCCCAGGTGATGTCGACGCCAGCACCCGTTTTCACGTGAATCTTTACGGCTGTTGCCTTCTTTCGCGGATCAAGGGGAATCGGCATGTGCGGGAAGTAGCTTAGCTTTTGGGTTTTCCGTTGCAACAATCGCCGGGCGGAATCGGATTGCCGTGCGGGCAAGTCTTCGGATGGCCAAGAAAAGTGCAAATGCGCTGATCGAGCTCCGGACTGATGATGTGTTCGAATTTGCAGGCTTGCGTGTGCGCTTCGGAATCGTCAATGGAGAAAGTGTCTTTGAAAAGGCGCTCGGCGAGACGATGGCGGCGAACGACGTCGCGGGCGCGCTGGCTTCCCGCGGGGGTTAGCTGCGCTTCTCCATTTTGCAGATTGAGAAGCCGAAGTTCCGTCATGCGCCCCAGAATTTTCGCTGCTGGCTGCACTGAGATCAACGGGAGACTTCCCGCCGGACCAGTTGCCTGGAGACTTTTGACTTCAGCAGGCTTCCCTTCCTCGCCGCAAATCCAAATTTGCTCGAGGAGATGATCGAAGCGAATCTCGTCGTCCGCCGAAACTGGGGTGCAGCAATCGGCGGTATCAGCAAGTGGGCATGCGAGCGGATGACCGGGGCCGTGCTGCGCGGTGTCAAAGTGCAGACGGCCGTGAGCAAGTTCGATGCGGCGGTCGGCCTGCCGCGCGATGTCGGGATCGTGCGTGACCATCAGAATCGTGTGGCCCGCTTCGTGCAGCTCGCGAAAGATTTGCAAAACTATTTCCTCATTAGCCTCGTCAAGATTGCCGGTGGGCTCGTCGGCCAAAACGATCTTCGGCTGATTGATCAGTGCGCGCGCGATGGCCACGCGCTGCTGTTCCCCGCCAGAGAGTTGCGATGGCAGGTGTGTTATCCGGTCGCCTAATCCTACCCGCCGCAAGGCTTCTTCCGCCTGCTTCTCATCTGTCACACTGTGAAAATATTGCGCGAGCATCACGTTTTCCAACGCGTTCAGATAAGGGACGAGATGGAATTGCTGGAAAACGAAACCAACTTTTTCGGCGCGATAGCGGACCATCTCGTTCTCGCTGAGCTTTGAGAGATCGATACCATCCACAACAACGCGGCCGGAATCCAACTTATCCAGTCCGCCAAGAATATTAATGAGCGTGGTTTTCCCGGAGCCGGAGGGCCCCATGAGCGCCACCCACTCGGCCGGTGCCACATGGAAACTTAGGTCATCGATAGCGCGCAGCGGCCCGTACTTCTTGACGAGATTTTCGATTGCGACCTGCGGCGCCGCGAGCTTTTGCTCGGGGAGTATCTGGACAGGCGCGCTCACGCTTCACCTCGAAAAACCGAAGCGGGCCGAATACTGGCGAGCCGCCGCAGCGGATACGCGCTGAGAATCGCAACAATCATCGTAAGAGCCACAGCTACAGGATACACAATCAGCCGGGGCTGCGCTGCCACGCCAAAGACTTGCTTGCCCAGCCAGATGGAAAGAAAAATCCCCGCAGCGGCACCAATCAAGCCACCCGCAAGTCCCAGCAACGCCGCCTCCATCATAAAAAGTCGCAATACGCGCCGCGTCGCGCCACCAATGGCCTTCATCAAGCCCACGTCGTTCCTGCGTTCCATCGCGACGTTCGTCATCGCCGCCATCACGCACAGGCTCGTCAGAACGAGCACGACCACGACAGTCGCGGTAAGTAATCCAGAAATACGGTTGTAAATCTTCGCTTCGCCTTCGGTGAACTGCCTAATGGTGCGTACATCGACATCCGGAAACTTCTGCCGCAGAGTTGCGAGGTATTCCTCAATCTGCTTCGGAGTACCAGGAACGCTCAACTGGATCACGCTAACCTGGCTCGGCAGGCCCGTTAATTTTTGAGCCGTCTCCAGCGGTGCAAAGATTTGACTGTCCTCGGTACCTCCAAAACTCCGCACCTCAGCCACAGCACAACTATCTATTGTCTTGCCAGCTTTTAGTTCCAGGCCGCCCATAGAATGAAGATGAAACTGTGACGCGACATTTCGCCCGATGTGGCAATTGTTGGTGTCGAAGATAACGGCGTTTTTACCTTCCACTACCTCGTAGGGAATGATCTCCCTCAAATTTTCGGCCACATAGCGGTAACCCGCAACGACCGCGGTCCCAGAACCGACCGGGGCACGGTGATTCCACTCGCGGCTGTAGGCAGTTACGTCCACAGTTAGGTAAAGAAATGCTGCTCGCGGAACCGGCCGTCCGTCGACTTGCGCCGGCAGTTGGTTCAACAATGACTCGGAGATGGTCGCAGACCCTGACGCTAGTCTGGAACCCCGCGCAGTAATCATTGCGTTCGCTCCAAAAGCGCGAAATTCAGTGCTGAGGCGACGCTTGGCGTCTACCTGAAGGTTGAGTAGGGCGGATGTGACGGCAGCGCCTGCACCGAGAGCGAGCAGGATGACGAACAGCCGGCCGCGATTGGCGGTGAGCAGGCGGCGGACGATGCGCCAGAACATTTGCCGATTTTGCGTGCCTTGTGCGCCCATCACTCGCCTCGCAAAATTGGCGCGGGTTCATACCGCGAAGCGCGGCGCATCGGGATGGCGCTGCCAAGAAGCGTGACCCCTGCTGCGAGCGTAAGAACCGCGACCAGAACGAGCATGGACGGCGCAGGAGCAACACCGAATATTCTTTGTCCTACGAGCCGCGCAAGGACTATTCCGAGCGAATAGCCAATGCCACCGCCGACGAACGCGAGCAAAAGCTGCTCCGCTGCCAAAAGAAATCCAATAGAGCCGGAGCCCGCTCCCAAAGCCTTCATCAAGCCGATTTCCGTGCGCCGCTCGATCACTGAAGCTGCCGAAGAAGCGCCGACGGCCAGCGCCGCAGCCAACAACGCCGCGAGCGTCACCATCCACAGCAACGCGCGCACCCGCGTAAGAATGGCTCCTTCGCCCTCGGCCACCCGCCGAATCACGCGCACATCCGTCCCCGGCAACACTTCTTTAATGGAGGCCGCAATCGAGGAAATATAAGGAGTGCACATCCAGCGCTCCACCTCCGCAGGCTTCATCGTCGCTGGATCGCGCCGCCCAAATTCATCTTCAGGCTTGGTCAATGCACTTACATATAGTTTGCGGTACTGGCCCGGTTTGTTCTCAAGTTCTTGAACGCTAGCAAGCGGCATTAGCAGCGCTTCATCTTCAGGACCGCCTGAGGACAAAATTCCTGTGACGTCACACGACTCCATATCCTGAGAATTGCCGGCCGTCGCCACGCTGACAACCACTTGGTCACCGGCTTTTATTTTCCGCCGCGCGGCAAGTTTTTCGCCGACAACACACTCTGGAGAAGCGGGGAGGTAGGAGTGCCCCATCGGCGGCATTTCGACGCGCTCGAGGCGGCCCTCGTCTGAGAACCATTTCCCTTCGACATGGAACCATGGGTTTGTTTTTGCAATCCCGGTAACGAAAATACCTCCGTCCGGCAATGGCACACGTTTCGCAGCCCACGTACCAATCAGCGGGATCTCCAGGTCTGGAAGCGAAGGACGGCCATCGCCATACCGCACATTCGGAAGCAATGCCGAGACCTCCAGAACGGGAGCAAACGCAATAATGTTGTTGTGCCAGAAAACTGTCTTGATTTTCGGAAGGTCGGCTTCTGGAAGGTAGGCGCCCGCATTCACCGGCCGATAGTCCACGCCACCGATCTCCAGAGGCAATGAATCGGCCTGAGGCGTAACGAGCAAGTTCGCGCCCAGGCTGCGGAACTCGCTCGCCAGGCGATCGCCCACGTCGAGCGAAACGCTCAGCGCCGCCGTCACAACAGCCATGCCCAGCGACAACGCCGCCGCCGTCAGCACCTTGCGGCGCGGGCGGCGCGTAAACGAATCGGCAACGAGTCGCAGAAACATAAGCTCAGTGGTCGCGCTTGTAGGGCACGATTCATCGTGCCCTCTTGCAAAAGTTCCCAGGTCGCGCATTCGAAAGAAACTTCGCGCCCCTACTGCGGAATCTCCTTAGTCGCTTGCACCAGCGCAGAAATATCCATAACCAGATCAGCTCCATTTAAATGCGACGGCACTCCAATCGGGTTGCAGCCGCCTGCTTCCCCAATCGTCGGAATGTAAATTGCAGAAGCGCAGTGCCTGCAAATGACGTTCTGCCCGTCCTGGCGATAGCCCTCGGCCCCGCAGATGCGGCAAGCATCCAGCGCCGTGCCGTAGCCGTTCGGCTTCTTGATGATCATGAAGCGCATCGACTGCCCTCCGGCAGTTACGGTAAACAGATGCATCTTGCCGTCTTCCACTTCGCTCACCGGAATCCGCACTTCGTTGCCGACGGCCGCGATGACTTGAGCCGAGGGCGGCGCGGCATTCGCGCGCGTGTAAACGAAATCCGCCGTCAACACCAGAATGACGGCAAGGCATCCCGTCGCCGCGGCAATCATCCAGCGCCGCTGCCGCCGGTTCTGCGCTTCGGCCAGCCGCTTCTCTGCTTCCCCAGCAGTTTCGTTCGCCGCCTTGGCGTGCGTGGCCGCTTGCCATTCGCGCAAAACCAGCAGCATCGCCGCTCCGAAGATGAGCACGAAGAAGAACAACTCATTCCGAACGACCGGCCCAATGACGGCCATCTCCGCTTTGCTCGAAGGCAGCCATTGTGCCTCGCTCAACTCGTGCAATCCGGTCAGCCCAAGCTGAACTGCCACCAGAATCAGGATCACGCTGGTAACCGCAAAAAACCGGTGCAGCGGAACTCGCAGCGTCCCCTTGAAAAAAAACAACCCAACCGCCACCGCCGCCGCAATTCCCAAAGCCGTCCCAATCCACGTTTGCAATCCTTCCGTGGACAGCTCCACCGCCCGCAGAATGATTGCCAACTCCGCCCCTTCCCGCGAAACCATCAAAAAAACAAAGAAAAATATCCCCCAACCTGCCGCCGCTCCCGCCCGCCCCACGTAACTCTGTATCTTCTTCTCGATCTCTTTTTTCAGGTGGCGCGCAACGCGGTTCATCCATACGATCATCGTAATGACGAACGCTGCCGCGACGAGGTACATCACCCCCTCGAACCCGTCCTCGCTGATCCGCCAGCGCTCCAGGGCAATGGCTACAGCCAGGCTCAGCGCCGCAGCAGAGGCGACGCCATACCAAACAAAACGCGCCAGTTGTGCGCGGCCCGTGCGAGAGAGATAAACCAGGATGATGCCGACAACCAGGGAAGCCTCGACGCCTTCACGGAGTGCAATCAGGAATGCAGCAAGCAAAGAATCTCCAGTTGTTAATCATTTGCAACTACAGTCTAAGTGTACGCTTTGTATGAATTTCCGTCAACCGGACCAATCCAGTCCGATTTCCTGTTCCAGCATACGGTAGAATAAGTGGCCTGCAAAATTCAATGAGGATCGCCATCCATCTCCGCCAAGCACTGTCCGTATTGCTCGCCTTTCTTATTTGCTGCGTGCCATCCTCCGCGCAGTCTCCTTCGTCAACCCAATCCACACCACCGCAAACAGCGCCCAACGAATCCCAGCTCCAAATGGCTCCGCGCCCCAATCCAAAGTTCGCCAAAAAACTCTCTGAGCTGGCCGACAAAGAGCTCGCCGAAGGCCGCTTTGATGAAGCTCTCAATTATTACGAGCAAGCAGCGCGATATGCGCCGCAGGATACGGCCCTGCTCGAGCGCATCGCCTCCATGCGTTCCAAGCTCGTTCGCGATCACGTCGAAGCCGCCGAGCGCGACGCGCTAGCCGGCCACGCCGATATAGCCACCGAAGAACTGGCCCGGGCCCTGCTCATTGATCCCACCAACACCATCGTCACCGAGCGGCTGATCCAGATGAAAGCCATGAAGGATGAACCCGCCGCGCAAATCGACACGAAAATCCAGGGCTTGCCTGAACTCAAACCCCTTAGCCGAAAACAGGACCTCAACCTGCGCGGCGACACCAAAGCGGTCTATGAGCAATTGGGTCAGCTGTTCGGAATCAAAATTGTCTTCGATCCGGACTTGTCACCCCGAGCGGTCCGGCTGCGCGCTGAGAATGTGGATTTCGATACGGGCTTGAAAATCCTTGCCGTGCAGACTGGCACGTTTTCGCGGCCTTTGACTTCCAGCCTTTTGTTCATAGCTCAGGACACAACGGAAAAGCGTCGCGAATATGGCGTGCAAGCCGAGCAAACGTTTGTCTTGCCCGCCTCTGTCGGAACGGATGAGATGACCGAGATTGTGCGTCTGCTCCGCGAGATGACAGGAGCGACGCGCATCGAACTCGACACCAAAAGCCACTCCGTCAGCATCCGGGATACTCCGGAAAGATTGTCGCTCGCGGGAGAAATCATCCGCCAAGCCGAAAAGACCCGCGGCGAAGTGCTTCTGGAAATAGAAATCCTCGAAGTCGATCGCAACAAGGCCCACACTCTGGGCCTTCTCCCGCCTTCTTCCGCGGAGCTGATTTCTCTCACGCCCAGCTTAATCTCCCAATTGCAGCAGGCAAAAGACCTGAGCACCCTCATCACATTGCTGGCCAGCATTTTTGGAAACGGGTCAGGCTCAGGCGGTTCCGGAAGTTCCCTCAACCTCAGTTCACTTATTCCTCCGCTCACAGTCGTCGGTGGAGGCAAAACGACGTTTCTCTTGACGCTCCCTGCCATAGCCGCACAGTTTTCGGACGCTCTGAGTCTTGTCCACAGCGGGCGACAGGTTTTGTTGCGTGCGCAGGACGGCAAACCCGCCTCCTTTTTCGTCGGTGACCGTTACCCGATCACGCTTTCTCTGCTCTCCGGTAGCCTCGGTGCCTCAACGGCCGCCACCTCTGTAGGTGGAGTTACCAACAGCATTCTTCCCAGCGCCTCCTACAACGTCGGCATCGGTCCCGTCGCGCTCGCCGCCGCGGATTTCCGCAATGTCGGTCAACTCGATATCGCAGTCGTCAACGAGATCGACAACACCCTCACCATTCTCGTGAACCAGGGCTCTGGAACTTTTCTCGCCTCCGCAGGTTCACCGATCTCGCTGGGCACAGCTAGAACCGGCGCACCCGCCATTCCTCCTTCGATTGCCTCTGGTGTGCTCACCTCCAGCGGCTTTCACGACCTGCTCGTCACCGATCCGGTTGCCAACACGGTCCAGGTTCTCCTCAGCAATGGCGACGACACATTCAAAGAGGCCACAGGCTCTCCCATTAACGTGGGACAGCAGCCCAGCGCCATCGTCACCGGCGATTTCAATGCCGACGGCAACCTGGACTTTGTAGTGACCAACTTCACCGATAACACCTTCTCTCTTTTTCTCGGCAACGGCGACGGAACCTTTAAGCAAGCCACTGGCTCGCCTTTTGCCCTGCCAAGCGCAGTCACCGGCCCCATCGCGATGACCGCGACCGACCTCAATTCCGATGGCAATCTGGATTTGGCAATCGTGAATCAGACGACAAACAATGTCTCCATTCTTCTCGGCAATGGCAACGCTACGTTTACCGAATCTACCGGTTCTCCTATCGCAGTGGGCAAATCTCCGGTGGCCATTGCTACCGGCGATGTGAACAACGATTCCCACCCTGACCTCGCGATCGTAAACCAAACGGACAATACCGTTAGCGTCCTTCTTGGCAACGGGGACGGTACTTTTACCCCCGCGATTAACTCGCCGCTTGCGACCGGCCTGGCGCCCACGGCAGTAACCATCGCCGATTTCAATGCCGACGGCAACGCGGACATTGCAGTGACTGACCCGCAGACCGACAGCGTTTCGGTCTTCCTCGGACTTAGCCAGGGATTGTTCGCGCCAGCCTTCGAGCTTCCTGTCGGCACAAATCCGACAGCCATTCTTTCCGCAAACCTGAGTGGCGCTTCCCTGCCGGATGTGGCCATCACGGATGATCCCTCTGGCGTTACGGGTCAGGTCACAGTAATTCTGAGTCCCGCGAGCCTGTTTTCAAGTTCGGGAACGGGAGTGGCACAGCAGCCCTATCCCGGCGCGCAATATGAGGATCTTGGCGTAAAGATCAAGGCCACACCCACAATTCACGCAAACGACGAAGTGACGCTGCAGTTGGAATTCGAGATTCGCGCACTCGCTGGCTCCAGCATCAACGGCATACCGATTCTCACGAACCGCACGCTTTCCCAGACGGTTCGCATCAAAGAAGAGGAGCCCACCCTCATTGGCGGACTGCTCGACAATGAAGAGACGCGCACTCTGACCGGCTTGCCGGGCTTCGCCAATCTCCCGAGCCCCGCCGGTTATTTCTTTGGGCAACGGAACACCACCGGGCAGGACACCGAGTTGGTGATTCTAATTACGCCGCACAAGTTGCGGCTGAGGGACCGCGTCTCCCGCTCCATCTATGTGGGACGCGACACCAACACGGGGCGTGGTGGTTCTTTACCTGTGCCCCCGGCGCGGCAGCCTTAGACGCGATAGCTTGGGCTGAAGGACACGCTCAGCTCGCCTTTCCTTTTCAACAAACTCGCGCATTCAGGCTAGAGGTTCGAAAACAACGATGGGCTGATAGGTCCGCGGCACCAGGGCCTCGGCAATAGCGACAAGTTTGTCCTGCTGGCTGAAGACACGCAACCGTGGCGGCTTTGCTTCTCCCCCATCGAGCTGCAGGGTCGCGCCGGGAGGCAACTCCACCCGGCCCGGCTGAATTTGCGAGACTTGCACGTTGAATTTCGTGCCGTGCCGCACGCGCTTCTCTATGATTGGCAATACGTTGACGCGAGGAAAATTCGGCAGCAGATTTTCCAGGCGGATCATGCACTCTGCAAACTTCCCCGCGCGCGAAGCTTCCGCGAGTTCCTCCAGCTTGATCGCCTGATCCAACGAAAATTCGCCGACAGCTGTTCGCGTTATCGCTGCCAGGTGCGCCCCGCATCCCAGTTTTTTTCCCATGTCGTGGGCTAGCGAACGGATATATGTCCCTGATGAGCATTCGATGACAAACCGCGCCACGCTTCCTTCGATTCCCGTGAGCTTGTATTCGAAGATCTCGACTTCGACCGCTTTCAGCTCGACGGGTTGTTTCTTGCGCGCCAATTCGTATGCTGGCCGGCCTTTGACTTTTTTGGCTGAAAAGATGGGCGGCATTTGTTCGAACCGCCCTACGCTTTCTGCCGCGAACTTTTCGAGTACCGCGGCGTCGAGCGCTGGAGCAGAATCCGGCCCCTGAGCTTCGCCGTCCGAGTCGTAAGTGTCCGTTGCAAACCCAAAGCGAAACGCCGCCGAGTATCGCTTTCTGCGCCCGTTGTAAAACTGCACCAGCCTCGTGGCTCGGCCGAGCAGCAACACAAGCACGCCCGTCGCCAGCGGATCGAGTGTCCCCAGATGCCCAATCTGTCGAAACCCCGCGAGGTGCCGTACTGCATCGACGACGTCGTGGGAAGTTTTCCCCCGCGGTTTGTCGATCACGAGCGCGCCGTCAAACGGCGCAGGCTGAGGTTGCCGTGGCATTAGGTAAGTGGTCTGGGAAAAGTTTTCAGTTGAAAAACGCCGTCGTGCTAAGACGCTGCCGGCTTGTCCTTCTTCATCTCTTTCAAAAGCTGATCGATTCGCTCCGTATATTCCTGCGAATGGTCCAGAGCGAAGTGAAGCTCCGGCAGCCGCCGCAACTGCAGCCTCTCGATCAGCTCACGCCGGATAAACCCTGATGCGTGCTCCAGCGCCTTAATCGCATCCGTCTGTTCTTTCGCGGAGCCATGCATATTGATAAACACGCGCGCGTGCTTCATGTCCGGCTGTACGCGCACTTCACTGACCACCACCATGCCTTCGAGCCGGGGATCTTTCAACTCCCCCGCCAGCATGGCGTTGATTTCGTGAGCGATCTCCTCGCCCACCCGTTCATGACGGTGATTGGCTGGACTCATTTCGTCCCCGCACTGCTTCCTAAATAATTTCGATCGCCTGGTTGATCAAGAACGAGCCCAGAATACGATCCGCTTCGTCCAGGACCTTTTGCAGCACTTCTCTCAGGTGCTTCTCTTCGTTCGAGAGTGTTACGACCCCGACTACTGACCGTTGCCACGCGTCGTGATGATCTAATTCCGCAACAGCAACGTTGAACTCTCTTCGCAGCTTATCCTTCAAGCTCCGAAGTACCTGCCGCTTGTCCTTCAACGATTGCGCGTCTGGGATGTGCAGTTCAAGGGTAAGTAGGCCAACCGGCATGAGTGCTCCGGGGGACGGTTCTTATTTGCGGCCGGCGGTCCCTCCGCCCTGGCCCGCCGCTTCCGCCGCGCTCAGCTTCATAACGCTGAAGCATTCCAAAATGTCGCCGACTTTCACGTCATTGAAATTAGCAATACCCGCGCCGCATTCAAATCCGGTCCGGACTTCGCTCGCGTCGTCCTTAAAGCGCTTCAGCGAGCTGAGTTTCGACGTGTAGATGACCGCCCCGTCGCGCACCACGCGAATCTGGGCGTCGCGCTTCAGCACGCCTTCCACCACGTAGCAGCCCGCAACCGTGCCGGAACCCTTGACCCGGAACGTGTTCCGCACTTCCGCGCGGCCCAAATGGGTTTCCTGAATCACCGGCTCGAGCAGGCCTTCCATGGCCTTCTTAATCTCGTCGGACACTTCGTAAATGATTGTGTGTGAACGAATGTCCACATGCTCCTGCTGCGCCAACTCCATCGCCTTGCGGTCAGGCCGGATGCCAAACGCAATAACAATCGCTCCGGAAGCCGAGGCCAGCAGTACGTCGTTCTCCGTCACCGCTCCCACTCCCGAACCGATAATTTTCAGCTTCACCTGATCGGTCGAAAGTTTCGGCAGCATTTCGCTCAGCACTTCCACCGAACCTTGCACGTCCGCCTTGATGACGATTCCCAATTCCTTCACGTCGCCAGCTTTGAGCTGCTCGTGCAACTGGTCCAGAGTGATCCGCGCACCGCTCGAACGCGCCATCTGCGCGTCGCGCTGTTTCCCTTGCCTGTATTCGACGATGTGCCGCGCCTTGGCTTCTTCCGTCACCTGGAAGTGGTCGCCCGCTTCGGGCACGCCTTGCAATCCCAGCACTTCCACCGGCGTCGATGGCGGCGCATCCTTAATGGTCCGCCCGCGGTCGTCAAACATCGCGCGCACTTTTCCAAACACCGATCCGCAAATAAAGAAGTCGCCCGAGTTGAGCGTTCCGTTTTGCACCAGCACCGTGGCCACCGGCCCGCGTCCTTTATCGACACGCGACTCCAGCACCGTTCCGCTCGCCGGCGCGTCCGGATTGGCCTTCAACTCGCGCAAATCAGCTACCAGCAAAATCGTTTCCAGCAGCTTGTCGATGCCCTTCTTCTGCTTCGCGGAAACTTCCACAAACTCCGTGTCGCCACCCCATTCCGAGGGCACCAGGCCCACATCCGAGAGCTGCCGCTTCACGCGCTCCACTTGCGCTTCGGGCTTGTCGATCTTGTTGATCGCCACGATGATCGGCACCTTTGCCGCCTTCGCGTGATCGATCGCTTCTTTCGTTTGCGGCATGACGCCATCATCAGCAGCCACGACCAGCACCACTATGTCCGTCACCTTTGCGCCGCGCGAGCGCATCCGCGTGAAAGCTTCGTGACCCGGCGTATCCACAAAAACCACGCTGCGGTCGCTCACCACCACTTTGTACGCCCCGATATGCTGCGTAATGCCGCCCGCTTCGCCGCCCGCAACGTCCGCTTCGCGAATCGCATCCAGCAAACTCGTCTTGCCGTGGTCCACGTGGCCCATCACCGTAACCACCGGCGGCCGCGGCTTCAAACTTTCCTTGGTCTCTTCCTTCGCAACTTCCAGCACCATCTCTTCTTCCAACGAGACCACGCTAACGACACCGCTGAATGCTTCCGCCAGAGTCGTCGCCGTTGGCACGTCCAATGCCTGGTTGATGCTGGCAAAAACGCCTCGATCCAGCAGCGTCTTCAAAAGATCCTTCGCGCGCACGTCCAGCTTCTCTGCAAGCTCGCGAATGGTGATGCCTTCCGTAATCGTAACGTCGCGCGGCGGACGCGGTTCTGGCGGCGCAATCACTGCTGCTGCAGATCGCCTGTCTCCCGCACCTGGACGCTGGCGCGTCGGGTGCAGCTTGCGCTCACCCTCCTGCTCCCGCTTATCCATGACCGGCCGCTGTCTCTGCGTCGGCTTTCGCGTATAAAGCGGCTTGCCTGGCTCCGCCTTCGGGGGCACTTTGTCTGGCGGCAACGCCGGCAACATACCGGGACGTCCCGGCATTCGTGCCCCTGGGCGCGTGCCCGTAGGCGTCGCACCGCGACGTTGCTCAAACGGTCGATTGGATGGCGAACTTCCCGTCCCGCCTGGCCCACCGGGCCTCGGCGTGTACTGTCTTCCTTGGCCGCCTGGCTGCATCGGGCGCATTGGCTGCCCAGGACGCGGTCCTCCGCCGGATCGCTGTCCGCTTCCCGGAGTCGTTCCCGGCACAGGTCCGCGATTACCCGTCGGCAGCGGTCGTGACGGCATGGCGGGGCGCGCTCCAGGCGCACCCGGCGCTGCGGCTGCGGGTCGAACTCCAGAAGGTTGTGTACCAGCCGGAGCCCCCGGCCGTGGCGCTGCAGGTCCAGCCGGTCTCAGCGCAGAAGGCGCTACCAGTCGTGGTGCTCCAGGAGCAGCTGTGGGCTGTCCGGCCGGTGATGGGGGACGAATCGGTATAGCTGCTGGCGGTTTCGCCGCAGGCGCAGCCGGAGCCACCGGTTTGGCAGCAGCCGGCGGTACAACGGCTGGCGTGCCCGCAGGTGGCGGAGCCGCTTGCTTAGGTGCAACTGGCACAACGGCAGGAGCAGCCGAAACTGGCGCTGGGGCCGCAGGAACAACCGGTCGCGCTGTTGGCGCAGCGGGAGCAGCAACTTGCGTTTGACTTGGCGCAACTGCCGCCGGTGCGGGCGGTTTGACAGCCACGCTCGGGCTAGGCGGCGCAGCTACAGGTACTGTCGCACCGGCTGGACGCATCCGCGCAGCCTTGGCAGCAGCTTCCTTTGCAACAACCTCCGCTTTCGCAGCAGCCTCGACAGCAGCTTCGGCCTCTGCTTGACCCAAAATCTTTTTGCGGATTTTCTCCGCGACATCCTCAGGTATCGAGCTCGAGTGCGTCTTCTTCTCGGTCACGCCATACCCGGGCAAAAGATCAATAATCGCTTTCGCTTTGACCTCGAGTTCCCGGGCCAGCTCATTAATCCGAACTTGGTTTGCTTCGATCATGCGTCCTATAGACCGTTCCACGGTCAAAATACTCAGCCGGCCCTGTTTCGGCCAAGCTTTCTGCTACTAAACACTACTCAATTAAGACTTAGGCTCTTCCTCGCCCTTCGCTTCGCCTTCGGAATGCTCCGCCACCGGCGTCTCTTCACCACCGGCCGCAGCTCCCGTTTCGCCTTCCGCCGCAGCTCCCTCGACCCTCGCACCTTCCGCCGATTCCGCGCTCACTTCCGCGCCCTCGGCAGCCGTTTCACCTTCGGCAACCCCGGCTTCGCCCTCGGCAACCGCTTCTTCCGTACCTTCTGCCGCTGGTGCTGCTGCCGCACCTTCTGTTCCAGCCTCGTAGAACCGGTTCACCGCTTGATAAATCTTGTCCACCATCTTCTCGCCGATTCCCGGAATCTCCATCAACTGCTCCGGCGTCATCCCCGCGAGTTTCTCGACGTTGGTGATCCCAGCAGCCTCAATTTTCTCGATCGTCTTCGCGCCCACGCCTGCCAGCGCCGTCAACGGTGTGGCAGGCGCCGTCAGAGCCGTCATCTGCTCTTCAATCTCTTGCCGCTTCTCTTCCTCGCTCTTGATGTCGATGTCCCAGCCGATCAGCTTGCTCGCCAGCCGGACGTTCTGTCCCTTCTTCCCAATCGCCAGCGACAGCTGCGAATCCTCGACAATCACTTCCAGCTTCTTGTTCTCCGGATCGGTGATCTGTACGCGCGTCACTTTCGCCGGGCTCAGCGCCTTCTGTGCGAACGCCACCGTCTCTTCGCTATACGGAATAATGTCAATCTTCTCGCCGCGCAGCTCGCGGATGATCGACTGCACGCGCATTCCCTTCATGCCCACGCACGCACCCACCGGATCCACATCCTTGTCCCGGCTAGCCACCGCCACTTTCGTCCGCTCACCCGCCTCGCGCGCGGCGTGACGAATCTGCACTGTCCCGTCGTAAATCTCCGGCACTTCCATTTCAAACAGCCGCTGCACCAAACTCGCATCCGCGCGCGACACAATCACTTGCGGCCCTTTCGCCGCGCGGTCCACCATCTTGATCACCACGCGCAAACGCTCGCCGATGTTGTACGTCTCCAGCTTCGACTGCTCCCGCTTCGGCAACCGTGCTTCCGTCCGTCCCATGTCCACAATCAAATCCGGGCCTTCCGCGCGCTTCACAATCACCGTCACCAACTCCCCCACGCGCGTGTGATACTCGTTGTAAATCGTGTCGCGCTCTGCCTCGCGCACCTTCTGCAAAATCACTTGCTTAAACGTCTGCGCCGTAATTCGCCCGAACGCCTCTGTCGGCTTCGTCGCCAAAATCTCTGTCCCAATCTCCGCTGATGGATTCTTTTTCTTCGCCTCCGCCAGGCTGATCTCTTTCTTCGGGTCGGTCACTTCTTCCACGACCGTATGCACCGAATACACTTCCACTTGCCCGCTCTCTGGATTGAACTTCGCGCGCAAATCTTCTTCCGTCTTGTAATGTTTCCGCGCCGCCACCACCATCGCGTCTTCAATCGCCGAC
>Ga0209415_10005596_pt1 | contig 22529 bp, 24 predicted proteins | sample PeaSoiSIISIP2007_FD_187696 | JGI IMG/M metagenome (GOLD analysis project Ga0209415, IMG submission 187696) | Peat soil microbial communities from Weissenstadt, Germany - SII-SIP-2007 (SPAdes) (version 2) | ecosystem: Environmental > Terrestrial > Soil > Wetlands > Peat | place: Germany... | reverse complement strand
CGATTCCCAAGGAGGCGGCGCCGGTGACGAAAGCCCCCGACGGGACGCCGACGGAGATCGCGGGCATCGCCATCTCGCCGCGGATGGCGAGACTCATCCAAATGATGAAGCGAGGGAAGAAATAATGGCCGATAGCGACAGCGCGCGCCGCGTGCGCGAATACGTGGGCGGGATGCCGAGCCTCCCGACGACGGTCGCGAAGGTGCTCGAAGTGTGCAACAATCCCAAGACGAGCCCGATCGACCTCGACCACGTCATACAGCTCGACCCCGTCCTCATGGGCCGCGTGCTGAAGCTGATCAATTTTGCCCACAGCGAATTGTTCATGCTCGGCGCCTACATCTCCTTCTATCTGATGGCGCTGCTGGTTGGCCAGTTGGGCGGGCCGCTGCCGGCGCTCAGGTAGCTGATCGATCCTCCGGTGACCGCCAGTCGCTGGGGGCGGACGACCTGGCGGTCGGTGGCCTGGGAATCTCTCGACACGGGCACCTCCGGTGGCGCGGTCAGATCGCGACCGAGTGGGGCTCGAGGCCGCAGAGGACCCGCCCGTATAGCTCGAGGTTGGTCTTGGGGTGCAGGACAGCGTGTTGAGCGAGCGCGTCGAGGTCGCGGACGATGCGCTGGATCGGCACGTCTTCGTGAATCGCGCTGGCCCCGCTGCCCTCGAGAAGAAGGTGCGCCACGCCCCTTGACAGGTCGGTGACGTATCCGAGATCGGAGCGGATCTGCGCCCGGTCGCGAATCGTGAACGGCTGGTCGCCCTGACAGCGCTCGTCGACGATTCCGGCGCAGCGAGCGGCGTGAAAAGCGGCGGATTCGAGCTTGACCGCGGCCTCACCGACCTGCAGGTGCGTGATCGCCGCCAGCCGACGGTCGGTGTGGGACGTGAGCGTGATCCCCCGACCCGGCAACTGCTCCAGGAACAGCTCGAGCGCGGCCTGTCCGAGCCCGAGCGGCGTGCCGGCGCTGTTGGCGTTGGCCACTGCGCCGATCGGCGCGCGGTAGTAGGGGTCGGCGGCGTGGCGCTCGCTGCGGTGACGGCCGCTCTGCGCTTCGCTCATCGGCAGGACGCGGTGTTCGGGCACGAACAGATCCTCCGCGACGATCGTGCGGCTGCCGGTTCCGCACAGCCCGCTGACATACCAGTCGTCGGCGATCGTCAGCTCCGCGTAGGGCACGAGTGCGACGATGCCGTCGCTGCCGGCGGCGCCGGGCGTGGCGGGGCTCGGCGCGCCGACGATCGCCCAGTGCCCGTCGAGGCAGCCGGTGTTGAACGTCCAGCGTCCGGTCAGCCGGTAGCCGCCGTCGGTGGGCACGAGCGTGCCGGTCGGCGCCGCGACCAGGGTGACGCGCGCGTCAGGCTCGGAGAACACCTCCTCCTGGGCTTGGTCGCTGAAACAGCCCGCCAGCCACACCCCGACGCTGTAGACGGCGCAGACCCACGATGTCGAGCCGCAGCCCCGCGCAACTGCGGCCAGGACCTCGACCTGCGTCTTGACGGGCACCTGGTAACCGCCGAAGGAGCGCGGTGCGGTCATCCTGAACACCCCGGCCTGCGCCAGTGCGGCGATGTTCTCCGGGGCGACCCGCCCCTCGTGCTCCGTCCTCAGCGCGTTGGCACGCAGCAGCGGAACGAGCAGCTCGACGCGCTCGGAAAGCTCGGCGCCGGCGGCGAGGTCCTTCAGCGGCATGTCAGCACCGGTCGCGGCGAGCCGGCAAGCACGCGCAGGTGCGCCGCCGGCAGGCCACGATCGCGTCGCGGTGGTCGTCGGGCGCCCAGGGGCACCGTTGGCGCCGACTCGGGCGCCAACGGCTGACCGCCGCGGCGGACGACGTCCTCTGTCGGGACCTGGACCGAATAGCTCGCAGGGTAACGCCCCGGGAGCGAGAACGACCGGCGGAGCTGATCGGCAGCGCGCCGGAGGCCGACGACGAAGGCCGTGTTGCGCGAGCCCTGATCGAGCCCGCCGGGGCGGGCCAACGCCCTGCCTGACACGCCGGGCCAGCGCTTTTGTCGCATGTTGGGAATTTGCGCAGGCTCTGGGCGGCTATCCGTCGCGCGGATCGCGAGCGCCGGAGTAATCTCACGCCCCGGTGCCCCTGAGAGGACAGCGCGTTGCCTGAAGACCCGGTTGGTCTGTGGCTGCCGCAACCGGCCGCCGTCGCGGCGCCGCGCCGGGAGCGCAGGGCCATGGTGCGAACGTTCATGGCGGCACGGCCCGGTACCGCCGCGTTCGTCTTCGCGATCGTGCCCCTGCTCCTGTTGGCCGACTCCGTCGCTGCCTATTACGGGTTCGGGCCGGGACCCGCCCGCAAGGCGATGATGGTCGTCGCCGGCGCCGCCGTGCTGATGCTGGCCGTGGAGATCTGCTGTGGCGCGCTGTGGCTCGGCGGCCGGCTGCTCAGGCGGTTGGAGAGCTCGTCGCGCGCCTGGCGCCAAGCCCACCATGCGCACCCATGGCGACCCCTGCGACCGATCCGCCTGGCGCTGCTCGCGCTGCTCGTCGCCGTGATCATCCGCCCGCCGAGCGCACCCGCGATCAAGCTCCGCTCCGCCGCTCGACGGCGCGGAGCCAGGCGGTGGCGGCTCGAGGTCGGGAATCTCGACTTCGGTCAGAACTAGGCACGGCTCGGGGCCGGACGCCGAGACCGCAGCGCCGCTCCCGGCGCGATCGCATTTCGAGACCACCGCTCGGTAGCATGCGGTCACGTCTGGCGAGACCAGACGGTTGGCAAGCTCCGGGAGCGAGATCTTGGCTCAAACGGCCCGCGTCGCCATCATCGGCGGCGGCATCGGCGGTCTGACGGCGGCGCAGGCGCTCCGGCTGCGCGGATTCGACGTGCGCGTCTACGAGGCGGCGCCGGAGCTCAAGGAGATCGGCGCCGGCGTGTGGCTGGGCCCGAATGCGATGAAGGCCCTGCGCTCGCTGGAGTTGGAGTCGGCGGTCCGCGAGGTCGCCTGGGAGCCGGCGTATGACGTGCTGCGCAACTGGAGGACCGGTCGGGTCATAACCAAGGCGGCACGACAGGGTCAGGCCGAGCGCTACGGCGCGAGCGGCTGCGCCGCCCACCGGGCCGACCTGCTCAACGTTCTGGCCGCCGCCGTGCCGGCCGAAGTCGTCACGCTCGGCGCCCGCTGCGTCTCCGTCCAGACCGACGGCGCGGTGGCCTCCGCTCGCTTCGATGACGGCAGCGAAATCGAGGCCGACGTGATCGTCGGCGCCGACGGGATCCACTCGGCCGTTCGTGCCAGCCTGTTTGGTCCCGGCGCCCCGCGTTTCACTGGCAAGATCTGTTATCGCAGCGTGATCCCGATCGACGCGGTGCCTGGTGAGGCATTCCGGCTGCGACAGGAGAACATCACGTGGCTGGGGCCGCACGGCGCGGTCGTGATCTACGGAATGCGGCGCGGCGAGTTGATCAACGTGGTGGCGCACTACGACGACGAGGCCTACACCCACGAGTCGTGGATCACGGGGTGCGACCGCGACGAGGTGACCGAGCGCTTTCGCGGCTGGAACGAGTCGCTGGGCCGGATCTTCTCGGCCGGCGAGGCGTGGTACAAGTGGGCGCTCTACGACCGCGACCCGATCCCGCGCTGGACGGTCGGCCGTGCCACCGTGCTGGGCGACGCGGCACATCCGATGCTGCCCTACCTCGGTCAGGGGGCTTGCCAGGCGATGGAGGACGGCTGCGTGCTCGCTGCCGCGCTCGGCTCGAATCTCGACGACCCGCCCGCCGCGCTCCAGCGCTATGAGCGCTCGCGGTGGCCGCGCGCCAGCCAGGTGGTGCTGGCGGCGCGGGCGCGAGGCGTGGACAACCACCTGGTCTCTCCGCTGGCGGCCTGGAAGCGCGACATCCGCATCGCCCTGCGCAAGCGCCTGCGCTCCGACCGGGAGGGCCGCGGCGCCGCCTGGATCGCCGACTACGACGCGGGCTCGCCCAGCGCGCTCGCGACCTGAACGCCGAACGGCGCATACGCCGGCGAGCGCCCCTCGCCCCCGCGTCTGAGTGCGTAGACGTCTCACAGCGAGAAAAGGCAGGTATTGGACGTACCACGGAGGGCACGATATCTTGACCCCGAGGACGAGGGACAACACTCGATAAGGAGCCACCGTGCCCAAGCCCCTCACCCGCGTCTACCGTGGACTCTCCGATCTCCCGTTCGTTCGCGAGCACCGCAACCGCATGAGTCACGAACTCGAACTGCGCGACCCGCGGAGCGCCGCCGAGCATCGCATCGCGCACCAGCGATCGCTGGACCAGGGCGGCAAGGGTTGCCCGTTCTGCCGCTAGGCCAGCGACGTTCGAAGCCGTAGTTCGCCTGCTCGCTGGCCCGGGGGCGACCGGGCTCAGACATCCGAAGCGCGGGTTGACACACAACGCTTCGGTGCCTAACGTTTAGGGACCGGATTGGTTTTGCGTCGTCCGCCCGCGAAGAGCCGTTGGCCGAGTGCGACGCCCGTCAGTGGAGCGGCGCCCGTGGCCGAAACTTCCGAGCGCATCGACCCGTACGTCTGGCGCGTGGCGGTTGTCGTCGTGCTGGGATCGATCATGTCGATCCTCGACACGACGATCGTCAACGTCGCGCTGAACACGCTCCACGAGAAGCTGCACAGTCCGCTCTCGGACATTCAGTGGGTGATCACGGGCTACCTGCTGTCGCTCGCGACGGTGATCCCGCTGACCGGCTGGGCGTCGCGACGGTTCGGCGCGAAGAACGTCTACCTGGCCTCGCTGCTGCTGTTCACGGTCGGCTCGGCGTTGTGCGGCATCGCGGCGTCGACCAGCGGGCTGATCGTCTTTCGCGTGCTGCAGGGCGTCGGCGGCGGCATGATCATGCCGGTCGGGCAGCTGATCCTCGCCGACACGGCCGGGCCGCAGCGGATGGGCCGCGTGATGAGCGTCACCGGCGTGCCGACGATGCTCGGGCCGATCCTCGGTCCCACGATCGGCGGACTGATTCTCGAAAGCGCGAGCTGGCGCTGGATCTTCTACGTGAACGTGCCGATCGGGATCCTCGCGATCGCGCTCGCGCTGCGAATCCTGCCCGCCGCCGGGCGCCAGGAACATCCGCCGCGGCTCGACGTGCGCGGGCTGATCCTGATGGCGACCGGGATGCCGCTCCTGACCTACGGGCTGGCGGAGATCGGCGTGACCGGCGGGTTCTCCTCGGCGAAGGTGGTTGCTCCGCTGATCGCCGGGGTCGTGCTGATCGCCGTGTTCGCATGGCATGCCTGGCACGCCGACGCGCCGCTGCTGGATCTGCGGCTGTATCGCCGCAGCACCTATGCGTCCGCCTCGGCCGTGATGTTCTTCCTCGGCGCCGCGCTGTTCGGGGCGCTGATCCTGCTGCCCCTCTACTACCAGCAGCTGCGCCATGAGAGCGTCATCGACACGGGGCTGCTGCTCGGGCCGCAGGGGATCGGCATGGCGTTGGTGATGCCCTTCGTCGGGCGTCTTGTCGATCGGCTCGGCGGCGGGGCGCTCGCGTTCGGCGGCGTTGCGCTGACCGTGATCGCCGGCGTCCCGCTCGCACTGATCGGCGCGCACACCTCGATCGTCTGGTTGAGCGCGGTGATGCTCGTGCGCGGCATCGGCATCGGTTTTGCCTTCATGCCCGCGTTCGTCGCGGCGTTCTCCGCGCTTGACCGTCATGAGCTGCCCGACGCGGCGCCGCAGCTGAACGTCCTGATGCGGGTCGGCGGATCGATCGGCACCGCGGTGCTCGCCGTCGTGCTCGAGCGCGCGATCCTCGCAGCCGGCCATGCGCCGAGCGCAACTGCCTCCGCCGGCGCGTTCGGCTCGGCGTTCTGGTGGTCGCTGGGCATCTCGGCGGCTGCGCTCGCGCCCTGCGTGGCGCTGATGCGCGCCGAGCGGTCGGCTAGGCGCTCCCGTCGTGCCGCACCGCCCGGCGGCTCGCTTCCCGCCGAGCCCCCGCTGGCCGAGGTGGCGGTGTGAGCGCCACCATCCCGCGCGACACGGCGCACCTCGCGCAGCACGGCCCCGCGGCCAGCGAGCATCGCGCCGCGGTGACGAGGTTCGCGTTGACGTTCAAGGGCGCAATGGCGGCCGTGCGGCGACTGCGCGGACGCGACACGCACCGCCCGGAGGAGCTCAGCTACGCGCAGTACTGCCTGCTGTTCGGCCTCGCCGACCGCGGCGAGCTGTCGGCGAGCGAACTCGCGGGCCTGGCCGATGTCGCACCTGCGACCGCGACCCAGATGCTCGACAGCCTCGTGGCGGGCGGCTTCGTCGAGCGCTCGCGCAGCGAGCGCGACCGGCGCATGGTGCTCGTCTCGCTGACGGCGCGCGGGAGCGAGCTCGTCGCGGCCCGCCGTGCGCGCTACGAGGCGCTGTGGACGCGCGCGCTGGCCCAGTTCAGCGAGCAGGAGCTGGAAACCGCGACGGCGGTCCTCGACTGTGCCCGAGCGATCTTCGACGAGATCGCGACCGAGTCGGACGGGGCCTCCTGACGCCAGATCAAGCCGGCTGCGTCGGTCGTCTCGAGCCGACCGAGAGGTTGTCGCCTACTCCCCGAGCTGAACCCAGCTCGGCGGCACGTCTGCCAGGTGGTTGATCCCAAGCCACGTGCGATCGCGCTTCGACGTTCTCCTAAAACCGTTAACCGCCTGCGCACACAACGGATCATCCTGGCGGTTTGAGTCCATGTTCAGCATCGGGACCGACGCGGTGTCGGCCAGGCCCAGCGTGTGCCCATACTCGTGCGCGAACATCGCGCACGCGGCGCGCCGATCTGCTCGGTCGCCGGCTTGCATTGCACGCCACATCGAGCGAGAGATGTCGATCACGCACGACGACAGGTCTGTTTCGGCCCAGACCGTCGCGGCGGCAAGCGTCACGCCGTCATTGCCCGTCGCGGGCGCCATCGGCGCCAGCACCACCTGCTCCGGCGCGCACGGCGCGGTGAGCCCCGGGTCCTCGACCGCCCAATAGCGGACGGCGAGCGCGAGATCGCGCTGCACGAGCGGAACACCCGTCACGTCCACCGGGAGCGGGTCGGCGTGGGCCGTGGAAGACGCGAGGAGCAGCATCGCGCAGAGAGCGCCCAGCAGCACGCGAATCGTCATCGGCCGGCCCGCCGGTCCGAACCGCTCCCGCGACCACCGGCCTGCATCGCGCGCGGAGCGTGCGAGCCGATCGCGAACCTCGACGTGCCTGGCGTGCTGCCACACGTCTACGTCATCGACAGATCGCGCCCTCCGCTCGACCGATGGGACGTCGCGCCCACATGCAGCGAACGCGCCCCGGGCCGGCGCGGCTGCGGTTTTCCCGCAGTCCGCCGCGCGTTGCGCACCGATGCCGCGAAGCGCTAGTCTCGGCGAAGCTGCGAGAAAGGTGCCGCTGACGGAGATCGAGACAGCCGTGCTTGAACCCGACGCACTCGAGGTGCTCGTGTCGGGGCTGCGCGCTCGCGGCTACCGCGTACTCGGCCCGACGCTGCGTGACGGCGCGATCATCTACGACGATCTGAGCTCGGCGGCGGATCTGCCGATCGGCTGGACCGACGTGCAGCAGCCGGGGCGTTACCGCGTCGAACGGCGTGAGGACGCGGCGCGCTTCGGCTATGCGGTCGGGCCACACTCCTGGAAGCGGTTTCTGCTGCCCGCGCGACTACGCATCTGGCGAGCGCGGCGCGACGGCGACGGCTTCGAGATCGACGACGAGCAGGCCAAGACCGCGCCGCTGGCGTTTGTCGGGGTCCGGGGCTGCGAGATCAGCGCGATCGCGATCCAGGACCGCGTGCTGCTCGGCGGGCGCCACGTCGACGCGGACTACGCCGCGCGGCGTGACGGCGCGTTCGTCGTGGCGGTGGACTGCTTCGAGCCGGCCGACACCTGCTTCTGCGTGTCGATGGGCGGCGGACCCGGGATCGCCGGCGGCCACGATCTCGCTCTGAGCGAGATCCTCGACGGCGAGCACCGATTTCTCGCCAGGGCAGGATCCGAGCGCGGCGCCGAGCTGCTGCGCGCGTTGCCGCGGCGCCCCGCGGCGAGCGACGACGTGGCTGCAGCGGAGGCCGCCGTCGACGCTGCCGCCGGGCGCATGACCCGCACGGTCGAGGCCGGCGATCTGCGGGATCTGCTCGCACGCAACCTCGAGCACCCGCGCTGGGAGGAGGTCGCGCAACGTTGTTTGACGTGCGGCAACTGCACGATGGTCTGCCCGACCTGCTTCTGCACGAACGTGGAGGACGTCAGCGATCTCACCGGCACGGAGGTCGAGCGGGTGCGCATCTGGGAGTCGTGCTTCGCGGTTGACCACTCCTTCCTGCACGGTGGCAGCGTGCGCCCGTCGGGGCGCTCGCGCTACCGACAGTGGCTGACGCACAAGTTCGGTACCTGGCACGACCAATTCGACAGCTCCGGGTGCGTCGGCTGTGGACGCTGCATCGCGTGGTGCCCGGTCGGCATCGATGTCACCGAGGAGCTTGCCGCGATCCGCGAGAACGACGGGGCCACCGGGTGAAGACCGTCACTGAACTGCTGGGCGAGGCACGGTTCTTCGACGGCCTGCGCGCGGAGACGATCGAGCTCGTGTCCGGCTGCGCCTCCAACGTGCAGTTCGATTCCGGGACGCCGATCTTCCGCGAGGGCGAGCACGCCGACTCCTTCTATCTACTGCGACACGGCAGCGTCGCGCTCGAGACCTATGTTCCGGCCCGCGGCGCGGTCATGATCGAGACGATCGAGGCCGGCGATGTGCTCGGCTGGTCGTGGCTGTTTCCGCCCTACCGCTGGCACTTCGACGCGCGTGCGCTGACGGCCGTACGCGCGACCGCGTTCGACGGCAAGTGCCTGCGCGGCAAATGCGCGGCCGATCCGGCGCTCGGATACGAGCTGGTCTCGCGCTTCGCGCAGACGCTGATCGAGCGCCTGCAGTGGACACGGCTGCGACTCCTCGACGTCTACGGCCATGACGGCGAGCGCTGAGCCGGATTCGCCGCCGGCCGGCGCGATGGTGCCGCGGCCGTTTCTCCTACGCCGCCGGCGCCGGGAGACCTCCGACACCTGGACGCTGACCCTCGAGCCGCTCGGTGGCGACGGGATCGAGCCGCTCCCCGGCCAATTCATGATGCTCTACGCGTTCGGCGTCGGCGAGATCCCGGTCTCCGTCTCGGGCGCCACCGACGGCCTGCTCACGCACACCGTTCGCTCGGTCGGGGCGGTGAGCGGCGCGATCTGCGCCGCGAAGGCCGGAGCGGTGCTCGGCGTGCGCGGACCGTTCGGCACGACCTGGCCACTCGCCGAGGCGACCGGCGGCGATGTCGTCGTGGTCGCCGGCGGTGTCGGTCTCGCCCCCCTGCGCACCGCCGTCCAATGCCTGGAGCGCACCCGCGCCGCCTACGGCGAGGTGACCCTGCTCTACGGGGGCCGCACACCCGGCGACCTGCTCTTTCGTCGCGAGCTCGACCAGTTGCACCGCCGTGGGAAACTCGGCCTCGACGTGACCGTGGACACCGCGCAGCATGGCTGGGCGGGCCGGGTCGGCGTCGTGCCCAAGCTCATCTCGACGGCGCGCTTCGATCCCGCATCCGCCGTCGCGCTCGTCTGCGGCCCGGAGGTGATGATGCGCTTCACTGTTGCGGCGCTATTGCAACGGGGCGTCGCGCCGGAGCGCATCCACCTCTCGATGGAGCGCAACATGCAGTGCGCGGTCGGCCACTGCGGCCACTGCCAGCTCGGGCCGACGCTGGTGTGCCGCGACGGACCGGTCTATCGCTACGACCAGCTGGCACCGCTGCTCGAGGTGCGCGAGCTGTGAGCGTCACGAGCCGCCGCAAGCCCAAGCTCGCCGTCTGGAAGTTCGCCTCGTGCGACGGCTGCCAGCTGTCGCTGCTCGATTGCGAGGACGAGCTGCTCGCGCTCGCGGGAGAAGTCGAGATCGCCTACTTCCCCGAGGCCAGCAGCGCGACCGTACGCGGGCCCTATGACCTTTCCCTCGTCGAGGGCTCGATCACCACGGCGGATGACCGCGAGCGGATCCTGCGAGTTCGCAGCAGCTCGCGCCGCCTGGTCACGATCGGTGCCTGCGCGACCGCCGGCGGAATTCAGGCGCTGCGCAACTTCGCCGACGTCGAGGACTTCGTCGCGCTGGTCTATGCGCAGCCGGACTACATCTCGACGCTCGCTACCTCGACGCCGATCTCCGCTCACGTTCCCGTCGACTTCGAGTTGCACGGTTGCCCGATCGACAAGCGCCAGCTGCTCGAGGTGATCAGCGCCCAGCTGATCGGCCGCCGGCCCGCGATCGCCACCACCAGCGTGTGCACCGAATGCAAACGTCGCGGCACCGTCTGCGTCATGGTGGCACACGGCACGCCGTGCCTGGGCCCGGTCACCCATGCCGGATGCGGAGCGATCTGCCCCTCCTACGACCGGGGCTGCTATGGCTGCTTCGGGCCGATGGAGACGCCGAACGTCCCCGCGTTGACGCGCCAGATGCGGGCACTCGACGCGACCGAAACGGCGATCGACCGCGTGTTTCACACCTTCAACGCAACGGCCCCGCCGTTTGCCGGCGTGGGGTCCGACCGTGACTGAGCGACGCACCAAGACGATCAAGACCGACGTGCTGGCGCGCGTCGAAGGCGAGGGCGCGATGCGCGTGCGGATCGAGTCGGGCCGGGTCACCGAGGTGCAGCTGAAGATCTATGAGCCGCCTCGCTTCTTCGAGGCGTTCCTGCGCGGGCGCGACTTCACCGAGGCGCTCGACATCACCTCCCGGATCTGCGGGATCTGCCCGATCGCCTACCAGATGAGCGCCGTGACCGCGATGGAGAGCCTCTGTGGCGTCGAGGTAGGCGGTCAGCTGCGCGCGCTGCGCCGGCTGCTCTACTGCGGCGAGTGGATCGAGAGCCACGCGCTGCACGTGTTCATGCTCCACGCGCCGGATTTCCTCGGCTTCGAGAGCGCCGTGGCCATGGCGCGCGACCATCCGACGATCGTCACCGACGCGCTGGCGCTGAAGAAGGCCGGCAACGAGATCATGCGGGTCGTCGGCGGACGCGAGGTGCACCCGATCAACCTGCGCGTCGGCGGCGTTTACCGCGCGCCGCGCAAGGCTGAGCTCGCGACGCTCGTCGAGGGGCTCGAGCGAGCGCGCGAGATCGCCCTCGGCGCGGTGCGGCTGACGGCCTCCTTCGACTTCCCCGACTACGACCAGGAGTTCGAGCTCGTGGCGCTGGCGCAGCCCGGCGAGTACCCGATCGACCGCGGCCGCATCATCTCCAGCGCCGGCCTCGATATTGCACCGCCCGAGTACGAGTCGCAGTTCGTCGAGCAGCACGTGCCGTGGTCGCACGCGCTGCACTCGCAGCGCGCCGGCGGGGGCAGCTACCTCGTCGGCCCGCTCGCGCGATTCGCGACGAGCTTCGCAGCGCTGACCCCGCTGGCCCGCGAGGTCGCCGTCGAAGTCGGTCTTCGAACGCCCGAGCGCAACCCGTTTCGCAGCATCGTCGTGCGCTCGGTCGAGCTGGTTCACGCCGTTGACGAGGCACTCGAGCTGATTGCGGCCTACGAGGAGCCCGACGCGCCGGCGATCGAGGTCACGCCGCGCGCCGGCGTCGGACACGGCGCCACCGAAGCGCCGCGTGGGCTGCTGTACCACCGCTACGAGATCGACGCCGACGGCACGATTCTCGCCGCCAACATCGTCCCCCCGACCTCGCAGAACCAGGTCGCGATCGAGGCCGACCTGCGCGGCGTGGTCGAGCGCTCGCTCGAGCTGCCCGACGAACAGCTGAGCCGGCTCTGCGAGCAGACGATCCGCAACTACGACCCCTGCATCTCGTGCGCGACGCACTTCCTCAAGCTGGAGATCGAGCGGTGCTGAGGCTGATCGGCGTCGGCAACCGTTGGCGGGGCGACGACGCCGCGGGGCTCGTCGTTGCCGCGCGGTTGCGGGCCCGTCTTCCTCGCGGCATCGACGTGATCGAGCATCGGGGCGAGCCGATCGATCTGATCGAGACGTTCGAGGGCGCACAGGCGGCGTGGCTCGTTGACGCCGTCTGCTCCGGGGCGCAGCCGGGAACCCTGTACCGCTTCGACGCGGGCGAGCGGCGGTTGCCGGCCGGGCTGTTTCGCGTGTCCACGCACCGATTCGGCCTTGCCGACGCGCTCGAGCTGGCACGCGCCCTCGGCCGCCTGCCGCCGCGCGTGGTCGTCTACGGAATCGAGGGATCGCGCTTCGCCCCAGGCGGGCCGCTGTCGCCCGCCGTCGCCGCCGCAGCCGAGCGGCTCGCCGGCGCACTCAGCACGGAGCTGGCCGCCGCGTTCGCACCCGTCCGCTGACGCCGCCGGGATCGCGCGGAGCAGCAGGATGCGAGCGGCTCGACCAGGCAATACCTGAGCAGATGTTCATGTTATGCTGGGTGCGTGGGGCACGGCCTTGAACGGGAGCTGACCTATCTCGACATGGAGACCGCACGGGTGGTCGCCGAGACGATGCAGGCGCTGTCCACGCCGAGCCGAGTGCGCATCCTCAGTCGCCTCGGCGCCGGTCCGTGCTCGGTGAACGAGCTTGCGCGGGAGGTCGAAATGGAGCAATCCGCGGTATCGCAGCAGCTTCGCGTGCTGCGTCATCTCGGGCTCGTCGTCGGCGAGCGCCAGGGCAAGAGCATCGTCTACGCGCTGCACGACGATCACGTCGGCGTGCTGCTCGCCGAGGCCGTCTCGCACGCCGAGCACCTTCGCCTGGGCCTCGCATCCCGTCCCTCCGAGCGCACGCTCTCGGCATGAGCGCCACCACCCCGGCTCTGCTCGCGGCCGCCGCCGGCGTCGGCTTCGGCCACGCCATCCTGCCCGACCATTGGGTGCCGCTGGCAGTGCTCGGTCGCACACGCCGCTACCCGCTCACCCGCGTGGCACGCCTCTCAGGCCTGGCCGGTGTGGCACACGTGCTCGTGTCGATCGTGCTGGGAGGCGTGATCATCGCCGTGGGTCTTCAGTTTCGCTCGGCGGTCCAGGGTGCGCAGGACACGATCATCGGCTGCCTGCTGATCGCCACCGGCGTGGGGTTCGCGATCGTGGAGCTCAGCGGACGCGGACACCATCGCGCAGCGCGCCACGGCCACGCTCACGGTCATCGCCACGCTGATGGGCACGGCCACGGCCCGGCGGATCAACCCGCACCCGAGCCGGCTGCGAGCGAGCTCAACGAGCCCATCGCCGCCAGGGACGGCGGGCTCCGCGGCCTCGCCGCGGTCATGGTGCCATTCGGGGCCGCCGCATCGCCGGATCTGACGATTCTGCCGGTGTTCCTCGCAGCCACCACCGCCGGGTTGACGGCCGCCATCGGCTCGCTCGTGATCTTCGCCGCGGTGACGATCGCGACGATCGTCGGGCTGACGCTCGCGGCGTGCTTCGGCGGCTACCAGATCCGCGGTCAGTGGCTCGAGCGGTGGGGCAACGCCTGCACCGCGCTGGTGCTGATCGTCATCGGAACCCTCGTCTTCAGCGCCGTCATCTGAGGACAACGGTCACGCCGGGCGCGCCGCGTGGCGCTCGTGGCGACGGAGCAGCCAGCGGCGCAGCTCGTCAGCCCCCCAGACAATGAACGGAAACGGAATCAGCAGCGCCAGGTCGTGCGCCGGGAGCGCCGCGGTTCCGAGCAGCGACTGCAGCGGGGGCGCGTAGATGAAGACCGCGGCGAGCCCCAGCTCCGCAGCGATGCCGCCAAGCAGGTAGCGGTTGCTGAAGACACCGATCGACCGCAGCGAAGCCCGTCGCGTCCGCACGGCGAACGCCGTGCCGATCTGGCCCGCGATCATCCCGAGGAAGGTCATCGTCGTGGCCTGTAGATAGGCGTGATGGAGCGGGTGCCCGACGCCGACGGGGTCACCGGCGTGCCAGCCGGCACGGGTCAGCACGTAGAAGAACCCCGCCAGCGACAGGCCCGCGACGATCACACCGAGGAACAGCCACGCACGGACGAGCATCGGGCCCTGGATGACGCCCTCGGAGCGCGGGCGCGGTGGGCGGTCCATGCTGCCGGGCTCGATCGGGTCGCGCCCCAGCGCCAGCGATGGCAGCGTCTCGCTGCCGACGTCAAACGCAAGCAACTGCAGCACGGTGAGCGGGAGCGGAATGGCACCACCCGCGAGCGCGAACACGAGGAACGGCACGACCTCGGGGGTGGCGTGGGCAAAGATGTACTGGATGAACTTGCGGACGTTGTCGTAGACCTGGCGGCCCGCCTCGATCGCCACGACGATCGTGGCGAAGTTGTCGTCGGTGAGCACCATCGTCGATGCCTCGCGGGCGACGTCGGTTCCCGCGCGGCCCATCGCCACGCCGATGTCAGCGCGGCGCAGCGCCGGCGCGTCGTTGACGCCGTCGCCGGTCATCGCCACGACGTGGCCCTGGCTGCGCAGGGCATCGGCGATCTGCAGCTTGGTCTCCGGCGAGGCTCGCGCGAAGATCACCTCGCGCCCGCCGGCCAGGATGTCCGTCACCTGCTGCTCGTGCTGATAGTCGAACGTCTGGGCGTTGACGACGACGGGGTCCTCGCCGCCGATCCCGACCTGGCGCGCGATTGCCGCAGCGGTCAGTGGGTGGTCGCCCGTGATCAGCACGATCCGGATGCCTGCGCTGTGGCAGCGCGCGACCGCGTCGCGGACCTCGGGACGGGGCGGATCGCGCATCGTGACCAACCCGAGGAAGCACTCCTCACGCTCCGCCTCGTCGCGGTCGGGCGGTTGCGCGGCGGACGGCAGAGATCGGCGTGCGAGCGCGAGCACGCGGAGGCCCTGGTTGGCGAAGCGCTCCACCTGCTGGATCACGCGGTCGCGATCAGCCTGCTCGAGTGCACGCTGCTCACCGTCCGCTGCGAGCACGCTGGTGCAAAGCCGGAGCACCGCCTCGGGGGCCCCCTTGGTGTGCAGTCGATCGTCGGCCTCGCCGGCGTCCAGCGTCGACATCAGCTTGCGCTCGGGGTCGAAGTTGTACTGGTGGGAGCGTCGGCGCTCGCGCCGGGCAGCGTCGACCGACACGCCGAGCATCCGAGCGGTCGTCAGCAGCGCGATCTCCGTCGGGTCTCCGCTGCTCTGCCCGCCCGCTTCCAGCTGGGCGTTGTTGCAGGCGGCCGCGGCCTCGGCCAGGGCCGTGAGCACGGCGTCGGGGACCGATTCGGCGGCCCGCGGCTCGCCGCCGGCATCGAGCGCCACCTCGCTCGTCATCGTCCAGACCGCGACCGGGCGCATCCGGTTCTCGGTCAGGGTGCCGGTCTTGTCGGTGCAGATGACGTCGGTCGAGCCGAGGGTTTCGACGGCGCTCAGGCGCTTGACCAGCGCTCCGCGACGGGCCAGCGCGCTGACCGCGACGGCCAGCGCCAGCGTGATCACCGGCAGCAGCCCCTCCGGCACGTTGCCCGCCAGCAGACCGACCGCGAACACGACGCTGTTCTTGAACGACAGGCCGGCGCCAAAGATCGCGAGCGGAACGAACGCGACGGCCATGCCGACGGCGATTCCGGCGATCAGCCAGGCGACCCTGCGGACCTGTCGCTCGAGCGGGCTGGGCTCCTCCTTGACGCGTTCGGACAGCGCCGCGATCCGGCCCAGTTCGGTGTGCATACCGGTCGCGAAGACGACGCCCCGAGCTTCACCCCCGGTGGCACTCGTGCCGCTGAACAGCAGATCGCGAGCGGCGATCCGCGCGACGCCGGCATCGACCAGCTCCGCCGAGCGCAGCGCCGGCGTCGACTCGCCGGTCAGGGTCGAGAGGTCCACCTCGACCGCGCCCGATATCAGGCGCACGTCGGCCGCGATTCGGTCGCCCTCCTCGACGATCACGATGTCGCCGGGAACCAGCGCCGCGGCCATGATCAATTCCGGCCTTCCCCCCCGCAGCACCCTGACCTGCTGCGGCAGGAACTGCGCCAGCGCCTCCACGGCGCGCTCGGCCTGCATCTCCTGCAGGAAGGCGAACACCGCGTTCAGCACGATCACCAGCAGGACCGCGATGGCGATCGTGTCGCTGCCGACCGCGAACGACAGTGCGGCGGCGAGCCACAGCAACAGGGCGAGCGGGTGGGTCAGCTGGCGCCCCAGCTCGCGCGGCCACCGTCGGCCGCCGCGCCGTCGCAGCTCGTTGGGGCCGTATTGAATCAGCCGCCGCTGCGCCTCGGCCGCCGACAGGCCCGCCGGCGAAGCGCGGAGGTCGCGCATCAGCAGGTCGACCTGCTCGGTGGGATCGAGCTGATCTCCGGCGGGCGCCTGCACCGGCGCAAACGCTAGGCCGTCCCCACCGGGGCGCCATCGGGCACGAGCCACCGGGATCGTCAGTAGAAAACCCGGACGGCCAGGGCAGCTCGCCCGTGCCCGGCGGCTGGCTCGGCCGCACGGGGCGCCAACAGCCCGGCTGCCGACGCCTCAGCCCCGGCAGGGAAGCTGGGCCACGCGGGCTCGCACGACGTTCATGTCGGTGCGATTGAAATCGAGGTGGGTCTGGCCGCGGAACGCGGGAACGAGCTCGCGGTAGTAGGGGCTCGAGAGGCTCTCGTTGTGACCGATCACGTTGGCAACCGGAATGTGCTCGCGACAGCGAAGCCAACGCGTGAGCTCCAGTCCGGCGTGGAACTGGGCGAGGTCGCCCATCACCTGCTGATCGGAGAAGCCGACGTTCTCGATCCCGATCGCGGTGTAGTTGAGGCCGACGACGTGACGGCACATGATCTCCAGCGGCACGAGCTCGTAGATGGTGCCGTTGGTGTCGATCACGAAATGGGCACAGACCTGCGGCAGCTCGTGGTAGGACACATCCGGGACGTCGCTGGCGAAGGTGTTGAAGACGCTCTGAAACGTGGCGGTCTCGGTGTAGTGCCAGACGATCAGGTGCGGATCGATCAGGCGGTAGGAGTCGATTCCGTAGTGCTCGAGCGCGTAGCGGCGCATCTCCTGCTTGCGCTTGGCTCCAAAGGGAATGAAGTCCTTGACGATCGGCGGCGCCGGGAGCAGCGCGGGTGACGAGCGTTTCGCCACGTGCGAAACGGCGATCAGCCGCGTCCGCTGCGTGCCTGCGTGGGCGCTCGCGACGGCGGCCTGGGCAACTCCGGGCGCACCGGACTCGGGGGCGGCGAGTCGGCCGGAGCGCCCGCACGCGCCGGCCAGCAGCGCGAACAGGACCAGGCCGAGCATCGCGCTTGCCCCTGCGCTCCGGCTGCGCCGCGGGCCCGATGTCGATCTCGGGGTCACGATGACTCGAGGCTACCCCTGTTGCGTGCCGGTCGCGCCCGGCGGCCGCGCCGGCGGCCGCCCGGCGTCAAGCAGGCGGGCTCGAGGCGGACTCAGCGGGCCGGTCAGGCAGCGGCTGTCCCGCGGCTGACTCGGTGGCCGCGGTCCGAAGCAGATCCAGCACCTCCTGATCGGACACCGGTGAGAAGTCGCGGTACCAGCGGCCGACGCCGAGCAGCTCGTTGGGGATCGTGTGGCAGACGACCTCGTCGGCCTCCGCGCGCAGCAGCGCAACCGCCTGGCGGGCGCCGACCGGAACGGCGACCACGATCCGCTTGGCTCCCTGCGCTCGCAGCGCGCGCACGGCGGCGAGGCCGGTCAGACCCGTCGCGAGCCCGTCGTCGACGACGATCACGGTCCGCCCGTGGAGATCCGGCGGCGTACGCCCGTCGCGGTAGTGCTCGACGCGGCGGCGCAGCTCCGCCATCTCGCGCTCGACGGTCTCATCGAGTGCCTCCTGCGTCATGCCGACACGGCGCGCCGTCCTCGCATCGAAGACGGCGCTGCCGTGTTCTGCGATGGCGCCCACGCCCAGCTCGGGGTTGCCGGGCGCCCCGAGCTTGCGGACGACCAGCACGTCCAGCGGCGCGCCGAGTTGCCGCGCCACCTCGAAGCCAACGGGCACGCCGCCGCGGGGTAGCGCGATGACCAGTGGCTGCTCTTGGGCCAGCCCCGTGAGCCTGGAGGCAAGCTGGCGCCCAGCGTCGCGACGGTCGATGAACACGCGCTCGGTGCCCGTGCGGGCCACGCTCCGGCGCCTAGCCGGCCTCGTCGACTTCCGGCATGCCCTCGCTGGTCGCCAGCGCTTCCATCTCCTCCTCGGCGAGGTGACGATCCGGAGGATCGGGTGCAAGCCGTCGGTCGAGCGCGCGGCGCCGACCGATGGCCTTCGTCGCGACCAGTCCGGCGCAGCCGGCGGCTGCCAGCGGCGCGATTGTGCGGAGCGACCATCTCGCCATCAGCGTCTCCCGTTTTGCGTGTTCCGTCACGCTAGCAAGTCGCTCGATCGCGGAGGCGGCGCTCGCCCCTGTGCGGCGCCGGCACGGCCGCCGGACCTGCGAGCCGCCGCCGTCACGCGGTTGGCGGCCTGCGATAGGTTTCGCCGATGGAGTTCCGCACTCTCGGCCGGACAGGCGTGAAGGTCAGCCCGCTGTGCCTCGGCGCGATGATGTTCGGCAGCTGGGGCAACCCCGACCACGACGACTCCGTTCGGATCATTCATCGAGCACTCGATGCCGGGATCAACTTCATCGACACCGCCGACGTCTACTCGGGTGGGGAGTCGGAGGAGATCGTCGCCAAGGCGCTCGCGGGCGGGCGCCGCGACGATGTGATCCTCGCGACCAAGGTCCACGGCGTGATGGGCGATGACGCCAACCAGCGGGGCAACTCCCGCCGCTGGATCATCCGCGAGGTCGAGGACTCGCTGCGGCGCCTGAAGACGGATTGGATCGACCTCTACCAGATCCACCGCCCCGCGGAAGACACCGATATCGAGGACACGCTCTCCGCGCTCACCGATCTGGTGCACGCCGGCAAGGTCCGCTACATCGGCTCCTCGACGTTCCCGGCCTCGCAGATCATCGAGGCGCAGTGGGTATCACGCGAACGTGGCCTGGAGCGGTTTGTGACCGAGCAGCCGCCGTACTCGATCCTCGTGCGGGGCGTCGAGACGGACGTGCTGCCGAGCGCTCGTCGCCACGGCATCGGCGTCATTCCCTGGAGCCCGCTCGCCGGCGGCTGGCTCGCCGGCGGCTACCGCAAGAACGCCGAGCTGCCGACGTCGAGCCGTGCCGGGCGGCTGCCGCACCGTTTCGACCTCTCGATCCCGGCCAATCAGCGCAAGCTCGACGCCGCCGATGCGCTCGGCGCGCTCGCCGACGAGGCCGGGCTGTCGCTCGTCGAGCTCGCCATCGCCTGGGTGATCAACCATCCCGCGGTGACCGCGGCGATCATCGGCCCGCGGACGATGGAGCACCTCGAGTCCCAGCTCCCGGCAGCGGAGGTCTCGCTGGACACCGCCCTGCTGGAGCGCATCGACGAGATCGTGCCGCCGGGTGTCACCGTGAGCCCTGGAGACGACGGGTTCATGAACCCGGCGCTCGACCCGGCCGCGCGCCGGCGCTGAACCCCGTCCATGCCACCGTCGCGATGTCGGCGCGGCAGCCGAGGTAGCATCACGGTGTGCGGCGATCCCGGAATGGCAGCAGCAGGCGCGGACGGCCTCGGTGATGCCGCTTGCGGTCGGGACGGGCGTCGTCGTCATCGTGGTCGCCGCCGCCGTCGTGGCGGTGGTGCTGATCGTCGCGCTGTCGATGCGCGGGCGCCAGACACGCGGTGCGCAGCGGCGCGGCGAGGCCCGTCGTGACCTCGAGAGCGCCCGCGAGCGTGCGGAGGAGGCGGAGCGCGATCGCGATGCCGCACAGCAGGCGGTCGTGCAGCAGACCGACGAGACGGAGGGCTAGCGCCGCCCCGGCGCGAGCCCGCGCACGCCGTCAAGCATGACCGACCAGCCCGCAGAACCGACCTACGCGCTGTATGCGAGCTTCGCGGCCGATCCGGCGCGAGCACTGCCCGACGAGGATCGGCCGCACGCCGCGGCCGAAGCGCAGGCGGCACTGGAATCGACCGCCGCCACCCTCCGCGGCGCCTACGCGGTGACCGGCTACCGCGCCGACGCCGACCTCCTGCTGTGGCTCGTCGGTCACACGGCCGACGGGGTCCAGGACGCGCTGATCGCCTTCCGGCGGACAGCTCTCGGGCGCGCTCTGCGACCGGCCTGGTCGGGCATCGGCGTGCACCGTGAGGCCGAGTTCGCCAAGTCGCACACGCCGGCGTTCATGCGCGGCGAGGCGCCCTGCAAGTACGTCTCGGTGTATCCCTACGTGCGCTCGCTCGAGTGGTACCTGCTGCCGGAGGATGAGCGCTCCGAGATGCTGCGCGAGCATGGCCTGATGGGGCGCAGCCGCCCCGAGGTCCGCGCCAACACGGTGAGCGCGTTCGCCCTCGGCGACTACGAGTGGCTGCTCGCCTTCGAGTGCGACGAGCTCGAGCCGATCGTCGACCTGATGCGCCACCTGCGCGGAGCGCAGGCTCGCCGCCACACCCGCGACGAGCTCCCGTTCCACGCGGGCCGTCGACGCCCGCTGGCCGAGATCGTCGCCAACCTGCCCTAAGGGCCCTGGCCCGGGTCAACTCCGGGGAGGGCGCAGCCGCGGACGCTTGCCGGCCCAACGCACGCTATCCGGCCTTCACCTCACCGAGGCGGTCGCGCATCCAGTCGGCCAGCGCCGGTCGCACCTGACAGGACAGATTCGAGCAGCCGTGGTTGCCGTCCTCGTAGACGACGAGCTGCCCGTTCGGTGTCTCCCTGGCGATGCGCTCCGTCTGCTGCCAGGGGATCAGCGCGTCACGCCTGCCGGTGACATACAGCGCGGGCACCGCGATCTCGCGGCAGACGCCGGCCAGATCGAGCTTGCTGCTGCGCTCGCGTGCTTCGGCTTCGCTGTCGACGTGGGCCTTCACCGTGAAGGTCAGCTTGGTCATCGGCGGCAGCTGATCCCAGCAGTCGCCGAAGTTGTAGGGGCCGGACAGGCCGATCACCGCGCGCGCCCGCGACTCGTGTGCCGCGACCCGCGGCGCGTAGTAGCCGCCGAGGCTCACCCCGAAGATCCCGATCCGTTCGAGATCCAGGTCCTCGCGCGCGGCGATCGCGTCAAGCACCGCGCCCACGGCGACCTCGTAGTCGTGCCGAATCGGCAGCTCGAGCCCGACCTCGCCCTGGCCGGGACCATCGATCGACAGCGTCGCCATCCCGCGCTGTAGAAACGCCTCTTCGAGATGGAAGAACTCCTCCTTGGTCGAGTCTAGGCCCGGTATCAGGACGACCAGCGGCGGGCGAGCCTCACCGCTCGGCCGGCGCAGGTTGGCGACCAGCTTCGCGCCGGCGAACGGGACCTCGATGCGCTCGGCGCCCGTCTCGAGGCAGCGGTGCGCCTGCAGCAGCTCCTGCACCGATCTCAACGTGGCCTCTGCGTGCAGATCGCGGTCCAGCAACCACACGAACTTCCCGAAGTGCCGGTTGACCGCGGCGCGGAGCCACGCACTCCCCGCCGTGCGCCGGTGGTCGCCGGCCTCCGCCTCGAGCGCCACCTCGACGGCGGCATCCGCGGCGCGATTCCACTCCGGCAGCCACTGCGCCCACGACGCGCAGCGTCCCGTCGTCACGACGAACTCGTTGTAGTCCACCCCATTCTGGATGAACCGTGGCGCCCAATGTGACATCGCGGCCTGCACCTGTGCGTCAGCCACTGGCATCTCCTCGCTTGGTCGACGTTGTCCGGATGCTTCGGGGCCTCAGCGGGGCACGCCGCCGGGCGCGCGTTGCGCCGGCCGATGGCGCGTGACCGCCACCCCGGCCAGGCACAGTGCGCCCCCGAGCAGCGCGACCGCGACCGGCACCTCGCCGAGGGTTATCCAGCTGAGCATGATCACCAGCGGCGGCACGAGGTAGGTCGTGGCTCCCTGGCGCGCCATCGTCGAGTGCGAGAGCGCGTAGGCCCAGGTGGTGAACGCGATCGCCGTCGGCCCGAGGCCGAGATAGACGACCAGCAGCGTGCTCGGCGCCGGCGCGCGGCCCAGCTCACCGACCAGCGCCGGCGCGAACGGCAGACACGCGACGGCGCCGGCCACACACGCCGCCCAGGTCACGGCCACCGGCGAGACCCGCGCGAGGACCGGCTTCTCGATCACCACGGCGACGCTGTACACGGCGGCCGCGAGCACGCACAGCAGGACGCCGCCCAGGCCGCCGTGGCGGTGCGAGGAGCTCGCCACGCCAATCACCGCGGCACCGGCGAACGCGACCGCGAGACCGGCGAGCAGCCAGCGCGAGAGCCGCTCGCGCAGCGCCAGCGTGGCCAGCAGCGCGATCATGATCGGCGCCACGTTGACGACCATCGCGGCGGTGCCCGCATCGATCAGCCGCTCCCCCTGGTTGAGCGCGATGCTGTAGACGCCGAACCAGAGAACGCCGCAGGCGACGATCGCGGGAAGCTCCCGCCGCGGCGGGAGCGGCAGGCGTCGCGCCGCCATCAGGCCCGACAGCGCGACGCAACCGACCAGCAGCCGCCCGAGCGCGAGCGGAGCGGGGGCGAAATGCGTGCGCGCTGTGCGGATCGCGACGAACGCCGACGCCCACAGCAGCGTCGTCATGAGGATCGCGAGCAGCACCGTGGGGCTCTCGCGCACGTGGCGATGGCCGATCTCCTCGCCG
>Ga0209415_10005595_pt1 | contig 22531 bp, 20 predicted proteins | sample PeaSoiSIISIP2007_FD_187696 | JGI IMG/M metagenome (GOLD analysis project Ga0209415, IMG submission 187696) | Peat soil microbial communities from Weissenstadt, Germany - SII-SIP-2007 (SPAdes) (version 2) | ecosystem: Environmental > Terrestrial > Soil > Wetlands > Peat | place: Germany... | reverse complement strand
CCCCGCTCACAGTTGCGCGACAGCGCCGGACTCTCACCGGCTTCCCGTCACCCGGGGCGCTATTCAGGTGTGACCGGCATTATGGCGCGGGCGCGCCCGCACCCGGGTTCGCCCCCGGCGACGGCCCGACCCCGGGCCGGCGAAGCGGCTCAATCCCAGCGGAACCGCCAGGCGGCGACCGCGATGGTGACAACCGCCCACGCCGTCATCACCAGGCAGTCGGTGGCGATGGCGCTGAACCCTGCTCCGTCGTTCATGACCTGGTGCAGCGCGTCACTGGCCCAGGCGAGCGGAAGGATGCGCGCGATGGTCTGCACCACCGTGGGCAGCGAGCTGATCGGGAAGAAGAGCCCGCTCAGGAACATCAGGGGGAAGGTGACCATCGCCGCCAGCGCCCGGGCCGATTCGCTGGTGCGGGAGACGCTCGTGATCAAGAAGCCGATGCCGACGAAGGACGCGGTCCCGAGCACGATCGGGGGGACCAGCAGCAGCCAGTTCCCGTAGTTCTTCGCCCCGAAGACCCAGGTGCCGAGCAGCACCAGGACCAGGATCTGGAGCAGCACGGTGAGCCCGCCGCCGACCACCTGGGCGGCCAGGACCGTCCGCGAGCTGACCGGGGTGGCGCGGAACCGGCGCAGGACGTGGGTCACGCGCTTCTCGACCAGACCGATCGCGACGTAGTTGACCCCGGAGAACAGGATGATGTAGGCGATCATCGAGGGCAGCATGTAGTCCATCTCGGTGACCTGGTTGACCTCGGCGACCTTCGGAGAGCTGAGCGTCACGGTCGGGTGACCGTGCCCGGCGAATCCGGCGGTCACGTTGGCGACCACGGCGTCGGCGATGGCGGTCGACGAGGAGCCCCCGCCCGCCTGGTAGATCGCCACCTGCTGGGGCGGCCCCTGGCCCGCCAGCGCCGCCCCGAAGCCCTTCGGGATCACCAGGACGGCGGTGATCGAGTCGTCCTTGAGGTCGGCGAAGGCGGTGGCGTGGCTCTTGGTGTGGACGGTCACGCCGCTGACGCCGCCCAGCGCTCCGAGGTAGGTGACGGACGCCGCGGTGCCGTCGTTGTTGACGGCGTCGAAGCTCACCGCGAGACCGCTGCCGCCGAACAGCAGGCCGAAGATGATCATGAAGAGGACGGCCAGCCCGAGGGTGAAGATCAGGGCGGTCCGGTTGCGCACCGAGGCGCGCACCTCGTTTTCGGCCATGGCGCGGAAGGCACGGAAGGAGCTCATTCGCGGAGGCTCCGGCCGGTGAGGCTGAGGAATACGTCTTCGAGGGTCCCGTGGCGGACCATGAGGTCGCGGATCGCCCCACCTCCAGGGCCGGCGCCCCCTCCCGATCCACCTCCGCCGGCGCCCCGGTCGACGTCGCCGCCCGTGTTCCAGGGGGCGTGGGGATCGAGGAGGGCGTGGAGCACGGCCTCCGGGGTGCGGGTGGTGACGCTCACCCGACCGTCCGCGACCACGCGCTCCACCCCGGGCAGGGCGCGCAGGGTCTCCGGGTCCAGGCCCGGCACCAGCGCGAACTCGATGGTGGTGCCGGGCGCGTGCTCGGCGATCAGGCGTGGCGGGGTGTCCAGGGCGACGATCCGGCCCCGGTCGATGACCGCGACGCGGTCGCAGAGCCGCTCCGCCTCCTCCATGTAGTGGGTGGTCAGCACGACCGTCTTCCGGCGCTGCCGGATGCCCTCGATGACCGTCCAGATGTTGAGCCGCGCCTGCGGGTCGAGCCCGGTGGTGGGCTCGTCGAGGAAGACCAGGTCGGGGTCGTTGACCAGGGCCAGGGCGATGCTGAGACGCTGCATCTGGCCGCCGCTCAGCTTGTCGGTGTAGGCGTCGGCCTTCTCCTCGAGGTTGAACTCCTCCATAACCTCGGCGACCGGTCGGGCTTTCCGGTAGAGGGCCGCGAACAGCTCGACGGCCTCGCGGACCTTGGTGAACTGCGGCAGGGCGGTCGCCTGGAGCTGGACCCCGATCCTCTCCTTGACCGTCTCCGGGTGGGCGAGGACGTCGGTGCCGAGCACGTGGACGCTGCCGGCGTCCGGGGTCCGGAGCCCCTCGATGATCTCCAGGGTGGTGGTCTTGCCGGCCCCGTTGGGCCCGAGCATCCCGAAGACCTCTCCCCTCTGCACGGTGAAGCTCAGATCGTCGACGGCGGCAACGTCGCCATAGCGCTTCACCAGCCCCTCGACGTCGATGTCTGCCATCTCTCCCCCCTCCCGTGATCGGGCGGGCATCGGCTCAGCGCGCATCATACGGGCTCCCCCGAGCCGGTCAGGCGGCGGACCGCCGGGCGGCTGGGCGGTGGGGTGGCTCGGCGGCTGGGCGGTGGGGTGACTCGGCGGCTGGGCCGTGGCGCGGACCGGGACCCCAGTGGCCATGACATCTTCCCTCGCGGCTCGGTGTTTCAGAACATTGATTTGAAACAGTGTTATAGAACCACGTTCGGATAGACTGTGTCAAGTGGCCAGACCGAGAACGCACGACGAGAAGCTCCGGCTGCGCCTCCTCGACGAGGGTGGGAGGCTCCTGGCGGAGCAGGGCCCCGCGGCCCTGACCGTCCGCCGCCTGGCCGAGCGGGCCGGGACCTCCCCCTCGGCCGTCTACAGCCTCTTCGGCGACAAGTGGGGGCTGGTCGACGAGATGTTCCGGGAGGGCTTCCGGCGCTTCGCCGCGCGGATCGCCGCGCTGGAGGGGACGGACGACCCGTTCGCCGACCTCAACGCCGTCGGTGAAGCCTTCCGCGCCAACGCCCGGGCCAACCCGCATCTCTACGACCTGATGTTCAGCAGGCCCTTCCCTGAGTTCGTCCCCGGTCCGGAGACCCAGACCGTGGCTCTGGGCACCTTCGGCGCGCTGGTCGAGGCGATCGGGCGCTGCGTCGACGCCGGCCTGCTGGAGGGGAAGCCGCTCGAGCTCGCCACCATCTTCTTCGGTCTGGTCCACGGGCTCACCAGCCTCGAGCTGCTCGGGTGGCTGCCGTCCCCGGAGCAGGCCGACGCAGCCTGGAGACGAGCCCGCCTGGCACTGTTCGAGGGGTTGAGCCGGGTTTCGACCGAGCCCTGACCTCAGGCCCGGCGCGGCATCCAGCGGAAGAAGCGCAGCGCCACCAGCAGCGCCGCCGCGGCCCAGGCGAGCAGCACCAGCGTGTCGCGCAGGTCCCACCCGCCCGCGGACGGCTTGGCGCCGTAGGCGGTGAGCATCGCCTCCTTGAACCAGTAGATGGGGAAGACGTTGGCGATGTCGTTGAAGATGGTGTTGCGGAAGCTGAAGAAGAAGCCGGAGATGAAGAGCAGGGGGAGGTAGCTGATGTTGATGACCGCGATGGCGGCGTCGGCGTTGGGGATGACCACCGTGATGGCCATGCCCAGCACGCAGAAGACGACGCCTCCCAGGATCACCGTGACCGCCGTCGCCAGCCAGTGCTCCGGCCAGGGGGCGGCGTAGAGGAAGTGGCCGACCGCCGAGGTGAGCGCCACCAGGATGACCGCGGTGACGAGCGCCGAGCCGACCACGCCCACCACCATCGCGGCGGGTGGCATCGGGGTGCCGCGCAGCCGTTTGAGCAGCCCGGCGTCGCGGCGGATGGAGAGGTGCATGGCCAGGTTGACGTAGCAGGTGGTGATCACGCCCCAGGCGGCCATGGCCGGGACGAAGAAGGTGTTGTAGGGGACCAGGACACCGCCGACGCACTGACCACGGCTGCCGAAGGCGCCGTCCAGGCACTCCATGTCGCCCTTGAATATGGTCCCGAAGATGAGCAGGAACATGATCGGGAAGGCGAAGCCGAAGAACGCCGCGGTGGGGTTGCGCCAGAAGCCGCGCTGTTCGGCGCGCACCTGCCGGAGGCTGATCCTCAGGTCACTCACCCCTGGTCAGCTCCAGGTAGACGTCCTCGAGTGACGGCTGGCTCACCTCGAGTCGCGCCAGCTCGAGGCCGCGCGCGACCGCCCAGGCGGTGAGCTCGTGCAGCGCCTGCGTCGGCTTCTCGGTCATCATCGCGACCAGCCCGACGTCATCACCGGGGACGACCTCCCCCACCGAAGGGATCTCGACCCCCTCGGGGCGCACGAACTGGATCCGGGTCGCCGAGCTCTCCGCGCGCAGGCTGGCGGGCGTGCCGATCCGGACCACCTGACCGGCGCTGACCACGCAGACCCGGTCGGTCAGGCTCTGGGCCTCGTCCATGTAGTGGGTGGTGAGCAGGATGGTCTTGCCCAGCCTCCTCATGCCGCGCACGATCTCCCAGGCGTTGCGCCGCGCCGACGGGTCGAACCCGGTGGTCGGCTCGTCGAGGAAGAGCAGCTCAGGATCCCCGACCAGCGCGAGGGCGAGATCGAGGCGCCGCTGCTGCCCGCCGGAGAGCCCCTTCACGCGGACGTCCGCCTTCTCCGCGAGCCCCACCAGCTCGATGACGTCATCGGTCGGGAGGGGTTTCGCGTGGTAGCCACCGTGCAGCTCGACGACCTCGCGCACGCTGAGGTACGGCTCGACCGCGCACTCCTGGAGGACCATGCCGACCCGGCGGCGCAGCTCTCTGCCGCCTCTCGCAGGGTCGATGCCGAGCACCTCGACGCGCCCGGCGTCGCGATGACGGTAGCCCTCGAGGATCTCGACGATGGTGGTCTTGCCGGCGCCGTTGGGCCCGAGCAGACCGAAGACCTCGCCGGGCTCCACGCTGAAGCTGACCCCGCGCACCGCCTGCAGCGCGCCGTACGACTTCTGCAGATCCTGGACGGTGATGGCCGCCGCGCGCGCCTCCGCTTCCATCAGGCCGAGATCGTATCCTCCTTGAGCTCGGCGGCCGCCGACCGCTCGGCGGCCTCGACGCAGCCGTCGATGACCGCGGTCATCACCGCCGAGACCGCGTCCGCGGAGAGTCGCGGCACCCGGCTGGCGACGTTGGCCATGATCTCCTCCTCGCGCGCGCGATCGCGCACCGTGAGACCACTCCTGCGCTTGTCCCGCTGCACGGCGTCCACCGCCGCGGCACGGCTCTGGAGCACCGCTCCGAGCGCGAGGTCCAGCGAATCGATGATCTGGCGGTGCTCGGCGAGCTCCGCCGCCTGGTGTCCCCGCAGCATCGGCGCCAGCACCGCCACCCCGGCGATGATCGCCTCGAGGGTCTCCGGGGTGATCGCCTGCGCCGCGTCGCTCCACGACTCGGCGGGCACGGTGTGGGATTCGATCAGCAGACCGTCGGCCCCGGCGGCGACGGCCGCCAGCGCCAGCGCGGGCACCCAGTCGGCCCGGCCGGCGGCATGGCTCGGGTCCACGATCACCGGGAGCGGCGTGCGCTCGCGCAGCACCGGCACCGCGGAGACGTCGAGGGTGTTGCGGGTGGCGGTCTCGAAGGTCCGGATGCCCCGCTCGCAGAGGATCACCCGGGGGTTGTCCTCGGCGAGCACGTACTCGGCGGCGGCGAGCCATTCGTCGTAGGTGGCGGCCATCCCCCGCTTGAGCACGACCGGCAGGCCGGAGCGGCCGGCCGCCCGGAGCAGGGGGGTGTTCTGCATCGAGCGCGCCCCGATCATGAAGGCGTCGACCCGGCCGGCCAGCATCTCCACGTGCTCCACGGAGAGCGGCTCGACGAGGACCGGCCTGCCGGTCAGAGCGCGCGCCTTCTCGACCAGGACCAGGCCCTCCTCCCCCATCCCCTGGAAGGCGTCCGGCCGGGTCCGCGGCTTGTAGATGCTGCCCCGGAGCACCGAGGCCCCGGCGTCGCGCATGGCCAGGGCGTGGCTGATGTAGCCGGGCTCGACGGCGCAGGGCCCGGCGATGACCGGGACCGCCGGTCCGCCGAAGACCACGTCGCCGATGGACACCCGGCGCCGATCAGGCGACGAGGTGATCGGTTTCAGAAGATCGGTGAGCATCGGTTCCTCCAGCTTCTTGTGAGGACCGGCCCGGCTCGCAGCGAGGTCCGGGTCGGCCTCTCGGCCACCCGGATCTCGGCGCAGGTCTACTTGCTCAGCAGCACCCGCGCCGGCCCTGGGGCCGGCGTGGCGTACTCAAAGTAAAAGTAGAACCGCGGCGCGATCGCGAACATCGAGAGGGATCGTACCAGCATCCGGCGGGCGGGAGGTCAGCCGGCCGGGCTCGGCGGATCCCCGGGAGCGCTCGCGTCCCCGGGGTCGTCCGGCTCCGCTCCGCCGCCCGGCTCCTGCGCCGGCACCGGCGCCGATGCCCCGGGGCCGCTTGCCACGCCCCAGGACGCGGCTGCGGTGCCGGGGATCCCCGCGCCGGCGCCCCAGGGGCTCGGGGGCGCCACCTGGGGTGTGCTGGGCGCCGGGCGGGGCCGTTCCGCAACCGCCCAGCCGATCAGGCAGAGGGCGATGACGATGAGCAGGATCGGCCCGGCCCAGCGCAGGCTGGTCACCACACCCACCTGGCCCGAGAGCAGGAGCGCGGCCACGCCGAGGAACACCAGGCCGAAGAAGAGCGAGGACCAGTTGGTGCGGCGCCCCTGCATCACCGGCCTCCCCGGTCGCCCACGCGCTGCGCGGACGCCGCCACGGGGGCGGCCCCGCTCGGGGGGGTGGAGCCGGTCTGCACGTCCGTCGACCCGGTCATGACCGTGAGCTGGCCGCAGCCGACGGCGACGTTGAGATCCAGGGTCCCGGTCGGTCCCAACCCGGTCGAGGTGTCGAAGTGGTTGGAGAGCTGCACCCCGGAGTCGACGCGCCCGAGCAGGTCGACCTCCCCGGCTCCCACCTTGCTGGTCAGGTCCACGTTGGTGCCGGCCGGGACGACGACGACGAGGTGGCCGAAGGCAACGCTGGTGGTCACGGAGGCGCTCCCTCCGCCGAGGTCCACCCCGCTCAGGTCCACGGTCAGCTGGCCGGCGGTGAGGTGGTAGGCGGGCTGCAGAGCGGAGACCGTCGGAGGGGTGTAGCTGAGGTTGCCCACCCCACCGGTGAGCGGTTCGGGAACGAGCAGGGCGGCCGCGGCAAAGGGCAGCAGACAGATGCCGAGAGCGACGAGCCCACCGGACCGCCCGAATCGCGCCCCCACCACGAGGGTGAGCCCCAGCACCGCGAAGACGATGCCGAAGCCGATGGCGACGGTGAGGTGAATCAGGCCGACGCTCTGCAGGAGGAGGGCGACGCCGAGGGCGAGGACCACGCCGCCGAAGCCGATGGTCCCGAGCGGGACGCGCCCCGACGGAGAGGTGGGACCGGACCACGCGGCCGCCGCACCGAACGCGGGTCCCGCGTAGGCGGGAGGGTAGGAGCGCGGGGCGTAGGGGGTGAAGGGCGTGTAGGAGGAGTACGCGGGCGCGGTGTAGGAGGAGTGGGCAGGCGGGCTGTAGGCCGTGGAGGCGGCAGGGGTGGCACCGGGCTGGGCTGGGGAGGAGGACGAGCCGAACGCGAACAGCTCCTGGCCCGGGGCCGCTGCGGAGGGTGCGGGGGGGATGCCGCCGGCTCCGGACACGGGCGCGGCGAACCCCGGGCCGGGGCCGGGGACGGAATCGGGCGATGCCGCCGCGTATCCGGCGGGGTGTCCCGCCGGCCACGAGTCGCCGAGCAGGAAGAGCAGGCCGATGCCGATCAGGGCGGCACCCCAGATCAGCCCGGAGTCGAAGAAGTTGAAGCTGCCGGCCAGGACGAGCACCGCTGCGATGAGGAAGACGGCGCCGACGATGATCCGCGCGTCCGGTCCCCGGCCGTGGGCGCGCGGAGGTCCCCCCGCCGAGCCCGGAGGCAGGCCATCGATCTCCGGCATCGCCACCCACGCGGCGATGTAGAGGAGGACGCCGAGGCCGGCGAAGAAGACGAGCACCACGAAGGCCAGCCGGACCCAGATCGGGTCCACGTCCAGGTGAGCGCCCAACCCCGAGGCGACCCCGGCCACCACCCGATCGTCGCGGAGGCGGTAGAGGCGGCGTGCCGGCGGCGGCGGGGTCGGGCCGCCGATCGGAGGACCGTCGACAGCCGGCATCACCACCCAAGCGACCAGATAGAGGACCACCCCCAGGCCGCCGAGGAAGGTGAGGACCACGAAGGCCAGCCGGATCCAGACCGGGTCCACCTCCAGGTGGTAGGCGAGCCCGGAGGCGACCCCGGCCACCACCCGGTCGTTGCGGAGGCGGTAGAGGCGGCGGGCGCGGGGGGGCGGCAGCGGCCCGCCGGTGGGGGGCACCGAGCCCCAGGGTGGGGGCGATCCGGGTGCGCCGGGGTCCTGCGGGCCGGGGGTCTGGTCCATCGTGGGATCTCCTGGATCTGGCGACCTCTCGCGGGTGTGGACGGCGGTCGTGACGCCGTTGCCGAGCCCTGCGGTCGCCTGCCCAGCGTGGACCTCCCCGCTCCCCGGCGCCATCCGGGGACTCCCTGGAGAATCCCCGAGCCGGGCGGGGAGATCTCCGGGGAGGGCCCGATTATCGGGAACCCCCGGCACGTGTCACGCTTGCCCCGGTGAGCTCGACCTCGGCCACGCACGACCCTCGAGGAGCGACCGGCGCCCCCGACGGCACCGACGCTCCCGGCCCGCGCCGGTACCGCTTTCTGGTGCGCAGCGGACGCGACCGCATCCTCACCGGGACGGCCGCCGGGCTCGCCGAGACCCTGGGCATCGACCCGCTCCTGATCCGCCTCGGCTTCGCCGTGCTCACCGCGGCGGGGGGCGCCGGCATCGTCCTCTACCTGGTGCTCTGGGCTCTCAGCACCGAGCCCGACACTGCGAGCCCCGCCACCCTCTCCCGGCAGCGCCCCCGCAACCGGCAGATCGCCGCGGTGGCCTGCATCGTCGCGGGCAGCATGCTCTTCCTCCGCGGAGCCGGCATCTGGTTCGGCGACGCGGTGGCCTGGCCGGTGGCGCTCGCGGCCGCCGGGTCCGCGCTGATCTGGGCCCGCAGTGACGAGGGGGACCGCCAGCGCTGGGCTCGGATCAGCGAGCACCTGCCCGGCAACCCGATGGCGAGCGTGCTCGGGGGCAGGATCTCGCCGCTCCGGGTCGCCGCCGGCGCGCTGCTGGTCGCCGCCGGGATGGGCATCTTCCTGGTCGCGAACCGGGCCCTGGCGTCGACCCGCACCGCGGTGCTGGTGGTGCTCGTCACCGCGGCCGGGCTCGGCCTGATCCTGGGCCCGTGGATCCTCCGCCTGGTCCGCGACGCTGGCGAGGAGCGCCGTCAGCGCATCCGCTCCGAGGAGCGTGCCGAGATCGCCGCCCATCTCCACGACTCGGTGCTGCACACGCTCGCGCTCATCCAGCGGAGCGACGACCCGGCCGACGTCTCGGCGCTCGCCAGGCGGCAGGAGCGCGAGCTCAGAGCCTGGCTCGACCACCGCCCCACACCGTCCGACCACCAGGACCTGCGCGGGGCCGTCGACGCGCTCGCCTCTCGCGTCGAGCAGCTTCACCACGTCACGGTCGACACCGTCGTGGTCGGCGACGCCGCGGTGAGCGAGCACGTCGAGGCCCTGCTGCTCGCCTGTCAGGAGGCGGCGATCAACGCCGCGCGCCACTCCGGGGCGCCGCGAGTCTCCATCTACGTCGAGGCCGACCCCGACGGGATCACCGCCTACGTGCGCGACGAGGGTGCCGGCTTCGACGTGGGCGCGGTGCCGGCCGACCGGCGCGGCATCGCCCAGTCGGTGGTGGGGAGGATGCGCCGCCACGGGGGCACCGCGACGGTGACCAGCAAGCCCGGGCAGGGCACCGAGGTCCACCTCGAGCTGCCGAGGGCGGCGTCGTGAGAAACGCCGGCCCGCGGACCCGGCTCTTCCTGGTCGACGACCATCAGCTCTTCCGCAGCGGGCTGCGCGCCGAGCTGGAGGATGAGTTCGAGATCGTCGGCGAGGCCGGTGACGTGGACCAGGCGGTGGCGGGGATCGCGGCGCTCCGCCCCGACGTGGTCCTCCTCGACGTCCACCTCCCCGGCGGGGGTGGGGCCACGGTCGCCGACGCCATCGTCCGGCGCCGCGCGGGAGCCACCCGCTTCCTGGGCATCTCGGTCTCCGACGCGCCCGAGGACGTCATCGGGGTGATCCGGGCCGGGGCCCACGGCTACGTCACCAAGTCGATCTCCCCCGCCGACCTCGCCGATGCGATCCGCCGGGTGCACAGCGGTGACGCCGTGTTCTCGCCACGTCTGGCAGGATTTGTCCTGGATGCGTTCCGCGGTGAGCTGCCGACCAGCATCGACCCAGAGATGGACCAGCTCACCCCCCGGGAGCGGGAGGTGCTGCGCCACATCGCCCGCGGCTTCACCTACAAGGAGATCGGGGTGCGGCTCAATCTCTCCGCCAAGACGGTGGAGACCCACGTCTCCTCGGTGCTGCGCAAGCTTCAGCTCTCCAGCCGCTACGAGCTCACCCGGTGGGCGATGGACCGGCGGATGATCTGACCACGGGAGGGGTGGCGGGACGGGCGCGGCCGTTGCTAAGCTCGGCGCCAGCATCCACACCCCGGGGAGATTCACGTGCCGGCGGCCAGGCGAGCGAGCGCTCACCCGACCGGGGACTCGGCGGGTGGCGCGGCAGAGGCCTCGGCGCCGGCCGCGACTGCTCCGGGTGCGCTCCCGTGGAGGGGGGATGACTGACCTGGCGGCGACCGCCGGCTGGGCCGCCGCCGTACGCGCCGTGGAATCGAGCCGGCCCGACGCGCTCTTCAGCGATCCCTGGGCGGCCGATCTCGCCGGCGAGGAGGGCAGGCGGTGGGCGGAGGGACGCGCCCCGGAGATGCTCGCGCCGATGATCGTGCGCACCCGCTTCTTCGACGACTTCCTGGTTCACACCACCGCCGGCGGCATCACCCAGGTGGTCCTGCTCGGGGCCGGACTGGACACCCGCGCCCTGCGACTGGCCTGGCCGCCGGGCACCTCCCTCTTCGAGGTCGACCAGCCGGAGGTGATGCAGCGCAAGCAGGAGGTGCTCGGTCGCGCCGATGCCTGCGCTCGCTGCGCTCGTCACGTCCGCCTCTGTGCGGACCTGACCGGCGACGCCTGGCCGGGCCAACTGGTGGACGCGGGTCTCGACCCCCACGCGGCTGCCGCCTGGCTCGCCGAGGGATTCCTCTTCTATCTCGACGGCGAGGCGATCGCCGCCCTGCTCGAGCGCGTCTCCGGCCTGGCGGCGGCGGGCAGCCGGCTGGGATTCGACATACCGGAGCGCGCCGTGTTCACCCATCCGATGACGCGGCCGTGGATCGAGATGCAGGCCGCCGCCGGCGCCCCATGGATCGGCACCATCGACGACCCGGAGGCCTGCCTGGCCGCGCTCGGCTGGGAGGCCACCCTGAGCGAGTGCGGCGCCGCCGACGCCCATTACGGTCGCTGGCCGCTGCCGGTCGGCTCCGCGGCCGCGCTCCACCTGCCTCGCCACCGGCTGGTGACGGCCCGGAAGCTGACGGCAGACTGAGAGCGACCGAGCCGGCGGACTGCGGCCGGATGGCCGCGCAGGTGGCGGTGGGCGGCCTCAGCCGGCGACGGCCCAGCGCCGCAACCCGGTGGCCGGGTTCCAGGCGAGACCGAAGCGGTCCTCTCCGAATACGACGAACCCGGCGGACTGGACGTCGACGGCGAAGCAGTGGTAGCCGGGCTCCTCGGGCTCCCAGTCGATCCGCGCCCGGATGGTGGCTCGATAGCGGGCACGCCGCTCCGCGTCGGCGACGGCGACCGCTCGACCGTAGAGCTTGAAGTCTCCCTCCGTGCCGCGACGGTCGGAGACCACGCTGTGGATGACGCACCGGGGATCGCGGAGCAGGTCGAGGGCCTTGGGCGAGCGCCACATCATCCCCAGCATCAGCTCGCCGTCCACGAAGTCCGGCTCCACCGGACTGATGCGGGGATGACCGTCCTTCCTCAGGGTGCCGACGAGGCACAGCTCCCGTTTCCGCAGCCGCTCCTCTCCCAGGCGGGCAAGCTCCGGGCACTGCCGCGCGAAGTCATCCCAACGCACACCGAGAAGCTTAGGCTCCACCCCTCCGAGGGTAGCGACCGGCCACGGCGCTGATGTCGAGGTCCGGGGAGACCGCCCCCACCTCACCGATCAGCTCCCGGGTGAGACCGGTGAGGGGCGCCGAGCTGCCCGTCTCGTGGAAGAGCGCCAGGGCCAGCGCGAGATCCTTGATCAGGTCGCGCACCGCGAACAGCGTCGGGGTGTGGATGCCGCGGAGATATCCCTCGCGGCGCGGGTTGAGCACCGGACAGATCCGGGACGACACCCAGAAGACGTCCTCCGCGTCGAGCCCGGCGGCCTCACCCGCGCTCTGCAGCTCAGCTGCCGCCAGGGTGACCACGCCGAGCATGCTGTTGGCCACCAGCTTGAGGCGAGCGCCGTTGCCCGACCCGCCGACGTGGCGGACATCACCGAGGAGCGCCAGGGTCGCGCGAGCCGCCTCCACGGCGGCGACCGGCCCGCCCACCAGCACCGCCGCCTGGCCCCGGAGCACCGCGGTGGGTGGCCCCATGATGGGCGCGTCGAGAAGCGGCGACCCGTGCGCGGCGAGGGCCGGCTCCAGCTCATGCACCACGTCGGGTCCCGCGGTGCTCATCTCCACGAAGACCTGGCCGTGGGCGGCGGCCACCGCCCCGCTCGGACCACCGAAGGCGCTCCTCACCGCCTCGGCACCGGTCAGGCTGCTGATCACCAGGTCGGCGCCGCCGACCGCCTCGGCAGGGGAGCCCGCGGCTGATCCCACGCCCAGCCGCCCGGCCAGCTCCGCGGCGCGCGACTGGGTCCGGTTCCAGAGTGAGATCTCAACGCCTCCCTCGACGAGGCGCTGCGCGATGGCGGAGCCCATCCGCCCGGTGCCCAGGATCGCAACACGACCATCCATTGCCAGGCCCTCCATTGCCGCGCGATTGTCCCCCGGCCGGCCCGAGACACACAAACGGACTTGGGCGGGCTTAACCTCTGCGAGGTGAGGCCGCGGTGCACGTGAGCCACCTCCGGGTCCTGTGGAGGAGGGTGAGAACCCTTGCAGTGCGTTCAACCGCCGCAACCGGATGCTCGGGCGGCTGCGCGCTGCTGCTGGTCACGATCGGCATCCTGGCGACGCTCACCGAGGTCGTGTCGCCGAACTTCCTCCTCTGGACCGGCCATCCGGTTGCCGGCCTGAACCTGGGCGGAACCGTCAACTACCGGTACCGGGGGATTGAGTACACGTTCGAGGCGCACGATCGCCCTCAGAACGCGCCAGCGGAGCGCGTGACCGTCTATCTCGATCCCAACAACCCCGTGCTGGGGGTCGAGGACAAGCTGTCCACGCGCATCGGGGACGCGGCCTTCGCGCTCACCCCCTTTGCGGCCGCTGGCATCAGCCTTGCAGTCGGATGGATCCGCCGGCGCAGAGCGCGGAAGCGCGCCGCCGCCGAGCGCGACCGCGACGGCTACGGCTTCAACCCGCGGGTTCTGCGCGGCCACCGTTAGCGGGTGGTATCGGTACGCTCAGAGCCCGACTGGCTCCGGGCGCCTCCCGATCGGACGCGCCGTCAGGCCGGGTGCGGTTCCACCGCCGCCGTGGCCACCGGGCGGGTGATCGCCCCCTCGCTCGCCGAGGCGACCATCGCCGCGTATTTGGCGAAGGCACCGGTGGGGTAGCGGGCCGGCGGGCGCACCCAGCCGGCCAGCCGAGCGGCGATCTCCGCGGCGGTGAGCTCGACGGACAGCTCGCGAGCGGCCACGTCGATGCGGACGGTGTCACCGTCGCGGAGCGCCGCCAGCGGGCCGCCCAGCGCGGCCTCGGGGACCACGTGGGCGACCATGAAGCCATGGGTCGCCCCCGAGAAGCGACCGTCAGTGACCAGGGCCACGGAGTCGTCGAGGCCAGCCCCGGCCAGCGCCCCGGTGACGAGAGCATCTCCTGCATCCCCGGTCCCCCCACCGGGCCCTCGTAGCGGATGATCACCACGTCGCCGGCCTGGACCTTCCCCTCGCGCACCCCGGCGAAGGCGTCGTTCTCGGAGTCGAATACCCGGGCGGGCCCGGTGTGGGTGGTCTTGTCGTGGCCGGCCAGCTTGATCACGCACCCTCCGGGGGCGAGGTTGCCGCGCAGGATGGCGATGCCGCCGTGCGATCTCACCGGCCGGTCGGCGGGCCGGAACACCTCCTGCCCGGGGGTCTCGCGGGCCGCGCCCGCGACCTCGACGAGGCTCCGCCCCTCGACGTTGACCGCCTCGCCGTGGAGCAGGCCGAGGCTGAGCAGCCGCTGCATCAGCACTCCCAGCCCCCCGGCGCGGTGGATGTCGGTGGCCACGAAGCGGCCCCCGGGGCGGAGGTCGGCGATGATCGGGGTCCGAGCGCAGATCGTCTGGAAGTCCTCGATCGAGAGCGGCACCTCCGCCTCGGCGGCGATGGCGAGCAGATGGAGCACCGCGTTGGTGGAGCCGCCGGTGGCGGAAAAGTAGGCGATGGCGTTCTCCAGGGCCTTCCGGGTGACGATGGAGCGCGGCCGTACATCCCCGTCGACGAGCTTCACCGCCAGCCGGCCGGCGGCCTCGGCGGCCTCGGCCTTGCCGGCGTGGAGAGCGGGCACCCCATTGGCTCCCGCCGGGCTGAGGCCGAGGAACTCGAGAGCGCCGCTCATGGTGTTGGCGGTGTACTGGCCCCCGCAGGCGCCGGCCCCGGGGCAGGCCGCCTCCTCCACCGCGCGCAGCTCCGCATCGTCGATCCGCCCTGCGTTGAAGGCTCCGATGGCCTCGAAGACGTCCTGGACGGTGAGATCGTCGCGGTCGCGGAGCCGCCCCGGCGCGATCGTGCCGCCGTAGAGGACGAGCCCGGGGAGGTCCATCCGGCAGAGGGCCATGGCGGCGGCCGGGATGGTCTTGTCGCAGCCGACGATGAGGACCAGCCCGTCGAAGCAGTGCCCCCGCGCCACCAGCTCGATGGAGTCGGCGATCACCTCGCGCGAGACCAGCGACGCCTTCATCCCCTCGGTGCCCATCGAGACCCCGTCGCTCACCGCGATGGTGTTGAACTCCATGGGAGTCCCCCCCGCCGCTCTGATGCCCGCCTTCACCCGTTCGGCGAGGGCCCTGTGGTTCCAGTTGCAGGGCATGGTCTCGATCCAGGCGTGGCCGACCCCGATGATCGGCCGCTCCAGGTCCTCACGACTGAAGCCGATGGCGTGGAGCATCGCCCGGGCGGCGGCGCGGTCGGGACCGTGGAGCATCACGGCGCTCTTGCGGGGGTGGTCGGGCTGGGTCATGGGCCGGAAGGATACAGGGGCTCCGCGCCCCGAGTGCCGGGTTGCCCGGCTCAGCCGGTGACCACGAACCCGGCCGGCCCCGAGATCGAGCCGGCCGCCAGCCGGAGGTCCGGCAGCGAGCCGATGCAGGCGGCGCTCCAGGGATGCGGGTTCCCCGGCCCGGCGGTCTGAGGCCCGACGAAGACCGCCCGCATCCCCGCCAGGGCGGCCTCGGCCCCGCCCGGGTCCGAGCAGGCCCGGCCGAGGGCGACCAGTCTCCAGTCGTCCGGGTACGAGGCGGCGTAGCTCTTCGGCTCGGCCTCGGTGTCGTGGGTCAGCGCGGTGATCCACTGGCCGGCGTCGAGGTCTCCGTCGTTGAGGATCACCGATCCGGACGGGATCTCGGTCGCGAGCCTCTGGATCACCGCGACGTCCTCCGCCGAGACCCGCACCTGGGTGGAGAGGTTGGAGGACTCCGTGCGGGCGGTGCCGACCGCGCCGGTGAGCAGGCCGCCGGCACCGATGACCGCGACCACCGCCGTGGACCACGCCGCGGAGCGGCGGCGTGATGCCGGCCACGCACGTTCTCCCAGCTTCGATGCCAGCTTCGCCACGCCGACCGCCCCGATCGCCGCGATCACGGGGATGACGAAGAACTCCATCCCGGAGAGACGGTCGACGCTCCCCCAGGGGTAGATCCGCGACCAGAACGCATGCAGGAGTTGCGGGCCGGCCACGTCGAGGATGCAGAGGACGGGGAGCAGCGCCGACCCCAGCAGCCACCGCCCGCGGCGCTCCCGCACGACCACCAGCCATCCGGCGCAGACCAGGACCGCCGTGAGGATCGAGAGCGTCCAGCCCACGAACGCCTGGATGACGGCGGGATCCTGGGAACGCAGGCTCGCCAGGTAGCCGGCGGCCTCGTCGACCACTGGACCGGAGACCCGTGCGGTCGGCAGGGCGGGGGCGCGGATGAGCAGATACCCGGCCAGCGCCCCCACGGCGACCGCGGCCAGGACCAGCGCGGCACCTGCCACGGCGGCTCGCCGGCGCCGCACCAGGATCGCGACCCAGAGGGGCAGGCCGATGACCAGCGCGGTCGGTATCTCGGTGCCGTGGATGACCCAGATGGCCAGGACGGCGGCACCCGCCACCAGCGCGCTGGCGACCGTCGATCTCGATTCGAGGCAGCAGGCCACGGCCAGGATGAGCGGGACGACGAGGGTGGAATCCACCAGGTAGGGGTAGTCCCCGAACACCACCCACTGGGCCGGGAAGATCAGGCCGAGGCACAGCAACGATGCCAGGGCGGCCACCCGTCGATCGGGAACCGCCCGGAACGCCAGCAGGGCGACGCTCAGGGGGAGCAGCAGCAGACTGACCAGGGCGAGCGGCAGCATGACGTCGGCAGGGCCTCCAGCCCCGAGCTCGGAGGCCAGCGCATCGGTCGCCTCGAAGGCCGCCTGGGTGCGGACGAATCCGGAACCGGTGACCGGAACGGGAACCACGGGAAGGACATCGCGGTCCTGGACGATGGTGGCCGCCACGGCGCCGTGCACGGCCGGGTCGGTGGAGGGTGGGAGGGCGTCGCTGCGCAGCGCGGTCAGCGTGATGCCGGCGGCCAGCACCAGCCCGGCGATCAGGCCGGCGCCGGCAACAGCCCAACCCAGCCCCGGCCGATCGCGTTCCAGCGGCAGCGCGGATCCCCGCGAGTTCCGCTGCCGCATCGCGGCGGCGGCGATCAGCACGGCCAGGACGGGGAGCACCGTGACCGGCATGAACCCGACATGCACCAGGCGGAGCACCAGCCCGGTGACCCCCACCGCGGCCGCGGAGAACCCCGGCGCGGCAGCGAGCCGCTGAACCCAGGGGAGCCTGGGGTCGATGAGCGTCACGACCGCGAGCCCGGGGATGGTCCCGAGCAGCAGGACGACGGGAAGGGCGTGGAGAAGCTGGTCGAGCGGCACCGCGCTGATTCTCTGTTCCACGCCTCCGGGGCGCCCGTCTCAGCGCTGAGATGTCACGGTTCGGTTACCCTCGTCACCCTGACGTGGCGCGACGAGTTGCGTCCCACGGTGGGGTCGGGGCCTCCGCACCAGATCGTCACAGGCTCTCGACCCGCCCCATCGCCCAGGTGGCACCCGACCGGAGAACCTTCTCTCCATCATGTCCCCGCCAGCGCCGGCATCCGATGACGCCTCCCTCGACAACCCTTCGCTCCTCAGAGCTGGCTCGAGCGAGAGATCGGTCGAGGTGAGCCTCAGAGCCGCTCCCCGCGGAGGTCGGCTGGGTCTGGCCGGGGAATTCACCGGCTCCGGCCTCTGCTGCCTCGCGCTGGCAGCCCTCGGCCTCGGGGTGATGCAGGCCTTCGGCGGTCTGACCGACGCGGCGCTGCTCCTGGTTGCCGCCTCGCTGGCACTGGCGGTGATGGCGCTGCGGACCGGCCTGCGGATCGCGGGTCGGACCTGGTGGGTCGTGATCACCGTCATCGTCGGCCTGACCAACCTGCTGTACCCCCGCCTCGGCGGGCCCTTCGGATACCACGTGGGTGCCCAGGTGGCCCTGGCCCTGGCGTTGACGGCGACCGCCGGGGCCGCGTGCGTGCTGCGCCCCGGTCGTGCCGCCCTGGCACTGCTGGGGACGGCAGCGCTCTGCCTGGTCGGCCTGATGGCGGTCACGTGGAATTGGGGAGCCGGAAAGATCGACGTCCTCAGCGCCGTGAGCGGGGCGACCGCCGCGCTTCTCCACGGGGCCAACCCCTACGGCCCGGTTTTCACGATGTACATCGGCCAGTACCCCGGGCACGTGCACGCGCACTTCGTGTACGGCCCCATCGTCCCGGTGCTGGCCGCCCTGGGATGGCTGGTCGGCGACGTCCGGGTGATGTCGGTGGCCGCCTTGGGGGTCACCTTCGCCGGATTGTGGTTGCTGGCACGTCAGGGTGGTCATCGCGTCGACGCGTACCGGGTGGCGGCCCTGGCGATCGCCTCGCCGTTCAACGTCGGGATGGTCAATCGAGGCTGGGTTGAGGTCTACATCGTGGCCGGTGTTGTCATGTGGCTGGCATTGCGCGGGCTCCGCCGGCGCCTGGCCGTCGCCTGTCTCGGGGTGGCGCTGCTGGTCAACCCCCTCACCCCTCTGGTGCTGCTGCCCGCGTTCCTGTGGTCACGGCGAGCACGGCGCGAGATCGTGGCGGCAGCAATCGGCGCCGCGATCTTCGCACTGCCCTTCATCCTCATCGCCGGTGTGGGTCCGTTCTACTCCGCCGTCATCGGGTTCCAGCTTTCGATGCCGACCTGGCCCGGCGCCCTGACCGTCACCGCGTTCACCCTGCAGTCCTGGCATCTGGCGCTGTCGTCGCTGGTAACCGTCATGGTGGTGCTGATCGCCCTTGCGGTCTTCGGCTGGCGCGGCCGCCCGCACTGTCTCGGGGACCTCGCCGTGCAGGCGGCCGTGCTGCTCCTGGCCGCCTTCCTGTTCGCCAAGTTGGCCTTCTTCAACGAGTACTACCTGGCCGCCGCGATGCTGGTCACCGGCCTCGCCGGGGTCGGGATCGCGCTCCCGTCTGGCGACGTGGCTCTCCCCGACCTGCGGGCGCTGCGCCGCCTCGTTCCCCGGTGGAGGCCGCTCCGGCGGGAGGGTTCGACGGTCGATGGCGCCGGCGTCGCCCCCCTCGGATGAGCCCATGGCTCCCCCGGCCGTCAGCCCCAGCCGGCGTGGCCCGCCCGCATATCACGATCGTGGCCCGGATTCGGTTGACGCGGCAACCGGCCGCAGGGTATGCTCCGGGGCCACGATGACCTACGCCGCCGTTCTGGTACTGCTGCTGGGCCTGCTCCTGATTAGGGGCGGGGCTTCCAGGCTTCAGGCCGGGTCGGTGCGCAGGTAGGCCACCAGAACAGACCGGAACAAGCCAAGGGGCCCCCTCCCACGAGGGGGCCCCTTCTTTTGTCTCCGGGTCCGAGCAGGAGGCAGAGGCATGACCAGCAACGGACAGGGACCGAGCCCGCAGCCAGGGGGCGGCGAGCCGCGCCGCCCGGGCCGGGGGCATGGCGCGCGCCGGCGCGACGCCGGCTCGCCGTGGGGCCTGCTCGCGGTCGCCTCTCATCGCGATCGCGGCACCGCCCCGGTGACCCGGGGCCGCCGGGAGAGGGGGGCCTCGTGGACCGCACGGCGAGCCGCCGCCGCCCGGCCGGCGCGGCCGGGCCACGACGATCCGGGCGCCGACTTCGTGCTCCAGGCCATGCAGCGGGCCTTCCAGTGACCGCCACCACGACGCCGACCGCCGCGGCCCCCGCGCCACCCATCGTGAGCCCCGACGGCTCGCCCGCCCGGCGCCTGACCGGTGCCGAGATCTGTCTCGAGTCCCTGATCCGCGAGGGTATCGACACCATCTTCGGCTACCCCGGCGGGGCCAACCTCTGGCTCTACCGCCGTCTCCCCGAGTACCCCCAGCTCCGCCACATCCTGGTCCGCCACGAGCAGGCCGCCGCCCACGCCGCCGACGGCTACGCCCGCAGCCGGCGCGGCGCGGTGGGGGTGTGCTTCGCGACCAGCGGACCGGGCGCGCTCAACCTGGTCACCGGGCTCGGCACCGCCTATGCCGACTCCGTCCCGGTGGTGGCGATCACCGGTCAGGTGGCGGTCGCCGCCATCGGCACCGACAGCTTCCAGGAGTCGGACGTGATCGGCTCCACCATGTCGGTGGTCAAGCACTCCTACCTGGTGACCCGGGTCGAGGACATCGCCCCCACCATCAAGGAGGCCTTCCACGTCGCCCGCTCCGGTCGTCCCGGCCCGGTGGTCATCGACTTCCCCAAGGACCTCCAGGCCGCGGTCACCGAGTTCAACTACCCCGAGGAGCCGGTGCGGCTCCGCTCCTTCCCGGCGCCGCCTCCGCCCGACCCCGCCAAGCTCGCCCGCATCGCCGAGCTGATCAGGCAGGCCAAGCGGCCGGTGATGCTGATCGGGCGCGGGGTGCTCATCTCCGGAGCCGAGGAGGAGGTGCTGGAGCTGGCCCACCGGGCCCACATCCCGGTCGGCTGGACCCTGCTTGGCACCGGGGCGTTCCCGCTCCAGGACCCGATGGCGCTCCAGATGGTCGGCTTCATGGGCGCCGGCTACACCAACAAGGCGGTCTGCGACGCGGACGTGCTGATGATGGTGGGGATGCGCTGCGACGACCGGGTCACCACCCGGCTGGACTCCTTCGCGCCCCGCGTCGAGCACCTCATCCACATCGACATCGACCCCGCCGAGATCGGCAAGAGCGTGGTCCCCCACATCTCGGTGGTCGCCGACGCCAAGACCGCGCTGGTTCAGCTCCTGCCCCTGGTGGAGCCTAAGCGCGAGCACGAGTGGCTGACCCAGATCGACCAATGGCGCGAAGAGCACCCGGTCCACTACGTTAAGCGCGAGGGCTTCCTGCAGCCCCAGGAGGTGCTGGAGGAGATGTACGCGCGCTGCCACGACGAGGCGATCGTGATCGCCGACGTCGGCAACAACCAGATCTGGTCCGCGCTCTGGTTCAACTACGCCAAGCCCGGGCGCTTCCTCAACTCCGGGGGCATGGGCACCATGGGTTACGCGTTCCCCGCCTCCATGGGGGTCAAGCTCAGCAACCCCGAGCGCACCGTCTTCTGCGTCACCGGCGACGGCGGCTTCCTGATGAACATGCAGGAGATGGCGACCATGGTCGAGAACCAGATCGACCTCAAGGTCATCATCCTCAACAACAACTCCTTGGGCATGGTCCGCCAGTTCCAAGACGACTTCTACGACGGCGTGCAGAGCGCGGTCCAGCTGAGCTGCACCCCCGACTACGTGAAGCTCGGCGAGGCCTTCGGGATGAAGGCCCTCCGCACCGACCGGCGCGAGGATGTCGGCCCGATGCTCGACGAGGCGCTCGCCCACCAGGGACCGGTGCTGCTCGCGTTCGACATCGATCCCCGCGCCAACGTCTACCCCATCGTCCCTCTCGGCAAGGGGATGCTCGACTTCGTGGAGGCCAGCTGATGAACCCGAGCCGTCTGCTCTCGGTCCTGGTCGAGAACCGGCCCGGCGTGCTCAACCGGGTGGCCTCGATGATCCGCCGCCGGGGATTCAACATCGACTCCCTCTCGGTCGGTCCGACCGAGGATGGATCGGTGTCCCGGATGACCATCGCCGTCCACGTGGGCCGCCAGCAGGCGGAGCAGGCCACCAAGCAGCTGTCCAAGCTGATCGATGTGATCACCATCGAGGACATCACCGAGCTGCGCAACGTCTCCCACGAGCTGCTCCTGATCCGGATGAACGCGCCGCTGGGCCAGCGCACCGAGCTCCTTCAGGTGGTCAACGTCTTCCTGGGACGGATCGTGGACATCGCCTCCAGCTCGATGATCATCGAGGTGACCGGGACCACCGAGAAGATCGACAACTTCGTCGAGCTGATGCGGCCGTTCGGGATCAAGGAGGTGGCCCGCAGCGGGGCGGTGGCCCTGGTGCGCGGCGATCAGGTCGGGATCAGCCTCCCCGAGCTGGACGAGGAGGCGGCCGGCGGAACCCGGCCCGCCCTGGCGCTCGCGACCACCGGCTCCGACACCACAGGGGACATCTAGTGCAAGGCAGAATCCACGCCGTGATCGCGTCCACCGGCCCTCACCGGGATCCGGCGGCCGCACTCCAGGCACACCGGAGGGAGACCCCGCGATGACCGCCCGCATGTACTACGACGCCGACGCCGACCCGGCGGCCCTGCAGGGCCAGAGGATCGCCATCCTCGGCTACGGCTCGCAGGGTCACGCCCACGCCCTCAACCTGCGCGACTCCGGTTTCGACGTCCGGGTCGGCCTGCCGCCCAGCAGCAGGAGCCGGGAGGCGGCGGCGGCCGAGGGGCTGCGCGTGCTCAGCCCCGCGGAGGCCTGTGCCGAGAGCGACGTGGTGATGGTGCTGATCCCGGACACCCGGCAGCGGGAGCTCTACGACGCCGCCATCGCCCCCAGCCTCAAGCCGGGGGACATGCTGATGTTCGCCCACGGCTTCAACATCCGCTACGAGCTGATCCACCCACCCGCCGGCGTCGACGTCAGCATGGTGGCGCCCAAGGGCCCCGGTCACCTGGTCCGGCGCACCTACACCGACGGGCAGGGGGTCCCCTGCCTCTTCGCGGTCCACCAGGACGCGACCGGCAGGGCCCGGGCCCGCACCCTGGCCTACGCCCGGGGCATCGGCGGCACCCGGGCCGGCGTGCTGGAGACCACCTTCGCCGAGGAGACCGAGACCGACCTCTTCGGGGAGCAGGCGGTGCTCTGCGGCGGGGTCTCCTCGCTGGTCAAGGCGGGTTTCGAGACCCTGGTGGAGGCCGGCTACCAGCCCGAGCTCGCCTACTTCGAGGTCATGCACGAGCTGAAGCTGATCGT
>Ga0209415_10005594_pt1 | contig 22532 bp, 17 predicted proteins | sample PeaSoiSIISIP2007_FD_187696 | JGI IMG/M metagenome (GOLD analysis project Ga0209415, IMG submission 187696) | Peat soil microbial communities from Weissenstadt, Germany - SII-SIP-2007 (SPAdes) (version 2) | ecosystem: Environmental > Terrestrial > Soil > Wetlands > Peat | place: Germany... | reverse complement strand
GAGCCGAGGTTCCCCGGGGGCGCGATCCGGCGAGGTGAGAGCGCGATCGCGGGCGAGATTGCCCGTTATCGGGCTCGTTCAGGGCGCGCCCGCGGGCGGTAGGATTCGGCGCTCAGCCAAGCGCGGGACCGAAGGGGGGCCGATGTCACGCGCGGACGAACGCGACGCGCCGGCCGCGGGCTCCGAGCGACGAGGCCGCAGGGGCGGTTGGCGGCTCCTGTACGACACCTCGCGGCGCCACATCGGCATCATCGTGCTCGGCGTGGTCGCGGGACAGGTCTGGACCCTGGCGAGGATCGCCATCCCGAGCCTCACGAGCGGCGCCATCAACAACGGCATCGTCGGTGGCCGTACCCACGAGCTCCTCGTCTACGCGCCCCTCATCCTCGTCCTCGGGGCCATCTCCTCCGCGTGCTCGGGCATGCGCCGCTACTTCGCGCAGTCCATCTCGTTCAGCCTCGAGACGGACCTGCGTCGAGAGCTGTTCGCCAATCTCCAGCGGCTCGACTTCCCGTTCTTCGACCGCTCCCAGACCGGCCAACTGATGGCCCGGGCCGCCACCGATCTCCAGCAGATCAACGGATTCGGGATGATGATCCCGATCACGATCGCGAACGTCGTCACGATCGCGTCGGTGACCGCGCTGTTGTTCTCGGTGAACGTGCCCCTGGCGGCGATCGCGCTCGGATCGCTCCCGATCCTGAACATCGCGGCGAAGCGCTTCTCCTCCCGCATCCACCCGCTGTCGATGACGCTGCAACAGGAGCTCTCGGGGCTTTCGACCGTCGTCGAGGAGACCGTCACCGGCATCCGGGCGGTGAAGGGCTTCGGTGCCGAACAGGCGCAGGTGAATCAGCTCGCGCGACAGGCGGGGCGCGTCTACGACCGCATCATCGAGCTCGCCAAGGTGCGCGCGACCTTCATCCCGCTCCTCGACGTCCTCCCGGCGCTCAGCCTCGCCTTCGTGCTCTGGTACGGCGGAACCGCGGTCGTGCACCACCAGCTGAGCATCGGGGAGCTCGTCGCGTTCAACCTCTACGTCGCGATGCTCGTCGGCCCGTTGCAGATGGTCGGCCAGATCATCGCCCAGGCGCAACGCGCGGTCGCCTCGGCGGAGCGCGTGAAGGAGGTCCTCGATGCGAGGCCGTCGGTGGCCGACGCGCCCGACGCCCGTCCGCTCCCGCCGGACGGCCGGGGCCGGGTGGCCTTCGAGCACGTGAGCTTCTCCTACGGCGAGAGCGGACACCTCGTGCTCGACAACCTCGAGCTCGTCGTCGCCGCGGGGGAGTCCGTCGCCCTCGTCGGCGCGACCGGTGCCGGCAAGTCGACGGTGGTCCGCCTCCTCGCCCGCTTCTACGACCCCGACACCGGAAGAGTCCTCATCGACGGAACCGACGTCCGGGACCTGGCCCTCGAGGAGCTGCGTCCGGCGGTGGCGACGGTGTTCGAGGACACGTTCCTCTTCACCGCGAGCGTGCGGGACAACATCGCGTTCGGTTCCCCCGCGGCCCCCTTCGAGGCCGTCGTGCGCGCCGCGGAGCGGGCGGGCGCGGACGAGTTCGTCCGCGAGCTCCCCGACGGCTACGACACCCTCCTCGGCGAGCGGGGGTTCTCCCTGTCGGGCGGCCAGCGGCAGCGGATCGCCCTCGCCCGGGCGATCCTCGCCGAGCCGAGGATCCTCGTCCTCGACGACGCGACGTCGTCGGTCGACGCGACGAAGGAACACGAGATCCGCGACGCGCTGCGGGCGGTGATGGCGGGTCGGACGACGATCGTCATCGCGCACCGGCCGGCGACGATCCGTCTCGCCGAGCGGGTGGTGCTCCTCGACGGCGGACGGATCGTCGCGGAGGGCACTCACGAAGAGCTCGTCGAGGGGAACGCCCGCTACCGCCAGGTGCTCGCGCAGGCCGACGCGGAGGAAGCCGCCGGGTCGCCCGACGCCCTCCGGGCGGGGGAGGCGGCTCGCTGATGGGCTGGTGGGGCAACACCGGTCTCGAGGAGTCCGACCGCCTCGAGCGGGGCGCCGCGAGCCACGTCGTCCGCCGGACGCTGCGTCTGTTGCGCCCGCACCGCCGAGCGCTCGTCGCGACGGTCGCGGTTCTCGTCGTCTACACGCTCGCCACCGAGGCGGGCCCGTTCATCGTGAAGATCGCGATCGACCACGGCATCGCGGTGCGCCACCCGCGTCTTTCGGTCGTGGACTGGGCCGCCGGCGCGTACATCGCGGCCGCGATCGTGCTCGCGGTGAGCGAACGGGCCCAGATCCTCATGGTCAACCGGGTCGGCGAGGCGTTCCTGCGGGAGCTGCGGGTGCGGGTCTTCCGCCACATCTGCTCGTTGTCGCTCGCCTTCTTCGACGACGAGCCGACCGGCCGGCTCGTGTCCCGCATGACCCAGGACATCGACGCGCTCGAGATGCTCGTGCAGCAGGGGCTCCTCGTCTTTGTGACGAGCGGCCTGTTGTTCCTCACCGTCGTCGCGCTCCTCGTCTACCTCTCCCCGCTGCTCTTCCTCGTCTCGGCCGTCACGCTGCCGTGGCTCGTGCACGCGAGCCGCAAGTTCCGTCGCGACTCGAACATCGCCTACCTCGCCATCCGCGACCGCATCAGCCAGACGCTCACGACGATGCAGGAGTCGATCGCCGGGACGCGGGTCATCCAGGCCTTCGCCCAGCAGGAGCGAACGGTGGCGACGTTCTCGGAGCGCAACGAGGCCCAGTACCGCGCGAACATGGGCGCCGCGAAGATCGCGATCCGCTACTTCCCGATCGTCGAGTTCTCGACCTCGTTCGCGGTCGCGGCGATCATCGGCGTCGGGGGCCTGATGGTGCATGCCCACTGGACCACCGTCGGGACCCTCACCGCGTTCATCTTGTACCTCAACCTCTTGATCAACCCGATCCAGCAGATCAGCCAGCTCTTCAACCTCATCCAGCAGTCGGGGGCGGCGCTGTTCAAGCTCTACAGCCTCCTCGACACCGAGACGACGGTCCCCGAGCGGCTCGCTTCGGTGGATCTCCCCTCGGGCGGGGACGTCGTGCTCGACCACGTGAGCTTCTCCTACCACCCCGGCGAGAGCGACGAGGTCCTCACCGACGTGTCCCTCGTCATCGGCCACGGCGAGCGGCTGGCGCTCGTCGGACCGACCGGGGCGGGCAAGTCCACGGTCGCCAAGCTCATCGCCCGCCTGTACGACCCCACCGCGGGCTCGGTGCGCTACGGCGGGGTGGACCTCCGGGACGCGACGCTCGCCTCGCTCCGGGAGCGCATCGCGGTCGTGCCCCAGGAGGGCTTCCTCTTCCACGGCAGCATCGCCGACAACGTCCGCCTCGGGCGGGAGGGGGCGAGCGACGAGGAGGTGCGGGCCGCACTCGCGCTCGTCGGAGCCGCGGAGCGCTTCGAGCGACTCGAAGCGGGCCTCGAGACCGAGGTGCGCGAGCGCGGTTCACGGCTGTCGGCCGGCGAGCGCCAGCTCTTGTCGCTCGCCCGCGCGGCCGTGGCCGATCCGGAGCTGCTCATCTTGGACGAGGCGACGTCCAACCTCGACCCGGGGACCGAGGCCGACGTCGAGCGCGCGATGACGGCCCTCATGGCGGGTCGCACGGTCGTGGTCATCGCGCACCGCCTCTCGACCGCGGAGCGGGCCGACCGCGTCGCCCTCGTCGACGGCGGACGGCTCCTCGAGGTCGGCACGCACCTTGAGCTCTTGGCGACGCCGGGGCACTACGCCGTGCTCTACGCGTCCTGGAACGGCGCCGGCGCACCCGACGGGCCGGATCCCGCCGCTTCGGGCCGGGCGCTTGCGGAGTAGCCCCGTCGGTACCCGCCCGGACGGGGGCGCCGGCGCTTCGGGCTAGCATCGGGGCGCGGATCCACCGCCTCGGCGCAGCCGAGAGATCATTTTCCGGACGTCACCACGGTCGCTTTCGGGCGCGACGTCTCGGAGATAACCGTTTGGAGGTACGGCGTGGCCGTCGTGACGATGAACCAACTGCTCGAGGCCGGGGTGCACTTTGGGCACCAGACCCGTCGCTGGAACCCGAAGATGAAGCGCTTCCTCTACGGCGAGCGCAACGGCATCTACATCATCGACCTGCACGAGACGCTCTCGCGCATCGACACCGCCTACACCTACGTCCGCGACCTCGTGGCGGGGGGTGGGACGATCCTGTTCGTGGGCACGAAGAAGCAGACCCAGGACCCGATCGCGGAGTACGCGCACTCCTGCGGCATGCCGTACGTGAACGAGCGCTGGCTCGGCGGCATGCTCACGAACTTCGAGACGATCTCGGGCCGGGTGCGCAAGCTCGTGGAGCTCGAGGCGTCAAAGAACTCCGGCGAGTTCGACGCGCTGCCGAAGAAGGAAGCGCTGTCGCTCACCCGAGAGCTCGAGAAGCTGGAGCGCAACCTCGGCGGCATCCGTGAGCTGCGCCGCCGCCCGGACGCGATCTTCGTGGTGGACACGAAGAAGGAGCACATCGCCGTCACCGAGGCGAACAAGCTGGGCCTCCCCGTCGTCGCGGTCGTCGACACCAACTGCGACCCCGACGTCATCGACTACATCATCCCGGGGAACGACGACGCGATCCGCTCTGGCCGGCTCATGTGCCGGATCATCGCCGATGCCGTGAACGAGGGCCGCTTCATCGCGTCGGGTCGCGCGGCGAACGCCCTTCGCGCTCCGGCCGAGCGCGGTGGGCCGCCCGAGCCCGCCCCCGAGGCACTCCCCGAGCCCGAACCCGTACCCGCCGTCGCGATGGCGGGCGACTCCGACGACGAGGACTGAGATGGCCGACATCACCGCACGCGACATTCAGGCGCTCCGCCAGACGACCGGCGCCGGGATCCTCGACTGCCGACGCGCGCTGCAGGAGACCGAAGGCGACCTCGAGAAGGCCAAGCAGTGGCTGCGTGAGCAGGGACTCGCGGGCGCGAGCAAGCGGGCGGACCGCGAGCGTGCCGAAGGGGCGGTCTCGGTCATCGTCACCGACGGCGGGCGCGTCGGAGCCGTCGTGGCGCTCGAGTGCGAGACCGACTTCGTCGCGAAGTCGGCGGACTTCGTCGGCCTCGTCGACACCCTCGCGGAGGTGTTCGCCTCCGGCGGTGAGGACGCGATCGCGGCCCGTGAGCCCGAGATCGACCTTTTGAAGGTCACCTTGAAGGAGAACATCGCGGTCGGGCGCCACGCCCGGTTCGAGGCGTCCGCGGACTCGTTGTTAGACAGCTACCTGCACGTCCAGAACGGGCGGGGCGTGAACGGGGTGCTCGTCGAGCTGGCGGGAGGCCCTTCCGAGCTGGCACACGAGGTCGCGGTGCACATCGCCTTCGCCCGACCGGAGTACCTCCGCCGCGAGGACGTCCCCGCGGACGTCGTCGCCTCCGAGCGGGAGACGATCCTCGCGATCGCGCGCAACGAGGGGCGTCCCGAGGCGCAGCTCGACAAGATCGTGGAGGGGCGCCTGAACGGCTGGTTCAAGGACCGGGTGCTGCTCGAGCAGGGATACGCCCGCGACGACAAGCAGACGATCGCGCAGATCCTCGGCACTGCCGAGGTGCGGCGCTTCGCCCAAGTCGTCGTCGGCGGCTAGCGAGTCCCGATGTCGGCAGGGCCCGTCGAGACGCTCCGCTGGAAGCGGGCCGTCCTCAAGATCTCAGGGGAGGCGTTCGCCTCGGCGTCCTCCGAGGAGGCGATCGACGCCTCGACGGTGCGCCGCATCGCGAAGGAGATCGCGGGGTGCACCTTCGACCTCGGGGTCGAGCTCGCGATCATGATCGGCGGCGGCAACATCTGGCGCGGCCAGACCGGCGCGGGCGAGGGCATGGACCGGGCGACCTCGGACACGATGGGCATGCTCGGCACCGTGATCAACGCGCTCGCGCTGCAGGAGGCGATCGAGCGGGAGGGCCAGGACACGCGGGTGCTGTCCGCGATCGCCATGTCCCAGGTCTGCGAGCCCTACATCCGCCGACGTGCGATCCGCCACCTCGAGAAGGGCCGCGTCGTCATCTTCGCCGCCGGCATGGGGAACCCGTTCTTCACCACGGACACCCCCGCGGCGCTTCGCGCGGCGGAGATCGAGGCCGAGGCGGTGCTGAAGGGGACCCACTCCGGGGTCGACGGGGTGTACAGCGCGGACCCGAGGGTGCACCCCGAGGCGACGCGCTACGACGAGATCGCGTTCATGGACGTCATCTTGAACGACCTGCGGGTGATGGACATGACCGCGGTGACGTTCTGCCGGGACAACGGACTTCCGATCCTCGTGTTCGACCTCATGACGCCGGGCAACATCAGAGGCGCCCTCGGCGGTGAGCGGATCGGTACGCTGATCTCGTGACCGACGAGTCGTTGCTCGACGCGGCGCTCGAAGAGACACGCGAGAAGATGCACCGCGCCGTTGAGCACACCAAGACCGAGTTCTCGACGATCCGCACCGGACGGGCGTCCTCGGCACCCCTCGAACGGCTCCGCGTCGACTACTTCGGGACCGAGGTGCCGCTCCAGCAACTGGCCGGGTTCCACGTCTCGGACGCGCACACCCTCGTCGTGAACCCCTACGACAAGGGCTCGCTGAAGGCCATCGAGAAGGCCATCCAGACCTCGGACCTCGGGATGAACCCCTCCAACGACGGCGTGGTGATCCGGCTCGCGTTCCCGCCGCTCACCGAGGAACGCCGCCGGGATCTCGTGAAGCTCGCGCGCCAGCGCGCCGAGGACGGCCGGGTGGCCGTGCGCGGCGTGCGACGCCAGACCCGTCACGAGCTCGAGGGCTGGGAACGCGAGGGGGAGATCTCGGTCGACGACCTCGACTGGGCCGAGAAGGAGCTGGAGACGATCACCCACGAGCTCATCACCGAGATCGACCGGCTGCTCGCCCACAAGGAGCAGGAGCTCCTCGAAGTTTGACCGACTCAGGGGTTGACGACCCCGGTCGGCACCGCGACGGCGAGGACCCCGAGGACGAGAGCGCTCCGCCCGAGGCCGAGGAACGCCCCATCGAGGGGCCGGTATCGGGAGAGGTGAGGATCGACGCGCTCGAGGCTTCGGTCGCCGCAGGCCTCGTCCTCCCCGCGCCACCGCCTCCGGCAGCCGGGTCGTCTCCGCCCGTGCAGGGACCCGTCATCGGCCCGCCGGCGCCGGGAGAACCGGGCGCGCCGTACGAGCTGCTCGACTGGAGCGATCCCCCGACGGGGCAGGTGCCCCGCGTGCTCATGAACGACCTCGAGCAGGAGGGCGCCGACGCCGCGCCGCGGGGCCCGACGTGGCGGGAGGGCGGCGACGACTGGGACGACGACCTCGATCTGTCCTACCTCGCCGAGGAGGACCAGCTCGGGGGAGAGATCGCGGGACGCACCGAGCCCGGCGAGGCACCGTTCGAATTCGTCTTCGACGAGCCCGGGGAGAACCCCGAGGCCGAGGAGGAGGAGGACGCCGCGCACGTCTGGGCGAGCGTGCTCGACCAGCCGATAGCGGTGCGCCGCCGGCACGCGGCGCCGCGGCGGAAGGGGCCCGCGCCGACGACCCGCAGCGGCGTCGTCGCGACGGTCACCGGCGCGGCGCTCGGCCTCGTCGCGCTGCTCTGTCTGCTCTGGGGTCCGGCGCCGACCGACGCGCTCGTCGCGGTGCTGGCGACGGTGGCGGCCGGCGAGGCCTACCACGGGCTGCAGCGCGCCACGTACCGGCCTGCGACGCTCGTCGGCCTGCTCGCGGTGCCGTGCCTCGTGGTGTCGAGCTACCTCTGGGGCACGCGGGCGACCACCGTGGTGCTGGCCGGCGCGGTGGTGCTCACGGCGCTGTGGTTCCTCCGACGCCGGGCGAGCGAGGAGATGGTCGTCGACGCGTCGGCCACGCTCCTCGTCGTCGTGTGGGTCGGCGTGCTGGCCTCGTTCGCGAGCCTGCTGTTGTCGCCGTCCGCGCACCCGAACCGTCACGGCGTCGCCTTCGTCGCCGCGGCCCTCGCGCTCGCGGTGGCCCACGACGTCGGCTCCTACGCCGTCGGATCCCGCTTCGGCCGCCACCTCATCGCCCCGCGGCTCAGCCCCGCCAAGACCCTCGAGGGCCTGATCGGGGGGACGGTGCTCGACCTCGCGCTGGCCGCGGCCGTGGTCTCGCGGATCCACCCGATCTCGATGTCGGTCGCCCTCGGCCTCGGCGCCTTCGTCGCGGTGTTCGCCCCGCTCGGGGACCTGTTCGAGTCCGCGGTGAAGCGCGACCTCGGCCTGAAGGACATGGGCAACCTGTTGCCCGCGCACGGCGGGGTGCTCGACCGGGTCGACGCGATGCTCTTCGTGCTCCCCGCGGCATGGTGCCTGTTCCGTCTGGCGAACCTCGCGTAGATGGTCGAGGTCTCGATCGTCGGATCGACCGGGTCGATCGGCTGCCAGGCGGTCGACGTCGTCGGCCGCGCCCCGGAGCGGTTCCGGGTCGTCGCGCTCGGCGCGCGACGCTCGGTCGAGGTGCTCTTGGCGCAGGCGAACGCGCTCCGCCCCGAGGTGGTCGCGATCGCGGACCCCGAGGGGGCGCCCCGCCTCGAGCGTGAGCTGCCGAGCGGTACCGAGCTCCGGGTCGGGCCGGGCGCGCTCGAATCCATCGCGTGCGTCGGCGACGTCGTGTTGAACGCGGTGGTCGGCTTCGCCGGGCTCCCGGTCACCATCGCGGCGCTCGGTTCGGGGAGGCGCCTCGCGCTCGCGAACAAGGAGTCGCTCATCGCGGGGGCCCCCGTCGTGCAGGCGGCTCGGGCGACGCCGGGGGCCGAGATCGTCCCGGTCGACTCCGAGCACTGCGCGATCCACCAGTGCCTCGGCGAGCGGCGGCACGTCGGCGCCGGTTCGCTCCCGGCGGGCTCGCCCGGGCCCGTCGCCTCCCCGGACGTGACGCGCCTCATCGTCACCGCAAGCGGCGGGCCGTTCAGGGGGAGGACCTCGGTCGAGCTCGGGCAGGTGAGCATCGCCGACGCGCTCGCGCACCCGACGTGGAAGATGGGACCGAAGATCACGATCGACTCCTCGACGCTCATGAACAAGGGGCTCGAGGTGATCGAGGCGCACGAGTTGTTCGGCGTGGGCTTCGCGGCGATCGAGGTCGTCGTCCACCCGCAGTCGATCGTGCACTCGATGGTGGAGTTCACCGACGGCGCCACCATCGCGCAGCTCTCCAACCCCGACATGCGCCTTCCGATCGGTTACTCGCTCTGCTATCCGGAGCGCTTCGCGGTCCCGTTCGGTTCGATCGACTGGCGGACGCTGTCGCGGCTCGACTTCTGCGAGCCGGACCTCGAGACCTTCCGCTGTCTCGCGCTCGCCTATGAGGCGGGACGGGCGGGGGACTCCGCGCCGGCCTGGCTGAACGCCGCGAACGAGGTCGCGGTGGATGCGTTCTTCGAGGGCAGGATCTCCTGGCTCGGCATCGGCGAGATCGTCGAGGAGACGCTCGCGGCGCACCGCGCGACCCGACTCCTCGAGGTGGGGGACGTGCTCGCCGCGGACGCTGAGGCGCGTCGGGTGGCCTCCGAGGTCGTCCGCCGGCGCGAACGCGCCGCGTGACGGCCGTTAACCCCCCGCCGCCGAGCGCTCCGCCGACGACCGGGGCACGCGAGTCGTTCATCCGGCTCCTGTTCGGCCTCATCGCCATCATCGCCCTCTCGGCGGTGCTGCACGGGCTCTACGTGCTGCTCGTCGTGGCCGCGATCGTCCTCATTGTGATGCTCCACGAGCTCGGTCACTTCGCGACCGCCAAGTGGTCGGGCATGAAGGTGACCGAGTACTTCCTCGGCTTCGGGCCGCGACTGTGGTCGGTGCGGCGCGGCGAGACCGAGTACGGCGTGAAGGCCATTCCCGCCGGCGGCTACGTGCGCATCGTCGGCATGACGACCGCGGAGGAGCTCGACCCCTTGGACGAGCCCCGCAGCTACCGGGAGCAGACCTTCCCGCGGCGCGTGCTCGTGGCGAGCGCGGGCTCGGCGATGCATGTCGTCATGGCGTTGGCGCTGCTGTTCGTGATGTTCACCATCTCGGGCTATCCGGTCGCCGCGGCCGTGAACGAGGTGAGCGGGCTGTCCACGATCATCGGCAGCACCTCGCCCGCCCAGCGGGCCGGCATCCGCCCGGGCGACGAACTGGTCGGCATCGGGACCCGTCGCGAGTCGATCGACGCCGTCATCTCCTACATCGAGGCCCACCCCGGCAAGACCGTGCCGCTCCTCGTCTCGCGCCACGGCAGGGACCTCGTCGTCTCGGTGCGGCCGCTCGACGGCCGCACGGTCACCCTCGAGCAGTCGGGGAAGACCTCGACGGCGAAGAAGGGCTCGCACGCGATCGGGTTCATCGGGGTCGGACTCGGCGGGGTCATCGAGCAGACCGTGAACCCCCTGGTCGCCGTGGGGCGCTCGGGCGCCGCGTTCGGCACGGTCGTCACCCAGACCTTCGGGGGCATCGCCACGGTCTTCTCCGTGCACGGCCTGCGCAGCTTCGCTCACGACCTCGCGACCGCGGGTCGCCCGAGCACGAAAGGGGCGGGCACCTCGGGCAACTCCGGCGAGCTCGTCTCGATCCTCGGTGCGGTCCAGATCGGCGCCCAGGCCGCACGACAGAACATCTCCGAGCTGTTGTACCTGCTCGTCGCGATCAACGTCTTCGTCGGCATCGCGAACCTGTTCCCGATGCTGCCGCTCGACGGCGGCCACGTCGCGATCGCCGTCTACGAGCGGACGAGATCGCGGCGGGGCCGGGCCTACCACGCGGACGTCCGCAAGCTCATGCCGGTCGCGTACGTGTTCTTAGCGTTCATGCTCGTGCTCGGCCTCTCGGCGCTCTATCTGAACGCGGTGCACCCGCTCTCGCTGCCGAGCGGCTGACTCGCCCGCCCCTCGGCCGGTAAAGCCGTAGGCTGTCCGAGTCGGCGCAGGTACGGCGCAAGCCGAGAGAGGACCGTCCATGCCGAGAGAAGCTGTGAGCATGGCCGCACGTCGGCCCACCCGCCAGATCATGGTGGGACCGATCCCGGTCGGCGGCGACGCTCCGATCACCGTGCAGTCGATGACGACGACCAAGACCGCCGACGTCGAGGGCACCCTCGCGCAGATCTACGCGCTCGCGGCCGCCGGTGCGGACATCGTCCGCTGCACCTGCAACGAAGCCGAGGCGGCCGAGGGCCTCGCGCGCATCGTGCCCCGCAGCCCCGTGCCGATCGTGGCGGACATCCACTTCCACGTCGAGATGGCGCTCGCGGCGCTCGAGGCGGGCGTGCAGGCGCTCCGGCTGAACCCGGGGAACCTCCGCAAGCCCGAGGAGATCCGCCTCGTGGCGAGCGAAGCGAAAGACCGCGGCGTGCCGATCCGCATCGGGGTGAACGCGGGGTCGCTGCACCCCGAGCTCTACAAGCGCTTCGGTGGCGCCACGCCCGAGGCCCTCGTCGAGTCGGCGAAGATGGAGGTCGCGTTCTTCGACGAGGTCGACTTCCACGACGTGAAGATCTCGGTGAAGGCCTCCAGCGTGCCGACGATGATCGAGGCCTACCGCCTCGCGTCGGAGACCTTCGACTACCCGCTGCACCTCGGCGTGACCGAGGCGGGACCGCCGCCTGCGGGGCTGTTGAAGGGCACCGCGGGGATCGCGACGCTCCTCGCCGAGGGCATCGGCGACACGATCCGCTACTCGCTCACCGCCGATCCCGTCGAGGAGGCCCGGGCGGGGCGCCAGCTGCTCGAGGCACTCGGGCTGCGGGAGCGCAAGAGCCTCGACCTCATCGCCTGCCCGTCGTGCGGCCGCGCCGACATCGACGTGATCGCGGTCGCCCAGGCGGCGCAGGCCGCGCTCGGCGACCGCAACCTGCCCTTGCAGATCGCGGTGATGGGCTGTGTCGTGAACGGCCCGGGCGAGGCCCGCGAGGCCGACCTCGGGATCGCCGCGGGCAAGCACAAGGGCCATCTGTTCATCAAGGGCAAGATCATCCGGGTCGTGCCCGAGGACGAGATGGTCGAGGCGCTCGTCGCGGAGGCCGAGAAGATCGTCGCCGAGGGCATCGAGGCCCGTATCGCGGCCGCGGACTCCGGCGCCGAGGCCGAGGCGGCCGAGGACCGCAGAGCCCTCCTCGAGCTCCAGGGCAGCGACGCGAACCATTCCGAGGACGTGGTCGTGAAGATCCGCCGCACGATCGCCGGCGGGGGATCCGGGGCCGGCGGGGCTCACTGAGTCCTCCCGAGCGAGGCGACCCGCCCCCGGTCGTCCGACCACCAGCGCCCTTTGAGCTCGACGCGTTCGCGTCCTGCGTCGAGGCAGGGTTCCTCACCCGTTTCGCCGCGCTCGAGCGCGAACGGTTCCTCGCGACGATCGATCCGGGCCGCGCGCTCGCCGCGTTCGTCGACGGGGAGCTCGTCGGCACCTTGTTGAGCCAGGTGGTGGGGCTCACCGTCCCCGGCCCGGTCGTCGTCGAGGCGTCCGCGGTCTCCGAGGTGGCGGTGCTGCCGACGCACCGGCGGAGGGGGAACCTCTCGGCGATGATCCGGCGCTACCTCGACGACGAGCGCGAGCGGGGGGAGGCGATCACCGTGCTCGCGGCGAGCGAGGGCGGCATCTACGGACGCTTCGGGTTCGGACCGGCGACCTGGGCCGCCCGCTACGTCGTCGAGCACCGAGACGGCCTCCTCGCTCCGCTCGCCCCCCCGCCGGGATCGGTGCGGCTGTTGTCGGTCGCCGAGGTGCGCAGCTGCGCGCCGGCAGTCTTCGAGGAGGCCCGACGGGTCGGCGTCGGAGAGGTGGAGCGGCTCGGGGGATTCTGGGACGACCTCTTCGAAGCGCTCGAGCACCCCGGGCCCGGCGACGGCGCCCACGCCGCGTGCTACGAGGAGGCCGGGCAGGTGGACGGCTACGTCCTCTACGGCGTCGAGCCCGCGCCGGGGCGCCCGCGCGACCGGGAGATCGTCGTGAACGAGCTGGTCTCGACCACTTCGGTCGCCTACCGGGCGCTGTGGTCCTACGTGCTCGGCATCGACCTCGTGAGGAGCGTGCGGACCGAGGAGCGCCCCGTCGACGAGCCCCTCCGGCACCTGCTCGGCGACCCGCGGGCACTGTCGACCGTGGAGGTGCTCGACGGCAACTGGCTCCGCCTCGTCGATGTCCCCCGGGCGCTCTCGCTCCGGCGTTACGCCGGAGAGGGGGAGCTCGTGTTCGAGCTCGTCGACGAGTGGTGCCCCTGGAACAGTGGTCGCCTGCTGTTGGCGGTGGACGGCACGGGGACCGCCGAGGTCACCCCGACCGTGCGGGCGCCGGCACTCGTCCTCGGCTCGAGCGAGCTCGCCGCGTGCTACCTCGGCGGCACGAGCCTGCAGGCACTGGCGGGCGCGGGGAGGGTGCTCGAGAACACCCCGGGGGCCGCGCGCGGGGCCGACGCGCTCTTCACCACCTCGCCGGCGCCGTTCTGCAGCTCGGTGCTCTGAGGGGGTTCTTCGCCACCGGGCGCGGCGGGGCGCTTGGCCGCGACGGCGCCCGGGACTCGGGGCCCGGGCCGCTTCGGCTCAGGTCTGGATCATGCCGTCGCGCAGCCGAATGCGACGGTTGGCGCGGAGGGCGACCTCCTCGTCGTGGGTCGCGAGCACGACGGTCACCCCCGAGGTCTGGTGGAGCTGCACCATGAGCTCCATCACCTCGCCGGCGGTCTCGGAGTCGAGGTTCCCGGTCGGCTCGTCTGCGATCACGACGCGCGGTGAGTTCGCGAGCGCTCTCGCGATGGCGACGCGTTGCTGCTCGCCGCCGGATAGCCGGGAAGGCAGGTGCTCCAGGCGGTGACCGAGGCCGACCTGTTCGAGCAGCTCGGTCGCGCGGGCGGCACGGTCTTTGGCGGAGACGTGGCGGGGAATCATCGCGACGGCCACGTTGTCGCGTGCCGACAGGGTCGGGATGAGGTTGAACTGCTGGAACACGAAGCCGATCTCCTCGCTCCGGATCTTGGTCAGCACCTTGTCGGATTCGTTCTCGAGCTCCCGGCCCGCGAAGCGGACCTGCCCCTTCGAGGGCACGTCGAGCGCCCCGAGGAGCTGGAGGAGGGTCGACTTGCCCGAACCGGAAGGGCCCTCGAGGGCGACCCATTCCCCCGACGCGATGTCGAGGTCGATGCCGCGGATGGCCTGGACGATGACGCCGCCCTTGGCGAAGGAGCGCTCCACGTGGCGCAGCTCGTAGAGCGGGGTGGTGGAGCTCGGTTGCACGGTCGTGTCCGTCATGGTTTCTCCGATCAACCGAGGTCGCGAAGCGCCGTCGCGGGTGCGAGTCGTGCCGCCCGCCAGCCGCCGGCGATGCCGGCGAGCAGGCCTCCGACGATCGCCCCGCCGAGGGCGAGGAGCACGGTGGTGCCCTTGATGGGGGCCTTCAGGTGCACGATCGAGACCACCGATCCGCTCGTCGCCTGGTGGATGCTGTTCGAGAGCGTCGAGGCGCCCACCGCGAGGCCGGTCGAGGTGACCGACAGGCTGGGACCGATGGCACCGATGATGACGCACACGAGGACCCCGATGCCGACACCGACGATGCCGCCGAGGATGCCGATGCCGACGGTCTCGGCCACGATCTGACGGACCACCTCACCGCGGGACCAGCCGATGGCCCGCAGCGAGCCGATCTCCCGGACGCGCTTCGCGACGCTCGAGAGCGTGAGGAGCCCCGCGATGAGGAAGGCCGCGAGGAGCACGACGATCGCCAGCGCCGCGCCGAGGTCGTTGGCGAGCTTCTGCGCGTTCGACAGGCTCCCGGTCACCTGGTCGGCGAGGGTCTTCGAGGTGATCACCTGGGCGCCGGGGAGCTCCTTGTGGATCGCCGCGGCGACGGCGCTCACCTGCGCCGCGTTCTTCACCGAGACGAGCACCTCGTTCACGTAGCCCTTCGCCGAGGAGACGCTCTGGAGCGTGGCGAGATCGAAGTAGAGGTCGGCGACGTCCCCGGTGAGCGTCGGCGAGACGAGCCCGACGATGTGGTATTTGGTCGAGTTGATCGTGAGGCTCTGGCCGACGGAGAGCTTCTTCGTGCTCGCGTAGGCGGTGTTGACGAGGACCTCGTTCGCGGCGTTCGCGTCGAACCAGGTTCCCGAGACGACCTGGGCCTTGGTGACGAGGCCGGAGTTGGGGCTCGAGGGGTCGACGCCCGCGACGGTGTAGCTCGACGTGGCGGTGTTGGTGGTCGGGGCGTTCAGGACCTGGCGGATCGTCTGCTCGGGAACGACGACGTTCGTGATGTACGAGCGCTGGGCCGGAGTGAGGCACTTCTCGGCGGCCGGGTTCGACGCGAGGCCACCGATGAAGCGGAGGATGCCGCCGCGGTTGATGGTCGGTCCTCCGCCGCCGGCGGCCCCGGAGTTCCCGGCGCCGGCCCCCGTACCGCGGGTCGGGAACGACGTCCGGGTCGGCGTGGAGCCCTGCGTCGTGTTCTGGGCGATCGCGCCGGAGAAGAGCTTCATGATGCAGGTCCGCTCGGCCGCGGTCTGTGCCGCGGTGAGCGCCGGGGGCGTGGTGGTCTTCGAGATCGTCTGGCCGCCGGTCTTCACCGTCGCGACGATGGTCGGCACGGTTCCGGTCTCGTGCAGCGCCTCGAGGGACAGCGCTCCGACCGCCGAGGACACGCCGGCGAGCTTGTCGACGTCGGTGATCGCCGAGCTCGGGAAGGTGATGAGCGTGCCGGCGACGAAGAAGTCGTGCGTGAACTTCGTGCCGGGCTTCCCGAGCTTCGCGAGGTCGGTGATGATCGAGGAGTTGTTCTCGAGCAGCGTCGCCTCGTCGGTCGCGTTGGCGGACGAGCCCGCGAAGAAGGCGCCGCCGCCCCCGGCGAAGCCGCCGCCGGCGAAGTTCCCCCCGCCCCCGCCCCCGCCCCCGAAGCCCGGGATGGTCGTCGTCGTGGTTGCGGTCGAGGTCGTCGGGGCGACGGTGCGGGTGATGATGATGTCGGTGCCGACCGAGCCGAGGGGCGAGAGCACCTTGTTCTGCGCGTCGGAGAGCCCGTTCGAGACCCCGATGATGCCCATCACGAGCCCGACGCCCGCCGCGAGGCCGAGTGCGGTCACGATCGTGCGGCCGAGGCGTCGCCGCAGCTCGTTCCAGGCGTAGCTCAACGAGAACACGGGACCTCCCGGGGCGGCTGGACGCGGCCGCGGGCCACCGCGCCGATTCGCAGGAAAACTAGACGGAGTGGCTGTGACCACGCTGGGACACCGCCGAGAGTTCGCTACGAACCTTCCCACCTGCGCTGATCTCCCGCACACCCTCGGTAAACTTCGCCGCAACCGCCGAAAGGGATGTGGAAATTGGCAAAGACCCGCAAGCAGGCCCGCCGACCGGCATCGCGCTCTCAGCGGCCTGTCTCCTCCCAGCGAAGCGCTGCCGCCCAGCGCAACCGCCCGAGCGCCAGCCGGGGTCGGGGCTCGAATCAGGGTTCCCTCGTGGGCTGGATCGCGGTCGGCGTCGTCGTGGCGGTGCTGGCGGTGTTCATCGTCGTGAAGGTGACCTCGGGGCCGTCGATCGCGAACACGAGCAACGGGGTGGCCTCGGGCCAGGACCCTGCGACAGCGTCCAGCGCGATCACGACTGCGCTCGCGACGATTCCCGCATCGGTGTTCGATTCGGTCGGGACCGACGGTCAGCCGGTGCCGTTCACGGTCACGGCGAAGCAGCCGCCGCTCGCCTCTGGAAAGCTCCCGCGAGTGGTCTGGTACGGGTCTGAGTTCTGCCCCTACTGCGCGATGGGAAGGTGGCCGCTCGTCGTCGCGCTCGACCGCTTCGGAACGTTCACGAACCTCAAGGTGACCTCCTCGGCGAACAGCGACGGCAACGTCCCGACGCTCAGCTTCCTGCGCTCCTCGTTCTCGAGCCCGTACCTCGACTTCACGCCGTACGAGGTGTTGGACAGGAACTCCAATCCATTGCAGAGCGTGCCGACCGAGGTGAGCGATCTCTACACCACCTATGACGGGACCGCGTCGGGCCCATCCAAGTTCGACAGCGCAGCGGGAATCCCCTTTATTGACGTCGCGAACAAGTTCGTTTCGGCCGGCACCCCGGCGGTGTGGAACCAAAACGTCTTCCCGGCGCTTCAGGGGGGCGGACCCGGATGGGTGGCGGTCGCGCAAGGCCTGCACGATCCGACGTCCACTTACGGCGTCGCCATCACGGCCAAATTGCTCATCGCGCAGGCGAACTTCATCACCGCCGCAATTTGCACCGCGGACGGTGGCAAGCCATCCAGCGTTTGCTCGACCTCCGGAGTGAAGGCCGCCAGCACGGAGCTGGCCGCAGCGAAGCCGATCAGCTAGGTGCCTAAGCCCCCCACGGACCTTCGGGGCCGGCGCCCGCGAACCACTCCGCCACCTGCTCCGCCTCCCCCCAGGCGTTTCATCGGCCGGGGGCGGCCCGCTGTAGACCGGTCGCGAGTCGTGGAGCCACCGGTCGAGCGGTTCTGGACGTGGCGCAAGATCGTCCTCCTCGTGGCGTCTGTCCTCGGTCTCGGTGTTTCGAGCTATCTCACGGTGGCCCACTACTCCGCCGCCGTCACCATCACCTGTCCCGAAACTGGGGCCATCAACTGCGAGAAGGTGACCACGAGCCCGCAGTCGATCGTCTTCGGTATCCCGGTCGCCGTGCTCGGACTCGCCTACTTCGTCTCGATGCTCGCGCTCTCGCTCCCGGTGGCGTGGCGCTCACCGATCCGCTACGTGGCGTGGTCCCGTCTCGCCGCCTCCGTCGTCGGCGTCGGATTCATCTTCTACCTCATCTACGCCGAGCTCTACGTGATCCACGCGATCTGCCTCTGGTGCTCGAGCGTCCACTTCCTCACGCTCGTGATCTTCGGCCTGGTGGTCACCGGGTGGCGCGAGGCCACGGACTCCTGGTACGCGGCGGACGAATCCGACCTCGTGCCGGTCTGACCCGACGCCACGGTCGAGCGCGGCTCAGGCTCCGACGAGGCCCGCTACCGGGGAGAGCTCCACGAGCCGCAGTCCCGCCGAGGCGTCGGCGAAGCGGTCCGCGACATGGGGATGGCACGTAAATGCCAGCACCTGATGGCTCTCGGCGACCCGGGCGATGACCCGTGCCATCGCGGCGGAGCGGGCGGGGTCGAAGTTCACGAGTACGTCGTCGAGCACGAGGGGGAGCGAGGTCGCCTGCTCCGCGAACGTCGCCGCGAACGCGAGGCGCAGACAGAGATAGAGCTGTTCGGCGGTTCCACGACTGAGGTCACCCGCCGGCACGCGTTCGCCGCTGCGACCGATGGCGTCGATGCCGTGATGCTTGCCCGTATCTCCTGAGTCCCGCGCGACGAGTGCCACGTAGCGGCCGTCGGTGACCTCCTGGAACAGCTCCCCGGCGAGTGAGATGACCCGCGGTTGGCGCTCGCGTTCGTACCGGGCGAGCGTGCGGTCGAGGAAGGCCCTCGCGAGTCCCAGTGCCAGCCAGTCCGACAGGGCGCGGTCGAGGGCGCGGGCGACGGCCTCTCGTTCGAGCTCGAGCGAGGCGATCTCGTCGGACCCAGTGAGCTCGCGAAGCGTCCGCTCCGCGTCGTGCAGCTCGTCGCGGGCCGTCTCGTTGCACAGCGTCGCCTCGCGGGCGAGCTCGTCGATGCGTTCGCGCTCCTGCTCCCACGCGAGCACGTCGGCGCGTTCGAGTTCCTCGCGCAGCGCCTCGCCGTGCGCGCCCGATCCGAGTGAGTTGGCGAGGAACGTTTCGGCCGCCAAGATCGACTCCTCGAGCTCGGCGCGTTGGGTCGCGTGCCGCAGGGCCTCGTCCAGCCCGGCTTCGAGCAGGCGTACCCGCTCGGTCGCTCCGACGGATTCGGGGGCCGCCGCTCCGGTCGCACGGATCTCCACCTCCCCGAGGGCACGCTCAAACCCGGCAAGCTCCTCGGAGAGTGAGCGCATGCCCTTGCGGACACGGACACGGGCGGTGGCGTACTCCTCTCCGGCCGAGAGCAGCCCGAGGGCGTCGAGGAGCCCTTCCGGGCTGAGCTCGCCGAGGCCGAGCGATCCGCCGAGGGCACGCGACTGTTCCTCTAGTGCGACGATCCTCGCGAGGTGGCGCTCGGCACGCTCGGTCGCCGCAGTGTGGCGGCGCCGGGCCACAACGACGTGGCGCTCGGCCTCGTCGATGCGTCGACGGACGGCCCGTTCGAGCTCGAGACGCTCCCCGCAGGTCTCGAGCGCGGCGGCGGTCGGATAGCCCTCGATCCCGAGGCGGAGGGCACTCGCCGAGATCGTCGCCTCGCGAGCCTCCTCGCGGCCGTCGCGGGTCGGGGGGGAAGAACGCCGGGAACTGGAGCGGGCGGCCCGTGCCGCCAAGGCGATGACGAGGAGCGTTGCGGCCGCGAGGCCCCCGAGGACAGCCGAAAGCACGCGCGATCCGCCGTTCGATCCGAAGGTGCTGAGGACCGCGGCGAGCACGAGGAGCGCGACCGCGCCGAACGCCGCCGGCGAGAGCACGAACCCTGGGCTCGTGCGGGGACGGGCGCCGGCCGTCGTGGCGAGGGCAGCGAGGCGCGCCTCGTCGCGGTCTCGGAGGAGCCGTCGCAGCTCGTTCAGGGCGACCGCGAGCTCGGCGAGTTCGCGGTCGGTGCGGACCGCGCTGCCGGCGCCCGCGGCCGTCGCGGTCTCGATCGCGTCGCGGAGCTCCGCTCGTGCCTCGAGGAGCTGATCCTCGAGCGCCGGGCGAGCGGCGAGGAGTTCGGCATGCTCGTTTCGCAGTGCCCGGGCCTTGGACTCAAAGGTGACGTCGGGGCGGGGGAGCGGCGATGCGTCGTCGAGGCCGAGGCCGGATCGGACTGCGGCCAGCTTGTCCTCGATCCCCGCCAACTGCGCGGCGAGATCGCCGAAGCGGCCGAGCCGCTCCTCGTGTCCCGAGGCGGCGGCGACGAGCCGACGGACCTCGATCTCCTCGCACACGAGGGCACGCTCGGCGTCTTCGAGCGGGGGCAGCGTGCGGAGCCGCTCGACCGAGGCACGCCGTTCGAGGTAGATGGGCCAGCAGAGCGTGATCTGGTCGAGCGTGCGCGAGCGCTTGTCGAGGGCGTCCGCGGAGGCCCTCGCGGCGGAGGCCTCCTCGACGAGGCGCTCACAGTTGGCCCGGAGGGCGGGGTAGCTCTGTGCGGCGTGGCGCGCCTGGCGGAGACGGGAGTCGAGTTCCTCGAGGCGACGTTGCAGCGTGTTCGCGAGGGCGTCCTGACGACGCGGTCGGACGATCGTGGCCCGCCGCTGTTCGAGGGCCCGCCCCGCCCGGGTCGCCGACCGGCCTGCCCCGAGGACGCCGGCGGAGAAGACGAGGTCTCGGATCTCATCGCGGTCGAGGCTCTCGAACGCGGCGAGCTCTCCGAGGCCGAACGCGAACACCGAGCGGTAGAGGGATTCGTCGGCACCGCCGAGCAGCGCCGTGAGGCGGCGTTCATCGAGCGGCGATCCGTCGGGACCGAAGACTTCGAGGCCGTGGCTGTCGAGGTGCCGTTCGACGACGTAGCGGCGCCCCTCGCCGTCGGCGAGCCGCACGGCGCCGCCGTGCCGGCCGCCGCGCAGGGGCTCGTGGTAGGCCGAGCGGGACCGACGGTCGGGGAACCCGAACAGGACGCCACGGAGGAAGTCGAGCAGCGTCGACTTCCCGGCTTCGTTGGCGCCCACGACCACGGTCAGCCCCGGCGGGAGGTCCTCGATCTCGAGCCCGGAGAACACCCCGTAGCCGTCCACGCGGATGCCCGTGATTCTCACGGTTCCTCCCCCGAGACCCCGTCGAGCGCGAGCAGCGTCGCCCTCCGGGCGAGATCGTGCAGCATGCCGGGGTCCGAGAGCAATTCCCGGGCGCGTGACGCGAGCGCGCGCGGCGCCTCGCCGGCGAGTTCGGCCGCGAGGTCCGACATCATCGCGTCGTCGAGCGCCAGCGATTCGCCGATCTCGAGGAGGTCCGCGACGAAGTCCCCGCGCTGACGGATCGCCGCGAGGTCGAGCTCGGGTGCGGAGTCGTCGACGACCGCGTCCCACCAGACGAACGGCTCCCTGTCCTCGGTGCCGTCGCGGAGCGCGCTGAGCAGTCCCTCGACGGCACCGGAACGCGCGAGGTCCCGGTGCAGCGACCCGCGTCCGGACAAACGGGCCCGAAGCACCAGTGAGCGGCCGTCCGCATCGGCGAGGCGCTGTCGACCGAGGCCGCCGAGGGCATCCTCGAGCTCGCCGAGATCGTCGATCCGGGCGATGTCGCAGTCGATCTCGTCGAAGCGCACCCGGTCGCACGCGACGAACTCCACCTCGGTCACCGCGCCACCCGAGACGTGGACGACAACGGCGCCTTTCGGGGACCGCTCGCTCGCTCTCGGGCTTCGGGCCTGGCTGTTCCCGGGGTACACGACCCACTGGCTCGATCCGGAGGACGGGGCGAGGACCCGGCGCTCGTGGATGTGGCCGAGCGCGAGATAGTCGAGGTTGGTGCGCCGTAGGTCCTCGATCGTGCAGGCGCTGTAGTTCGCGTAGCCGCTCGCGACTCCGGTCAGGTTGCAGTGCAGCACGCCGACGGCGAGCCCGGGACCCGCCGGCCGAGAGAAGCGGAGCGCGAGGTTCTCCTCGGTCGCGGCCGTCGCGTAGCTGATCCCCTGGACCGTGGCGAGGGGAATCCCGTCCCGGTCGACGGTGGCGACGCCCAGTTCGGTCCCGAAGATCGTGACGAGCTCGGGCCATGACCGGATCGCCGACCAGCCCGTGAGCACCGGGTCATGGTTCCCGTGCACGACGAAGCTGCGGATGCCGCGATGGGAGAGGCGCTCGAGCCCCTCACGGAAGCGCAGCTGCGCCCGCAACCCCCGGTCCGCGCCGTCGTAGACATCGCCGGCGACGACGAGGAACGCCGCGTCTCGCTCGATCGTGAGCTCGACGATCGCGTCGAAAGCGGCGAGCGATGCCTCGCGCAAGGTCTGCGCCACGAAGGGCGCCACTTCGCCGATGCCGTGGAACGGGGTGTCGAGATGGAGGTCCGCGGCGTGGACGAAGCAGAAATGTGCGGGGTCGCGCGGAGCCACGCGGCGAACGCTACCGAAAGGGTGTGTCAGAACCGGGGATGGCAGAACCGCCAGCCGAGCAGTCCCGTCGGCGGCCGCTCCCCTTGGCATCTGGTCTCGGCACCACCTGGTGGCCGGGACGTGCTGCGATGGTCGACATGGTGCGTGCGACCCGAAGGCGTAATCGGCATCGGTCGGGCTCGCGCTGGCAGCGGTCCCGGCGGACGACCCCGCACCGTGGCGGCTTCTCGTGAGCACCCATGTCGTCCGGCCGCATCGGATGACGATGACGAGGCGGCGCTTCGCGATGAGGGTTCTCGTCGCGCTCGTCGGCCTCATCGGGCTCCTCCTCCGCGTGTGGGTCCTCGGCCGTCAGCCGGTGAACGCCGACGTGGCGGTGGTCGGCCTCATGGCGAGGGAGATCCTCCACGGGCACTTCTTCGCGTTCTACTGGGGACAGAGCTACGGCGGGGGAGAGCCGTACGTCGTCGCCCTGTTGTTCTTCCTCTTCGGTCAGTCGGGGTTCGTCCTCGG
>Ga0209415_10005592_pt1 | contig 22534 bp, 23 predicted proteins | sample PeaSoiSIISIP2007_FD_187696 | JGI IMG/M metagenome (GOLD analysis project Ga0209415, IMG submission 187696) | Peat soil microbial communities from Weissenstadt, Germany - SII-SIP-2007 (SPAdes) (version 2) | ecosystem: Environmental > Terrestrial > Soil > Wetlands > Peat | place: Germany... | reverse complement strand
CGTACATGCGCAGCATGCCGTTGTGGTTCGAGGACATGAAGCCGAGGTAGCCGGGCGACCACATGTCCACGAAGGCATGGGTCCAGACGCCGGGCATGCCATAGGCGATCATCTTGGTCAACTCGAAGTTCGAGAACCAGGGCAATTCGGCGTAGAGGATGGGGTCGAGGGTGGGGTTCTGGGGCGCCTGGCCGCTGAAGGTGTAGAGGAACGGCTCGGATTCGTGCAGATCGTGCATGATGGGCGGGTGCCATTCCAGGTAGAACTTCAGCCAGTTGCGCATGGTGATTTGGGAGTAATTGATGTCGCGATTGTTGTCGTGGTAGATGTACTTGCCCCAGTAGGGGGGGCCGGGAACGCGGTCCTGCTCGTTCTCCTCGCTGATCTTGTAGTGGTAGTACCAATCGACGTAGCGGTCGCGGCCATCCGGCTCGGAGGCATTGTTGAGCATGACGATGACGTTGCGGCGGATCTGGTCGTAGAGCGGGGAGTCCTCGACGGCGAGCCGGTAGGCCAGTTCCATGAGCATTTCGGGCGGGCCGGTTTCGGCGCTGTGCAGGCCGCCGGTGAGCATGTAGATGGGCTTGGCCTGGGCGATGATGCGGCGGGCGTCCGCGAGGTCGAGGCCGCGCGGATCGGCGAGTTTGGCGAGGTAGCCTTTATAGGTGTCGAGGTTGCGGATGTTGTCTTCGTCGGAGATGGCCACTACGAGGCACTCGCGGCCTTCGTCGGTGGTGCCGGCGGGGAATATTTTGACGCGTTTCGAGGCTGCGGCAAGGGCCCGGTAGTAGCGGCCCAGATCGGCTACGCGGGTGAGTTTCTTGGGAGTGCCGACGTAGTAGCCAATGACGTCCCTGGGGCTGGGAATGCCGGCGACCCTGGGAAGGTGATCGACGAGCGGGCTCATGAACTCGGGCCGGGTGGTCCACTCCTTCACCAGTTTGGCGTAGTCCTCGTCCTGAGGCTGCCGGGATTGGGCAAGGGCGGCGGGCCTCGGGAGGTACACCGCGGCCAGTATGAAGAGTGCGAGGATACGGGCGGCTTTCTTCATGGTGTTGCTCGTCATTGGTTTACAAGTATACATCAGGGCTATCGGGCCGTGCCCGACCGCTGGAGACCGCCAAAGGCGAAGGGTCGGGACAAAACCCGATATCTTCGGTTAAGTACCTTTTGGTTTACCAAGTACGATATTGAAGCGGGGTGGCGGAGCCGCTACACTCCTTTTCGAGTTGACCAAATGATTTCACTAGTGGTCAGTTGTGTCGCGAATAACGAAGCCCAGGACGTGGTGGAGTACACGATGTTGCTCGGGTTTGTAGTCTGTATGGCGGCCGGACTGGTAATGGGGCTGGGAAACAACATTAATACCGTGACGAGCATGTCCAATTCCCAACTCAACGCAGCGAACGCTCTGCTTCACTGAGGCGAATCGTACACAGCGAGCACAACGGCGGTGGTCAGAGGCGGTGCGTCCGTCAGGCGCACGCGCACGTCTCGACATGAGCGCACGGGCGCGGCCGGGAGGTCGCGCGAATCTCCCCAACCCCCAACTCCCACCCAACCCAGCCCCCCTGTTCTTCCGCCCCCGGTAGTAGAATAAGTAGCTAATTGCACTTGGAGATGGCCGTGAAGAACACGTTTCTGGTGTTGGTAGTGATCGCAGTGTCTGTGGCGTCGCCCGCGCTCGCCCAAACGGGCGGCGGTGGAAGAGGCGGCCGAGGTGCGCCCGCCGTCCCCACGGAAGAAGGGATCCCCGTCACCGAGGCGCTGGTGATCTCCAAGTGCGGAACGTGCCACGCCAAGGACGACAAGGGCAACCTCTCACGCATCTCCTGGGAGCGCACCACACCGGAAGGCTGGGAAGAAGCCATCAAGCGCATGGTGCGCCTCAACGGCGTGCAACTCACTCCCGCCGAGGCCCGGCCCATCCTGAAGTATCTCGCCACATACCATGGCCTGGCTCCGGAAGAGGCCAAACCCGTCATGTATATGGCGGAACACCGCATCCTGGATGAAGCCGTCCCCAACGAGACCGTCCGCACCACCTGCATGAACTGCCACGCGCTGGGACGGGCGTTCAGTTGGCGCCGTTCGAAGGAAGATTGGCGGCTGTTGACGAACATGCACTCGGCGTTCTTCCCGCAGGCCGAGGCAGCCTTCCGCAGCGGCGGTGGATTTGGCGGCGGAGGTGGAGGAGGCCCTAATGCCGGAAGAGGCGGGCGCGGCGGCGGCGCGGCGGCGGGCACTCCCGGAGCCCCTGGCGCGGGCGCGACGTCCCTGGATGAGACCCTCAACTTTCTCGAAGCCACGTATCCGCTGCACACGCCCGAGTGGTCCGCCTGGCGAGCCCGCATGCGGGCGCCCCGGATCGCCGGCCGCTGGCTGGTCTCCGCCTACATACCCGGCCGCGGCAAGTACTTCGGCGAGATGGCGATCGACCCCGGCGCCGCCGAAGACGAGTTCACTACCCGGGTCAAACTTCAGTCCGTGAACGGCGGCCCCGCACTCACCACAGCGGGACCGGCCTGGTCTACGCCGGATATTCGTGGCGCGGGCGCTCCAAGACATCCAGCATGCCGACCGCTCCCGACGACCTTGCCCAGGAGATGCGCGAAGTCATGTGGATCGCGCCCGACCAGTTGACCGCCGAAGGCCGCTGGTTCTGGGGCGCCTACCAGGAGTTCGGCGTCGACGTGAAGATGGAGCGCGCCTCCGACGGGCCGACGCTCATCGGCACCGATCTCTCCGCGCTCAAGACCGGCTCCCAGGGAGTGGCCGTCAAGCTGTTCGGCGACCGCCTGCCTGCCGACCTGGCGGCGGCCGATCTGGACTTCGGCACCGGCGTGATGGTCGCCCGCGTCGTTTCGCACACCGCCTCCGAAGCAGTCGCCGAAGTCGACGTGGCGGCCGACGCCGTTGCGGGCAAGCGCGATGTCGTCTACCGCCGCTCGGTGCTTCCCGGCGCCATCGCGGTCTACGACAAAGTGGACTACATCAAGGTGACACCCCAATCCACCATCGCCCGGCTGGGCAGCGAAACGCACCCCAAGGGATACCAGCAGTTCGAAGCCATCGCTTACCAGCGCGGCGCGGACGGCAAGCCCTACACCGCCGACGACGTGGAACTGGGTCCGATCGATGTCACCTGGAAGGTGGAGGAGTTCTACGCCGTGTACGGCGATGACGACAAGGAGTTCGTCGGCAGCCTGGGCCCCACCGGATTCTTCACGCCCGCATCCGACGGCCCGAATCCGCAGCGCAAATTCAGCCGCAACAACTACGGCGACATCTGGGTGGTGGCGACCGCGAAAAATGAGAAGGACAAGGACGGCAACCCGCTGGTCGGCAGATCGTACCTCGTAGTCACCGTCCCCACGTATATCCGTTGGGACCAGCCGGAGGTAGCTCAATGACCCCGCCGTCCCTCATCGTAATGACGACCTCGTGGCGCACGCACTCCTGCGTGCGGGGTGCCCTCTGGGCCCAAGACTCCCTTGAAAATCATCCCCCGAATGTGCAATTCCGCCCGTGGCGCAGCCACTCTTGGCTGCGGCGTCCCGACTCATCGGGACGCCTCTTTTTCATTCTCCGTTGCGCGCAAGGGCGCATGAGTACTCGTCTCGACGCTCCTCTCGACGCGCGCCTGTCCCCCACCTGGAGGCGGCCTAATGACCGCTAGCCACGCCACCACCACCGCCACGCGCGCGTACCGCCTCGGCGAGTTCCACACGTTCGAAGGCGGCGGCAGCCGATTTCTGTACCTGGTCCCCGCCGGCGCCATCTTCGAGCTCGACGAAGCCGCCGCCACGCTCATCGATCTCCTCTCCGAAGGCGAGACCCCGCACGACCGCCTCATCGCCGACCTCGCCGCCCGCGGCCTGTCCTTCGAAGACGCCGAACAACTGATCGAGGAAATGTTTTACGCCCGTGCGATCGTGGCCGACCCATCCGCGCCCGCCCCACCGCAGAACGCGCCCGCAGTATTCCCCTTGCAGACCCTGGTTCTGAACCTGACCAACCAGTGCAATCTCTCCTGCCAGTACTGCTACGAGTTCGGCGAAGATAAGGTCGCCACGCCCGAGGGCAAGCCGAAATTCATGGATTTCGAGACGGCCCGGGCCTCCGTGGATTTTCTGCTCGAACAATCCGCCGGCCGCCGCGCCATCCACATCACCTTCTTCGGCGGCGAGACCCTCATGAACTTCCCGCTGCTCAAGCGCGTCGTGGCATACGCCAACCAGCAGGCCGCCGCGCAAGGCCGCACCATCGACTTCAGCCTCACCACCAACGCCACCCTGCTCACGCCCGGCATCATCGAGTTCCTCTCGGAGCACCACATCGGCGTGACCGTCAGCATGGACGGCCCTAAGGAAATGCATGACCAGCTCCGCGTCTTCGCCAACGGCCGCGGCAGCTACGACATCATCGAGCCCCGCGTCCGCGCCCTGATCCAGGGCCACCGTACCCGCCCCATCACCGTGCGCGTGACGCTCACCTCGGGCGTCACCGATGTGCTCCGCATCTACCGCCACTTGAAGCACGACTTGGGATTCCACGAGGTCGGCTTCGCGCCGGTCACCACGTCGCCCAATCGCCTCTACGCCATCAACGAGCGCGGCATGGACAGCGTGCTCGACCAGTTCCAGGCACTGGCCCGCGAGTATCTCGAATTCGCGCTGCGCGGTGAGCTGCACGGCTTCTCCAACGTCAGCGACACGCTGGCCGAATTATGCCAGGGCGTCAACAAGTCGCACCCTTGCGGCGCGGCGCTGGGTCTGCTGGGGGTCGGACCGTCCGGCGACATCGCGCCGTGCCACCGTTTTGTGGATTCCGACACTCACGCCCTGGGACACATCTCCACGGGCGTCGACCGCGCCAAGCAGGGCGAGTTCCTGCGCCGCGGCCACATCGATTCGAAGTACGAGTGTCATACCTGCTGGGCACGCCCGCTGTGCGCCGGCGGCTGCCATCACGAGGCCTACGTCCACTATGGCGATACCGGCCATCCCAACCTCCATTACTGCGACTGGATCCGCGGCTGGACCGACACCTGCCTGCGCATCTACGGCGCCATCAGCGCCCAAAACCCCGGATTTCTCCAACAGTTTGCCGAAAGGAAGGCACTATGAAACACTTGCGGCCAGTCAATCAGAAAGCGCGGCGCATCGACGAGCTAGCTTCGCTACGGGAAGACGTGGTCGCGCTGCAGCAGAATCCGCAACCGGCGGCGCAGCGCCCGCACATTCCCATGGGATGCGCGCTGGCGTTCTCGCCCGGCTGGGAGGTGGATTCGGCGGGTGGAACGGCCGGCCTCTGCCAGCCCGTGGAGCGCGACATCTACGATTGTTACGTCACCTGCTTCTGGCCCGCGCAAGTGCCCGACCATCTCAACAACTATCCGGATTGGGCGAGCAAGTGCGCGGCCGCCACCAAGGATTGGCGAAACCTGGATTTAGTTTTTCCATAAACGTCCATGAAACCGCTCCTCACCCTGCTCGCTTTGCTGTCGCCGCTGGCCTCGGCCGGCACCCTCTACCTGGGCGCCTATCCGGATTCCGTAATCGTGTTCGATGAGGCCCAGGGACAGATCGTCAACCGCATCCACCTGACCACCGGCCTGCCCACCAGCCTGCGGCTCTCCCAGGACCACAAGAAGATCTACGTCACCACCAACGATCACAACGGCATCGAGGTCATCGACATCGCGACGCGCAAGGTGATCAATCATTTCGTGCTCGATACCCAGACCAAGCGCTATCGCCTCGCGGGCGGCGCTCCCGATCCCGAGGACAAAATCCTCTACACCACCACCACCGAAATCACCAAGATGGCGGACCGCTACGAGATCGCCAAACCCAAGTACACGGTGATCGACCTGGTGCAGCAGAAGATCGTTCGCACCGTGGACATCCCCGACCAGGATGAAAACGCCAACTCGTTCGGAGGCGGCGGCGGGCGCGGCGGCGGCCCCTTCGAAGTCTCGCCCGATGGCAAGTACCTGTACCAGTTTCGCGACGCCGTGGTCATCCTTAACGCATCGGATTTCAAGGAGGTCGAGCGCATCGAGCTGTCCAAGCCGGAGTTGCCTGGCATGGAGACCGTAGGTTTCGGCGGCCAGTTGGATTCGATCAGCGAGCCCGGCCAGCGCGTCACTGTTTTCAATACCTCCGATCCGGTGGTGCACAACCGCGTCTTCGGCATCGGCCGCTTCGACCTGACCACCCGAAAGTTCAGCTTCACTCCCATCGGGCCCGCTCCCGCGGCCATGGCCGGCTTCCACGTGGCGCCCGACAAGAGATCGGCCTTCACCATCGTCTCCAACGGAACCCATGGGAACCGGCGCTGCGAATTCTGGGCGTTCGACCTGGGCACCAACCGCATCGCCAAGACCGAGGAAGCTCCGTGCCGCAACCGCTTCAGCTTCGGCATGTCTACGGACGGCAAGAAGCTCTATATCTACGGCGCCGACTTCGAGATCGAGGTGTACGACGCCGTCACGCTGAAGTACGAGCGTACCTGGGACCTGAATAACGACGTCACCATGGCGGGCATGATCGCTCTGCCGTAATGCCCGACCAACGGATCTCTCTCAGCGGATACCGCCGGGCTCTCCGCTTCATCGTCCCCTACTGGCCCCGTCTCACGCTCATCCTTCTGGCGGGAATCGCCGCCACCGCGTTCGGCCTCGTGCAGCCCTACATTTCGAAACTGCTGATCGACGACGCCCTGCTCAAACGCAACCTCCGCATGCTGTTCATCGTCAGCGGCCTGATGTTCGGCGTCACGGTGTTAGGATTCGCGCTCAACATTTTTTCCAGCTACCATTACGTGCGTGTTTCCGCCGCCATCCTCTTCGACATGCGGCTGGCGCTCTACCGCCATCTACAGATGCTCTCGCCGCGCTTCTGGGCGCGCACCAAAATGGGCGACGTCGTCTCGCGCATCAATAACGACATCGCCGAAGTGCAGCGCGTCTCGGCCGATAGCCTGCTGAGCGTTCTCTCGAACGTGGTCTTCCTGGTAGGAAGCGCCGCCATCATGGTTTCGCTCAGCTCGCGGCTTTTTCTCATCAGCATCGCCGCCGTTCCGGTGAGTCTCTGGGCGCTGCAACACTACCAGCGGCGTCTCGCCGGCCGCGTCCGCGCGGTCCGCGAGCGCAGCTCCGATATCGGCAGCTTCCTGCTCGAAACCCTGCTGGGCATGCGGCTGGTGGTATCGTCCAACGCCGAGGCGCGGGAGGTGGAACGGTTCCGCGCCCGCAACCAGGGGTTTCTCGACGCCCTAATGAGCATGCAGTTGACGTCGTTTCTAGCCGGCGCGGTGCCCGGCACGGTGTTGACCGCCTCCACCGCGGCCATCTTCCTCTACGGCGGAAAGCTGGTGATCGATCGCCAGATCTCGACCGGCTCGCTGATCGCGTTGATGGCGTACCACATGCGCTTGCTCGCGCCGGTGCAGAACCTGATGGGCCTGTACACCAACCTGGTGTCCGGCAGCGTCTCGCTTTCGCGCGTCTGGGAGCTGTTCGACGTTCCGGTGGAGATCTCGGAGCGCCCCGGCGCGGTCGACCTGACGGACTCGCGCGGCGAGATCGAGTTCGACCGCGTGTCCTTCCGCCACGGCGGCAATACGGTGCTCAGCGAGCTTTCCTTCCGTGTGCCGCCGGGCACCATCTGCGCCATCCTCGGCCCCAGCGGCGCCGGCAAATCCACCATCGCCGATCTCCTCGTCCGCTTCTACGACCCCGATGGCGGCGCCATCCTGTTCGATGGACACGACCTGCGCGACCTGACGCTGGCGAGCCTTCGCCGCTCCGTGGTGCTGCTCGATCAATCGCCGTACCTCTACCAGGCCAGCGTCCGCGAGAACATGGCGTACGCCCGTCCCGAAGCCACCGACGACGAGATTCGCGAAGCCGCCCGCGCCGCCGCTATTCACGAGCGTGTGCTGGCCCTGCCCGACGGCTACGACACCATCATCGCGGAGCGCGGCCAGACGCTTTCCGCCGGGGAGCGCCAGCGCATCGCCCTGGCGCGCGCCATTCTCGCCAATCCCAAGGTGCTGGTGCTCGACGAGCCCACCTCGGCGCTCGACGAAGCCAACGAACGCGCGATTGCCCACACGCTGGTCCGGGTGGCCGCGGGCCGCACCGCCATTCTCATCACCCACCGCCCGTCGCTGGCGCGCATCGCGCATCAGACCGTGGTCCTCGATTACCCGACAGCCCTCAGCTCAAATCCGTTGAGCTGAAACCGGAATCGCGGCTCGGCGCCACACCATGCGATGCCCTGCTCGATGAGCTCCAGTTCCGTCCGCCACCAGTTGCCCGATCCGCCGGCCGAATAGAACTGCCGGCAGACTTCGAGGTGCCGCCGGAATCCCGCGACGAGCCGTGCCCGGTAGTGCGCCAGCAACTCATCGGCATGGGCGCCTTGTGCCGCCGCGCGGATCACGGCCGACGCCAGGATGGCTTCCCGAATCGCGTGCCCGGCGCCATCCCCGCACAGCGGATCGAAGGCCAGCGCCGCTGTGCCGCCACACAGCCATCCGGGTCCGCACAGCGGATCCGCGATTCTCGGGTAGGCGGGGAACTCCGCACCCGCGCGGCCGCATCGCCTGATCTGTTCCGCGATCAGCCGGCTCTCCCCCAGCAGCACGTCGGGCGGACTGCCCACCGCCAGCAGCCAGCCCGGAATCAGAAACATCCATCCGTTCGCGAGAGACTCAATCCAGCACGCCGATGCGTCCGCCCCATCCTTCAACTCGACCGCCCGTGCCGTGGCCCGGCGCGTGCCGAAGTGATGTTCGACCGATGCCGCGGGCAGCGGCCGGGAAGCGAAGAACGTCCACTCCGCGGCGGCGCCGTCACGCTCCGCGAGCTTTGGCCGCAGCCGCTCCGCGAGTGCCTCTTCGGAAATCACGACCGCAAAATGGGGAACGGTGACCGTCTTCGCGTCGGGTCCCCACGCCACCACGCGTTTGGAGATTCGCGGCAGCCCGCGCAGCCAATCTCCCTCGCCGAGAATGTCGCGAATGAGCGTCTGGGTAGTTCCGCCCAGAAGGATCGCGGGCAGCCGCGCGCGCCCGGTCTCCTCCACCGCGACCTGAAGCCCGGCCGCGCCCAGCAACTGCGCGCAGATGCTGGCCGCGACTCCCTGACCCCGGATGAGAACGCCCGCCATGCTGGTCCACTTCAACTTCGCGAGATCCATTGTAACCGAGGATGGAAAGAGGCCGCCGACGGGACATTGTGTGCATTAGAATAAGGAACTGAAACCGAAAAATGAGTTCACCCAAAGAGAGAAAGAAAGCCACAGTGCTGGATCAGGAAGAAACGGACCGGCTTGTGGTTTCCCAAGCGGACGACGACTCGGCTTGGGGAGCACGCATTCGGGTCAAGCGGTCCAAGCCGGCCTCCCATTCGATTCCAGGCGAGAGGAGTTCGCCTTGTTAGAAATCCACGGCATAAGTCTCCGAAGGTGTGGGGCGGCCAATCCTGGCCGCAGCCAGCCTTCCGGCCTGCCCCACAATTTGGCCTGACTTCTTCACCGAATTTCTAACTCTGGACACTGGGTCATGCCGTGCCCGGCTCCAGGTCGACCCGCATCACGCTGTACGGCGGCACCGTCACCGGATTCGCCGATCTCCCCGTCTCGACGGCGATCGCGTTCGGGTCCTGGCTGGTGTTCATGGTGCTCGGATCCGTTCCCGTCACGAACTGCGTCGCCCACGGCCCGGCCGCCACGTTCCCGTTCACCCAGATGGTCACCTGCTGCGCCGTGCCGCTCTTGTTCGTCACCACTACCGACAGGCCGCCCGCCGCATCGATATAGGCCATCGCGTAGAGCGCCGGGATCTGGCCCACGCCCGTCGCCGCCACCGTGCTGCCGCCCGTTACAGTGGTCCTGGCGTACTCCACGGCATGATTGATCGTCCCGTACAGCACGCCCAGCCCGGTGGCCTCCGCCGCATAGTAGAAGCCGAAGTTGAGCGTCGAAGTATCGATGCTGGTCCCCGCACGGGCCGCCGCCGTGACATTCGCGTAATGTTCAACGGTCGAGAGCACGCCCGCGAAACTGGAGATCGCGTGCGGTCCCACGCGCAGCACCGAAGGCAGCGTGGACATCCGCATCACGAACTCCGCCGCGTAAATCCCGCCATACAGGGTGCCGTTGGTCAGCGAATCGGTGGAAGTTCCGTCCGCATTCCCCCGGGATGGATTGAACTCGCTGATCAGAAATTTCATCCCGGGGCGATTCAACGGCGCCAGGTGGCCCGTCACGTAAGCATCCGTCTTGGTGGCCAGCACCGCGTTTTCATCCGCCATCCATTGGGCGAAATTCCCGGTGCTCTGCGGCGGGTAATAATGATACGTCACGGCGTCCCAGTACGGATTGGGATATGCGCCCGCGGCCTTGTCCCACGGCGGGTTCGGATTTGTCGACCTTCCCGGATCGTCGAAAAAAACGGCCACGACCGCATTCGGATCGGCCGCCTTGATGGCGTCCCGGTAGGGTTTCATCCTGGTCAGGTAAACCGTGGCGTTGGGAAAGAATTCCGTGATGTTATACGGCTCGTTGGACAGCTCCCACACCGCCACCGGAATCCCGTTGGCCCTGGCGTAGGCGGCCATCTCCCCAATAGAGGCCGGCGTGTCCGTGAATCCGTTGACGCATATCACCAGCGACGCGCCGAAAAGGCGCGCCCGATTCGCCGCATCGATCAACCTGCCGCCGCCCTTGCCGGCCAGCCAGAGCTCGGCTTCCGGCAGCAGCACGCCGGCGACCTTGTTGCCGGCAAACTGCGTCACCCACGACGGTTCCTCCTCCCCGGTCCGCCAGTTGTAAGCATCGCCGGTAATCCCGCCCGGGAACCGCACCCAGCCATAATTCAACCGGGCAGCCAGCGCATTGAAGCGCATATCCCAATATTCAATCGGGTCGGACACTTCGTCGTTCACCCCGCCGAATCCCGGATTCACCGGTGTCGTCGCCGCTCGATCGATGTCGATCATGGCCGAAGTCTGGGCCGTGGCGCGGATAATCAAAGTAACGAGTAAGAATGCCTGTACGCGCATGATGCTAATTCCTCCAACCGGTTCAACCCGTTTGTAATGGCTTAGTTTTTCCAGACGACGGGCATTCCACATTAAAACTTGAACAATAATCCAGTACTACGAGTAGTGCCGCCGCGATAAGCTGAGGAGCGTGAGCTCCGTCAGCCGCCGAGTCTTTCTGGCTTCGCCCGCGCTCGGGCTGGCCGCGCCTTTCAAGCCGCGCGTCGCCTGCATCATGAACACCTGGTTCCCCAACTCGCATGCCGACGTCTTTATGAGCAGGCTGCTGGATGGCTACCGTCTGAACCGCGCCTGGCATCCACCCCGGCTGAACGTGGCTTCGTTTTACGTCGACCAGTTCCCCGCGAACGACATGGCGCGCGAAGAGGCGGAAGAGCACGGCGTCCCTATCTACCCCACAGTCGCCGAAGCTTTACGGCTGGGAGGAGCGAAGGTTGCGGTGGACGGCGTCGCCATCATCGGGGAGCATGGCAACTACGAGCGCACGCCGCGCGGCAACCTCATGTATCCGCGGTGGCGCTATTTCAGCGAAGCGACTCAGGCGATGCATGACGACGGACGCGTGATCCCTGTGTACCAGGACAAATATTTGGCCTACGACTGGCGGGATGCCCGGAGCACCTACGACCGCGTGCGTGAAATGCGCATTCCATTTCAATGCGGTTCCACCGTTCCGCTGAGCTGGCAGCGGCCGCCGCTCGACATTCCCCATGGAACCCGGTTCTCCGAGCTGCTCACCACCAGCTACGGGGATGTCGAAGAGCACGCGTACCATGGCATGGAGCTTTTGCAGGCGATGGCCGAGCGGCGTGCGAGAGGCGAAACCGGGATCGCACGGGTGCGCTGGTGCGGCGCCGAGGAGCTGTGGAACCCGGCCGGCAGCGATTGGTCGAGAGACCTGCTCGACCCGGCACTCTCGCGCCGCGTCAATGCGCCCCCCGATGGCAGCCAAACCCCTCCCCAGGCGTTCTTCATCCGCTATCGCGACGGGCTGAGAGGCTCGGTGTTGCACCTCGACGGGCAGACCCGCGACTTCCTGTTCGCCGCGCGTATCGAAGGGCGCGCAGAGCCGGCGGCGACGTGTTTCTATATCGAACTTTACCTGCACAATCACTGGGGATTCATGGTTCGCAACTTCGAGGATCTGGTGCTGACGCACCGGAATCCCATTCCGATCGAGCGCACCCTGGTGGCCAATGGTATTATGCTGGCTGGATTGGAATCCCGCCGATTGGGTGGCCCATGGGTCGACACTCCCGAATTGAGTCTCTCGTACTCGGCACCGCACTGACGGCGGTTCTGGCGGCGCAGCAGTACACCATCCTGGACATCCAGAAGGTGCCGATCACCGGCAACGCGGACCAAGCGCTGGTGCACATCAGCATGCCTCCGCGGGTTCGCGAAATCTCCTGCGACGTCCTGATCGCCGGCGCGGGAATGGGCGGGATTGCTGCCGCGCTCAGCGTCTCGGGCCGCGGCTATTCCGTTTGCCTCACGGAAGAAACGGATTGGGTGGGAGGACAGGCAACCGCCGGAGGAGTTCCGGCGCTGGACGAGAACCGCTTCATCGAGCTCGCGGGTGGAACGCGGAGCTATATGGAATTCCGCGGAAGAATCCGCGACTGGTATCGCCAAAACCGCAAGCTTACACCCGAAGCTGCGGCGAGGGAGAACCTGAATCCCGGTTCATGTTACGTATCGCCACTTTGTTTCGAGCCGAAGGCGGGCGTGGAAGTGTTGGAGAAGATGCTCCGAAATCCGCGGCCGAGTTTGTTTCCGCGGACGCAGATTTTTGCGATCGACCGCCGCGGCGCGGTCATCGATTCGGCCCTGGCATGGGAGTTCGACCGGCGCGAGGCGATTCGGTTCCGCCCTCGTTTCGTGCTGGACGCGACGGAAATGGGCGATCTCCTGCCGCTGGCGAAAGTACCTTACGTGGTGGGGTCGGAAGCCAAATCGCAAACGGGCGAACCGGATGCGGCGGCCGATCCAAGCCCGGCCTGCGTCCAGAGTTTCACCTATCCTTTTGTACTCGAACGCGACGCTGCGGTTACCCCTCGCGCATTCAAACCGCCGGACTACGACCGCATCGTGGCGCGGCAGGGTTTTTCCTTGCGCGCGTATTACCCGCCCGAGCTGGGCTGGCGGGGCTGGTTTCAGTACCACATGTTCGGCGACGATCCGCCGATTCCGAACAACATGTCGCCTGGTCCGTTCTTCTCCTGGCGCAGACTCCTGGCGGCCGGGAACTTCGCGGGCGGCGTGCCGCACGACGTCGCCCTGATCAACTGGCCGCACCAGGATTACGCCGCGGAATCGCCGCTCGACCGCACACCCGGGGATCTGGCCCGCATCCTGCAGCGCGCCAAGCAGACTTCCCAGGCGTTCCTCTACTGGCTGCAGAACGATCTCCCGCGCGACGACGGGAGCGGCCGCGGCTATCCGGAGCTGGGCCTGCGCGCCGATGTCATGGATACGGCCGACGGCATGTCAAAGTATCCGTATATCCGCGAATCGCGGCGCATCGTGGCCCGAGGAAGGGTGGCCGAGCAGGACATCATCGAAGACGCCCAGCCTGGTCCGCGCGCCCGGTTGTTTGAAGACTCGGTGGGAACCGGGTATTACATGGTGGACATCCACCCGTGTGGAGCCAACGAGAGCGGCAGAATGCGGATGCCGCGGCCGTTCCAGATTCCCATGGCCGCGCTTCTGCCGCGCGATCCGCTCAACTTCCTCCCGGCGGGGAAGAACATCGGTGTGACTCACCTGACCAACGGAGCGTTTCGCCTGCACCCGGTGGAGTGGAACATCGGAGAGGCGGCCGGCACGATCGCCAGCCTGTGGCTGGCGCGCGGCGGCATGCCGTCCGCTTTGGAAGTGCAAGCCCAACTCGCCGCGCGGGGTGTTCCACTGTTCTGGTTTGACGATCTCGCAGCGGACTACCCGGCCTTCGCCGCGATTCAACTGGCAGCTATTCGTGGGCTTTATCCCCTGGATGACACGGGCCTGCACGCGTCACCGGACGCGCCCGTAACTCGATCCGAAGCCGCGGTAGCGCTGGCGGCTTTTTACGGGAAGCGGTCAGGCAAGAAAGCCGCCATCGAGCTGGTCTTGCGCGAAGGCTGGATGGCAGCGGATCATCGCAACTGGTTCCATCCAGATCTGCCGTTCTACTGGACGGATTGGCGCGAAGGAAAGCTCCGGCCGCCCTTGCCACCGCTGGGGTTCCATCGCACCGGTCCGGTGCGCCGCTGGGAACTGGCTGCGCGCCTCACGGGCAGGAGGCCATGACGCGAACGCTGTTCTTGCTTCAAGGGACTGCGGTATTGACCGCTCATCTGACCATGCGTTTCATGCGGGAACGGGCTCCGGATGCCGGAAATACGGCCCTCCATCGCCCGTTCCAGTTTTTCTGCGACTTCCCGCCGGCGCAGCTCCAGCCACGCTTCCTCAGCATCCTGAGACTCCTGGACTGGCAGAAGGACGTCCTCGAGGGTTTGAGCTGGATGGTCATGGACACACCTGATCGCTATTATCATACGCTTCGGAGCTCGGGTAGAATTTAATCGGGAGGGGGCCGCGATCCTGTTTGCCGGCGCCGGCACCGGACAGATGTTCGACTACATCGACGCGAGCATTCTCCACCCCTATCGCACCACCTTCACCGATATTAATCCGGCCTGGCTCGAACGCCTCACGGCGCGCGTGGAATCCCGCGGAGTCGCATTCGAGACTTTGGTCGACGACATGGAGCGCTCCAGTGTCCCCGGTTATTTCGATCTCGTGATCGCCGTCCTCGTACTGGAGCACGTCGATTGGCGATGCGCCGTTGCCAACCTGTGCCGTCTGGCGACCGGGCGTGTCTTCGTGGTGGCTCAAGAGAACCCTTCGCATCTCGCGGCTTCGCTGCTGGCCATCGGCAGCATGAACATATTTCGCGAGATCCATCCGCGCCTCATCGGCCGCGACGAACTCGTGCCCGCCTTTGAGGAGCGCGGTTTTCGCGTACAAAGCGTTTCCAGCCGCGAAGTCGCCGACTCGAAGAAGATGCTGGCGATCGAATTCGCGAGGGATCGGCCGCCAGTGGCCACGCCCCCACGGTAGCGTTTACTCCAGCCTGGTCCTGGCGAAAGGCCGCGCAAATGCCGCCGGCACGGTGTGCGCTGTGGTGTTGGCAGCCTTTCGGTAATACTCCATGGCCTTCGCCCGGTCGCCCAGTTTCTCATAGCATTGCGCGATCAGACATTGAATGAAGGAATCGGCCGGAAGCACGTTCTGCAGGTCGGCCAGCGCTGTCTGGTAGTCGCCGGCGTAAAACGCCACGTAACCGGTCAGATATGGAAAATACGGTTGCTGCGATGCGATCCTACCCTTATCGAGAATGGCCCGGGCGGCAGCGACGTATTTGCGGGATTCCTCCAGTTTGCCGCGGCGGATCGCGATCCGCGCCCGGGCATGAGCCCACCGGAAATCCCAAAGATCCTGGCGATCCCGTCCAATGTTCTCTTCCTGCAGCCCAGCTTCGTGGCCTTTCGCATACCAGCCGTTAGCCGTATTCCAGTCCCCAGCTTCGAGACACAATCGACCCAGTTCGTTGGCCACCTCGCCGGCGTTATAGAAATCCGACGCCGCGAGGAAATACTCGTAGGCGCCGCGGCCGGCCTTTTCGGCGCCCTTGCAGTCGCGGGAAAAACCGTATGAGATGGCCAAGGCGCGCTGCATTTGCACTCTTTCCAGAGGCGTAGCGGCTGCCTTGACCGCCTGGCTCAAATACTTCCTGGCCTCGGTGTAGCGGCCCAACAGGTCCAGCACAACGCCGGCTCCGTTGTTCGCGGCCACCGATTTCGGGGCAGATTCCACGCCCTGGCGGTAGACCTCCAGGGCTTCGTCGAGTTTCCCCTCGCGGATCAGTTGCGGCCCTGCCGCGATGGACCCGCCCTTTTGGCTGGTCTGAAACGCCAGGCCGACCCCCATCAAAGAGAGAAAAAGCACCGCCCGGCGGGTTACCCAAGCGCTCATGTCTTCATTGTAAACAGGCACGGCCGATGCGTTGGTGTTCAGGGGCCCAAAAGCTGTATCATAACCGTGCTTGTGCCGATGGCTGGTGTAACCAACAATTGGAGACCTGAAGGTATGTTCCCTAATACCACAACTCTGCGAATGCTTCCCGCGGCCCTTTGCGTTTTGCTCGGCGCGGCAACGGTGTTGCGCGCCTAGTCCGCGAGCGCCGTCGAGATCCAAATCAAAGCAGACCAGGTGACTTCTCACGTCAGCCCGGTGCTTTACGGGCTGATGACGGAAGAGATCAACTACTCTTATGACGGCGGACTTTACGCGGAGCTGATTCGCAATCGCAATTTCAAAGAGGACGCCAAAGATCCGGCACATTGGCAACTGGTCGAGGAGCGTGGCGGCGCGGGATCGATCTCCCTTGACTCGAGCCGGGCGCTCAACGGCGCCATCCCTGCCAGCCTCAAGCTGACCGTGACCCAGGCTTCGGGAGATCAGCGTGTGGGCGTGGCCAACGACGGATTCTGGGGCATACCGGTGAGGCCCGATACGCCCTATCGCGCCTCATTTTATGCCAAGGCCGCGCCGGGATTCGCGGGGCCGCTCACGGTCGCCATCGTAAGCGCCGCCATGGTCAGCAACGATGGCGCGACGGTCCAGACGAGCGCCCAGGTTCCTCGGGTCACCCAGGACTGGAAAAAGTACGATGTGACGTTGACGACTACCGGAAAAGCCGCGCCGTCCGCGGAGAACCGCCTGGTGATTTCGGCCGCCAGCCCCGGTGCGGTCTGGCTCAACATGGTCTCGCTTTTTCCGCCGGCTTGGAACAACCGGCCCAACGGCAACCGCAAAGACATCATGCAACTCCTCGCCGACATGAAACCGGCTTTTCTCCGATTTCCGGTCGCGTTCCAGGATCGCCGCGATGAGACTGGCCTGGCTGGATGCTTCGAACGCCCGACTTCCGGTCGCCATCTCGTACAGGACCGCTCCGAAAGCGAAGATGTCCGAGCGGGCGTCGGCTTCTTTCCCTTCCAGTTGCTCGGGAGGCATGTATTGCAGGGTGCCGAGAATGGCGCCATCGGCCGATAGGGCGCGGGTGAGCGTGGCCGTCTCCCCGGAGGCGGGTTTGAAAACCGACACGGTCTTGGCGAGTCCGAAATCCAGAAGCTTGGCTCCCGTTTTCGTCAGCATGATGTTCCCGGGCTTCAAATCCCGATGGACCAGGCCTTGACGATGCGCCCGCTCGATGGCGTCGGCAATCTGAATGGCGTAACGCAAAAGCTGATCGACCGGCAGCGCGCCGCGGGTCAGCCGCTCCGCCAGCGTCTCACCCTCCAGGTACTCCATCCCCAGGAAATCGATGCCGTGATCCTGACCGATGTCGTAGAGAGCGCAGATATGCGGATGATTCAGCGCGGCGACGGCGCGGGCTTCGCGCTCAAACCGCGCGATCAGGCCGGCCCGCTCTTCCGGGCGCTCCCGCAAATCCGCGCTGAGCACCTTGAGAGCGACGGTGCGATCCAGACGGCTATCTCGCGCGCGGTACACTTCGCCCATACCGCCGGCGCCAAGCAGAGCGGCGATTTCGTACGGCCCCAATCTGGTTCCGTTGGGAAGAGGCATGGCGTGTCGATCGATTTTACTCTATAGACTCTATAGATAGGACGTGCGGGTGGTATAACTCGGGTTATACTGGGAACATGAAAACCGCTGTTTCGGTACCCGACGAGCTCTTCCGCCAGGCGGAGGCTGCGGCGCGGCGCCTCCGGGTCTCGAGGAGCCAACTATACGCCACCGCGATTTCGGAGTTCCTAGATCGGCAGCAAACCAATACTATTACGGAACGCCTGAATCAGGTGTACTCGCGCCGTCCCGCGAAGGTCGACGCGGCACTCAACCGCGCCCAATTCAGGTCCCTCGATAAGGACTCCTGGTAGTCTGCGATGGACCACATTCAGCGCGGCGAGATCTGGTGGGCCGATCTCCCCGAGCCTCGCCGCTCCGAGCCGGGATTCCGGCGGCCGATTCTGGTTATTCAAGCAGACTCCTTCAACCGCAGCCGCATTCAAACTGTGATCGTGGCCGTGATCACCGGTAACCTCGAGCTTGCCGAAGCCCCGGGTAATGTGGTGGTGCCGGCCCGCTCATCGGGTCTTCCCCGCGACTCGGTCGTCAATGTTTCCCAAGTCCTCACTCTCGACCGCAGTTACCTCATCGAGCATGCCGGCACGTTGCCGGCACGGCTCCAGGGCTCTGTCGATGCCGGTTTGCGCACCGTTCTGCAATTGTAGCCAAGGTGCCGCCGGCTAAAAGCCGGCGGCAGCCTGAAAGGGCTGCCCCACCGTGCCGCTCCCCACTGCGCGGACGTTGGCGGACGGCGTACCATCGTGTCATGTACCGACGAACGCTGTTGTCTCTCGCTCTCCTGGTTTTCTCAGCCGCCACTTATGGGGCCGGCGACGCATCGCTGGATCGCGGAACCCTGCGCGGCCTGAAGGCACTCAGCGTGATCATCGACACGCTCGATCCACAGCTCGAGAAGGAAGGCCTGACGCCGGACTTGCTGCAACGCCAACTGGAGGCGCGGCTGGGCCATGGCGGCGTCACCGTCGACAAGAGCGCGGTGGAATTTCTCGGTCTCCGCATCTCGTCGGCGCGAGTCAAGAAGGGGCCGTACAGCCTCTGCCTGACGATTGGCCTCTACCAGCCGGTCACGCTGTCTCGCGACAAGAACCTCAAGACCGCGACTCAAACGTGGGAGGTTGGAACCCTCTTGATCGCGCAGCCCAAAGTTCTAATGCAATCGTCGACGGCTGCGGTGGACGAACTCGCGGATCGATTCGTCAACGCCTGGCGGTCCGTGAACCCGTAATATAGAGTGAATGCGCCCGCACGTGCTTTTGCTAGGATTTCTGGCGGCTGCCGCGTTCGCCGCCCCAGGCCCCCAAAAAATCTTCCCCTATGCCTACTCCCAGGAGGACCTGCCCAACGGCCTGCGCCTGGTCACGGTGCCCACGGATTACCCGAACATCGTGGCGGCCTATATCGTGGTCCAGACCGGGTCGCGAAACGAGGTCGAGCCGGGCCACACCGGTTTCGCCCATCTCTTCGAGCACCTCATGTTCAAAGGCACGGAGAAATTTCCGGCCGCGAAGTATGACGAAACGATCAGACGCATCGGCGCAGCTTCCAACGCCTTCACCACCGACGACTACACCTGCTTCTACACTACCTTTTCCAAGGAAGACCTCGGCACGGTGCTCATAATGGAAGCCGACCGGTTTCAGAACCTCCACTACAGCGAGCCGGAGTTCAAAACCGAGACGCTGGCGGTTTTGGGCGAGTATAACAAGAACAGCTCCAGCCCATTTCAGAAACTACAGGAAGCGCTCTTCGACACCGCCTTCGACGCCAGCACCTACAAACACACCACCATGGGATTCCTGAAGGACATCCAGGATATGCCCAACCAGTACCCGTACAGCCTGAAGTTTTTCGAGCGTTACTACCGGCCCGAGTACACCACCATTCTGGTAGTCGGCGACGTGAAGAGCCGGCCGACGCGCGAGCTGGTGGAAAAGTACTGGGGGCCCTGGAAGCGCGGCGGCTACAAGCCCGATATCCCCGCGGAGCCGCCGCAAAAAGGACCGCGCGCCGGCCACGTGGACTGGCCCGTCCCCACTCTGCCCATCGTGACCATCGCGTTCAAGGCGCCCGCCTACGACGATGCCACCAGGGAATCGGCGGCCTTGGATGCGCTGGCAGACCTGGCATTCTCGGCCAATTCGGATCTGTATCAGAAACTGGTGGTCGAGGAGCAGAAAGCGGACCTGCTCTACGGCGGCCTGGCCGACCATGTCGATCCCGCGCTGTTTCAGATCACGGCCAGAGTCAGAAAGCAGGACGATCTGGACTACGCGCGCGATCGCATTCTGGACACCATCCGCGGCTTCCAGGACCAGCCGGTGGATGCCGCCCGTCTGGACACGGTACGCAAACAACTGCGCTATTCGATGGCCATGCGCATGGACAGCAGCGACGCCATCGCGGGCATCCTTGCCAGCTACGTGGCGTTGCGGCGCACTCCCGAGACGCTCAACCGGCAATTCGAACAATACGCCCGGTTGACCCCCGAAGACGTGCAGAAGGTAGCCGCCAAATACCTGGTCGAAGCCGGCCGGACAATCGTTACGCTCACCGGCGTTACGCTTACTGCGTTGCACCCAGCGACCGGTCCGGCTGGTGGATCGGGGGGTGCGCGTTGAAGGGCTGGTTGAAGTTCCCGATCTCGTTTCTGCTCCTGGCACACGGCTCGGTGGCCCAGTTGCGCCTGGTCGCGCTGCCCGGCAAGTCGCCGCTGGTGACGTTCCGGATCGTGCTCACCAGTGGCTCGGAAGTGGACCCGCCGGACAAAGCGGGGCTGGCATATCTCACCGCCATGTTGCTGGCCAACGGCGGCACCAGGGAGATGACGTATCAGCAGCTCACCGCGGCCATGTTTCCCATGGCGGCCTCGGTCAGCGCGCAGGTGGACCAGGAGATGTGCACTTTCGCAGGCGCCACCCACGTGGACAATCTCCGTGAATACTACAAGCTGCTGCGCGCCATGCTGCTCGACCCCGGCTGGCGGGAAGACGATTTCAAGCGCGTCAAAGACGACGCGATCAACAATCTGAAGGTCGGGCTGCGCGGCAACAACGACGAGGAACTCGCCAAGGAGGTCCTGTACCAGAACATTTTTCAGGGAACCCCCTACGGGCACTACCCCGGCGGGTCGGTGAGCTCCCTGGAGAAGATCGCGCTGGACGACGTGAAGCAGTTCTACCGCTTGCAGTACAGCCAGTCCAACGTGATTCTGGGAATCGCTGGCGGATATCCGGAGACGTTCCCGGAGAGCCTGAAGAGGGACTTTCGCAAGCTGCCGGAGGGCGCCGGTTTCCGGCCCCGGCCCAAGCCGGCCTCGCTCATCGAGGCAACCCGGGTGGTGATCGTGGATAAGGACACGCGCTCAGTGGCGTACTCCATGGGGTTTCCGATCGGCGTGACACGCAGGCATCCGGACTACCCGGCGCTGCTGCTGGCCGCCTCCTACCTGGGCCAACACCGCATGGGCGGCGTCCTGTACGACGAGATGCGCGAGAAGCGCGGCCTGAATTACGGGGACTACGCCTACATCGAGTATTTCCCGCAGGGCATGTTTCTCATGGAGCCGTCTCCCAACCTGGCGCGGCGCTACCAGATTTTCCAGCTTTGGATCCGCCCCGTCGAGCCGCCCACGGCGAAGTTCGCGCTGCGGCTGGCGCTCTATGAACTGGACAAACTGATCAAGGGCGGCATCCCCGAAGAAGTCTTCGCGCGCACGCGCGATTTCCTCATGAAGTACGTGAACGTGCTCACCCGGACTAAGCGCGCGGAATTGGGATACGCCATCGACAGCGTCTACTACACCATGCCGAACTACAACGAGTACCTGAAGACCGCTCTCGCCAAATTGACACGTGACGAGGTGAACCGCGCCATTCAGCGCCATCTGCGGACCGGCCGGGTGGTAATCGTGGCAGTGTCGAAGAACGGCGAAGAGCTGAAGCGGCTGCTGGCTGGCGACGAACCGTCCCCCATGATTTACAACTCGCCCAAGCCCGCCGCCATTGTGGAAGAGGACCAGATCGCGGGGAAATGGCCGCTGCACCTGCGTCCGGACGACATCCAGGTGGTGCCGGCGCGGGACGTGTTTCAGTAACGCCGGCGGTCTTGCCGCCGGCCGGGGACGTGTTTCAGTAGTCGCCAGTTAACCTTTCCCCTTCTCGCAGCGTTGTGAGGGTGGGAGGCAAATCAAAGTGAATGGTCAAGAGGCAATCGGGCTCGGCATTTTCGTCCTGCTCGTCCTGATTCTGTTCCTGCTGTACAGCTCGCACCACCAACGGGAGCAGAACGATATCCGCAAGGCACTGATCGAGAAGTTCGGGTCGGCGCAGGATCTGGGCTCGTTCCTGCAGTCGGAAGGGGGAAAGCGGTTCATCGCCGATCTGTCGTCGGGGGCGGCCGGCGCGCTCGGCTCCGTACTGGTGTCCGTTCAGAAGGGGATTGTCTTGTTGCTGCTGGGGTTCGGATGCTCGGGCGCGAGCCCTTTCGTCGGCCAGGTCGCCATGGGCATAGGCGTGGTGTTCATTTTTGTCGGAGCGGGATTCCTGGTTTCGGCGGGCGTCACGTACTGGCTCTCGAAATCCTGGGGCCTGCTCGGGAAGCGTTCGGATTCGTGACCATCGCTACGTCAATGGAACATGCCGCGCACGCGGGCCGGGCGGAGACGCTCAGCCGCGAACAGTTCGAGCGCTTCTACGCCCAAACCGCGCGCCCCCTTCGTTCGTATATCTGCCGGGTAGCGGGCAACGCCACCATCGCGGACGACATCCTGCAGGAAAGTTACGTCCGCCTGCTGAGCGC
>Ga0209415_10005591_pt1 | contig 22536 bp, 18 predicted proteins | sample PeaSoiSIISIP2007_FD_187696 | JGI IMG/M metagenome (GOLD analysis project Ga0209415, IMG submission 187696) | Peat soil microbial communities from Weissenstadt, Germany - SII-SIP-2007 (SPAdes) (version 2) | ecosystem: Environmental > Terrestrial > Soil > Wetlands > Peat | place: Germany... | reverse complement strand
GCTACACGACGGTCCTGACGGGAGCGTATTACTTCGTTCCCTCGCTGCAAGCACTGCAGCGCTTCGCGCCGCCCGAAAACTGAACCTCAACGCGGTCCGGCCGGGCCTAACGTAGCCGCAACGACGTCCAACACTCCGGCCCGCACGAGTTCTTCGAACGACGTGTCCAGCCGCTCGAGGATTTCGGGAGTCGTTCGACTGGTGGCCGCCAACCCGACCCACGTGTCCCGTCCCGCCTCCTTGGCCATGTACAGCGCGTGATCGGCAAGATCGATGACCTGCAGCCAGGTGACGGCGCTCGGCAACGACGGCACGAACGGGAACGCCGCGAAGCCGACGGAGACGGTCAGATCGAGCGATTGTTCGCCGCCCAGCGAGAACGCGCGGTTCGCAACCGCCTCGCAGATGCGTTGCGCGATCAGTCCGGCATCGCTGCGCCGGCTGCCGCGCGCGACGGTGAGGATCTCGTCGCCTCCCCAGCGCACCACGAAATCAGATTCGCGGAACACCTCTTGCAGCCGCTCGCGCATCTGCATCAACACCAAATCGCCGGCATTGTGGCCGAAACGATCGTTGACGGCCTTGAAATGGTCGAGGTCGACGAGAAAAAACAGCACGTCGGCCTCCTGCGGCGGAGGGCTCGCCGGGTCTGAGCGCCAGTCCTCGTAGCGGCGCAGCGTGAGCAAAATTTCGGATTCCAAATGCTGGGTGAGGAAACGCCGGTTGCGCAGCCCGGTCAGCGGATCGCTCAGACTGAGCTCTTGAAGCTTCGCGTTGGCCTGCGAGAGTTCGCGGGTGCGCGCCTCGACGACGGCTTCGAGCTCGCGCTGACGGCGCCGCAGCACCGTGGTGCGCACGAGATGGACACCGTAGGCCGCGAGGATCACGACGGCGGCCAGCAATAGGCGAAACCACGCCGTCTCGTACCACGCCGGCAACGCGCGCAACCCGAGGCGAAACACGTGCGTGCTCCAGACCCCGCGCCGGTTCGTGCCGCGCACTTCCAACGTATAATTGCCGGGTGCGAGATGGGTGTAGATCGCGACGCGGTGCTGCGCATCGGCGTCGATCCAGTCGCGATCGTAGCCCTCGAGCCGGTACTCGTAGCGCAGCGCCTGCGGCGCGGAGTAGTCGAACGCGGAGAATTCGACGCTGACGTCGCGCGCGTCGGCCGGCAAGGCGACGGTGGCGTCACCGCGGTTGATGTCCCCGGCCGGAACGGTGCGCCGGCCCAGCTGCAGCGTGGATACAACCAGCGGCGGCGTGTACGTCCAGGCCGACGACGCGCCGGGCGCGACGATCGTGATCCCCTCGAGACCGCCGAAGAAAATCGTGCCGTCCGCGGATTGGCTCACGGTACCGGCCCAATAGGCGCCGTCGGACACGCCGTCGGCTCGTCCGAGCCCGCGCGCTTCCAACGTATCCGGATCGATCACCGCGATGCCTTTGTCGGTGCTCGCCCAGATCCGGCCCGCGGCGTCTTCGGCCAACCCGTCGACGTTCTCGTGGGGCATTCCCTCGGCGAGTCCGACGTGCCGAATGCGCATGCCGCCGCCGGGGCGCTCCTCGAGCACGTCCAACGGTCCGCCTGCGGCACCCGCCCAGATGCGCCCGCGGCGGTCTTCAAGGATCGACGTGATTCCGCCGGGGCCGATCGCGTCGGGATCGCCGGGCGCGAAAATGTACTGCACGATCCGGCCGCCCGGGTCGATGCGGTCGAGGCCGTTTTCGGTGCCGACCCAGAGCCGCCGCCGGCGGTCGCGATAGAGCGCCCGGACCTGATCGTTCGAGAGCGCCGGCGCGGAATTGGCGTGCGGGAACGGCGCGATATCGCCCGTCAGCTCGTCCTCGACCTGCAACCCGGTGTTGCTGCCGATCCACAACTGCCGCCCGTCCTCGAGCAAGGCATAAATGCTCGCCCCGGCGAGCTGGCTCGGTTTGGCGGGACACACCGCCGCCGAGGCACCCGCGTCGAGCCGGCAAAGCCCGCCGGTCGTGCCGATCCAGAGCGTGCCGTCGTTGCCGGCCAGCAGCGTTTGCACGGCGGCGTGATTCGGCACCGTCAGGCTACTCGAGCGCGCGGCCCGCGCGTCGAACTCCGCGAGCCGACCCTCTAACCCACCGACCCACAAGCGGTCGCCGGGCACCGCCGCGAGCGCCGGAGTCCCCTCGTCACCGAAGCCGATGTGCGGTCGCGATCCGGACAATTCGTACAGGCCGCGGCTGAAGGGATTGTACAAGAGCAACCCGCCGACGTGGTTGGCCAGCCAGACGTCGCCCGAGCGGTCGCGCAAGAATTGCAGCACCCGTCCGCCGCTCAGCCCGCCCGGGTTCTTGACGTCGGTCTCGACGCGGTGCACGCGCTGCGAGCGCTCGTCGACGATTGAAATCGCCGAGTCGGTTCCCACCCACAAAACGCCGGGCATCATCTCCGTGATCGCCCACTGCTGACCGGGTGCCAAACTGCCGCGATCTCGAGCGCTCGACTGCAGCACGCGCGCGTTGCGCCGCGCCGGATCCAGCACAAAGAGCGCATTCACCGAGCCGGCCCACAGCCGGCCCGCGACGTCTTCGTCGATGCTGTAGATCGCCGGCGTGGCGAGACGTGCGGCAGCGCTCAGCGGGTATTGGCGAAAACGTGGCGCGTGAGCCGCGCGATAGAACAAGCCGGCTTGCGTCCCGGCCCAGAGCGTTCCCGCGCGATCGATGAAGAGGCTCCAGACCACCGGTTGCGGACCGCGATCGGTAAGCGGGATTTCAGCGAAGGAAGCGGCCTGCGGATCGAACTGCCCGAGTCCGCCGTCGCCGCCGACCCACAGCCGGCCGTCCGGTGATTGGGCCAGCGCATCGACCGACGCACTGCGCGGGCCTTTGCGACCGGCCGGATCGGGGCGCCAGGTTCGGAACGTCTCGGTTGCAGCATCGAAGTGCACTAAGCCGTTCGATGAACTACCTAACCAGAGACCACTGTTCGCATCCGGCAAAATCGTCCGTACGTAGCCGTCGGGAAGCGCCTTGGGGTCGCTCGGGTTCGGAAGGAAACTGCGAAAATGATAGCCGTCGAAGCGCGCCAACCCACCTTGCGTTCCGACCCACAGAAACCCGGTACGGTCCTGCGCGAGCGACATGACGGCGGGTTCGGGCAGCTCGCGCGTATCGGCGCGAACGAATACCGGATCGGCGAGATTCTGCCAGGGTGACGCCGCAAATGCCGGCCCGCCGGCGACCGCAAACAGGCCTACTACGACGAAGGCGAGGCGGCGCAGCACGTCTAGGGTCGGCCCGGATCCCAAATGATGTCGGCGGCGCTCATGTGCTTGTCGATGAGTTGGAACGCAAAGGCCGCATCCAGCGGAGGTTGGACGCGGCTTCCTTGCAAGTCCGTCGATTGCACCGCACGAATCATTCCGCCGATCGCCGTCGGGTCGGCTTTAGCGTACTTCGCTAAGATCAGCGCGGAATCGTCGTGATGGGTGTTCGCCCATTTCGCGGCGGCGTAAATCGCCCCGGCGAAGCGCTTCACGAGATCCGGATGCGCTTGCGCCCAGCTCCGCGTCGTCACCCAAACGCCGATATTGAACTCGGGTGCGATCGCATCTTCGGGCTTAGCAAAGAGACGATCGTCAGCGTTCCGGGCAGTCGTCTGCCACGGCTCGGCCAGCATCGCAGCATCGATGCGGCCGGACGCGAGGGCGGCAATCATAGCGGGATACCCGAGCTCGATCATCCGCACGTTTTTATACTCGGCGCCGTTTTGGGTCAGCCATTTTTTGATGGCCACCGTCGCTAGATCGTTGAGTGCCGCAACCCCGATCGTCTTGCCTTCGAGGTCGCGCGCCGAGCGTAGGGGCGAGGTCTTCGGGACGCAGAGCGCCGTCGACGCCGCTTGCGACGAGTAGAGACCGGCGCCGGCGATGACCGTGAGCGGAACCCCGTGCGCAACCGCCATTGCAATCTGCACGAGATTTGAGACGGCGATGTCGGCGCTGCCGCCGGCCAGTGTAGTCGCCGCCACGCCGCCGTTGGCCACCGTCGTGACCTCGACGTCGAGTCCGGCGGTCTTGAAAAACCCCTGATCCTGGGCGTAGTACGCCTCGGCGTAGAGATCGTTGGGTACGGCGAGGACGTGAATCGTGACCGGTTCATCGGCGCGAGCCGGCGCGACGGCGAGCAGTCCGGCGGCCAATGCGAACATCAGGCGCCAAACGCAGGTCATGCCTAGACGCCGCCCCAAACGCGCGTCGCGATGTCGACCAAGTGCTGCAGCTTCGCGCGCTGCTGTTCGGCGCTCACGGGATTGCCGCCGACGGAGCTCGCGAAACCACACTGCGGGCAGAGCGCGAGCTGCTCGAGCGGCGCGATGCGCGCGGCAGCCTCGATGCGGCGCACGACGTCGTCGGCGTTTTCGAGCACCGGCGTCTTGCTCGAAATGAGCCCCAACGCGGCAACTTTCCCCTTCGGCAAAAAGCGCAGCGGCTCGAAACCGCCGGCGCGCGAGGTGTCGTACTCGAGAAAATATCCGTCGACGTCGATCGTGTTGAACAACACCTCGGCAACCGGATCGTACGCGCCCTCGGCGGCCCAATTGCCCTCCCGGTTTCCGCGGCACTGGTGCAGCGTCACGGTGACGCCGGCCGGCCGGCCGGCGAGCGCGGCGTTGATCTTCTCGGCATACGTGTGCAGCAGTTTGTCGGGATCCTCGCCCCACGAGCGCACGTACTCGCGATGAACGGGGTCGCACAGAAACGGCAGGCTCGTGTCGTCGAACTGAATGTACGTCGCTCCGGCGGCGGTGAGCGCCGCGATTTCCTGACGGTACGCCGCGATCAGATCGTCCCACACTTCGGCCATATCGGGATACACGGTTTTCGAGATGTTCGCCGGGTCCCCGATGTAGTAGTGAATGTTGTTGGGTGCGGGCAGCGTGACTTTCGGGATGGCCTTGGTGTGGGCTTTGAGATACTCGAACGCGCGCACGGTCGAACTGGGCTGCCAGCGGATCTTGCCGACGACCTTCAGTTGCGAGAAGCCCTGCGTCGGACCGCTCTGATTGCGCCAGGGGATCTTGGTATTTCCGGTGCGGTCGGCTTCGAAGCCCTCCCAGCCCAGGATGAGTTCGAGCCACCAGCTGCGCCGCCGCAGTTCACCGTCGGTGACCGCGCGCAAGCCTACACCCTCCTGCATCGCGATCAGGTCGAGAACGCAGCGGTCCTCAACCGCGCGCAACTCTTCCGAATGGTGCGGGCCGAGGTTCGAAGCCGGCGTCTGCGGTCCGAGATAGCGGTCGCGCGCCTCTTTGAGGGCGTCGGGGCGAAGCAGGCTCCCGACGTGGTCGGCGCGGAACGGGGGCCGGGTCCTGCGCGGGGTGGTCGTGATGGATGACATGCGGTGCGCCGTTCGCCCGCGAAGCAGCGGAGCCATGCCGTTGCAAAATCGCGTCACACCGTTCGGCGAGTCAACCCTAGCCTTGCCAGAGCAGATCCGCGGCCGGGACCGGTTGCATGCCGCCGTACTTGACGGCCAGGTCGATCACCGGCTGCAACAGCGCTGGGTTCGCGTTCGTGTCACCGTACGTCGAGCGCAGCATTTTCGCCGCGACCTCCGGCGTGATCTTGGTGTACTTCAGAATGATCGCTTGCGTATCGGTGGGGTTTGCGTTCGCCCAACGGGCGATTTTCAGCATGACGGCCTGCAAGCGCTTTGCCGTGTCCGCGTTCTGCGCTAGCCACGATGTGGTCGCGAACCAACCGGTGACCATATAGTGTTTGCCGACGGCGGCCGAGGCATTGCCGATGATGCGCGCCTGCGCCAGCGCGGCGGTCGTAAACGGTTCTGCGAGGATCGCGGCCGCGACGCGCCCGGTTCCTAAGGCGACGCCCATCTCCGAGAACGGCGTTTCGATCAGCTTCACGGTTTTGATGTCGCCGCCGTTTTGGTCGATCCAGGCCTGCATTTCGTATTGGGTCAAGTCACGCAGCCCGTTGACTGCGACGATCTGCCCGTTGAGGTCGGCGGCGGTCTGCACGCTGGAGTTCTTACCGGTCATGATGACGTTGGTCAAGGCCGGAGCAGTGTAGATCGACGCCGGGGCGATCACGCGGAATTCGAGGCCGCGCAGATGCGCTTGCGCAAGCGGGATGACGCTGCCGTAGCCGATCTCGAGCGCGCCGCCGGCAACGGCTGATGCAAGCTGTGCCGTGTTGTTCAGGACCGTGATGGCGACCTCGAAGCCCGCATCCCTGAAAAAATTCCGATCGACACCGTAGAAAGGTTCGGCCGACCCGTCGGCCCCCATCGTCCCAAGCTGGAGCGTCGTCGGCGCCGCGCCTCGGGCGAAGCGGGGCAGGCCCAGCGTCCCTACGGCAGCTAGCGTCGTGAAGATCGTGCGGCGATTCATGGCGTCAACTACTCGCGCGCTGCGCGATCAGCCTGCGCACCGCGGCGATAACGGCGTCGTAGGCCGGGCGGCGGTACGCCCACATCTCGTCGGCGATAGGCGGATACACCGCCATGGTCGCGTTGGCCTCGAACAGCGTGACGTTGCCCGCGGCGTCGATACCGAAGTCGACGCCCCCGTAGTCGAGGCCGACGATGCGCGCGATTTCTTCGAGCGCCGCGACGACGGCGGGGCCGAGCACGCCCGGCATGTCGGCGAGATAGCGCGCCTCTTCTTCACGGTAATCGGCGCGGGCGTGCATGTCCGACGAGAAGTAATGGACTTTCCATGCCGGCGAGATCGCGAGGTGCACCGGATACAGGCGGCCGTCGATGAAGAGCACGCGGTACTTGCGCACGCCGCCGCCGACGCTGCGCGTATCGAGGAAGTCGATCACGAACAGCAAGTCGCCCGGCACCCGCGCAAGCGCGTCCTCCAACGCCGCCGGGTCGTCGACGCGTTCGAAATAACGCCCCGCTTGATAGCCGGGTGCGCGCAGCAGCAACGGATACGTCCATCCGCGCTCGCGCAGCGCGTCCACGGTGATCGCCGCCCGAGCAAGGCCTTCGGTGCGCGGCGCGACCACGCCGTGGATCGCCCCGAGACGTCCCGCCGTCGCCGCTCTTCCCGTCGCCAGCACGCGCTCGGGTGCGTTGATCACGTTTGCGGCCGACGCATCGAGCAACGTGCGAACGCGTTCCAACGACTTACGGCAACGGTCGGCGTCGCCGATGCCGTTGAAAACGACGTCGTGGGGCGGCAGCGTCATACCGGCGCGAAAGCCCTCCGGGACGAACATCGTCGTCTGCATGATCCGGTCATCGAGAAACGGATGCGTGACGATATCGCCTCCGCGCGCCGAAACGAGCAGCAGCACGCGCAACGGCGGTCCCGCACCGGCATACGGCAACACCCATGACGCGCGCTTCTCGAAGGCACGTTCAAAGGACGCTTCCGCGCGCACCGGATCGCCGATGCGCTCGTAGAGCAGTCCCAGACCGTGATGCGCCGCAAAGAAATCGCGATCGAGCGTCAGCGCGGCCGTGTACTGTGCCTCGGCGCTGGCGACCTCACCCTGGTCGAGCAGCGCCTGAGCGAGGTTGACGTGCGCGATCGTCGAGAGCGGGTGGTGCGTGAGGGCTTGCGCGAAGAACGCGCGCGCCGAGGTCACGTCGCCGCGCTGCGCGACCATCAAGCCGAGATTGGTCAGCGCCCCGAGGTGGCGCGGATCGCGCTGCAAGACGGCGAGATACGCTTGCGATGCCGCTTCGTCCCAGCCCAGGTCTTCGAGCGCGCACGCGCGTTCGAAGAGCACCTCGACGGCATCGGGAGTCTGGGCCAACCGCCGGTCGATTTCGGCCAGGTGTGCGTCGTCGGTATAGTGCCGTGCAGCGATACGCATGTTTTAAAGGCGTCTCACACGGGGCATAGGCAGCGCTGGGAGGCAGCTAGCCACGCGCCACGAACCGCGTGCCCAACCTTCCATGTGAGGAACCACAACGTGAGCTCTTTTCGACGCCTCACCTTCGCGCTGCTCGCCGCCGTCCTGACCTTCGGCGTCACGCCGTCGAGCCGAGCGGCCGATGCCCCACTTGCGGTCATCAATCTGATCAATCTGCCGGCGGACAACTCGGCCGAAGTCTACTATGCCCAAGACCTGGGATTCTTCAAGGATGCCGGGCTCGACGTGCACATCTCGCCGATGACGAACAGCGGCGCGATCATCGCCGCGCTTGCCGGCGGCGGTGGTGACATCGGCAACTCGGTCGTCGGTGCGGTCTCCGATGCGCGCGGCAAGGGCATTCCGGTCCTCATGATCGCGCCGGCCGGGCTCTACGATTCCGCGTCGCCCACGTCCGCGCTCGTCACCACGAAGGATTCACCGATCACGAAGGCCGCCGATCTGACCGGCAAAGTCGTCGCGGTCAGCGGTATTCAGGACCTCACCGACTTCGCGACCCGCGCGTGGATCGACAAGAACGGCGGCAATTCAGCGAGCGTGAAGTTTCTCGAGCTGCCCTTCCCCGCAATGGCGGCGGCGCTGCTGCAGCACCGGGTCGATGCCGCCTACATCATCGAACCGTTCTACACCGCATCAGCCGACACTCTGCGCATCCTGGGCCGGGCCGGCGGAAGCGTCGCGCCGCGCTATCAGGCCACCGGCTGGGTCGCCACCGAGTCGTGGCTGGCATCGCACGGCGACCTCGCACTACGCTTCGCCAGCGCGATTCACCGCAGCGCGGTGTGGGGCAACGCACATCACCAAGAATCGGCCGCGATTTTGCTCAAATATCTGAAGCTCGACCCAACGATCGTCAACAAAATGAACCGCGTGGTCTACGCCGTCAGCCTCGATCCGCGGTTACTTCAGGCGCCGATCGATACGGCGGCCAAGTACAACGGGCAAACGCCGGCAGCCGCGAATTCGTTGATTTGGGCGCCCGGAAAGTAAGCGCTTAGAACTTCGCTCCGACGCCCATGAAGATCGCGTTGTGCTCGGCCGCGGACGGTGCCGCCGAGGTCACGTCCGCGCGGTCGCCGACGTCGGAGACGTCCACGAACACCGGCGTGTTCGGAATCGTGAACGTCGCACCGAGGCGGTAGGTGTAGAGCCGGTACGACACCTTGAACGGGTAACCGGAGAGGCTGCCCAGCGCGGCCGCGGTCGGGCCCGTGTAGTTGCCGCCAACGTTGAAGAAAATCCAGAAGTTTCCGTAGAACGAGAGCGTGCGATCGACGTCGGGCAACTTGTCGAGCCCGAAGCCCATACCGCCCTCGGTCGGATAGGCCGGAGCGTTCGTGCCGCGGAGCACGCCCCCGACGCTCAAGTAGTAGCGTTCGTACGGCGCGATCTTCGTACCCAATCCGAATTGCGTCGTGGAATCTTGCGCGCCGAAGGCGTTGATGAAGTTGACCGGCCCGGGCGAAAAGACGCTGTTGTAGGTCTGATAGCCGATCGGCGTCACACAACCCGCGTTACCGGCCGGACACGCGAAGGTAATGCCGTTGGCCATCGTCCCGGACGACGAATGCTGGTAGTTGTACTGCCGGTAGTCGACCTGCAGCGCCCAATTGTGACCGATGATGGGAACCTCGGCCACGCCGCGCACGCCGAAGCCGCTGGTTGACGTGCCGGGAGCCAGCTCGTTGTATGTCTTACCGGTGATCGCGCCGTCGACCAGAACGAAGTGCTCGGGCGGCGCCGGAGTAGCCTTGGGGGGCTCCGGTGCGGTGGCTTGCGCCGATGCGGCGAGCGGAACGACGGCAAACATCAATCCGAGACAAAACAGCGCGGCTTTCAACAACAGACGGCCTCCTGACAAGCGTCTGGTTGCCTTCGCTACCGAACCCCAACCACCCGGCTAGCCGCGCAAATCCTCGATTCGCCGGCGCTCGACCAAGGATGTCCCGCTGACGCGCTCGCAGCAGCGGAGCAGAATGGCAGTGAAGAAGCCGGCCGATTTCCTGAGCAAGATCGGCCCCGGGATCATCACGGGGGCGGCCGACGACGATCCTTCGGGCATCGCGACCTATGCGATCTCCGGAGCAAGCTTCGGGTACGGGCTGTTGTGGGTGGCGCTCATTACGCTGCCGATGATGATTGCCGTACAAGAGATGTGCGCGCGCATCGGCATGGTGAGCGGGACGGGTCTGATGGCGGCGATGCGGCGTGTCATGCCGGGCTGGCTCCTGCGCGTGCTCGTTGCCCTGGTCGTCGCTGCCAACACGCTGAATATCGCCGCCGACATGGCGGGCATGTCGGCCTGCGCGGAACTCGTCACGCGGATTCCGGCGAGTGCCTGGGCGGTCGCCTTCGGCGCGTTGCTGATCGGCGTCGAAATTTTCGCGTCGTACCGCCGTTTTGCCGACATCGTGAAGTGGCTCTGCCTGTCGTTGATCGCATACATCGTGAGCGCGTTCGTCGTCGGCGTGAACTGGTTCGAGGCGCTGCGGCACACGTTCATCCCCGAGATACGGCTCGACAAGCTCTGGTTGGCCACGTTCGTCGGCTTTCTCGGAACGACGATCACGCCGTATCTTTTCGTGTGGCAGGCGGCGCTCGAAATCGAGGAAGAACGAGCGCGGGGGCACACGACGGTGCGTTCGCGGCGCGGGGCAACCGACTCCCAAATGGCCGGCGTTCGCGCCGACGTCGTCAGCGGCATGCTCTACTCGAACGTCGTGAGCTGGTTCATCGTGCTGGTCAGCGCAACAACGCTCTTCCGGGATCACATCGCGATCAATACCGTGCAGGACGCCGCTCGCGCACTACGTCCGCTCGCGGGGCCGTGGGCCGAATTGCTCTTCTCGCTCGGCGTCGTGGGCGCCGGACTGCTGGCCGTTCCGGTGCTCGCCGGATCCTCGGCCTTCGCGCTGGCGGAGGCGTTCAGGTGGAAGGGCGATCTCGACGCCAAGCCGCGCGCCGCCGTTCCTTTTTACAGCGTGATCGCGGCCGGCATCGCGCTCGGGGTGCTTGCCGACATGCTACAGCTGGATGCGGTGTGGGCGCTCTTTTGGTCTGCGGTCGTCAACGGATTCGTCGCCATACCGCTGCTCATCGGCATCCTGATCACGGCCAACCGGCACGACGTGATGGGCCGCTGGGTCAACGGACGGCGGTCGCAAATCTGGCTCGGCATCACGATTCTTTTCATGACGGTCGCGGCGGTCGGGGTGGTCGTCACCGCGCACTGAACCCGCATTCCCCGGATGAATGGGGCGAAACGGCTGCATCCCCCAAGCGGTCGCCGGTTGGCTCATGACACGCTCCGTTCGAAGAGCAGCACGTGTTCTTCCGCCGTGTAGCCCAGCTCGCCGAGCAGTTCCTGGTTCGATTCGCCCAGCCGGGGCGCGAGCGTCACGTTCCGGTCCCAGAGCGTTGCTAGCGCACCGCGCGGGAAGAGCATGCGGCCGTGCTCCGGATGGTCGATCTCCACCAGAAAGCCGCGGTCGGTGAGCTGCGCGTCATCGGCCAGATCGAGCGACGTACTGACCGGTGCCGATGGAATGCGGCGCCGCTGGGCCTCGGCGACGAGTTCTTGTTTCGGATAGGCCTTCGCCCATGCACCGATGCGGTCCAGGATGAGGTCGGCGTGCTTGAGCCGCTCGTCGTACTTCAAGAGCGATTCATCGTTCGCGAGCACCGGATCCTGCATCCACTCCAGCATCGACCGCCAGCGCTCGACCGAGTCGGAAAGACTCAGCATCCAAAAGCCGTCGACGCTCGGGAACGCACCGGAAATCGGCGTGACGGCACCTCGGTGTCCGCGCCGTTCGGTATGCCGCCCGCGGGCCGTAAAATTCTCGACCGCATGGTCGAGAAACGTTTCGAAGCATTCTTGAATGTCGACCGTGACCGTCTGGCCCTCGCCGGTCATCTGCTGCACGAGCATCGCCGCGGCGGTCGCGACCATGACCCACGATCCGGTTGCCGCGTAGATGATATGGCCGCCCATGAGCACGGGCATCTTGCCGGGGTGCCCGGTGATCGATAACAGTCCGGCCCGGGCGTAGGCACATAGCTCCGGCCGCTGATCGCCGTCGACGACGACCAGCACTACGTCGGGCCGGATCGCGCGCAGTTGCGCTTCATCGAGCGGGAGCGGCGCGCTCGCGACGATCACGTCGGCGGTGGCGGCGAGGCGTTCGAACGCCTCGCGCCCCGCGGTGCACGTAACGTCCAGCGCGAGGCTGCGTTTCCCGGCATTAAAGAACTGATGGTACGCGCCGTCCTCGATGTCCGGGACGTCGCCCAAAAATGGGCCGAGCCGGCGTAGGTCGTCGCCCTCCGGCGACTCGATGCGAATGACGTCGTGGCCTTGCTCGGCCAAGAGCCGCGTTGCGTAAACGGCGGCCTGACGCGTGAGATCCAACACGCGTGCCATGTTAGACGAACGCTTTCTGCGCATCGAGCGCGCCGATCTTGTCGTCGTCGAAGCCCAGCCAGTCGTGCAGCACCTCCGCCGTATGCTCGCCCAACCGGCACGCCCGGGTCATCGGCGCCAACGGGCTGCGGCTGAACCGGAACGGGACCGACGAGGCCAGCACCGGCTGCGGACGATCGCCGGGAAGGGGCAGGTAGACCTTGCCCGAGTCCGGCTGGTTCACGACCTCCTGCACGCGCCGCATGCGCTCCGCCGGCACCCCGGCCGCCTGGAGCAGGCGTTCGGCGTCCTCTTTGGTGCGTTCGCTTGTCCACGCCGCGATCGCCGCGTCCAACTCATCGTGATGGCGCATCCGGCCGACCGCGCTCGCGAGCCGCGGGTCGCCGGCGAGAGCGGGCTTCCCGATCGCGTTGGCCAGGCCATGCCATTGCTCGTCGGTCTGGACCGACACAGCACACCACTCGTCCTTGCCGGTGCACGGGTACACGCCTTGCGGCGCCGCATTAGTCGAGCGATTCCCCATGCGCTGGGGCGGGCGTCCGGTCGCCGCGGACGACATCAACAGCGCCCCGATCGTGGCGACGCTGCACTCGAACTGACTCAAATCGATGTTGCGCCCGCGGCCGGTGGCGGCGCGGTCGGATAGCGCCTGCAAAACGGCGATCACGCCATGCAAGCCGCCGATGTAGTCGTTCCACGAGTTCGAGACCGACGTCGGCGGATCGCCCTCGGCGCCGGTCGTCAGCATCAAACCGGTGTACGCCTGCAAGTTCATGTTCATGCTGGTCCACGCGCTGCGCGGGCCGGTATGCCCGTACCCCGAAAGGCTGATGAAGATGAGCCCGGGATTCTCCGGGCTGATGGCACCGTAATCGAGCTTGAGCCGGCGCATGACGCTCGAACTGAAATTCTCGACGATCACGTCAGCCTTAATCGCGAGTTGCTTCGCGACCGCGTTCCCCGCGTCGTTTTTGAGATCCAAGCTGATCGACCGCTTGTTGCGATGCACGTACGACGCGCGGTGGACGTCGCCCGGATCGCGCGACTTGCTCTCGACGTGCACGATGTCCGCGCCCAGATCGGCCAGCGTCCGCGTGCAGAACGGCCCCGCGAACACGTGGGTGAAGTCGAGGACCTTGAGTCCGGCCACAGGTCCTGTGGCGCGCTTTTGTTCCGGTGCAGCAATCGTAGCGCTACTCACGTGCGGATCACGAACGGCCCTTGATCAGTTGTCCGAACACCGTGCCCGTGAGCACGCTATAGTCCTCTGCACCGCCGTTGGCGTAGGTCACGCCCTTCTTCGGTACCGGCTGAAGATACAGCCCCGGCACGTTCTTCGGAATGTCCATCCGCAGGGACGGCGTTTTGGTCTCTTCCTGCCAGGCGATCTGGCCGTCTCGCGAGAGCAGCCAGTTCGCGTAGAGCTTCGCCGCGTTCGGGTGCGGCGCGTGGCTCAACACCGATAACGCGCCCGGGCCCGGAGCGACGGCGCCGCCCTCTTTGAGGTGCTCGACCAAGATCGGCGCGATGGGCAGTCCTTGATTGATCGCGTTTTGCACCTCGTCCTCATCGATGAAGGCCGCGATCGCATAGCGCCCCTGGGCCAACCAGTCGATGAGCTGGCGCTGATCGGTGGCGAGCGGCACGTCGAGACCGTTGAAGAAGCTGTCGAACCAGCGATAGCCGAGTCCCGCATGCTTGTAGATGAAGCGGGCCGGAACGCCGCCGGGGCCCGCGATGCGAATGTCGTTGGAGACGACTTTACCGCGCCATTTCTCATCGGTGAGATTCCAATACGACGTGAAATCCGACGCCTTGGCCAGGTTCGTGTTGTAATACGCCGGCGGAATCATGACGCCTGAGAACGCGGTGTTCGTGTACGGCTTCTGCGCATCGGTCCACCAGAGCTCGTTTTGGAACCACGCCGCCTTATCCAGAATTTCCGGCAAGACGATCAACGGCTCGAGCGGCACGAGGTCACCGGCCGGCTTGAGCGTGCGCAGCGCGCCGGTGCTGCCGTTGATATAGATGTCGGGGATGTAGCGCCCGGCGGAGCGCTCCGCGAGGATGCGTGACAACAATTGCGGCCCGTAGCCAAAGGTCCCGTTGACCTTGATGCGTGGGAACGCGCGCTCGAAGCGGGTGACGAGCGCGGCGTAGTCCTCGCTCGAAGACGGCCCATACACGGTGAGGGCGCCCTCGACCGTTGCGGCCGCAACCAGCTCGTCCCAGTCCGGGGGCTTCGGCGCAGCCGCCGCGGCGGAGGCGGGTCCCGAGGGAGCAGCTCCGACCGCAGCGGCGGCTGCGCCGGCGCGTACGAACGTGCTGCGGGTCCACGGCGTGGGCGCGTGCTTCATCTGCACTCCTCCTCAGCTGATCGGTAGCGACACCGTCGCCTCACCGAGCGTTCCCCGACCGCGTGGTGAATCCACCCAGATTGCGAGCGTAACCAGGCCGTATTTTTCGTTTGGTTCAACCTTCGTTACGCGGCCGCCGCAGACCAACGTGTCGCCCGGATGGCCCGCTTTGCGCATCCGGAACGGCCCGATCTTCACGATTCGGCCGTCGAGGCCGATCCAGCGCCGGAGCGTGAGCTCCATCGTCATATCGTAGCCCCGCGTGTTGAAGATGATGTCTTCCAGGCCGCCTTCGCGGGCAAAGTCGCGATTGTGGTGGATGCCGGAGAACATCCGGTCGACGGCGATGCTCATGACGATGCGCTGATAGCTCAGCCACAGGTTGAAGGTGGGAAGATCGTCGCCGACCTTGACGTCGCCGAAGCGCCGTTGCTTGCTCCAGTCGATGGGCTCGTTGAACGGCGAGGCCGTCGAAACGTCCGTTGCGGGCTCTTCGTCCGGCTTGCCCTTGCCGCTCGGCTTGGCATCGTCATCCGCGTCGTAGCGGAAGCTCGCATTCCGCCGGACGGCCACTTTCTCGCCGGACTGCTTCGTGATCGCCAACTCTGAGATCAGAAATACGCCCTCGCCCAGGTGCGTTTTCCGCGGCTTTACCTCGACCAGCTTGGTAGTCGTGCGGAGCCGGTCGCCCGGATAGGCCGGCTCGAAAAACGCGATTTCGCTTGACGCGTTGAGACCGTTCTTCCAGGGTGAGGGCATCGGCGTGCGGACGCTCCCGTCTTTCGCCGTGAGTCCGGGACCGAAGATCGGCGGATCGCCGGGTGACCAGTAGGCCGGCAGGGCCCACAGCGGGATCATCGCGCCCGGGGCGATTGCCATGCGGTACCCGTGCGCCCGGGCGACCGCATCGTCCGTGTAGATCGGGCAATCGAAACAATACACCTCAAGTTTACGCCGGATGTCGTTTCGCGAAACCTCGTCCACGCCGTCGTAGGTGGTCTCGCGGCCGATCCACCGCATCGCTTCTTCGATGGCCACCGTCCTGTCGATCTCGGTCTTCACGATGACCTGCCTTTCGCTAGCTGCGTCCCTTGATCAGTTGACCGAACACCGTGCTGGTGAGAACGCTGTATTCCTCCGCGCCGCCGTTCGCGTAGGTCAGGCCCTTCTTCGGTATCGGCTGAAGATAGAGGCGGGGATATTTTTCGGAACGTCCATCCGTAAGGACGGCGTTCTGGTCTCTGAAAGGAGTTTCCAGCGCCCATCGGCTAGGCCGCGAGCATGAATGGACTCGACAAAACCACCGGCCGGTAATGGCCGAGGAGACTCCGGCGCGGCTTGGGATCGATGCGGTCGTCGTCGGCGTTCGCGACGACACACCGCACGTGCTCACGTTTGCGACCGGCGCCGGCCCGCGTTTGCCGAGCGGCACGTTTGCGCCCTCGCTCGACCGCACGCTGGAGCTCGCGGCGCGCCGGGTCCTCGGCAAGCAGGCGGGATTGCACGAAGGCTACCTCGAGCAACTCTACACCTTCGGCGACCGCAATCGCGACCCGCGCGAAGTGAGCGGCGGTCCGCGCTTCGTCAGCGTCGGGTATCTGGCGCTCACCGCGATGCATGCGGTCGACCGGCGCGCGCTCGCCGGAAGCTGGCTCGACTGGTATCGCTTCTTCCCCTGGGAAGATGCGCGCGCCGGCCGGCCCGAGATCCTCGACCGCGCGATCGTTCCGCTGTTGCGCCGCTGGACCGCGGCCGCGCCGGGCGATTCGGGCCGCGCGTTTCGCGCGCGCGTGGCGTTCGGGCTCGACGGCGCGCCGTGGAACAACGAAGCCGTTCTCGAGCGCTACGAATGCTTGTACGCGGCAAGCACCGCGCCCGAGGGCGCGAATGCGATCGCGACGCTCGGCGAGCCGATGGATCTCGACCACCGGCGCATCCTTGCGACCGCGATCGGCCGCCTGCGCGGCAAGATCAAGTACCGGCCGGTCGTGTTCGAGCTGATCGGCGCGACGTTCACGCTGCACGAGCTGCAGAGCACGGTCGAGGCGCTGGCCGGAATGCACCTGCACGCGCCGAACTTCCGGCGGCTCGTCGCTGAGAGCGGAATCGTGGAACGCACCGGCGAGTTGCAGCGCACCCCGGGCCGGCCGGCCGAGACGTTCCGCTTCCGTCCCGACGTGCTGGCCGAACGCCCCGACCCGGGAATCGGCATCCGATAGCGACTAAAGTCGCAGCCATACTCTTTTTCTCAGTATTAGAATAAGGTCGCTTAAGCATGCCCGAAAGCGGCCCATGATCGATCTTTACGACCGCGTCTCCAGCGTCATCACCGCCCCCGAGTGGGAACTGTTCACGCCCTACATGGACGCGATCAACCGGCTCAAACGCGAGCGGCACGCGGTTATCCTCGCGCACAACTACCAGACGCCCGAGATCTTCCACGGCGTGGCCGACATCGTCGGCGATTCGCTGCAGCTGGCGCGCGAAGCGTGCCGCGCCGACGCCGACGTGATCGTCGTGTGCGGCGTGCACTTCATGGGCGAGACCGCAAAGATTTTGAATCCGCAGCGCACCGTCATCGTGCCCGACGCGCGCGCCGGCTGTTCGCTGGCCGAGTCGATCACCGCCGCCGACGTGCGCGCGCTGCGCGAACGCTATCCCGGCGTGCCGGTCGTGACGTACGTGAACACGAGCGCCGCGGTCAAGGCCGAGTCGGATATCTGCTGCACCTCCGCCAACGCGGTCCAAGTCGTGGAGTCGCTCGGCGTGCCGCGGGTCATCATGCTGCCCGATGAATTTCTCGCCAGCTACGTCGCCTCGAATACCGCGGTCGAGATCATCCCGTGGCACGGTCACTGCGAGGTGCACGAGCGGTTCCGCGCGATCGACGTCGCGCAACTGCGCGAAGGTGACGACGGGGTCGTCGTTATCGCGCATCCGGAGTGCCCGCCCGACGTGCTCGCGGCGGTGGATTTCGCCGGCTCGACGGCGGCGATGATCGACTTCGTGCGCACCCACCAGGACCGGCGCGTCGTGATGCTGACCGAGTGCTCGATGAGCGACAACGTCGCGGCCGAATTCGCCAACGTGGAATTCGTGCGGCCGTGCAATCTGTGCCCGCACATGAAGCGCACGACGCTGCCCAAGATCCTGCGCTCGCTCGAAACGCTGCAAGACGAGGTGCTGGTCGAGGAACCGGTGTGCATCCGCGCGCAGCGCGCGCTCGATGCGATGATGGCGCTATGATCGGCTTGATCTACGACGACTTTCTGCGCGCCGCTTTGCGCGAGGACCTCGGTCGCGCGGGCGACATCACGACCGACGCGATCGTGCCGGCAACGCTGCTTGGGCAGGCCGACGCCGTTGGGCGCGCGTCGGGCATCGTCTCGGGCCTCGAGCCCTTCGGCCGCACGTTCACCCTCGTCGACGAACGCGTCACCGTGCTCTTCCATGCCGCGGACGGCGACCGCGTCGTGGCCGGAACGCCGATTGCGCGGGTCAGCGGGCCCCTACGCGCCATCCTCGCGGCCGAGCGCACGGCGCTGAACCTGCTCGGCCACCTCTCGGGCGTCGCGACCGCCACGCATCGTTTGGTGCAAGCCGCCGCCGGAACGCACGCCGCGATCATCGACACCCGCAAGACGACGCCCGGCATGCGCGCACTCGAAAAGGCCGCGGTTCGTCACGGCGGCGGCAGCAATCACCGCTTCGGCTTGGACGATGCGATCCTCATCAAAGACAACCACGTTGCGATTGCCGGCGGCATCCGTCCGGCGATCGAAGCAGCGCGCGCCTACGCGGGTCACCTCGTGAAGATCGAGGTGGAGGTCGACTCCATCGAACAGCTCGACGAGGCCTTGGCGGCGCGCGCCGACATCATTCTGCTCGACAACTTCTCGATCGAACAAACCCGCGCGGCGGTCGTGCGGACCGCCGGACGCGCGCTGCTCGAGTCCTCCGGCCGCATCGACGAGACGAACGTGCGCGTGGTGGCGGAAACCGGCGTCGATCTGATCTCGAGCGGCGCCCTCACGCACAGCGTGCGGGTGCTCGACATCGGCCTCGACATCGTCGTCCCGACAGCTCCTACGCGCGCAGCGCGGTAGGATCGATCATCTGGGTGGCCGGGAAGGACGCCGGAATCGACTTGATGCGCGCGGCGAAGTCGATGACGGCCTGCAAGGGGGCTTGGTCCATCCCGACGCCGATGTCGAGCGGCATCTTGTCGATCAGTGCCTTGTCCAGCTTCGTGTAGTCGACGACGACGGGGACCACCTCGCTCTTGTGCGCGAGGGCGTAGGTCGACGCTTCCGCCAGGCCACGGCGGAAGCGCGCCATGGCGTCGGCGTTTGCCTGCGCGTAGGATTTCAACGCGTAGTAATACGTGACTCCGAAATACTTCGCAACGATGTCGAAGGGATGGCCGATCACGCGGCACACGCCGCTGTCCTGCGCTTGCTGAAAATACGGGTCGACCAGCATCGCGCCGTCGACGCGTCCCGCCGCGATCGCGTTCACGATCAGTGGGATCGGAAGCTCGATGAAACTGCTCGCGGCGTGGTTGCCGCCGTTCGCGTCGATCCAGGCGCCGCTGACCGTCGAGAACAGGTCGCCGAGCGCGGGGCTGGCGATCGTCTTCCCGGCCAGATCGCGCGGTAAGTTGATCGAGCTCGTCTTCGCCACGACAAAGCCCGTGTTCGGCGCGTTCGTGTCGTAGACGTCGGCCACAGCCTCGAGCACAATTGGGACGCCTTTGACGAACGCGGCAATCAGGCCGAAGATGCTCGACTTGCCGATGTCGAGCGATCCGCCGATGACGGCGGCCGAGACGGCGGCGCCACTGTTCAGCCGTTGCACCTGCACGTCCAGCCCGGCGCGCTGAAATATTCCGCTGCGCACGCCCCACAGCGTGCCGACGATGTCCGCATCGGGGGTCCCGGCGACGCGCACCGTCGTCAGATCGGCGGCGAGCGCCGGCGCAGCGAACGCCGCCAACCCCCCGGCCAAGAATGCGGGCCGGGAAAACACTAGGCCGCGAGAACGCGAGAGTCTCTTCACCGGACAGCCCTCCTGCGGCAGTCTTTGTGCCGAAGTTCCGGAGCTCCCGCCGAGAACGAAGCCGTCGCGTAAGTTCGCCGCCGCGCGCACGCGCTCGACTTCGGGCGTGATGTAGTCCGTAAAGCTCGTCATATCTCGCCGTTATATGCCAGCTTTTTGGCATAACCATTTCCGGGAATGCCCCGCGCTCCTCGGCGGATCGATACTCGGTGGGATGGCTGTAATTCGACCTTCGGCGGTTTTACCGCTGGACGTTTCTGCATCTTCCGACGCGAGCGCCCCGGTGGCGCGCGCGGTCGATGCGAGCCTGCGCCGGGCGCTCGCGGCGCGCGCGAGCGATCTGCACATCGAGCCCTCGAGCGACGGGGCCGGGCGCACGCGTCTGCGCGTCGACGGCGTCATGCGCGACGGCGAGCCGATCGCGCGCGAACTGTACGCCCCGCTGGTGAGCCGCATCAAGTTGCTCGCGGCCTTGGACATCGCCAACCGGCGGCTGCCGCAAGATGGGCGCTACTCGGTCGTCGTCGACTCGCGGCGGATCGACGCGCGCGTCTCGTCGATCCCGACGCTCGACGGCGAGAAGCTCGTGATCCGCCTGCTCGACCATCACGTCGCGCTCCCACGCCTCGACGATCTCGGGATGAACGCTCGGGCGCGGGCAAGCTATCGAACGATCGCGCACGCACCGTGGGGTTTCGTCGTCGTCAGCGGCCCGACCGGGAGCGGCAAAACGACCACGCTCTACGCATCCATTGCCGAACTCGATCGGAAGCTGCGCAACGTGTGCACCGTCGAGGACCCGATCGAAGCCCGCTTGGCCGACGTCGCGCAGGTCCAAGTGAACGTTCGGGCCGGGTTGACGTTTCCGGCGGTGCTGCGCTCGTTCGTGCGCCAGGACCCGGACGTCATCATGATCGGCGAAATGCGCGACGACGAGACCGCCGCGGTGGGCGTCTCGGCCGCGCTCGCCGGGCAGACCGTGTTCGCTACCGTGCACAGCAACGATGCGGCGCGCACGATCGACCGGTTAGTCGAACTGGGCGTGCAGCGCCATTCGCTGGCTGCGGCGCTGACGGCGGTCGTCGCGCAGCGCCTGGTGCGCAAGCTCTGCACGGCCTGTCGCGCGCCGGAGCCGGTGCCGGCGCACGTGCGCGCGATGCTTGCACCGCAGGCGGCCACCTGGTTCGTGCCGCACGGATGCCGCGCGTGCGACGGCACCGGATACAGCGGGCGCACCGGGGTCTTCGAGGTCTTGGTGGTCGACGATGCGATCCGCGAAGCGATCGCGGCGGGCGTCTCGAGCACGACGCTCGCGCGTGTCGCCGCCGAACGTGGCCATCGCTCGCTGTTCCACGATGCGGCGGAGAAGGTCGCCGCCGGGACGACGAGCTTCAGCGAGGTCGAGCGGGTGGTCGGCTGGTGGGTGCGATGAGCATCGACCTGGTCCGGTTGCGCGAACTCATCGTCCTCGCGCGGGGGCGCGGCGCAACCGATCTGCATGCCGGCGCGGGAGCCGCACCCACCCTGCGCATCAACGGGCGCATCACGCCGCTCGACGTTCCGCCGCTCGGGGCGGCCGCGCTCGAGTCGTTCCTCGAAGGGGTGCTCTCGGCCCGGCTCGGCGCGCGTTGGCGCAATGCCGGCTGCGTCGACGTTGCGCAGCGGAGCGGCATCGGGGCACCGTACCGGCTCCACGCCTACGCGACGATGTCCGGCCCACGGTTGGCCTTCCGCTTCCTCGCAGCTGAGATACCGGCACTCGAAGCGTTGGCGTTCCCCCCGATCATCGCCACGCTCGCAGCCGCGACGAACGGCCTCATCGTCTTTACCGGTCCGACCGGCAGCGGGAAGACGACCGCCCTCGCTGCGTTGCTCGATCGCATCAACCGCACGTCCGAACGCGTCGTCGTCACGGTCGAAGATCCGGTCGAATACGTGCACGAACCGATACGTGCGGTCATCGCGCACTGCGAAGTCGGCGGCGATGCCGGCGACTACGCCACGGCGGTGCACGGATTCATGCGGGCCGACCCCGATGTCATTTTGGTCGGTGAGATGCGCGATCGCGCAACGATGGAAGCGGTGCTCTCGGCAGCCGAGACCGGACACTTGGTCCTCTCGACGCTGCACACGAACGATGCGGCGCAGACCATCGATCGAATCATCGACGCGTTCTCGAGCGACGCGCAAAGCCAAGTCCGCACGCAACTGTCATCCACGCTTCTGGCCGTCATTTCGCTGCGGCTGGTCCCGCTGCGCAACCGGGACGGACGCATCGCGGCGACCGAGATCCTGATCGCGACCGATGCCGTACGGGCGATGATTCGCGAAGGCAAGACGCATCAGCTGCGCAACGCGATCAGCACCGGACGTGCCGCCGGAATGCGCACGCTCGAAACCTCGCTCTCGGATTTGGTCGTGCGCGGAGCCATTTCCCTCGACGCGGCTCGGCTCGCGGCCGCCCGGCCGGCTGAAGTCCGCGATCTCCAGCGCGTGGCGGGCTGATGGATTTCTCCTACCGGGCGCGAACCGCCGCCGGCGCCGTCGTGCGCGGGCGGCTCAACGCCACGGACCTCGAAAGCGCGGTGGCGGGCTTGCGCCGCCGCGCGCTCTTCGTCACCGCGGTCGAGCCGGAGCGCAGCCGGGGGCGCGAGTTCCGTTGGCCGTGGGGCGCAGCCGGTTCGGGACCAGCGCGCGTCGCCTTCTTCCGCTCGTTCGCGACCTTGGTTCGGGCCGGCGTCCCACTGCGTCGCGGCTTGACCGTCGCGATCGAACGCTGCCAAAACACCGCTCTGGCGGC
>Ga0209415_10005587_pt1 | contig 22551 bp, 16 predicted proteins | sample PeaSoiSIISIP2007_FD_187696 | JGI IMG/M metagenome (GOLD analysis project Ga0209415, IMG submission 187696) | Peat soil microbial communities from Weissenstadt, Germany - SII-SIP-2007 (SPAdes) (version 2) | ecosystem: Environmental > Terrestrial > Soil > Wetlands > Peat | place: Germany... | reverse complement strand
CACCGTGTTCGGGCTGTCGCTCGGCATGCTTCGCAGCGCGGTGACCTCAGGAGGGGGAGGCCCCACCGCCATGCGCACCTACCACGCGATGCGCCAATACGAGGTGATCTGAGTCATGGAGATCCGACAACTCATCAGAGACGTCAGGCGCAACCTCGTCGTCGCCCTGGCGGCGTTCGTGGTGTGCGTGGCGGTCGGCGGCGCGGCCGCCTTCCTACCCGCCAAGCACTACGCGGCGAGCACGCTGGTGGCGGTGCAGCCCGCCAACAACTCGACCATCGGCACCGGTGGGGACCCGTCCGCGGTGATCTCGATCATCGCACCCCAGCTCCCGGCCGAGGCCACGAGTGCCACGAACCTCGCCATCGCCAGCGGCAACGTGCCCGAGCCGTACCGGTCCATCGGTGCATCGGTGGCGGCGACGGTCGACCCGGGGACCTTCATCGTGACGATCACCGCGACGAGCACCAACAAGGTGGCCGCCTCGAAGTTCGCCAACGCGGTGGCGAAACGACTCATCTCGTACCAGCCGAGCCCGGCCGAGTCCGGCTACCAGCTCAACCAGCTCTCCCCGGCCGTCCCGCCGACCTCCCCGTCGAACCCGCGTACCCCGATCCTGTTGGGAGCGGCCGCGTTCGGCGTCATCCTCGGAGTGTTCGCAGCGATGTGGGCGGCCGGCGTCCGGCGCCGGCTCAGCCGGGTCACCGAGGTCAAGGAGCGGATCGGTGCGACGGTGCTCGGGGAGATCCCGCGCGTGCCGCTGCCCGGGCTCAGGCCGACGGACCTGTTCGTGAAGCACAGCGAGCCGATGGCCATGGAGGCGTTCCAGGAATTGCGCAGCAACTTGCTCATCAGCCTTCCGGCCGGTGAATCGGCCATGATCGCGGTGACGTCGTGCGATCCGGGTGAAGGCAAGACCTCGGTGTCGACGAACATCGCGTGGGCACTGGCCGCCCAGGACCGTCACGTGACCGCCATCGACTGTGATCTGCGCAAGCCGGCCCTGCACACCCAGATGGGAGTGCCCTTCGGCCCCGGGGTCACGAGCCGTCGCACCGAGGACGCGCTGGCGCATGCGTCGCGGACGCCCAACCCCTATCTCGACGTCATCCCGGCCGGCATCATCGACCGGCACCCGTCGGACATCGTCTCCGCGCACCTGCCGTTGCTGATCGAGCAACTGCGCGAGCGTCACGAGACGGCCGTGATCGACTGCCCGCCTCTGATCGGGGTGGCCGAGACCGTCCTCATCGCCACGATGGTCGACCTCGTCATCGTGGTGGTGGACGCGCGTCGCTTCAATCCCGAGCGGCTCCAGCAGTGCCTGTTGCGCCTCGACACGGCGAACACCAATGTCGCGATCGTGTTGAACCGGGTGCGGTTCAACCGCAAGCGTCGGGACGGCACCTACGGCTACGGGCACTTCCGACGCGCCGACGCGCCGCCTCCCGCCGCGGTCCCCCCCGTCACCTCTCCCACCGGGCCACCGACGCGCGCACCGCGCGCCGCGGCGCCCAACGGCCGCAGGTCCGGAGCCGAACGTTCCGACGCGTTGCGGGTGGCGGAGCCGACCGTGCTCAAGTCGTCGGCCGGCGACGGCACGACGGGCCCCGGTCTTCCTGCCTCGGCGGAGAAGCCGGGTCAGTCCGGCTACTGGCAACGCTGACCCGGGACATCCCGGGCCCTCGGTCATGCAGGTCGCTCTCACCGTCGACGTCGAGGACCCCGACCAACGCGGGCACGCCGGCCCGGGCGAGCTGACCACGATCCTCGATGCCCTGGACAGGGCGGGGATCCGCGCCACCTTCTTCGTCCAGGGTCGGTGGCTGGCCGCCAATCCCGAGCCGGCATCGGGAATCGCCGGCGCGGGGCATCTCGTGGGGAACCACTCCTACTACCACGCCGACACCACACTCCTGACGTCGAGGGGTGTCCGCGACGACGTCGCCAAGGGACACAAGGAGATCGAGGACGCGCTCGGGATCGACGCGCGACCGTGGTACCGGTTGCCGTACGGCGCCGGAGCCGAGAGCCCGCGCATCAAGAGGCAGCTGCACGCGCTCGGGTACCGGCACGTCGGCTGGGACGTCGACGTGAACGACTACGCCATGACCGACAGCGACGCGCTGGTTCCTGCGCTCGAGGCGGCGATCTCCGAGCGCGAACGGGCCGGCGCCTCCCACGCCATCGTGCTGCTGCATTCGTGGCCGGTGGTCACCGCGAAAGCCATGCCGGACCTGTGCCGGTTCCTGCTCGAGCGGTGCGACGGCACCGTGACGGTGGACGACGTGCCCGGGAACGGCACGGTGGAGACCGCCTCTCCCCTCGTGGGCCGGGCCCGCGGTCTGGCTTCTCGCACCCAAGCCGTCCTGACTCACCGGAGCTGAGTCGGTGCGCCGCCGGCGCGCCCCCATCGGTGGACAGAGGGGCACGTGGTGGCGCACCGGCCTACTATGACGGCCGCGTCAGCCTCAGGGGACGGGGCACGCCGGGGAGCGTGAGATGGATCGAAACGATGCTGGTGCCACGCGGCCTGTGCGTCTCACCCGGGTGGCCGGGGCGATCTTCGCGGGTGCGGTCGTGCTGGCCGCGTGCTCGTCGAGCCCGAGTAGCGCGCCGAAGACCACCACGCCCACCGTCCCGGTCGTGACGAACCTCCCCTCCACCGGACCCAAGGTTCAGCCGACCGGCGGCGTCACGGGCAAACCCGGATATCTCGTGTACTGGGACCAGAACGAAGAGGTGGACTTCCTCTCCATGCCGTCGGGAACCCAGGGCCAGCTCCTGCCGGCCTGGGACCTCAACGGGCAGGTGTGCCTCCTGCCCGACGGCCGCTTCGTCGGAGGCTACGACCCGACCCTTCCAGGCCAGCGCAACCTGGGGAGTGCCAAGCCCTACAAGCAGCCCGGCGACGGTGAGGAGCTCGACAACCCCGACGGCTCGTTCAGCGGCCAGACCCTCTACGTCCCGGGCCCCTACAAGATGCCGGGCCAGACCGTCGGCAGCGACTCGCCCCCGACCCCCGACGGCGTGTTCAACAACAACCAGACCTACACCGGGTGCGCCGTCGACAAGTCGGGCAACGTGTTCGGCAGCGACATCGCCACCGCGCAGGGCACGTACCCGCCGCCCAGCAGCGGAAGGCTGGTGGAGTGGTTCGCACCGAGCTACACGACGGACTGCATCGTGTACGGGCCGACGGCGGGAGGGTACGGGCCGCATCACACCGACGGAACCGGCGGGCTGGCCCAGCCCGGGATGATGACCCTGGCCGACAACAGCGACCTGCTCGTCCCCAACGTCGGCACCCAGAGCATTCTCCGCTTCGCCCACTCGTCGCTCCCCACCTCGGCCTCGCAATGCCCGGGCGGCGTGTACCCGCGCAGCAAGCTGCACATCTCCGCCTTCGTGAAGGGCTTGGGCTTCCCCGCCGGCGTGGCCAAGGACCCCACCTGTGACTGTTTCGCGGTCAGCACCTACATCGGCTCCCCGGCCATCCGGTGGGTGAACGGCAACGGCCAGCCCGAGCCGGGCCGTGGTTCGGTGCCGGGCACGTCCCTGGCGGACATCGGGAAGAGCGCGACCCAGTACAACCCCTTCGGCATGGCCGTCGCGCCGGACGGGACGCTGTACTTCATCGACATCCACGTGGCGTGCAAAGCGCTGTTGAGCGGTTGCGGGCCCGCCGGCTACGGAGGCCGGGTCATGAAGGTGACCCTCACCAACGGCCAGCCCTCCGCCCCGGTGGCCGTGGCGACAGGGTTCGACTTCCCGACGAGCGTGACGTTGTGCGTCCCGGCCCAGACGGTGTGCCCCTATCCGTCGGGGGCCATCGTGGCGCCGTTGTCCGGGCCGGCCGAGAACCCGGCCCCCGACAAGGGCCCGGCGAGCACCGCGCCGGCCACAGCGGGATTCGGGTAGTCGAGGTTGGGGCCTCGAAGTTCGACGAGACCCGGGTCGGGGCCCGGGTCCGACAAACGGGCGTATCGCCGCGGCGTGCCGCGGGCGTGGGGCGTGCTGGTGGTGAGCGTCGTCCTGGGCGGTTGCGGCGGGGCGGCTCCGGCGCGCACCGCCGTCTCGGCGACGTCGATGGCCCCCCCGACGGTCCCGGTGGCTCCTCCGGTCCCCACCACGCCGGGTCCGTGGGACTGGCCCACCTACGGACACGACGCCCAGCACACCTTCCACGGCCGCACCACACTGACCGAAACGACGGCCAAGACCCTGAAGAAGGCGTGGTTCTTCCCCACCGCTGACGCGGTGACCGCCACCCCGACCGTGGTCGACGGGGTGGTGTACGTCGGCTCGTGGGACGACTACTTCTACGCCGTCAACCTCGAAACCGGGTCGCTCGTGTGGAAGACGCGGCTCAAGTCCCAGAACGCCGTCAAGCCCTATCCGGGCGAGGTGCATCGCGCCCTGACCTCCGACGGCGGTCTGGTGACGTCGTCGGCCTGGTTCGAGCCCGCCGCGGGGAACCGGCCCGCGCTTGTCATCGTCGGCGGCGGCTACACCCTCTACGCGCTGAACGCGGCCACGGGTGCGGTCTATTGGGAGCACGACTACACCGGACGCCCCGGCGAGCCCCCCGATCCGAACGCGGACGGCACCCGCATCTTCTCGTCGCCCGTGGTGGACGACGGCATCGTGCTCTTCGGCGTGGACGTGGACGGGGCCGCGGGGTACGGGGGCTATGTCGTGGGGGCGAGCCTCGCCACCGGTGACCCGGTGTGGGAGTACCAGACCGATACCGACGCCCAGGGGCATGTCCAGGACAACGGGTGTGGGAGCGTATGGGCATCGGGAACGCTGCTCCCCGCCGCGGGCCTCGTCGTGTTCGGGACGGCCGACTGTGACTTCGCCAACACCGAGGCGTCGTCCGAGTCGGTCATCGCCCTGCACGTCACGAGCGGTGCGCTGGCATGGCAGTACCGTCCGACCCGGCCCGACCCGGAGTGCGACTGGGACTTCGGTGCCACCGCCAATGCCGGGATCGACGCCCAGGGCAACGCCGTGTTCCTGGGCGAGGGTTCCAAGGACGGCACCTACTATGCGTTCGATCCCGGCACCGGAACGGTGCGGTGGATGACCAACGTCGTCTTCGGCGGGTTCTCGGGCGGGTTCATCGCGTCCACCGCCTACGACGGTCAGCGCGTCTACGGCGCCACCGCCATCGGCGACTTCGGGCGTTTCGAGAGCAACGGCCAAAAGCGCTGTGATCCGTCCAACCCGCGCGACACCTTGTCCCAGGAACCGTCGGACCACGCCTTCGACGCGGCGACGGGAGCCGTGGCGTGGCAGAAGAACCTCGCCTCCTCGTTCGCGCCCACCACGGTGGCGGGTGCGATGACCTTCGACGGCCTGGCGTTGTCGGCCGCGGCCATCCAGGTACGCGACGCGGCGACGGGAAGGCTCATCGTCCAGGTCAAGCTGCCCCAGGCCAACTGGTCGGGGATCGCCACGGTGGGCGACGCCGTCGTGCTCGGTCTCGGGAACACCTACACCGTCTTGCACACCGGCATCGAGGTCCTCACACCGGGCGGTAGGGCCCCGGCCGTGCCCTCGGGATCGTGAAGAGCGGTCAGCTCGCGGCGCGGGCCGCCGACGGGCGGGGCCGCCAGAACGCGGGGATATCGCGGGGCCGGCGCGGTTCGGCCAACAGGTAGCCCTGGTAGAGGTCGCAACCGAGCTGGCGCGCCACGTGGCGCTGCTGCCGGTTCTCGACGCCCTCGGCGATGACCCGGAGCCCGAGGCCGTGGCCCAGCTCGGTGATGGCTGCCACGATGCGCTCGTCCTCGGCGTCGGTGCCGAGCCCGCTCACGAAGGAGCGGTCGATCTTGATGTAGCTCACGGGGAGCCGCTTGAGGTGGCTCAGCGACGAGTACCCCGTGCCGAAGTCGTCGATGGCGAGACGCACCCCGAACTCTCGCAGCTCCTCGAGCATCCCGTTGAGGTGTCCGTCGTCGGACACCAGGCCCGACTCGGTGATCTCGAGCATGAGCGCTCCGGCCGGCAGCCCGCTGCTCTCGAGGGCGGCGCGCAGCGCCGGCATGAGCTGCTGTCCGTCGAGCTGGCGCGGCGACACGTTCACGGCCAGGAACGAGTCGGTGGCCTCGGGGTACATGGCCCGCCAGCGCGCCATCTGCGCGCAACCGGCTTCGAGCACCCACCGACCGAGCGCCACGATGAGCTCGGACTCCTCGGCCAGCCCCACGAAGCGCGCCGGCAGCAGCAGGCCGCGGCGCGGGTGCTCCCACCGCACCAGTGCCTCGAGGCCGAGCACCCGACCGTTGGCCAGCGATGCCAGTGGCTGGTACTCCAGGCGCAGCTCGCCGTTCTCCACCGCGGTGCGCAGATCGTGCTCGAGCTCGAGACGGTTGCCCACCTCTTCGCGCAGGCCCGCGTCGAAGATCGCCACGCGGCCCCGACCCCTGGTTTTCGCCTGGAGCATGGCCATGTCCGCGTCCTGCAGGACGTCGGAGGCCTCTCGCCCGACATCGGCGAGGCGTACGAGCCCGATGCTCGGCGTGACCGACAACGTCCGGCCGGTGCTCAGCTGCACGGGTCGAGAGAGGATGGTGCGCAGTTCCTCGGCCCGCTGCAGCGCGGCGTCGGTGTCGGCGACATCGGGCTCGAGCGCGGCGAACTCGTCACCGTGCAGGCGGCTCAGGCTGATGACGTCGGGCATGGTGGCGCGCAGTCGTTCGGCCACGGCCAGGAGGACTTCGTCGCCCACGGCATGTCCGAGGGAGTCGTTGACCAATTTGAAACGGTCGAGGTCGAAGAAGAACATGACGAGCGACTCGAGTGTGGCCGCGTCGCTGGTCTCGATGGCGTTCTGCACCGCGGTAAGGAACCCGCTGCGGTTGGCGAGCCCGGTCAACGGGTCGTTGCGCGCCTCCCACGCGAGGCGGTCGAGAAGTTGCTTGCGGTCGGTGATGTCGGACACCGAGCACACCACCGTGGCGTTGTCCGCCCCCTCGGAGTCGCCCAGCGGGCGGGAGCTGACCGACAGCCACTGGTCCTTGCCGTGCTCGTCGCGGACACCGATGACCACGTTCGTGGACGCCTCGCGGCGGGCCAGGGCCACAGACAGGGGAAGGGCGTCGGGCGGGAACGGTGACCCGTCTTCGCGCACGGCGCGTCGCCCGCCCGTGAAGACCTCGTCGCCGCGCCCGGTGTGCAGACGCGCACCGAGGATCCTCGTGGCCGAGTCGTTGGTTGCTGCCACCGCTCCGTCGCGGTCGATGACGACGACGCCCTCTTCCAGCGCGGCCACGGCGGCCGCGTAGCGGCGCTCGATCGCGGCGCGTGCCGCGGCAGCCTCCTCGGCCAGCTTGCGCTCGGACACGTCGCGCAAGATGACCTGAAAGGCGGGCTTGCCTCCCCAACTGGTGCGGGCGCTGGCGACCTCGACGGGGACCTCGCTGCCGTCGTCGCGCACCATCATCGCCTCGAAGCCCTTCACGACGTCCCCGGGGTCCTTGAGCTGGGCCAGGCGGGCGATCGTGCTCGTGAGATCGTCGGGGCTGATGAACGACGTGATGGGCCGGCCGATGGCGTCGTCGAGCGACTTCAGCCCGCCCATGCGCAGACCGGCGGGGTTCGTGTACACGACGAGGCCGTCCTGGTGCACGATGATGGCGTCGGGGGAGTGCTCGACCAGGAGTGTGAGACGCTCACCCACATCGGCCGTGATCCACGGCACCTCGCCCGGCTCCGACACGTCGGCCACGATGCCGAGGAACCGGGCCGGCACGGAATCGGGAACGGCCACGGCTCGGACGAGCATCTTGTGCACCGCCCCGTCGGGCGCTTCGAACTCCTGCACGAGCTCGTAGTTCTCCCACGTGACCCCGGCCCGCACCGTCTGGACGAGGGGCGCGAGCACGGCCTCGCCCAGCTCCGACGCGTAGAGGCGGCGACCGTCGACGCCGGGCGGGACGACGTAGGAGCCGTGGGGGTCCTGGCCCGCCAGGAGTCGTTCGAAGGGGGCGTGCCAGATGATGCCGGCGTCGGGGGCCACGAGCTCCCACACCACGACGTTGGTGAGGTCGGAGATCGCCGTCAGCTGACGCGACGCGTCGGGCATGGTGTCGAGGGCTCCCGCTGCGGCGAGCGGGGGCGCGGTACGCAGCAGCCCGAGACGTGCGTCGGCCATATCCTGGCTATCGGCGCCTGGGGGGGCGATCTTGACCTTGCTCACCGGGTGCGCTCGTGATTACCTGAATCCCACGGACCGTGTCGGGCCGGCGCCTCGCCAGTCAGGAACCACAAAGATGTAATTCGGTGCTGCCGCCGGGGTCGCCGGAGGCCCCACCACGGCAGCGCGCGCCACCCGCCTCAGTGGTCAAAAAAACCACTTTCTCCTCTTTACGAACACGTGCATCAGTACCTACTCTGTGGGCCCCTTCCCCGATCGAGCAGAGGAGTCTGGACGGTGTCTGTGGCAGCCCGGCAGGACCGAAGAGCATATGCAGCGCTCGTCCAGGATCCCGTTTCCCTCTGTGGCGTGGGGGCGGTGACCGGCTACGGCTGGGGTCACAAGTTCTTGGTCGAGGGTCTGCTCTCGGGGGAGTCGGCCGTCCGCCCCATCTCCGGGTTCGCCCCCTACTTCGAGAGCGACGTCGTGTGGGGCGCACCGATCGAGGACAAGGGCAACCCCTCGGACGGATCGAGCACCTTCTCCCAAGCGGTGCGGCACGCGGCGCGCGAGGCGGTCCACAACGCGTACGACCGGGGCTGGCGTCCGGGCGGCGTGGTGGGGGTCATCCACGGCCTGGTCCTCGGCGACGTCGGGGGCTGGCGGGCCTTTCACCATCGCAAGGGTTTCCACACCTCCAAGCGCCAGATCCTGCAGCTGATGCCCTCCACCGTGTTGACGGCGATCAACCGCGAGTTCGACTTCCACGGCCCCACGATGTCGGTGACCGCCATGTGCGCATCGGGGGTGGCGGGCATCCTCACCGCCAAGATGTGGATCGACGCCGGCATCGTCGACGACGTGCTCGTGCTCACCTCGGACCTGTCGATCACCCCCGACGGCGCGGCGGCCTTCGCCCAGGTGGGGGTCATGGTCATGGACGGGCCCTCGCTCGATGTGTGCCGGCCCTTCCAAGAGGGCAGTCGTGGCTTCACCGCCGGCGAGGCCTCGGTCGGCTTCATCTTGTCGCGCCGTTCCGAAGGCGCCTACGCCAACGTGCTGGGTGGGGCCATGACCCACGACGGGTACCACGCCATCTCCATCGCCCCGGGCCACCGAGAGGTCCGCCGGGCCTTCACGGAAGCGCTGCAGAACGCGGGGGTCGCGGCCGAGGAGATCGCCTACATGAACGCGCACGGCCCGGGCACCAAGCAGTGCGACACGACCGAGGCCGCCATCTTCGACGAGCTGTTCCCCGACGCGCAGGGCATTTTCTCGGTGAAGCCGCTCGCCGGGCACTGCCAGGCCGCGGCCGGGTCGGTCGAGCTCGTCGCGTCGATCTACGGGTTCGAGCGGGGCGTCATCCCCGCCCCGCCCCGCGTGGCCAAGGGACATCCCCGCCTGCTCGACGGCCCCACGGCGTGCGTCGAGGGTCCCATCGTGAAGTCGTCTCTGGGCATGGGTGGCCACAACGGTGTGATGATCCTGGAGGCCGCGTCGGCCTGACCGGCGGCGCCGCGGCGGCGGCCGCGCCGTGGCGGTGGCCGCGGGTCAGCCCGGCGGGCGCCCGGCTCCGTCATCGCTCGGGAACGCCACCGGTAGGGTGACGGACCGTGCCCCAGGCCCCGCCACTCGTCGCCATTTTGCCCGAGTGGCCCCTCGCGGCCCAAGCCGTGGTCGACGCGGGCGGCCGCGTTGTGCCGGTGGAGGACGCCGAGGCCCTGGTGTGGGTGGACTGGTCGGGTCCGGGTCGCTTGGGTTCGATCCTCGAGGAGTTCCCCCAGATCCGTTGGGTGCACCTCCCCGGAGCCGGGATCGAGAGCTTCCTCGACGCCGGTCTCGTGTCCGACGGTCGCATCTGGACGTGCAGCAAAGGCGCCCATTCGTCGCTCATCGCCGAGCACGCGCTGGCCCTCGCACTGGCGGGCCTGCACTCGCTGGCTTCGTCGGCCCGGGCCACGTCGTGGGCGGCGACGAGGGTCACATCGCTCGCCGACCAGCCCGTCACCATCATCGGCGGCGGAGGTATCGCCACGGCGCTGGCCGAGTTCCTGGTCCCGTTCCGGGCCCGCGTCACCGCGGTGCGCCGGCACGACCAACCGGTCCCCGGCGCGCAACGCACGGTCACGATCGACGCGCTGCACGGGGCCCTGGCCGACGCCCGGCTGGTCGTGCTCGCCCTGGCGCTCACCCCCGAGACGCGCCACATCATCGGAACGGACGAGCTCGAGCGCATGCACGAGCGGGCCTGGCTCGTGAACGTGTCGCGGGGGGGACACGTGGTCACCGACGCGCTCGTCGACGCCCTCGAGAGCAACACCATCGGGGGCGCTGCGCTCGATGTCACCGATCCCGAGCCCCTCCCCGAGGGACATCGGCTGTGGAGCATGGCGAACTGCATCATCACCCCTCACAACGCGGGGAGCTCGGGCGCGGTCATGCGGCTCCTGGCCGACCGCGTCCACGACAACGTGCTACGCCTGGTCGCGGGTGAGCCCCTGCTCGGGGTGATCGACCCCGTGGCGGGGTACTGACGCGGCGGGCCCGCCCGCGCCTCCCCACCGGGTCTCTGAGACCGGGGCTCCCGACCGGGCGGCCCGGGGCGGGGGAATGTAGCGTCCCCCCTATGAACACCGGTGATGTGGTGGCGGACTTCGAACTCCCCGACGAGACCGGGACCAAGCGGCGCCTCAGTGAGTTCCTGGCCAAAGGCCCGGTGGTCCTGTTCTTCTATCCGGCCGCGATGACCATGGGATGTACGCGCGAGAGCTGTCACTTCCGGGACCTCAAGTCCGAGTTCGAACAGCTCGGCGCCCAGCGGGTGGGGATTAGTGCCGACACGGTCGCGAAGCAGAAGCAGTTCTCCGACACCCACTCCTTCGACTACCCGCTGCTGTCGGACACCGATCGCACCGTGGCGAAGCAGTTCGGGGTCAAGCGAGGGCTCAACGTCCTCCCCAACAAGCGCGCCACGTTCGTCATAGGCACCGACAGCAAGGTCCTCGCCGTCATCAACAGCGAGGTGAACATGGCCAAGCACGCCGACAGCGCCTTGGGGATTCTGCGTCAACGGACCCCGTGACGGGTTCTGCGTCAACGGACCCCGTGACGGGTCCCGCGGTAACCGGACCCCGTGACGGGTCCCCGGCCGCGGTGTCCTAGCCGATGTGGTCGGCGGGGATGGTACCCAGCTTGCCGTGCTGGAAGTCGTCGAGCGCCTGGACGATCTCCGATCGCGTGTTCATGACGAAGGGGCCGTAGGTGACGACCGGCTCACCGATGGGACGACCGCCCAGCACGATGACGTCGAGATCGGGTGACCGTGACTCCTGGCGGTCGCGGGCCGAGACGACGATGTTGTCGCCGGCGCCGAACACCACGAGCTGACCCGTGCGCACCGGACGGCCTTCGGTGCCCACCGATCCCTCGCCCGCGAGCACGTAGAGCAGCGCGTTGTGTTCGCGGTTCCACGGAAGCGTGACTCGTGCTCCGGAGCTGACCGTGACATGTGCCATAGCCATGGGCGTGTATGTGACACCGGGACCGGCGTGGCCCGCCACCTCGCCCGCGATGACGCGGACGAGCGCACCCCCGTCGGGCGACGCCACGAGCGCCACCTGCCCCGCCCCGATGTCCTGGTAGCGGGGGGGCACCCACTTGTCCTTGGAGGGGAGGTTGACCCAGAGCTGGATGCCGTGGAAGAGCCCACCCGCGCTGACGAGCGCCTCGGGCGGCCGCTCGATGTGCAAGATGCCGGAGCCGGCGGTCATCCACTGGGTGTCGCCGTTGGTGATCAGTCCCCCGCCGCCGGTGGAGTCCTGGTGCTGGAAGGTGCCGTCGATCATGTAGGTCACGGTCTCGAAGCCGCGATGGGGGTGCCACGAGGTCCCGCGCGGCTCCCCCGGTCCGTACTCGACTTCACCCATCTGGTCCATGTGCACGAAGGGGTCGAGCCGGTCGAGGTCCACGCCTGCGAAGGCGCGGCGCACGGGGAATCCCTCACCTTCGAGGCCCGAGGGGGCGTCGGTCACCGACACCACGGGCCGCTCCTCGGTGGTCGTGTCGGGCAGGGTCAGTTTGGGCAGGGAAAGGATGTCGTCGACGCTCACGGCCGGCATGGCGTGCTCCTTGGTTCGGTTCCAGCTCTCGGTAGTGGAACACTATTTGCGTACGCAACATTCCTAGGGCCAGGGGAGCGGGGTCTCGTCCCCGGGTCCGAACCGGGCCCGGGGACCGGCGCCGAGCACCCACGCCGCCCCGTTTCCCTGGACGTGCCACCCCCGGCCTGCCTCGCCCACCAGGGCGGTGTTCTCGTCGATGCCCACCAGGGTGGTTCCCCGAGGCTGCCATGCCGCGAACCATTCGAGGGCCCCGGGCCGGAAGCGCTCCATCTGGTCGAAGTGGGGAATGACCGCCAGGCCTCCGATGAGGCCGAGACCGTTGGCGACGCGGGGATGTTCCGGTGCCCGCCGTGATGCACCTCCGGTGGGGAGGAGATTGTCCGGAGCACCCGATGTGAGTGCCATCGCACCGGCTGAGCATCCACCCAGTGCGGTCCCCTGGTGCCATGCCGCCACGATGGCGCGCCACAGTGCGGTGTCGCGCAGGGTGTCGGACAGATGATGGGGGTCGCCCCCCGACAGGTACACGAGTCCCGCGCCGTCGATGCGCGTCGCGGTGGCGGGGTCGTCGGCGTCGTGGCGGGTGCGCACGTCGAGCAGGACGGGCTCTACGCCCATCGCCTCGTAGTGGGTGCGACCGAGCTCGAGCCAGTACGACACGCGCGCGTCGCCTTCGCGCGCTGCGGCGGTGGGCAGCACGACGACCCGTTGCGGCCGACCCTGCAGGAGCGCGGCATCGACCGGCTCCATCATCGGGAGGAATTCACCGCTGCCCACCAGGGCCACCGGGCCCGGTCCGCCTGTCATGACGCCCCTCTCGCCCCACGGGGCCCCGGTGCCGGAGATCCCTGTGCCAGGGCCTCACGGTACCCGTCGCTCGTGCGGTCCGGGCGGGTCAGGTGGCGATGGGGTCGTTGTCGGCCGGCGGCGCAGCCAACGACGCGACGGCGCCGCTGAAGCGGACGGTGAGCCCCGCACCGTGCATGACGCGTACGAACCACAACGTCGAGAGGACGATGCCGCCCACCGTGAGCACGGCCGAGACGAGCGAGCGCTCCACGATGAAGGTGCGCACCGACGACGCCAGCAGGAGCCACATGACGAATCCCGCCTGCGTGGCGAGGACGACGAACCACAGCAAGGACAACCGGAGGAAGAAGCGGCGCACGAAGGGTCGGGCGAACATCTCGGGATCCAGGGGACAGAAGTCGCGGGCCAGACGTTCGATGATGGGACGCCGGGCCGCCGCGGTGACCAGGAACAGCAGCGCCACGAGGAACGTGCTCGCCGTGGGCTGCACGAAGTACAGAAAGGCGCTCCCGGTGACATAGGCCACCACGGTCCGGGCGCTCACGAGTACGACGCTCAGCACGAGAATGGCCGGCACCTTGTGCCCGCGCACCACCCGGCGCGCCAGCGCCAGGACCGACCACACGAGGGCCGCGATCAGCGCGCCGTGGAACCCGTCTAGTAGGAGCACCACATAGAAGAGCGCGCCCGGCACGATCGTGCTCTCGAGCAGGGCCGGCAATGCGTGACGTACGACGGCGCGCAGGGACGGCAACCGGAGGACGTTCTCCCCCCCGCCGTCTTCGCCGACCTCTCCGGCCTGTGGGGCCGGGCGCGGCACTGATGCAACATCCGCCGTGATCTCAACAGAGTATCAACGTCGCATTTCGCGCGTAGGGAGAGAGCACGAATACTTTTGGTCATTTCTAGTGATCGACGAATCATCGGTCGCGGCGTGCTCGAGATCACACGCTACGTAGGCAGAACCCCGCCGGAACCCCGCACTTCGTGGCCTCGCTGCAACGACTTCCGTGCCTGGACCCGAATATTCACGGAATGCGGTCGCCCTCTGACCACGTGTAGTGACACCCTCTGCCACGATGCGTGTGCTCAAGGTGGTCAAATCGAGCGCCGATAGTGGTTAATGGGCCACGAGAGACGTGGCTCGTTGTATTTCACCACTGGGAGTCATGAACCGGACCGGAATCGGGCAGCTCGTCGGATTGCCCAAGCAGATCGTGGTCGCCATGCTCGGCGTCGCCCTGGTCGTGACGGCCGTGGTCGATGCCGACGCATCGGCGCGTCCGGCCGGAGAGGCCCCGACGGTGAAGTTCCTCGCCCGCACGGGCCACGTTCCGGGGTCTACCGTTCCGTCCACCACCGTTCCCCCCACGACGACCACGACCGCAGCCCCCGTGGTGCCCGCGCCGACCACCACCGCACCCCGCGTCGTGGCGAGCAAGACCGTGTCCAACATCGCACCGGCGCCGGTGAAGCCCAAGCCCGCGGCGCCCGCTCCGCCCCGCACGTCTCTGTCCATTCCTTTCGGCGTGTACGTCGATGCGGGTGATCCGGCGGGGGTGGCGAGCTTCGCCGCCGCCACGGGCACACACCCGGTCTACGCCGCGGACTACCTGCCCGGAAACCAGGGGTGGGGAGGGATCTCCAACGACAGCTCGGTGTCGTGGCTCACGAGCCAATGGCGGGGCCACGGCTACACGCTCATCCTGGGCGTCCCCATCATCCCCACCGACGCCAACGGCAACCCGCAGGGGACACTGGCGGCCGGTGCGGCGGGTCAGTACAACTCGTCCTTCGTCACGCTGGCCAACGCCCTCGTGTCGGGCGGCGCGCCCGACACGGTGCTGCGCCTCGGATGGGAGTTCAACGGCAACTGGTACCCGTGGCAGGTCACCGACGCAACCGATGCCGCGAACTTCGCGGCGTACTTCCGAAACATCGTCAACTCGATGCGATCGGTACCGGGTCAGGCGTTCAAGTTCGTGTGGAACCCCGATGCAGGTGGATCGTTCGATGGCGCGTACACACCTGCACAGGCCTATCCCGGCAGCGCGTATGTCGACTACGTCGGTATCGACGTGTACGACGAGGGCTGGTCGACACCGCAGACTCCGCAGAACGCGTGGGCCAACCAGTTGACACAGTCGTGGGGGCTGCAGTGGCTGGCCGGATTCTCCGCGTCGGTGGGCCGACCCATGGTTTTCCCGGAATGGGGCGTCGACATCACGAGTGACGGACATGGCATGGGAGACGACCCGTATTTCATCAACCAGTTCGCGAGTTGGATGGCGCAGAACAATGTGGCATGGACCAGTTACTTCAACTACGACGCGCCCGACGGTTCTCACAATCTTCTCGATGGGCAGTTCAGTGCCTCGCTGGCGACATTTCGCGCCGCCTTCGGATGACGGGTCATGGATCGTTGCGTTGCCCTTGTCCAAGTTCGGCGCGCTTCGCGCCGATAGTGAAGATGCAGGGTTGCACAGAGTGAACGTGTAACCGGAAGAAACACCAGACACACGAGCGCGGAAGAGAAAACAACCAGGAAAGAAATGCAAACCCTCCGTGAGGAGGGATCGCACAGCGGCCGGGTTGTCGAATCGGCGGGGGGAGCAAGACCGATAAGGCCTTCGTCCCACGCGCCCATTTGCGTCCGGTCTCGGGGGGGAAGAGATCGTGGACACAGCCAATACCACTCAGAAGTTCCGGATCACGCGGGCGTTTCACGAGGCCCTTCGCGGGGGCGACGGCACCGGACGCCTCGGCGGCCTGTCTCGCACCGCGGCGGCCGGCCTGCTCTGCTTGACCATGGTGCTCGCTTCGGTGGGCGGGCTCTTCTGGGCCCGGACGGCCCAGGCGAGCGGAGGCGCATCGGCCATCCCGCTCGGCGACTACGCCGGATGGGTGAACCCCGCCGGGATCGCCGCCTTCGGGTCCGAGACCGGCACGCACCCCACCATGGCCACCGACTACCTCGACCGCACCGACGGTTGGGCCGCCATGGACAACGGCGGGGGCGAGGGTGGTTGGAGCGGAACGGGCGACCGTCTCGTTCTTGCCGTGCCCATCATCCCGGGCTCTTCGGGTGGCACGCTCGCCCAGGGTGCGACCGGCGCCTACAACCAGTACTTCGCCACGCTCGCACAGAACCTCGTCGCCCAGGGTGAGAGCAATGCCATCCTGCGCCTCGGGTGGGAGTTCAACGGCAACTGGTATCCGTGGAGTGTCGCCAACAACACCGACGCGCAGAACTTCGCGTCCTTCTGGCGCCAGATCGTCAACACCATGCGGGCGGTGCCGGGCCAGCAGTTCCAATTCCTGTGGAACCCCAACGCGGGTGGCACCACGAGCTGGGACCTGACCCAGGCGTACCCGGGTAGCGCGTATGTCGACTACATCGGCACCGACCTCTACGACGAGTACTGGGGCACGCCCCAGACCCCGCAGAACTCGTGGAACAACGCCATGAACGAGAGTTGGGGTCTCAACTGGCTGTCGAGCTTCGCCGCCACCGAGGGAAGGCCCATCGCCATGCCCGAATGGTCGGTGTGCACCCGCAGCGACGGACACGGTCTCGGGGACGACCCGTACTTCATCAACCAGTTCGCCAACTGGATCGCGACCCACAACGTCGCGTTCACAGACATCTTCTCGTTCAACGACACCGCCGGCGGACAGGACAACGACATCACCGACGGCAACTTCCCGAATTCGCTGGCCGCCTTTAGGGCGGACTTCGGAGGCGGGACCGGCGCCAACCTCGTGTCACCCACGACGACCGTCGCGCCGAAGTCGACCACCACGACGGTGGCACCGCGGCCGACCACGACCACCACGACGGTGGCACCGCGGCCGACCACGACCACCACGACCGTGGCACCCCAGGTGACGACCACCACCACCCAGGCTCCCATTCAAGCGACGGTGACCACCGGGCCTTCGGGCACCCCGGGTGCTCCGACCGGCGTCACCGCCTCGGTGAGCGGGAGCACCGTCACCATTTCCTGGAGCAACGGGCCGGGCACCTTCGGTGACGACGTGTTCCGCGACGGCGCCGAGATCGCCTGGCCCGGATGGCCCGGCCCGGTGGTGACGTCGTACGTGGACAGCGGCGTGCCGGCCGGTTCCCATACCTACTACGTGGCGGGCTACAACTCCGCCGGCGTCGGTACGGGGAGCACGGCGGTGACCGTGGTGGTCGCGGGTACCGGCACTGGATCGGGATCGGGATCGGGATCCGGATCGGGGACGGGGACGGGGACGGTCACCGGTACCGGGACCTCCGGATCGGGGTCGGGCACCGGCACCGGAACTGGCAGCGGCAGCGGCAGCACGAACCAGTCGTGGCACGTGAGGCATCATCGGTAACGCGTATCGTCGCTCGGTTGTCGCGCCGCCCATCGGGTCCGCCCCGGTGGGCGGTCGACAGCCGATCGGTGGTCCGGCCCGGCCGAACGTGGACCCCGGGGGTAGGCTCTTTCTTCAGTGAGCCGCTCGAAGTCACAGAGCGCCGGGCGCCAGACCAGGTTGTTCTCTCGACGTGAGCCGGAGGTCGGCACCCCCAGCTGGGACTCGACGACGGCCGATCCGACCGCCATCGTTCCCGACGACCACGGACCCGAGGCGGATCGCCTCCTGCACCAGGCGCTGGGCCGTCACACGTTCCTGGGCGAGGCGGCCCTCGTCGTGGCGTGGGCCCTCTTCTCGTTCGTCGTCTTCCACTTCCTCACGGTCAACCGCACGCTGGCGTGGCTGTTCATCTTCGTCAGCGCCGTCATGGTCATCGTCATCCTGGTGTTCCGGCGCGTGGCGGAGCGTCGCATCCGGATCGGCTTGCACGACGCCGCGGTGGCCCTGCGGTCGATCCAGTCGGTCACCGACCCCGGCCTGTCCTTCCTTCCTCTCGACGCCCTGCTCGACGAGCTGCTCGCCCGGACGGGGCGGGTGGTGGGAGGCGACGTCGCCACGATCTTCCTCGTGTCCGGAGACGGCACGAGCCTGACCGTCCGGGCGTCCTACGGCCTGGACGCGCGCGTGACCGAGGGCCTCGAGGTGCGGGTCGGCGAAGGGGTGGTCGGCGAGGTTGCGTCCCGGGCCCAGGCGGTGATCGTCAACGACGTGGGCGAGGCCACCGAGACCGCCCCGCTGCTGCGCCAACGCGTGTCCTCGCTCGTGGCAGCCCCGCTCCTGGTGGGGGGCCAGGTCATAGGGGTGGTCCAGGTGGGCACGCGTGTCCGCCACCGGTTCCAAGGGCGCGACCTCCAGCTGCTGCAGCTGGTGGCCGACCGCTCCGCCGCGTCGATCGAACGCGCCCGGCTCGACGAGGCCGAGCGCCGCAGCCGGCTCGGCGCCGAACACGCCCGCCAACACGTGGCCATCCTGGCCCGCGCCGGCGACGTGCTTGCCACCGCGCTCGAGTCGTACGACGAAGCCATGGTCCGCCTCGTGGACGTGGTCGTCCCGTCGTTCGCTGATTGGTTCGCGGTGGACGTCGTCGACGAGCAGGGGACGCTGCGCCGCGTCGCCGACGGTGCCGACGGGCGGTGGAACAATCTCGGGATGCGCCATCCTCACCCCGACGGGGAGGCGCTCGTCCGGCGGGTACTGGCCAACGGTCGGCCCGAAGTCGTCATCCGCACGCGGCGAGAGGGCCCTCCGCACGGGGGTGAGCCGGCTCTCCCCGGTAGCTACAGCGAAACGGGCGAGGACTCGGGGATCGAGTCGATGCTCGTCGTGCCCGTGCACCTGCGGGGTCTGTCGTTCGGCGCCCTGAGCTTCGTGACCGGCGTGGGCCGGCGCGGCTATCGCCGGTCCGACCTCGAGACCGCGGGTGGACTCGCCGAGCGGGTGGCCATCGCGGTTGAACGAGTTCTGCTGTGGGGCGAGAGCCGTCAGGCCGAGCAGGCTGCAACGCGCCACGCCGCGCAGCTTCGCCGGCTCATGGAGGCCGCGCTCGCCGTCAATGCGCCCCTGGCCGAGCCCCAGGTCCTGCGAGTGCTCTCCGAGCACGGCCGGCGCGTCCTCGACGCCGAGCAGGCGGTGGTGCTGGTGCTCCCGACCGAAGAACCTCTCGCGCCGGGGGAACCGGGGTCGGAGGTGGAGGCGAGTGCCCCCTCTTCGCTGCCGGACATGCTCTCTCCCGTCGTCCACGCCGCCTCCAGGCTCGTCACTCGGGCCAACCGTCCTTTGCGCAGTGCCGGGGGGTTCGAGAGCGGGCCCGACCCCGGCGGCGCGGCCGAGCTGGTGTCGGCCGGGGCCCGGGGCGTCCCGTGGATGGCGGTTCCGCTCGTGGACTCGACGGGGACGCGCAACCGGGCCATCGTCGTGGTCGGGCGGGAGCTGCCCTTCAACGCCGAGGACGAATCGGTCCTCGTTCTCCTCGCCCAGATGGCGACCGTCGCGCTCGACAACGCCCGGCTCTATCAAGCGGTGCAGGGCAACGAGCAGCGACTGCAAGCCGTGGTGGAGTCGTCGCCACTGGCCATCGCCGAGCTCGACCTGTCCGGCGCGGCCCGGTGGTGGAACGGTGCGGCGGGATCGCTTCTGGGTTGGGACGGCGCTTCCACCGACGGGCTGGCCACCGCCGCATTGCGTATCCCCGCCGCGGATGAGGCCGCAGCGTCAGCTCTGGCGCGGCTGTGGGACCGGACCCGGCATGGAGAAGCCACCGTCGGGGTGCACCTGGCGGCCGTGCGCGAAGACGAATTGCTCCAGCTGTCGGTGTCGACCGCTCCGCTCCTCGACCACAACGGCTCGGTGACGGGCATCTTGGCGGTGGCCGAAGACGTCACCGAGCGCCAGCGCATGCTCGAACAGTTCCAGCAGGCCGAGCGACTCAGTGCCATGGCGCGCCTCGCCGGCGGGGTGGCGCACGACTTCAACAACCTCCTGACCGTCATCCTCGGATGCAGCGAGATCCTGCTGCGCCAGCTCGACACCAGCGACGCGCTCGTCACCGAGGTAGAGGCGATCCAGCGCGCCGGACACCGGGCCGCCGCGCTGACGAGTCAGCTTCTCGCCATCGGCCATCGACAGGTTGGCCAATCCGAGGTCGTCGATCCCGACGCGGTCGTACGGGCGATGGAGCCGATGCTGGTCCGGGTCATGGGTGAGGACGTGCAGCTGGAACTGGTCCGCCCCGACCCCGGTGGCCGCATCCTCGTCGACCCGGCCGAGATCGAGCGGGCCGTGTTGAACCTCGCCATCAACGCACGCGACGCCATGCCCAAAGGTGGGCGTCTCGTCATCCGGACCCGTGTCGTCGGCGCGGATCTGCCCGCCCCCCAGCGCATCGTCGCCCTCGCGGTGTCCGACACCGGGACCGGCATGGACGAAGAGACGGCCGAACACTGCTTCGAGCCCTTCTACACCACCAAGGGCATGGCCAAGGGAACCGGGCTCGGGTTGGCGGCCGTGCACGCCATGGTCACCCAAGCGGGCGGCCAGGTCAGCGTGGACACCGCGCCGGGTCGGGGAACCACCATCACGATGTGGTTCCCCGCCGTCGAAGAGGTGGAGGGGCACTACCGGGACGCAACCGTCGAGGAGGATTCGAGCGGGGGTGACGAATTGGTGATGGTGGTCGAGGACGAGGACGAGCTGCGTCGGCTGGCCGTGCGCGAGCTCGAGGAGCTCGGCTATCTCGTGCTAGCCGCGGCCAACGGCGTCGAAGCCCTGTCGGTGGCGCGCTCGCTCGAGCGTCCCGTCGATCTGCTCGTCACCGACGTGGTCATGCCCGAGATGAATGGCGTGGAGCTGGCCGAGTCACTGGTCGAGCTGTGGCCCACCTTGGCCGTGCTCTTCATGTCCGGACATCTCGACGAAGGGGCCATGGACCGCCATCCCCTCGACCCCGACGCGGATCTCCTGCCCAAACCCTTCACTCCCGACCAACTGGGCCGCCGGGCGCGTCATGCGTTGGACCGGGCTGCCGCCAGTCGACACAGCCGGGTGCCCCGGCACCTGCGCGCCGAGGCGACCGGGGCCTGAATCAGGGTTCGAACCGGTACCCCACGCCCCGCACGGTGCGGACCCACCGGGGGCTGTCGGGATCGACCTCGATCTTCCGGCGGATACGGCGGATGTGCTCGGTCACCGTGCCGGCGTCCTGCCACTCCGAGGAGGAGTCCCACACCTGGGCGAGGAGCTGCTCGCGGGTGAAGACTTGGCGGGGCGAACCCGCCAGGAAGGCCAGGAGGGCGAACTCCTTCGCTGTGGTCTCCACGAGCCGGTCCGACACCCGGATCTCCCGGGCCAGCGTGTCGATGATCAGATCGCCGAACTCGAGCGTCCCGCCCGAGGACCCCGGGGCCCGCCTGGCGCCGCTGCGACGCAGCACCGTGCCCACCCGGGCCGCCAGCTCAGCGGGGGAGAAGGGCTTGACCACATAGTCGTCGGCCCCCAGCTTGAGCCCGAGGACCCGGTCGGTCTCATGGCCTTTGGCCGTGACCAGGATCACCGGGACGTCGCTGGTCCGGCGGATGGCGGCCAGGACGTCGAAACCGTTCTCGGTGGTGAGCATGACGTCGAGGATGACCAGGTCAGGCTGGCCGTTGCTCAGGCTTCCGATCGCCTCGGCGCCGGTCATGGCCTCGGTGACCTTGTAGCCCTCGACCTCGAGCAGGCGGCTGAGCATGCCCCTGACCTCGGGGTCGTCGTCGACCACGAGGAGCTTCCCCACCGATCGGGCTGGAACCGCAGAGGTGCGGACCGATTCCGCCGTTCCCACTTTCGTCACCACCGTATCGTCTTCCCCCACCACTGCGACCACCGGCCTTGCCACTTAGCGTAGTGGGACCCTCCGCCCTATGTGAAGGATCCAGGGCTTACTTTCGGAACCCTACCGCCCGGGTGTCGGGCCGGCTCACCGGCCAAGTTGGGAGGGGGTTGATCGGTTGTAGGCCGGCTAGTGGCCTACGTGGTGCACACTCGGCACGTGGCCGCAGCTTTGAGATCGAAGGGGAGCGCCCGCCTGGCGCCGGTGCCGGGCGGATCCTCGATCGAGGAGCCCCGGACGTCGCCGCCCACGGTCCTGGTGGTGGGCACCGACGAATGGGCCATCGAGCAGTCGGCCACCGAGCTCGAAGCCGGCGGCTGCCGGGTGCTCCGGTGTCACGAGCCGGGCGAGCCCGCCTTCCCGTGCAACGCCCTCATCCAGGGCCGGGTCTGCCCCCTCGACGTCGGGTTCGACGTCGTGGTCACGGTCCGGGCCAGGCCCCTCAGCGAACCGTGCCAGGCCGAGCTCGGCGTCATCTGCGCGCTGCACCACGGAACCCCTCTGGTCGTCGCCGGCGTGGCCTCCGAACGGCCCTTCGGACCGTGGGCATCGCTGGCGGTGGAACAGGGTGGTGACGTTGTTACCGCGTGTGAGAAGGTTGTGGGTGCGACGCCCGTGGCAATCGCCGCGGGCGCTCGAGCGCATCGTCCCGAGGAGGACGTCTGCCATGCCCAGTAGCACCCTCGCGTAATCGCAAGCTC
>Ga0209415_10005585_pt1 | contig 22552 bp, 14 predicted proteins | sample PeaSoiSIISIP2007_FD_187696 | JGI IMG/M metagenome (GOLD analysis project Ga0209415, IMG submission 187696) | Peat soil microbial communities from Weissenstadt, Germany - SII-SIP-2007 (SPAdes) (version 2) | ecosystem: Environmental > Terrestrial > Soil > Wetlands > Peat | place: Germany... | reverse complement strand
CAGACGCGGCTGGAAATCTCAAGAAAAGAAAGCCGACCAGGGGGTCGGCTGCGGACCAGGGGGTCCGCCCCACTAGCCTGGCCCTATTTCTGTGTCGCGCACCCTTCGACAACTATCGCCATCCCCAAAAAACCCTTGCGCCGATAGTTTTTTTGATATATCGTACGATATATCATGAGTAAGCAATGGTGGGGCTCCTGGGGCGCCTACCCGTGGGCCGGCATGGCCTTTGGCCGCCAACGCTTTTTTGAAGCCGGCGAGCTGCGCCTGGCTATCCTCTCCCTGCTCAGCGAGGGGCCCAAACACGGCTACCAGTTGATGAAGGAGATGCAGGAACGCTCAGGGGGCGCCTACCGGGCGAGCGCCGGGAGCGTCTACCCCACCCTGCAACAGCTCGAGGACGAAGGCATGGTCCGCGCCGAAATGCAAAGCGGGCGGCGCGTGTATCAACTCACCGAGGAGGGACGCAAAGAGCTGGAGCGCGACCCGATCGGCGTGCGCCGCATCTGGGAACGCGCCGAACGCTGCGAGGATTGGGGACAGTATATGGGTCCGGAGACGTTTTCGATTCTTCCGTCCGTCTCCACGCTGGTAAGGGCCAGCATGCGGGCGGCGGGGCGCGTCGGAACGGACCGGGTTCGCGACATCCTCGACCGCACGCGCCGCGAACTGGAACAACTGTAGGGGCACAGGCTGGAAAGCCTGTGTTACGAGGAGGAGTTAGGAATGGGAATCGGGATACGGATTGAGAATCTCCGTAAGGTCTACGACACGCCGCCGCCCATAGCCGCGCGCAGCGGCGGCTTTTCGTTCACGCCAGTACGCAGCAAGAGCACCGGCGACAAGAAATCCAAAGAGAAGAAGAAGTTCGAGGTGGTGGCGCTGGACGGAATCTCGCTCGAGATCCGCCCGGGCGAAGTCTTCGGGCTGCTTGGCCCCAACGGCGCGGGCAAATCGACCACCATCGGCATCCTGACCACCCGCACCAGGCCCACCAGCGGGCGCGCCTTCATCGGCGAGTTCGACGTGTGGCAGGAGCAGGTGAAGGCCAAGCTGCTGATCGGCGTGGTGCCGCAGAGGCCCAACCTGGATTTCGCCCTCACGGCCCGCGAGATCCTGCTGTTTCACGGCGCCTATTTCGGACAGAGCAGCCGCGAACGCACCCGCCGCGCGGACGAAATGATCGAGAAGTTCAAGCTTACGGACCGGGCCGACCACATGGTGCGCACCTTTTCCGGCGGCATGATGCAGCGCCTCTCCATCGCCCGCGCCATGATGCACGATCCCGAGGTGCTGTTCCTCGACGAGCCTTCGGCGGGCCTCGATCCGCAGACGCGCCTTCTGCTGTGGGAGATCATTCGCGATTACCACCGGCTGGGCAAGACCATCGTCCTCACCACCCACTACATGGACGAGGCCGACGCGTTGTGCGAGCGCCTGGCGATCATTGACCACGGCAAGATCATCGCGCAGGGCACGCCGCAGGAGTTGAAGTCCTCGATCCCCGGCGGATACCTGCTGCGCCTGCGGTTTGACCGCGCGCCCGAAGAACTGCTGGCGCAGTTGCGCACCTTGCCCGGCGTCAGCGAAGTGCGCGGGACGGACCACGTGGCCACGGACGTTTACGCCGACCGCGGAGGAACGCTCATCTCGGGGATCGTCAGTTCGGCCCAGGCGGCAGGGGTGGAACTGCGCGATGTGCACATCTCGGAACCCAGCCTGGAGACTTTGTTCCTGCATCACACCGGAAGGAGTTTACGCGATTGAACTGGAAAACCTTTTACGCTCTGCTTTCGCGCGACGGGCATGTGGCCCGCCGCAATCTCGTCCCCACGCTGGTGCAGAACCTGCTGCAGCCCATGCTGCTGACTTTTGTGTTCGGGCGCGTGCTGACCGCCAGCGGCATGATGCAAATGGGCTATAAGAACGTGCTGCTGCCGGGCATCATCTCGATCAGCATGTCGCTTTCGGGCATCTGGGCCGTGGCCATGCCGCTGATCTCGGAATTTCAGTTCACCCGCGAGATCGAGGACCGCCTGCTGGCGCCCATGGAAACCCACTGGCTGGCCGTCGAAAAGGTGGTCGCCGGCATGATCCAGGCGCTGGTCTCGGGCCTGGTGGTGATTCCTACGGCCTGGCTGGTGGTGGGCAGCGGGGTCAGCTTGAGTTTCCATCAGCCGCTGCAATTCGCCGTGGTGTGCCTGTTGGTAGCGCTGTTCTCGGCTGCCGGCGGGCTGGCGCTCGGCTGCAGCATCGGCCAGACGCAGATCGGCCTGATGTTCAGCATGGTGGTGGCGCCCATGATGTTCTTTGGGTGCGCCTACTATCCGTGGAGCGCCCTGGCGTCCTTCAAGGCTCTTCAATATGCGGTGCTCCTGAATCCGATGGTCTATGCCAGTGAAGGGTTGCGCGGCACGCTGGTGCCGCAGGTCCCCCATATTCCGATTCTCGCGGTCATCGGCGCGCTGGTGGTCATGGACGGGGTGCTGCTGGCCGTGGGGCTGAATCGCTTCAACCGCAAAGCGGTAAGCTGATCGGTAGGGAAGGATGAGGAGGGAGATCATGAATCTTGCCGAGAAGCATTGCGTGCCGTGCCGCGGAGGCGTCCCGCCCCTCAAAGGCGAGGCGTTGGAGCAGATGAAGGCGCAGGTGCCCGGCTGGGAGGTGTTGGAGGAACATCACCTGGCCAAGACCTACACTTTCCCGGATTTCCGGACGGCGCTGGATTTCGTGAACCGGGTGGGCGCGATCGCCGAAGCCGAAGGACATCATCCCGACCTGTACTTGTCGTGGGGCAAGGTCGGCGTGACCATCTGGACCCACAAGATCAACGGCCTGACGGAGAGCGATTTCATATTGGCGGCCAAGATCGACGGGTTATCCCGGCCGCAAGCGTGAGGGTTGAGAAAAACTGGTTGGCAGGCGAAAGCGCCTGCCCCACCCCTTAGTCGCCGCCCTTCTTCAGAGCCTGGTCGATCTTCCACACGTAGTGGATGGTCTCGCCGTAGGGAGGCACGCCCTTGTACTTGTCCACGGCGCCGGGGCCCGCATTGTAAGCCGCCAGTGCGTGCCACAGGTAGCCATCGTATTTGACGAGAAGGTCGCGGAGGTAGCGGGCTCCGGCGTCCACGTTCTGCACGGGGTCGTTGGGGTCCACTCCCAAATTCAGGGCGGTTGCCGGCATCAACTGCATCAGGCCGATAGCGCCTTTCGGCGACACGGCCTGGGGCGCGAAACCGGACTCGGCCGCCATCACACTGCGCACCAACTTGCGGGGAAGACCGTACTTGTCGGCCGCGGCGTCGGCGAGTTCCTTCGGAGAGGGCGGCGGTACTACCACCACAACGGGCGCCGGTACCGGATCCACCGGAGCCGCAAGGGGCGGCGCGACTTCGTCCGCTTCGAAGCCCTGGACCTGGGCCGCGCCCATCTGCAGGTATCCCTCGCCGTTGTAGAGCCGAATCAGGGCGCCGTCGATCTCGTGGCGATCCACGTGCAGCCGCGCGCCGTTCGCCAGCACGACCGATTCGCCCGCGAAGGCGGCGCCGCCAGCCAGAAGTAGGAACAATCCGAGAAGACGCATCAGGCCCTAAGCTATTGTGACGTATTTTGGGCCGGAAACGTGCAGGCAGATTCAAAACTCGAACGTGGTTGCCAGACGAAAGCGTCCGGCCCACCCGTACCGGTGGTACCCCCTCCAGCGCTAACGTCAAAGCCCCTACCTGTCGATCTGCTATCTTGAAAGGTAGCCCCTAGGGTATGCCATTTCACATTCAGCCGATCCGAGAGTTTCTGGTCCGCCCCGCCCTGCCCGAATCGATCACTCGCCTGAGTGAACTGGCCTATAACTTCCTCTGGAGCTGGGAGCCGATCGTGCGGGCGCTGTTCCGCCGCCTCGATCCGCAAATGTGGAGGGACTGCGGATACAACCCCGTGCTGATGCTGGGGCGCCTGCCGCAGGCCACCCTGCAAAGGGCTGGAAACGATCCGCGCTACCTATCGCTGTATCGCATGGCGTGCGAAACCTTCGATGCCCGTACCCGCAAGGCACCGCTCCCCGCCGATGGCAAATTGATCGCCTACTTCTCCGCCGAGTATGGTCTCACGGAGTGCCTGCCGGTATATTCGGGCGGCCTCGGAATACTCTCGGGCGACCACTTGAAATCGTCGAGCGACCAGGACTATCCCCTCATCGGGCTGGGGCTCCTGTACCAGCAGGGATACTTCCGCCAGGTGCTCAACCCGGATGGCTGGCAGCAGGAGCGCTACCCCACCAACGATTTCTACACCCTGCCGCTGCTGCCGGTGAAGGATGCCGCCGGGCAGGATCTGAAGGTCACGGTCAAGCTGCCCACTGGCAACGTTTACATTCAGGTCTGGCACCTGTCGGTGGGGCGCATCACCTTATATCTGCTGGATACCAACATCCCGGAAAACGTCCTGCCGCAGGATCGCGACATCACCGATTCGTTGTACGGCGGCGATATCGATACGCGCATCCGCCAGGAGATCGTGCTGGGCATCGGCGGCATGCGCGCGCTCCAGGCCATGGGGTTGAAGCCCACGGTGTTCCACATGAACGAGGGCCACTCCGCGTTTCTCTCGCTGGAGCAGATCCGCGTGTTCATGCGCGACCAACACCTGACCTTCGACGAGGCCCTGGAAACCGCCCGCACCAGCAACGTATTCACCACCCACACCCCTGTGCCCGCGGGCATCGACCTGTTCGACACCGGCCTGATGTACCACTACTTTTCCGAGTACTGCGGCGAGGTGGGAATCGACTTCCAGCAGTTGATGGCGCTGGGCCGCCAGAATGTCTTCAACCGGGAAGAGCGATTCTCCATGGCCGTGCTGGCGCTCAACACCTCGTCGTTCCGCAACGCGGTGAGCCGCCTGCATCGCCAGGTCTCCCAGGAGATGTTCCACGACCTTTGGCCGCAGTTGCCGCTCTGGGAAGTGCCCATCACCTCCGTCACCAACGGAGTACACCTGCCGAGCTGGCTCAACGGCGAGTTGGGGTCGCTCTACGACCAGTACCTGCAGCCCGACTGGCGCGAGCGCTTCAACGAACCGGGCATCTGGGAACAGGTCAAAGAGATCCCCGACGAAGAGCTGCTCGAGGTGCACCGCCGGCGCAAGCGGCGCCTGGTGAATTTTGTGCGCGCGCGCCAGAATGCATCCGCGCTCCGCCGCCAGGCTTCCGCCGCCGAGGTGCGGCGCTCCGCGGAGGTGCTCGACCCCAACGCCTTCACCATCGGATTCGCGCGCCGCTTCGCCACCTACAAGCGCGCCACGCTGCTCTTCCGCGACGTCGAACGGCTCAAGGCCATCCTCCTGAACAAGGACATGCCGGTGCAACTGGTGATCGCCGGCAAAGCCCACCCCAAGGACCAGCCGGGGAAGAGCTTCATCCGCGAGGTGGTCCAGTTTTCGCGCGATCCCGACCTGTGGAAGCACGTGGTCTTCCTGGAAGACTACGACATGAAGGTGGGCCGCGAGATGGTCCAGGGTGTCGACCTGTGGCTCAACAACCCGCGGCGCGGCGAAGAGGCCTGCGGTACCAGCGGCATGAAGGCCGCCATGAACGGCGTGCTCAACCTGAGCATTCTGGACGGCTGGTTCGACGAAGCCTACGAGAAGGTCGGCGGTTGGGCCATCGGAGAGCGCGAGCCGTACTCCGAGGACCAGGACGGGCTGCATGCCAGCGCCATCTACTACTTGCTCGAAAACGAGATCGTGCCCATGTTTTACGAGCGCAAGGAGCAGACCCCGCGCGAGTGGATGCGCCGCGTGAAGCAGTCGCTCACCTACATCAGCCCCACCTTCGACTGCCGCCGCATGGTGCGCGAGTACATGTCCGAGCTTTACGATCCGGCCCACTCCCAGCACATGCGCGCCCAGCGCGACGATTACAGCCTGGTGCGCGACAAGGCGCGGTGGAACCTGAAGGTTCGCGAGGCATGGGACCGCGTCCGGTTCGTGGAAGCCGGCTCGGACCTTGCCGGGGCCGTGCTCAGCGGCAAGGCCGTTCCGGTCCGCGCCGCCATCGACCTGGCGGGCCTGACGCCCGACGACGTCCGGGTGGAGGTGGTCATCGGCCGCATCGATAGCAACGGCCACCTGGAAGACACCGAGGTATCGGTACTGCCCGCCGTGGAGCAGCGCGACTCGGTGGCGATTTTCAGCAAAGACATCGTTCCCGACCGCACCGGACGGCTCGGCTACGCGCTCCGGGTGAGTCCCAACCACTTCGAGGATCCCCTGACGCGGCCGTGCAGCAGTCTGCTGAAATGGAGTTCCGTTGGATAATTTTGCGTGTAAAGCTCCATATAGGTCAAAAGGGGGGGTGCAAACGGCGTCAATCCGTGGTACATAGGTATTTGAAGCATTAGGCGGGCCCCGAGAGTTTTGGGCCTGGCGCCCCCGGCGGTCCCGCATATCCCTCCGGTAATCCCACGTAGACCACCGAAGTTAACGTAGTGCGCGTGGGGTGGTGGGTTTTCGCGACAACGTCTTTCAACGTCTTTTGTCCGGCTATCACGGAGCATTCTTTCCCCATGGACAGCGATCGCAAGTACAGACAACACGGGTACATGGATTCGGACCGCGACTCCAAAGGCTACCGCAACGGAGACGAGCGTCCCAAGCCCCAGGGCCCGCGTCCTCCCATCGACGTGACCGGCCCGCGCCTGCCGCGTCTGGTTCAGCACGTGGCGGCCGCGCGCTGTTACAACTGTTCCACGGCCCTCCCGCCGGATGTCGACTTCAGCGGCGCCTGCCCCAAGTGCAACGTAGCCCTGCACTGCTGCAAGCAATGCTCGCACTTCGAGCCATCTACCCGCTTCCAGTGCCTGAAGCCGATTCCGGTGCGCATTCCGGGCAAGGACAAGGCCAACGAGTGCACGCTATTTGCGCCGCGCGTGACCGTGGCGAGAGAAGGCACCGCCAGTTCGCCGGCGCCGCCTCCGATACAAGCGGGACCGCCCGCTCCCCGCAACGCCGACGACGCGCGCAGCGCCTTCGACCGCCTGTTCAAGAAGACGTAGGACAGGCCTCCTGGCCTGTCCCAGTAGTTTGTGTGGGCACGACCAGGTGGGACCGACCATCGCATTTCGTGGTCTGTCATGCTCCTCTTTCTGCCATGGGCATCGGACACGTAGCCGTCGGCCTCAGCCTCAAGCCCGCCGACCGCCGCCTCAACGTTGGCCTCCTCATCTTCGCAGCCTTCCTCGCCAATTTCCTTCTGGGCTGGTTCGTGTGGGCGGGATGGGAGAGCTACCAGTATCCGCCCGATTTCGCTTCGGTACATTACATGCTGTTCACGTTTCCGTGGTCTCATGGGCTACTGCCGCTCGTGGTGTGGGCAACGTGTCTCGGACTGCTGATCCGGGCTTTCCGCCGGCAAACGCGCGCCGGTCCTGGTGGGAATCGCGGTAGTCTCGCACTCCCTGCTCCACGGACTGGTACGCAGACGGGCGGCGCGTTGGGCGGCGCTGCCACAATCTCACTTAATTAACCTCTTGGCCGTAAGGAACCATGCCCGGTGTGAGAAACGTTTTTGGCGTTTCACCTTCCCCCTGCCAGAGTGAATTTCGGAAACCGTTTGAACCAATGAACCACTGTCCGTCCGGCACTTCCGGATTGGAAGCCAACCAATCCCGCAATGCATCGAAATCAGCCACGGAAATCCGGCCTTCACGAAAACGGTCTACGAGATGTTTCATGAAGTACGGTGGCGGCTGCTTAATTCTCGCCATTCTGGTACTGTTTGTGAAACACGATCCTTTGAAGCGCAAAGGCCGCGGCGCGGCACCATACGGTACAGGAACTGATCGCGCCCGCGGCCGTTTTGCGCGACTTCCTCAAAAGCTCTTCGGTCAGGCGACGCAGTTGGTTTTCGTTCTTGGTGTCCTTGATGCGCTTCAAGCAAAGATGCAGCGCCTTCTTTGAAGTATCGAGGGCAGGAGTTGCAGGAGCGGCTTCGCTCCGGACTATATAGTCGCTGCCCTTTTTGACTCTCGCCCAACGAGCCTGGACTGCTTTGCGTGCACTCTCACTTCGTTGTGCTGCTGTGAGCATGGCGGCTCGTGCCGGACCGCCTTTTATGCCGCCCTTTCGCCCCAGAGCAACGGCGGCAGGGTTTTTCTTGTGAGCCATGAGTTCATTATACGTGAGCGGTCAGGTATATTGAAATTGTGTTCGGTGATGACAACGACCGGACGATGCTTCGAACATCGTAGTGCTGGGTGCGCTGGTAATGGACGGGCAGCCAACCCTTATCGAGCCCGCGGGGCGGACGGCGCTGATTGTCAATTGGATCACCGCACCCGTGATCTTCGCGGCGATCGCGTGGGGGCTGGACTATCAGCGGAGCTTTTCGATCAGGAGCAGCAGTTCGGCTGCGTCGTCGTAATCGAGGTTCGGGTCGTCGGCAAGGGCGGGGTCGCGGGAGCCGCCTAGGATGGCTTCCAGCGGTGGGAGCATCGCGATGAGCCAAGCCGACAGAGCCGGCCTTCGGCGCAGTAAGGCGAGCCCGGCCCGTGCGGTGTCCGGGTCGTGTGCGACCATGGCACAGAGTTGCGCGCGGGGAGTTCGGCTTTCGCCGCCGTCCCGGCGATAGGCAAGATAGGCCTGCACGGCTTGGTCGCGGGCCTTGAGGGCTTCCGGCTGATTGCCAACGGCGCGTTCCAGATCGCTCAGGATGTTAAACGTCTTCCACGGCCGTGCCGCGTGACCAAAGGGCTTCGCGCACTCTATTGCGCGCGAGAGTTCTTGGCGCGCCTCGTCAAAGCGGGCCAGGAGAATGAGCGGGTATGCGATATTGCTTCGGGCGAAGCCTTCTTCCCTCAGATCTCCGACTTTGACGCACCCTTCAGCGGCTTGACGGTGGAACAGGACAGCCTCCTCGTGACGCCCCATCCGCGAATAGAGAGAGCCGAGCGCGTTGAGCGTCCGGGCCTCACCGCCACGGTCGCCTACCTGCACCTTGATTTTCAGGGATTCTTGGTAGGCTTTCTCCGCCGCTTCGTACTGACCCATCTTGCTATGAACCCCGCCGATCTGTTGCCATGAGGTCGACTCCGCGGACGGTTCACCAAGCTTCCTGAAAAAGTCGCGTACCTCAGTGTAAAGTTCCAGCGCCTCGCGATACTTCCCTTGATGCCACCGCAAGGTGGCAAGCTGACCTTTGCGAACCGCAACGCTCCTCGAGTCGCCGGTTTCTTCGGCGCTCCGGATCGATTCCTCATAAAGATCCGACGCTCCGCTGTATCGGCCAAGATCTGTAAGACAATCTGCCTTCTGAACCAAAGCCACATTGGTCATGCGAGCCTCCCCGAGCTTTTGAAATCGGTGGTGGGCTTCATCGAGATGTTCCACTGCCTCCTCAGCGGCTCCGCTCCTCCTTAAGGCTCCGCCGAGGGTGAAGTGAGCACCAGCGATGTCAAAGGACGCTCCCTGGTAAGCGGCGTCGCCGCCAGCATTGGTCTTCGCGAGCAACGATCTCGCCTGGTCTGTCGCTTCGCGAAAGCGTCCTCTATCGACCAATCGATCGATTGCGGTTCTCTCGGCCTCGAACTGGGCGTGGCCCCAGGCACCGAGTCTCCGAGCCGCATCGGACCGAATCTCTACCACGCGCGCAAGCGCTCTGGCCCGTCCCAGTTTCGAGATGAGTGCCTCGAGGCTGGTCGCTAACCCAACCACACGTTCGGGAGCCGCCGACTGGCGGAGGTGCTTGAGACCAGCCAGCAGGTTGGGCAGTTCGAGCAGAGTAAGGTTCAGGGCAAGGCTGGCATCCTTAAACAACTGCTCGTGCAAGAAACCAATCATCGCCTCCATGGCTTCCGCCCACCCTAGGCGAGCAGCCTCCCGATCCTCGCCCTTCATGCTGGCGAGTAGTACCGGAGCGAGCGCCGGGTCGAAGCGCAGATATTTAACCTCGAGTACCTCGGCCAATCCGACGCCGGCCAAATCGATCGTCAGTGCCTCAACCTGCTGCTTATCCAGCTTGAGCGTCAGAGCGATAGCACCCAGATTTCCGCCACCTTGGAATACGCCCAACGGCCGGATCTTCCTCCGCGTTTCCTCAGGCAGCCTCCTCAACGACAACTCCACGCTTGCGAAAAGCGATCGTTCGCGCTCGCCTGGGTGCTTCGCTTCGAGCGAGACCATCAGCTCGTGGATTTTCCTCGAAGCGCCGCGAACTCCCGAGGCCGCCACTTCACCAGCCAGCAGGACAAGGGCGCGCGCGTGGCAGCCAACGGCGTCGACCAAGTCCTCGATCTCCCGTTCGCTCTCGACGTCGCTGGGGGACTGGCACACTCTGCTCACCACGCGGATGGCATCCGGCCGATCCAACCGGCCGATCCGCACGACGTTCCGGCTGAACGGCTCCGGCAGCGCCTCGCGACTGGTGAAGATGAGGTGCGTCTGGCCGATCTTCGCGACGCTCTGGCACAGTTCCATGATGTCGCCGGCATCCGGCAGGACCGACTCCGCGTTATCGACCAGGATCACCGTCGATTGCTCCGCCAGTGTGCGCTCCACAAGCTGGAGGGCGAGTTTCTGATCCTGTCCCGCGCGAGACTCGTAGTTCGGCACAAGCTGGCCGCCGATGGCATAGAGCACGGCGCGCGCGTCGGAAATGAATTCCAGACTCACAAACGCGCTGCGCTGGAACCGGCGCGTCATCACCAGCCAGCGTGCCAATTCGGCCGCCAACGTGGTCTTGCCCTCGCCGCCATCGCCCTGGAAGACGACGTAAGATTGACAGGCCGGGAGGCCTGTCCCACAAAGAATCCGCTCAGCCGCCAGCAGTTCGCGACTGCGTCCGACAAACCCGTGCGCCGGCTCCGCAGGCACAGCCCCGAAGGATAGCTCGCGCTGCCGGGCAATCAGCGCCCGGATCTGCTCCGAAGGCAGCTTGCGGATGAGCTGCGCATCCTGCTCCTCCTGGAAGAGCACCGGGACGAACCAATCCTCCAGCCGCAACTCGAGATTGAAAACCTTGCCGCGAAAGTTATCGCTCTTGAGAATCTGCTGGCCGGCGAGCATGGCTTGGCCCACCCGCTTGCCGCCCATTAACTCTTCGTAAAACTTCGCGACGAAGCGGCGCGCGGTTTCGACCAGCACCGAATGACTCATGGCCACAATCGAAGCCACGCCGCTTTCGAGCAGCTTGCCGGCCACCGAATTGGTCGGGTCTTCCCTCGCGGCGGCCGTCTGGCACGCGTCCAGGAAAAACAGCGGGACACGGTGGTCGCGCACCACTCCCGCGATCTTGTCCGCCGTCACCAGATCTGTCTTCTTGCAGTCGCTGGGATCTTCGAAGCACAGCGCGCCCAGGACCTTCCTCGGGTCGTAGACCCCGTGGCCATCGAAGTGGACCACATGGTAGGTCTGGCGTTGCAGTTCCTGTTCCAGCGCCTGGAAAGTCGGAGGCACCAGGATGTGGAAGTCCACCAACTCTCCGAGCTTCGAGAGCGCCTCCACCAGCGGACGGGCGCTCACCCGATGATCGATGTACCCTGCGTCTTCCGGGCGCGGGCTGACCAGCAGCACCCGTATGGGCGGCTCGGTGGCCACCGCCGGCTGCGGTTTCCGGTTGGGTAGGCTGCGACGGACCCGCACACCGCGCTTCCCTTGAAACAGAAAGCCCTTGCCATCGTGGATCAATTCCCAGGGCAGCGAAAGCAGCAGCGTGGCAGCCTCATCGGCCTCCTTCTGCCGCTCGGGCGTGGCGCCAGCCATCAAATCCTTGTCCACTTTGATGGTGAACCGTCGCTCCGCCTGGCTGGCTGAAGCCTGCGTGAACAGAGGAAGGAATCCCTGCGGCACCAGCGCCTGCCCCCAACCAGGCAGCGCCGCCTCGACGCGGTGCGCCCGATCTTGGAAGACGCCGCTCGGCCAATTGATGTAGCGCTCCAGATACCACGCCAGTTCCCCCGATTCTATGGGGCCAAGCGGCGCAGTAAAGGGGAAACGTTGGCCTTCGACCGCGCGGCTGCCATCCGGCGGGTTATACGTCAGGCGGGCAGTGGCCGTGGCGCGCCGCTTGCCGTCAGACAGATCGATCCCGGGGTCGCTCAATTCCAGGACCAATTCCGCGATCGAGCTCGGAGGAGTTTCGACGGGCGGCGCCTCATCCTCCGGGAGTTGCACACCCAAGGCAGCCAGCAGCGCCGGCAATGCATCCGTCACCCCGCGCGGACCCACGGTCAACTTCACGCCCACGGGTTCCTCGCCGAACCAAAGCTGCAACGCACTGGGTTCAATGCCCGGTAGCATAACCGGGATTACCTTCTTACCCAGACTCAGGGCGAATTTGATTTCCTGGAATACCCACTTGGAATTGATCGCGTGGAGGCTGAGAATGGCAGCAAAGTGGGACGCTCGCTCGATGGCCTTCTCAATCTCTGGCTTGAGCTTATCGCCGCCGGCCAGCCGCTGCGAGTCAGTCCACGCCTCGATTCCCAAGCCCTCCAACGCCCGCCGAATCTCCGCGACCACCGCGTCATCCTTGCCGGAGTGAGATACGAAGACCACTGACTGCTAATTATGTCACGACTGTCACGACTAGAGGTCAGCTTTGCGCCTGAATCCATTCCTTGAGGGCACGGAGCCACTCGCTCGCCTTCTCATGGCGATCCCGTTCGAGGAAGATTGTGGCTTGAGCCGCGGTCATCGGTGGCAACACCAGGCTCCCGTCGATCAGGCGCCAATTGTTCCCATCGAGCGTATGGAAGCGAACGCGCTCGCCGTCATAGCGCCAGATTTCATGGACCCCGATTGCCGCATAGATCGGAAAGCGATCGAGGGAGGAACTGGTGATATCCACTTCGATGATCAGTTCCGGCGGAGGGTCTGCGGCGAGATCGATTTCGTCTTTGCCTCGGATAACGTCGGCGTTGTGGAAGTAGAAGCTGGAGTCCGGCTCGAAGCCTTTGGCCAGATCTTTGCGCTTGAAGGTCGTCGATCCGGCGCGGACAAAGTCGCGTTCCGTTTCATAGGCTGTGATCTCGGCGATCGCCGCGAGGGTGCGGTTCGGCGTTTCGTGGCCAATGGAGACGACCATGATTTCCAGGTTCCCTTCATCGTAGGTGAAACGGGTGCCACAATTGTCCACGCTCTCGGCGAGCAGTCGTTCATAGGTCTCCCAACTGATGTTGTGCAGCAGGAGCCTCTGTTCGGGGGGCGCGACGGTAGTTAGCATTCCTCCTCATTTTGGCATGTAACTGCGGACCAATTCCATATATACTCCCAAATCCCGATCCAGATCCGACTTCCCACGGCAGGTACGGGCCCGCACACTCCAGAAAGATATTGGGCTCCTCGCGGCGCTATGAAATCCTGATGGACCTCTGTCGGTCGATCTCCCCTGCCTGGACGCGCGTCTTCGCAACGGCAATGGGGGGACGCGCTCTATGATCTACCAGGTTCGAGCGGGGTTAGACTGGAAAGACCGGCCGGAGAGAAAGTGAGCCACACGATGCAAGGTCACGCGAGGGAAGCACCCGGCTCAGAGACGGCATGAAACATCAGCTCGACAGTGAAGGAATACCGACCCTGGCCGTGGCGCTCTCCGACTACCTGAAGACAGCCGACGTCAGGAAGCTTGCCGCGCTGACCAAGGAGAAACTGCCCACGGGGAAAGACGACCTCGCCGCGGTCGTCATCCGGCATCTGGCGGGGGAGCGGTTGCGTACCGTCTGGCAGGGCCTCGATGAGTTGCAGCGGGCGGCGGTGGCCGAGGTCGTCCATTCCGAGTCCACACAGTTCCCCGCTGAAAGGTTCCACGCCAGGTACGGCAGGGATCCCAACTGGGGCTCGGACAGCCAGTACGAGTGCGATCGCCGCCCGTCGGCCCTATGCTTTTTCTTTTATCGCAGTGTCATGCCAGACGACCTCAAGGAACGGCTCCGGACGTTTGTGCCGCCGCCGGTGGAGGCAAAGGTGAAGATACTCGACCAACTCCCCCCAACATACGACGTCCCATTCGAGCGGTGGAATCCGCAGCAGCGAACTCGCGACAAGGGAATCGAGAAAGTGGCGCTCACGATCCATGAGAGGGAACGGGCGGCGCAGCGGGAGGCGCTCTCCGTCCTGCGGCTGGTCGACGCCGGCAAGGTTGCGGTGAGCGCTACGACGCGCCGGGCTTCCGGCGCCACAATGGATGCCATCACGGCGATCCTCGAGGGTGGCGACTATTATCCGCGCGTGCCGCCCAAGAACGAGTGGCATGACGAAAGCGCCGGTCCGATCCGCGCGTTCGCCTGGCCGCTGCTGATGCAGGCCGGAGGGCTCGCCCAGATCTCGGGGACGCGATTGCAACTCACCAAGACGGGCCGCAAGGCGCTCTTCGAAGCGGCCGCCGGGACGATCCGCACTCTGTGGACGAAGTGGCTGGACAACAAGATCCTCGACGAACTTTCCCGCATCGAGTGCGTCAAGGGGCAGACCGGCAAGGGCAAGCACGGGCTCACCGCGGTCTCGCCGCGCCGGGAGGCCGTCGCGGACGCCCTCGCCAAGTGCCCGGCCGGCGGCTGGGTCTCTACCGGCGAATTCCTGCGGTTCATACATGCCTCTGGAAATGACTTTGCGGTTACCCGCAACCCCTGGAATCTCTATATCGGCGAGCTGCAGTACGGCTCGCTGGGCTACGAGGGTGGCAGCCTCTTCCTGGACGAGCGCTACATGCTCGGGCTGCTGCTGGAGTATGCCGCTACACTCGGTGTGATCGACGTCGCCCTCATCCCGCCCGCGGGCGCCCGGCGCGATTTCCATAGCTTGTGGGGAACGGATGACCTTCCGTTCTTCAGCCGTTACGACGGGCTGATGTACTTTCGCCTCACGCCACTGGGAGCGTATTGCCTGGGCGTGGAATCGGGTTACCAATCCGCGCCGCCCGAGGCGAAGCAAGTTCTCCGCGTGCTGCCGAACCTGGAGATCGCGGCCGTCGGCCCGGACCTGGAGCAGGGCGATCGGCTGGCCCTGGATGTCTACGCCACCCGCGTTTCGGACCTCGTCTGGCGACTGGAAGAGGGCAAGATCCTGGTTGCCATCACGGAGGGAAGAACGCTGGAAGAGATCCGCGAGTTCCTCGCATCGCGAAGCAGCGCGCCGATTCCCGGCATCGTCGCACGTCTGCTCGATGACATCGCAGAACGGAGCGTGAAAGTCCGCGACTGCGGCCTCGCCCGGCTCATTGAGTGTGCCGACGCCGCTCTCGCCGCCCTCATTGCCAGCGATGTGCGCACCCGCAAACACTGCATGCGCGCGGGAGAACGGCACCTGGTGGTTCCGGCGTCCTCGGAGGCCGCCTTCCTGCGGACTCTGCGGGATGTTGGCTATGTCCTGTCCGCGGGAGTGGCGGTCGACAAGAGCAAGGCGAATCGTCAGCCGGCGGCGGCCAAACGGCCCGTCTGATAGCTCCGCGCCAATTCCATATATACTCCCAGATCCCGATCCAGATCCGACTGCGTCCCGTCGAAATAGAAATTGCGAATCGGAATTCCGCCCAGATCCCGGCTGATCCTCGGATAGATCGCCTCGCACACAATGCCGTTCATACACGTGAACGGACTGATGTCGATGATCCCGGCCGCGCCTTTCTTTGCCAGGTAAACTACTTTGCCAACATTGAGCACCATCTCGCCGAAAGCCCCCTCCCGCGGCAGGTACGGACGCGCACATTCCAGGATCTCGTAGATATCCGGCTCCTCGCGGCCCGCGAAGTCTTCGTGAAACGGCTCGGCCAGCACGTGCTCGTCGCGCTTCTGCACGCGCTTCCGCACCCAAGCGCCCAGCGCTTCAGACGTCCAGATCCGTCCCGCCAGCTTCAATTTGCGGAAGTGCTCGGAGTTGGTGTACCAGATCCATTCCACCAGGTCGGAGACCCACGCTTCCGCGCCGTACCCTTCCAGACACTGCACCAGGTTCTCGTTCGAGAACGTATTCAGGCGGCAGAAAATTTCGCCCACGATGCCGATCAGCGGCGCGCCACCCGCCCGCGTCGCCACCTTGCGGAAGCGCCCGCGCGCCCGCACCATGGACTCCTTCAACGCCTGCAGTTGCACTGGAGGCTCCGCGGGAGTCTCCTCGAGCGTGCTGCAGAGATCGGTGAGCGATGCCTCGTAAGCTGCCTCGGCATCGCCGCGCCGTTCTTCGTAAGGCCGCCGCATCAGCAGCAGCTTTTGCAGCAGGTCCGCGCACAGCAGCGCGCGCCAGCCCGTGCGCACGAATGGACCCGCCAGGCTCCCCAGCCCCGCATACGCATTCTGGCTGGTGGGCGAAAGAATCTCGACATCGCGCCATCCGTTGGCATCCAGCACGTGCCGCAGATATGGCGCGTATTGTCCGAACCGGCAAGGACCCTGCGCGGTCGGCATGAAGAACGCGACTCGTCCGGGATCGGTCTCCGGACGCTCCAGCACCTTCACGAAATCGCCCACCGTCACCTTGGCGGGATAGCATTCGTCGCCCGACGTGTACCGCGCCCCCAGTTCCCGCGTGCGGTGGTCGGAGGGCGGAGTCGGCTCCGCATCCAGCCCGATGGCGCGAAACGCCGACGCAAACGCCCGCGCGCTGCCGTAAGCCATCGGCGGAATATAAATGCGCTTCGCCTTCAAGCCACACGCCTCACCGCCGATCGGGTGCGCTGACGTGGCGCAGGCACTCCTGCCTGCCGCGTCGGCACTCATGCCGACGGGCTTCGGCACTGTCGCACAACCGCGAGAAAGTGTCGAGACGCCCGGAACGGGTCCGCAAACTGGAAGTCTCGACACGGCAGGCACGGGCCCAGAGGGCACCCCCTGCGCCACGGGGGTTATTGGATGGTCGCTGCCTGGTAGCATCGCAGAATTCCTTTGCTGTCGAGATACGCCTCGCACCGCGTCATATACCCCGCGTCATTTCCATGCCCGTCGAATTGCAGAATCAGCAGCGGCGCGCCGGCGGCCTCGCGCGCGAAATGCTTGATATACGAATCCGGCCCGCACTTGAAATTCGTGATGTAGACCAGGTGCAGGTTGGGACGCCCGGCGGCCATCCGCGCCGCCTCCAGGATCTTCCGCCCCGAGATCCAGAACATGTTGTCGTGCAGATCGCCGATAGGCTCCCGTCCGGTCACCAGAAAATCCAGCGGGATGACGTTGGCGCCGTAGCGGTGCCGCAGCTTCCGCGGAATATCGCAATTCACCCCGCGGTCGTAGATGTTGTAGCCGCGGCCCGCCAGCACCAGGCCAGGCTCGCCCGTCTCGTCCAGGACTGCCAGCGCCCGCCGCCCCGCCTCCAGCAACCGCTCCTGAAACTCGCGCTGCGCCCGGTACGCGGCATCCACCGCACGGTCGCTGGCCCGCCGCGTCACCCCGATGCGCCGCATGGTCTCCGCGAGCCCCTTCTTCACCTGCGCCGGCCCGAGCTGGAAATGCAGCGTCGGAATCAGGAATCGATGCTGGTGCGGTTCGAGCGCAGGCGCCGACCGCAACACCCACGGCAGCGTCTGGTTCCACGGGCAGTAATGCGACGCGCACGATTCGCCACCGCCCTCGGCATCCGCGATATTCGGCACCAGGACGTAGTCGACTCCCGATTCCAGCAGCGCCTGCACGTGCCCGTGCGCCACCTGCACGGGGTAGCAGGGCTGCGCCACCGCCAGCTCGATGCCCGCCGCGGAAATGCGCGGATCGGTGACCGCCGAAAGCACGGTCGCAATCCCCAGCTCCGCAAAGTACCCGCGCCAGAACGGCAACTGGTCGATCATCGTCATCGCGCGCGGCAACCCGACCCGCAACCGTAGCACAGGCATTCTTGCCTGTGTGCCTTCTTTCAGTAACTCCTCCCGCAACGCGAACAGATCTTCGATTACAGGCTTCCGTCCCGTAGTCGAAGGCTTACGGAACTTATCCGAGCACTTATCGCCCCAGTAACTCTTCTGCCCCTCGATCACAAACTCCTTCATGTCGCACAAATTCGAGCATGCCTTGCACACGAAATCGCGCGACGAAAGCTGCAGCTTGCCCAAATCGTACCCGCGGAAACGCGTCGCGCCGCCCGTAGCCTGGTGCCATTGCCGCGCGATGAGCGCCATCCCGATCGCGCCCATCACCCCGTTATACGGCGGCACCGTGATCTTCTTGCCGAGCAGGCTCGCGAACGCCGCGGTCACCGCGTCGTTGTACGCCGTGCCGCCCTGGAAGTAAATCGCGTTCCCGATCTTGCGCCCGCGCACCACGCGATTCAGATAATTCAGCGCGATGGAATACGCCAGGCCCGCCACCAAATTGGGCACCGTCTCGCCCTTGTGCAGCCAGCCCGTAACATCGCGCTCCATAAACACGGTGCAGCGTTCGCCGAGGCGCGTGGGAGCGTCGGCCCCCAGCGCCAGCTTCGCGAATTCGCCCTTGATGCTGATCCCCAGCTTCTCCGCCTGCTCCTCCAGGAACGACCCGGTCCCCGCGGCGCACGCCTCGTTCATCGCGAAGTCCACCACCACGCCGTTTTCAATCGAGATGAACTTCGAATCCTGCCCGCCGATCTCGAAAATCGTATCTACCGGCTCGCCGCCCAACGTGCGGCTGATGTGAATGGCGCCCGTCTTGTGCGCGGTGATCTCGTCGTTCACCACATCCGCGCCCACGAACTCCGCGATCAGCTCGCGCCCCGACCCCGTAGTGCCCGCGCCGCACACGCGCAGCTTGCGGCCCCAGATCCGTTCCACCTCCGCCAACCCCTGCTGCACCGCCTCGATCGGCCGCCCCGCAGTGCGCAGGTAGACATCGTGAATCACGGCGCCGAATTCGTCGATCGCCACCACGTTGGTCGAGACCGACCCGATGTCCAGCCCCAAATAGGCTGCGATCGGCTCCCCGCCCGCCGGGGCCGCGTACACCCCGACGCGGTCGCGCAGTTGCACCACGTGTTCCGTGGAGAGCGGGTGCGTGTCCTGCACCTTCTCCTCGGTATCGTGCTGGCGGAGCCGGTGGATCTCCAGGATGGAGCGCTTGCGCGGCTCCTCGGCCTCCAGAATGGCCGTGCCGATGGCGCCGCACCAGGCGTACTCACGCGGCACCAGCAGGTCGCCCTCGCCCAGCGAAAAGGCCTCGCGCAGCGCGCCCGTCACTCCTGCATTCTGCGAGACCGCGCCAATCAGCGCCACCGGCGCCTGAACCGGTCGTCCCTTCACGATCGAGCTTTTGAAATTGCGCGCCACCGCGTCGCACAGGCCGCGCAGAATCTGGGCGGGCGAGTAGCCCTTCTGCTGCGCGTGGATCATGTCGCTCTTGGCGAACACCGAGCAGCGCCCCGCGATCCGTGCCGCGCAACTGGCCGTCGCGACCACCTCCCCGACCTCTTCCACCGAGTACTGCATGCGCAGCGCCTGCTGATCCAGAAACGAACCCGTACCCGCGGCGCATTCGCCCGACCGGTCGTAGTCCAAAATGTTAGTGCCGGCCAGCCGGATGTACTTGGAGCTTTCGCCGCCGATCTCGAACACCGTGCGGACCTGCGGGTAGAACGTCCCGACCATCCGCGCAATCGCCTTGAATTCGTTCTCGAAAAACAGCCCGAGCACTTTGGCGATGGTGCGGCTTCCGGATCCGGTTACGCGGATGCCGTCGACGCGGTCTTCGGGCACGGTTTCATAGAATTCGTGCAACAGGTCGTAAGTCGACTGGATGGGGCTGCCGGAAATGCGCCGGTAGTCGGAAAGCACCAGCGGACGGTCATCCAGCGCCGCCATCCGGAACTCCGGCCGCGCCGCGCAGAGGGCCTCCAGGATGCCCCGGTCGTCCGGTTTCCCCAAAGCGGCCAGCTTGAGACTGATGGCCCCGATGTCCAGACCGATATTGATGCCCATTTCGGTCCAGTTTGACGCAAATCGCGGCGCATTTCAAGTAAATCAGACCCCAAAAGCTCATATCTGCATCCATCGGCGATGTGCCGGGGGTGAACAGAGCCGCGGCCGTGAGGGAGCGAGGCTCCGCCAACCCCCTAGAACTCCGCGCGAATCATGAACTCGATACGCCGCGGCGCCCCGGTGCCCACCGCGCCGGTATTCAAGATCCCCGTGATCCTCCCGAAACTGGCGGACGACGTGTTCCCCGATGGGTTGGCGTATTGCGGGTGGTTGAACAAGTTGTAGCCCGCGGCGCGGATGTTGAGTCCCAGTTTCTCGGTCAACCGAAACCGCTTCTGCAGCGAGCTGTCGATCTCGTACGTCCCCGGACCGTTGGCAATGTAGCGTCCCAAGTCCCCCCACGTCCCGTTGGCCGGCGTCGCGAATGCGGCCTTGTTGAACCAGTCGGTGATCGATTGGTCCACGGCGTAGATGGGCTGGCCCGCAACATAATTCGGGCGCTGGCCGGAAGCATTCTGGTCGGGCAGCGTGGCCGCCTTGCGCGTAATCGTGATATTCACCGGCAACCCCGTGCGCGCCCCCACGATGCCCGCCAGTTCCCATCCGCCGAAGATCTGCGATCCCAGCCCGCCGTTCAAAAACCGCTTCCCGCGGCCGAACGGCAATTCGTAAATGGCGTTGGTGGTCAGGGTGTGGCGCACGTCGATGTTCGTGCTGCTGCGGTCGCACGCGCGGCAACTCTGGTCCTGAAACGACACGCTTTCCCCCGACCCTATGGAGCCGTCCGTGATCCCGTGCGACCACATATAGTTCATCTGAAACAGCAACCCGCGCACGAACCGGCGTTGCAGCGACGCCTGCAGCGCGTTGAAGTTGTTGTTGCCGTCGTTCGCCTTCAAGCCGAACGAGCTGAAATTCGGCAGGGGGCGCGTCCCCGTCAGCGGATTGATCAGGTTGATCGTATAGCGCGTGAACAGGTGATGGCCCTCGCCGCCCACGTAGCCCACCTGCGCCACGAAGTCCTTGGCCACCTCGTGCTGCACCACAAAGTCCCAGTTCTCGTAGTACAGGTCCTTGCGATGGCGGTCGATGGCCTTGGGCGAAAACAACTGGTTCTTCGGATCCAGAAACGCCACCAGCGGGAATCCCAGCGCGGGGAAGTCCGACTGCAGCAGCGAGTACCGCGGCACCGCGCTCTCCGCCGGATCGCTGAAATCGTCGTTCTGGTTGCCGCCGTAGTAGATCCCGAAACCGGTGCGGACGGTGGTCTTGCCGTGGAACATCCCGGGAGCCCACGCCAGCCCTATCCGCGGCCCGAAATCCTTGGTATTCGGATCGTAGTAGGGCGTTCCCTTCGGGCAGTACCCGCCGCAGCCCAAGATGTCCACCACCGCGGAGCGATTCAGAATCTCGTGCATCACCGAGTAGTATTCGTAGCGCAGCCCGAGGTTCAACGTCAGGTTCGGCGTGGCCTTGAACTCGTCCTGCGCGTAGCCCTGGTAAAAGGTGCGCCGGTTGCCCACCACTCCTTCGCCCTGCAAGTAAGTTGCCGACGCTGCGGTGTTGTTGATAAAGTCAGTCGCGGTATCATAGCTGAGCGTGGAAGTAGTCAGTGTGTTCCCGGAGTTATTCAGCCGGATGCGCCGGATATCGATGCCCGTTTTGAAAGTGTGCCGGCCGCGCACCAGCGTCAGGTTGTCGATGTGGGAGAACGTGGTACCGACCTCGGTATCGAGCGACGTGTCACTCACGCTGTCGAAGGGTCCCGGACTCACTGCCACGGGGGCGGTGCCATAAGTGAAGTTATGATAGTTGGCGCGATTCACTCCGAACTTCGTCTCATTGACCGTAGTCGGCGAGAAGATATGCTGCACTTGCACGACGAAATTCGTGGGGATGTGCGGAATCACGTTGTGATCGCCCAGAGCATCGAGGGGGACGTCGATATACGCGTTGTCCACGTTGTACCGCGCGTAGGCCGTGGTCTTGTCCGAGAAGCGATAGTCGAAACGGAACATGCCGGCATCTTCGCGCACCGTGTCCGTGGCCACCTTGGTGACTTGGTCGGTGATGCTGTCGATGGGAGTCTGCCCCAGCGGATAGGCGTCCAGAATCGGTTTGAGCACCGGCGACGTAGCCAGCACCTGCGCGCGAAACGCCGCGTTCGGCACGAAGTTGATGAACGTCTGCCCCAGGTCCTGGCGAAGGCCCTCGTAGTTGGCGTAGAAGAATGCCTTGTCCTTCACGATGGCGCCGCCAAAACTGGCCCCGAACTGGTTCAACGTAAACGGCGGGATGCTCGATCCGTCGAACGGCGACCGCGAATCCAGCGCATCGTTGCGCACCGCGTAAAACGTGCTGCCGTGATATTGATTGCCGCCGCTCTTCGAGACCACATTGATCTGCGCGCCGCCTGCGGCTCCGCTCTCCGCGGTGTAAACGGCGGTGCTGACGCGGAACTCGGCGATGGAATCGAGGGCGATGTTGAGGCGCGTGTCGGCCTTCTGGGTCTGCTCCTGCACGCCGCTGGTGTCGACGCCATCGAAGGTGAAGTTGCTGTCGTCGAGCGAGTGCCCGGAGAAACGGATGCTGCGCTGGGCGCCGTCGCCGTAGTTGATGGCTCCAGGCGCCAGCAGCATCAGGCTGGCCCAGTTGCGGCCGCTCACCGGAATCTCCTTGATCTGCTCGGCATCG
>Ga0209415_10005584_pt1 | contig 22554 bp, 23 predicted proteins | sample PeaSoiSIISIP2007_FD_187696 | JGI IMG/M metagenome (GOLD analysis project Ga0209415, IMG submission 187696) | Peat soil microbial communities from Weissenstadt, Germany - SII-SIP-2007 (SPAdes) (version 2) | ecosystem: Environmental > Terrestrial > Soil > Wetlands > Peat | place: Germany... | reverse complement strand
CCGGCAGGTCCCTCCGGGCCAGCAGGACCGCCGGGTCCGGCGGGTGCGCCGGGTCCGGCGGGCGCGCCGGGAGAGGGGGCTCCGACCAGGACGGTCTCGCCGCCCGGCTCGGCTGCGCCTCCGGCGGCGGCCGTCACCGCCTCCAAGGGTGTTCCCGCGGAGAGCGTCTCCTCGGCTGCCGACGTGCCGGCCCCGGAAGCTCCCGCCGGGACGGGCACGCCCGACGGCGCAGCCGAGGCCGACGGCAAGACTCGCCCTGGCGCGGGGCGTCGACGGACGCCCGGCTGAACCGAGGTCCGGGCCCAGGGCGGGACCACCGCGAGCCTGCTCGTGGGTGGTGCCGTCAGGGCCTCGGAGCCACGAGCCTCCACATCACGATGTGCGGGCCGATGTCGGGGTCGTCCCAGGGCTCGCCGACGGTGACGAAGCCGGCGCGCTCGTAGAGCGCCCGGGCGGGCAGGCGCGCGTTGCACCACAGCAGGCCGCCGCCACTGGTCGCGACGTGCTCGATCACGGCCGAGAGGACCCGGCCGCCGATGCCCGTCCGGCGCCGGTCCTCACGCGTCGCCATGCCGCGCAATCGCCACGCCGGCGCACCTGCGGCCGATACGGCGCCGGGGTCGAAGGGAGGGGGCTCGCGCCGCACCGTGGCCGTCGAGACCGCTTCTTCCGTCGCAGGATCGACGGCTGCGTAGGCGACCAGCTCGCCGTCGCCCTCGTCACCCAGCCCGACCTGCTCGATGCTCTGGTGCGGCCGGAGCACGGCCTGGCGCAGCGCCCAGGTGGCCTGCGGTTCGACGCGGCGGACAGTCGGCTCCATCGCGACGAGGGTACGCGGGACCGCTCGGGACCGCGACAGGGCCTCCGGGCCGCCGGGCGCCTCCCGGCCTGTCATCATGTGGGCGTGATCGTCGAGCGCAGGTATCGTCCTCGCGCCCGTCCGAGACCCGCGGCGGCCGCGCGCTCCGATGCCCATCTCGACACGTCGTACGCCGGACCTCGCCCCGGGCCGGTTCGACCCGGGGCGGTGGGCGACCGCCCGGCACCGTTTGACCCGGCACCGTTCTTGTCCCGGCGCTGTTCGGCCCAGCACCGTCCGGCCCACGCCGTTCGGATTGATCGGATTGAGAGGATGACCTGATGATCGACGCTGAGCTCCTGGAGCGCCCACCGGGTGGTGGGGACGCGGCGCCAGCCTCCGCAGGCGGGGCGAGCGCCGTCGACGGGATCCCGGTCGACGAGGCCGGGGAGGTTGACGCCTCGACCCTCGGCCTCGCGACGACCCGGGAGCGGACCTCGCGTGTCAGTCAGGTCGTGACCCTGGTTGCCGTCGTCGTCCCGCCGCTCGCGATCCTCTCGGCAGCCCGCGTGCTGTGGGGCGTGGCGGTCCGGCCGCTCGACCTCATCCTGTTCGCCGTGCTGTACGTCGCCACGGGCCTCGGCATCACCGTCGGCTACCACCGGCTCTTCACACACCGCTCGTTCGAGGCCCCCACCGCCGTCCGGGTGCTGCTGGCGATCCTCGGCGCGATGACCCTGCAGGGACCGGTCACCCAGTGGGTGACGGACCACCGCAAGCACCACGCCCGTTCCGACGTGGAGGGCGACCCCCACTCGCCGCACCTGTCGGGCGACGGCTTCATCGGCGCGGTGCGCGGTCTGTGGCACTCCCACGTCGGGTGGATGTTCACGACCAAGGGCATGGAGCGCGGCGACATGTACGGGCGCGACCTGTACGACGACCGCCCGATCCGCTTCGTCGACCGCTTCTACCTCCTGTGGGTGCTGCTCTCGGTCGCGCTGCCGTTCGCCGTCGCGTGGGCCATCACGGGGAGCGTCGCGCGGGGCGTCGAGGCGATGGTCTGGGCGGGGCTCGTGCGGATCTTCGCCTTCGAGCACGCCACCTTCGCGGTCAACTCCATCTGCCACACGTTCGGCCGCCGCGTCTACGACGCCCGTGACCAGAGCCGTAACAACTGGGTCGTGGCGGTGCTGACCTTCGGCGAGGGCTGGCACAACAACCACCACGCCTTCCCCCGCTCGGCTCGCCACGGCCTCGGCCGCCTGCAGGTCGACATCTCCTACCTGGTGATCCGCGGGCTGGAGCGCTGCCGTCTCGCGAAGAACCTCCGCCTGCCGACGCCCGCCCAGCAGGCGAGGGCGCGCCGCGTCGGGGCGCCCGAGGCCGCCTGAGCCTGCGTCAACCTCCGGGGGGCGTCAGGCCGTTCGGTCGCCAGCCCGCCTTGGCCAGCAGGCACTGGACGTCGCCGATGCGCCGCTCGGCGAAGGACGCCTCGCGGTAGCTCAGGTAGAACTCGAAGAGCAGGCGGAAGGTCTCGTCGAATCCGAGCGCCGGCAGCTCCTCGGCGTGCTCGGCGAAGGACTCCCGCCAGCGCCGGAAGGTCTCGGCGGCGTGGTGACCGATGTCGTCGAGGGCGACGACGTCGAGGTCGTCCGTCTTGGCGATGCTCGCGGCCAGCGTGGCGACCGAGGGCAGGGACGAGCCCGGAAGGACGTAGCGTCGGACGAAGTCGTCGGCGTGGCGCGAGCGATCGAAGAACCGGTCGGCGACGACGACCGCCTGCAGCGCCATGGCCCCGTCAGGCTCGAGCAGGCCTGCGCAGGTCGAGAAGAACGCCGCGTGCTGGCGCTCGTCGAGCGTCTCCAGCATCTCGATCGAGACCAGCTTGTCGTAGGTGCCGGTCAGGTCGCGGTAGTCGCGCTCGACGACCGTGACCAGGTCCTCGAGCCCGGCGTCCTTCACCCGCCGGGCGGCGAACTCGTGCTGGCGGGGTGAGGTGGTGGCCGTCGTCACGCGGCAGCCGTAGCGGCCGGCGGCGTGGAGGGCGAAGCTCCCCCAACCCGTCCCGATCTCGAGGACGTGGTCCGCGGGGGAGAGCGCGAGCTTGCGGCAGATCCGGTCGAGCTTGGCGACCTGCGCGTCGCGCAGCGACGCGTTGGGACCCGCGAAGAGCCCGCCCGAGTAGGTCATCGTCTCGTCGAGGAAGAGCGCGAACAGCTCGTTGCCGAGCTCGTAGTGGGCGGGCCCGCTGCGGCGGTCTGCGCCGCGGGTGCTCTGGCGACCGCCCGGCAGGGGATCGCGGCGGCGCAGCGGCGCGCCGAGCCGGCGGGCGAGCGCGCTCGTGCGCTCGATCGCGTCGAGGTTGCGCACGACGACCCGCAAGAACATGGTGAGGTCGTCGGGGCTGGCGCAGCGCCACCAGCCCGAGAAGTAGGCACGGCCGATGCCGGCGCTCCCTCCGGTGGCCACCGCCCGCCAGGCCCGCGGCGAGCGCACCTCGACCTCGGGCACCGGCTCGCCGGCGACCGGCCGTCCGCACAGGTGCCGCCGCCCACCCTCCTGGACGATGACCGCGCCGTTGCGGATCCGGCCGAGCAGGCCGAGCACCACCGCCCGCGCCGCCAGGTCACGCGCTCCACGCCGGGCTGGCCGCTCCGACGCCTCCGACTGGTCCAACTCGTCCTTCGCGTCGGGCTTCACCAGAACCTCGTTCGAGAGGCGGTCGGCCCCGCACGGGCCGTCTGGACGCTCAGGGTAGCGCGCCGCCTCCTCGCCACCCGCCTTCTGGCCGACCGGTCCGGTCAGCCTGGAGCGCCCATCAACCGGCGGCGCCCTCGGCGCTCTCCACGGCCTGGCCGGCGAGGCTGACCTGGTCGCCCGGCCCGTAGCGGCGGCGCGTCCCGTCGCGGCCGAGCAGCCACGCCGCCTGGCGCCCCATCACCTCGAAGCGCTCGGGCCCGCCGACGAGCGCCGTCTCCTCGTCGATGCCGATGACCTCGGTATCGCCCGGCGCCGTGCGCAGCAGCTCGTCGGCGAGGTGGGGTGCGAACCCGGAGAAGCGGTCGAAATGCGGGATCACCGCCACCCGGGGCACCACGCCGAGCCCGCGTCCCGAGAAGCGGCCCGGGTTGCGGAAGTCGGCGGAGACCCGGGAGAGGGCGCACGCACCCGCCGAGCAGCCGGCGAGGGCGGCCCCCGCCTCGTGCGCGTCGAGGATCGCCCGCCACACCGCCGTGCCGCGCAGGGTGTCCGCGAGGTACCCGGGATTGCCCCCGGAGAGGTAGACGAGCCCGGCGCCGCCCACGGCCGCGGCCAGGTCGGCGCGCTCGGCGTCGGCCCGGCCGAGAACCCGCAGCGGGACCGCCTCGACGTCCATGGCGGCGAAGTGGGCCCGGCCGAGCTCGATCCAGTACCCGACCCGTTCGGGGCCCTCCTCGGCGGCGGCGGTCGGCAGGAACACGGCGCGCCGCCGCCGACCGGCCAGGAGCGCCTCGTCGACCGCCCGCATGACGTCGAGGAACTCTCCGCTGCCGACGAGCGCGACGGGTCCGGGCACCCGGTGAACGATATCGGCTCACCTCGCGCGCCCGGTGTGCTCGGGAGGCGGCGAATTGGCGCGATGCTGGTGGTGGCGCGTCGGCGCCCCCCTGATCGGGCGGGCGGCGCGGCGCGCCCCTCCCCCGAGATGCTGACCGCCAACGACCTCGAGCTTGCCGCAGGCGGGCGGGCCCTCCTCTCGGGCGCCTCCTTCCAGGTCGCGCCCGGCGACCGGATCGGGCTCGTCGGCCGGAACGGCGCCGGCAAGACGACCTTGACGCGCGTCCTCGCAGGCGAGGCGCTCCCCGCCGCCGGAACGTTGCGCCGCTCGGGCGCCATCGCCTATCTGCCCCAGGACCCACGAACGGGCGATCTGGACGTGCTCGCGCGCGACCGTGTCCTGTCCGCCCGCGGGCTTGACGTGATCGCCCGCGACCTTGCCGACGCGGCGGCGAAGATGGGCACCGCCGACGACGCGGACCGGGACGCGGCGATGCAGCGCTACTCGCGCCTCGAGGCACGGTTCCAGTCGGCCGGCGGCTGGACCGCCGAGGCGGAGGCCGCGTCGATCACCTCGAGCCTCGGCCTGCCCGAGCGCGTGCTCACCCAGCCGCTGCGGACCCTCTCCGGGGGCCAGCGGCGGCGAGTGGAACTCGCGCGCGTGCTCTTCTCGGGTGCCTCGATGTTGCTGCTCGACGAGCCGACCAACCACCTCGACGCCGACTCGATCGTCTGGCTGCGCAGCTTCCTCCAGCGTCACGAAGGCGGGTTCGTCGTGATCAGCCACGACACCGGGCTGCTGGAGACGACGGTCAACCGCGTCTTCCACCTCGACGCGACCCGACAGGTGCTCGACGTCTACAACGTGGGCTGGCGCACCTACCTCGAGCAGCAGGCGGCGGACGACCGTCGCCGCGTCCGGGAGCGGGCGAGCGCCGAGCGCAAGATCGTCGCGCTGCGCACCCAGGCCGACCGGATGCGGGCGACGGCGACGAAGGCGCGCGCCGCGCATCAGCTCGACCGGCGCGCGGAACGCCTCGTCTCCGGGCTCCCGGAGGACCGTCGACGCGACAAGGTGGCCAAGCTGCGCTTCCCGGACCCCGCGCCGTCCGGCCGGACGCCGCTCACCGCCAACGGGCTGGCGAAGCACTACGGCTCGCTCGAGGTCTTCTCCGCCGTCGACCTCGCGATCGACCGGGGCAGCCGGGTCGTCATCCTCGGCCTGAACGGCGCGGGCAAGACGACGCTGCTCCGGCTGCTCGCCGGCGTGGAGGAGCCGGACGCCGGCGAGGTCGTGGCCGGCCACGGCCTGCGCCTCGGCTACTACGCCCAGGAGCACGAGACGCTCGACCCCCACGCGACGGTGTTCGAGAACGTGCGCCGGAACGCGCCCCACTCGCTGAGCGACGTCGAGCTGCGCCGGATCCTCGGCGCGTTCCTCTTCGGCGGCGAGCGGATCGACCAGCGGGCGGGGACGCTCTCGGGAGGCGAGAAGACCCGGCTGGCGCTCGCGGCGCTCGTCGTCTCCTCGGCGAACGTCTTGCTCCTCGACGAGCCGACGAACAACCTCGACCCGGCCAGCCGCTTGGAGGTCCTCGGGGCCCTGCGCTCCTACGGGGGCGCGATCGTCCTCGTGACGCACGACCAGGGGGCCGTCGAGGCGCTCCAACCCGAACGGGTGTTGCTCATGCCCGACGGGATAGAGGACCTCTGGAGCGACGAGCTCGCGGACCTGGTCGCTCTCGCCTAGTTCGCAGCATCTCGTGCGTTCTCACGCACGGGTGTCCACCCCTGTTGACGTTAGTTCTCCCGGTGTGGCCCATGGCCGTTCATGCAGGTCGCGGCGGTAAGAGCAGCCAAAAGTTTGGGTTGCGGCGCCAATTGGAAGGGGGTCCGCGTTGCATCGCGGAGCCATGGTGCGTATGGTCGGGTGTGCCCGCAATGGCATTGTCGTGCCAATTGTGAGGGAGTGCCTCGTCTTTCGTTAGGAGAATGTGATGGTGAGGAAGAAGGTGACGCGCATGACAGGGAGCAGCGATATCGGCGCCCAGGACCGCGCCGGGCCCGGACGCCGCCAGACGCAACGGCGAGGGCCCCGACGGTTGCTCGCCGCGGCGGCGGCCACCGCCGCAGCGATCGGCGGGGGCGCGGTCCTCGTGGCCGCCGCGCCCGCGGGCGCGGCGACGGTCGGGACGTTCACGTCCACCGGCGCGCTCGCTACGGCCCGGGCGGACACCCAGGCGACGGTCCTCACCAACGGCAAGGTGCTCGTCGCCGCCGGCCTGAGCGGCAGCGGCGCAACCGCCGCTCCGACCGCCAGCGCCGAGTCGTACGACCCGACGGCTGAGACGTGGTCGAGCGCAGGATCGCTCACGACCGCGCGCTACGACGCCACGACGACGCTGCTGCCGAACGGCCAGGTGCTGGTCGCCGGCGGGCTGACCGGGGCGACGGCGCCGTTCGGCGCGACCAACACGGCCGAGCTGTACAACCCGTCCTCCAACACCTGGTCGGCGGCGGCAGCGATGACGACCGCCCGTTTCGGTGCGTCGGCGACGCTGCTCTCCAACGGGAGCGTGCTTGTCGCCGGCGGCGACACCGGGAACTCCACGACCGCCACCGCCACCAACACGGCCGAGCTCTACAACCCCTCGACGAACAGCTGGTCCGCAGCCGGCTCGCTCACGACCGCGCGGGCCTTCGCCAGCTCGACGGCGCTGTCCAACGGGAACTTCCTCGTCGCCGGCGGCGAGGACGGTGCGGGGAACGCGATCGCCACGGCGGAGCAGTACAACCCGTCGACGAACAGCTGGACCTCGGCCGGCTCGCTCGCCACGGCACGCCATGACGCCACGGCGACGCTGCTCCCCAACGGCCAGGTGCTCGTGGCCGGGGGCGAGAACGGGACGACCGTGCTCACCTCCGCAGAGCTGTACAACCCGTCCAACAACACCTGGTCCACGACCGGCTCGATGGCGACCGCCCGATTCGGCGCGACCGTGGGGCTGCTGCCCGACGGCACGGTGCTGATCGCCGGCGGCGAGGACGGCTCCAGCAACCCGATCGCCACCGCGGAGCGCTTCAACCCGAGCACCGGGTCCTTCTCGGCCACCGGCTCGCTCGGAACGGCGCGGGCCTTCGCTGCGTCGGCCGTCTTGAGCGACGGCTACCTGCTCGTCGCCGGCGGTGAGAGCGGCTCCGGCTCGACGACGACGACGGGCTCGGCCGAGCTGTACTATGCCGGCCTGCCGCCGGCGATCACGAGCTCGACCAGCGTGAGCTTCACGGTCGGCCAGAGCTCGAGCTTCACGGTGACCACCAGCGGCTCGCCGGCACCGAGCATCACCGAGACGGGAGTGCTGCCCGCCGGCCTTGCGTTCCACGACAACGGGAACGGGACGGCCACGATCTCCGGCACGCCGCAGAGCGGCACGGTCGGCTCGTTCCCGATCCGTATCTTCGCCACGAACGGCGTGGGCGCGGTGGCGAGCCAGTCGTTCGTGACCCTCGTGGTGATCCCGCCGGTGTCCGGCTACTGGATCGCAAGCTCGGCGGGGACGGTCTACCCCTACGGCCAGGCGCTGTCGTACTCGAACCTCTCGGTGAACGACAAGGTCCGCCCGATCGTGGCGATGGCCGCCACGCTCGACGGCAAGGGCTACTGGCTCGTGTCCGCCAAGGGCAACGTCTACAACGACGGCGATGCCGCCTTCTACGGCTCGGCGGCGCACCTGCGCCTCGCGGCGCCGATCAGCGCCTTCGCCGTCACGCCCGACGGCAAGGGCTACTGGTTGGTGAGCGAGACGGGCGCCGTCTACCCCTACGGGGACGCGAAGTCGTACTCGAACCTGACGGTCAACCTCAAGGTCCGCAAGGTCGTCGCGATGGCGCCCTCGGTCGACGGCAAGGGCTACTACCTCGTCACGAACACGGGCAACGTCTACAACTATGGCGACGCGCCCTTCTACGGTTCGAAGGCCCACGTCCGCCTGCCGCACCCGGTCGTGTCGGTGGCGAGCACGGTCGACGGCAAGGGGTACTACCTCGTCAGCTCGGGCGGCAATGTCTACAACTTCGGCGATGCCGCCTTCTACGGCTCGAAGGCGACCGTCCGCCTCGCCTCGCCGGTCGTCCAGATCGTGCTGACCGCCGACGGCAAGGGCTACTACCTCGTCTCGGCACGGGGCAACGTCTACAACTACGCCGACGCGCGGTTCTTCGGCTCGCCGGTGCACGTGGCGTTGGCGGGACCGATCAGCACGATGGCGATTCACGAGTGAGCGGCCGTTGATCCTGGGGTGACCCGCCGGCGACCGGCCGGCGGGTCACCCCGGACGAGCCGCCGGGGACGCCAGCACGCGCCGCCGGGGCGGGCTCGCCCGCCGACCGCAGGAGCTGAGGCGACGACCGCCGGGGCCGCGAGGGCTGCGGCGGTCGTCGTCGTCACCGGTGCGGACGGCTCGTGTCGGGCGGCGGTAGATCTTCACAGGAGACCCGCAGGAACCTTTCAGACTCGTCAGAGCCCCGTCGGGCATGCTGATCCTGCGAGACGCGGTGCGGTGTGGCACCGCCGGCGAGGGATCGGTGCGCCGGCCCCCGCCAGGACTGGCCTCCGAGGAGGGGGCCGAGAGGACGATGGACTGAGATGGACGAGCGGAACGACCCCCAGATGCCGCCGGAAGGCTCCGAAGGTGTCCCTCCGACGAATCCCACGCCCGTAGCCGGCGTCACGCCTGCCGACGACGCCACACAGGACGAGCGCCCGACGATCGGGATGCCCCCCGTCGGCGGCGCCCAGTCGCCCGACGCGGCTGCCTCGTCCTGGGTACCCGGCGCGGCGGCCGAGGAGGGGGACACCGCGAGCATCCCCGTCGCGAGCGCGGCCGACGCCGAAGATGTCACCGCGCCCGACGCGCCCGTCCCGGCCGTCGGCCCGATGCCCCTTTCGATGCCGCCGTTCGCCCCACCGGGCGCGGCTGCCGGGACCTCCGCCGCGCCGGCCGGTGCCGGTGGTGAGCCGCCCATGACGCCTCCGCCTGCTGGAGGATGGCCGTTCGGTGGCGCGGCTGGCGCGGAGGCTCCGGCCACACCGGACCACCGCCGTCGCCGCCCGCTCGTCGCAGGCGCGGCGGCCGTCGCCTTGCTGGCGGGCGGCCTCGGTGCCGGCCTCGGAGCCGCGTTCGGCGGCGGCGGCTCGAGCTCGTCGGCCGTCCAGCAGCTCCCGGCCTCGTCCAGCACGCCGTCGTCGACGAGCAGCCCGTCGGCGACCGCGTCCGGATCGCGCTCCGTCGCCTCGATCGCCGCGTCGGTCGAGCCGGGCGTGGTCGACATCCAGACGAGCATCGTGAGCGTGGGCGGCGTCGAGCAGGCGGCCGGAACCGGGATGATCGTCACGCCCTCGGGAGAGGTGCTGACGAACAACCACGTGGTGGAGGACGCGTCGAGCATCAAGGTCTCGATCGAGGGGCGCTCCGGCACCTACACCGCGAAGGTGCTCGGCACCGACGTGACCCAGGACGTCGCGCTCTTGCAGATCGAGGGCGTCTCCAACCTGCCGTACGTCACGCTCGGCAACTCGTCCGCGGTCGCGGTCGGCGAGCAGGTGGTCGCGATCGGCAACGCCCTCGGCCTCGGCGGCAAGCCCTCAGTCGTGTCGGGCAGCATCTCGGCGACCAACCGGACGATCACGGCGAGTGACTCGACCGGCGCGATCCCCGAGACGCTCCACGGCCTGCTCGAGACCTCGGCGCAGATCGCCCCCGGTGACTCGGGAGGGCCGCTCGTGAACACGAAGGGCCAGGTCATCGGCATGGACACCGCCGCTGCCTCGGCCGACGGCTCCGGCGCCACCATCGGCTTCGCGATCCCGATCAACACCGCCAAGACGATCGTCCAGCAGATCGAGCGCGGTCAGGCCTCGAGTACGGTCACGATCGGCGATTCGCCCTTCCTCGGCGTCTACCAGGTGCCAAGCTCTCCGTCGGGCGGGATCGGCGGGTTCGGGAGCCTGCCGGGCTCCGGTTCGAACACCACGCCGAGCACGAGCACCGCCGGCGTGACGATCAGCGGCGTGATCCAGGCCAGCCCGGCGGCGAAGGCCGGGCTGCAGGGCGGCGACGTGATCACCTCGGTCAACGGCCACACCACCGACACCTGGTCGGCGTTGCAGTCGGCGATCGCCGCGGAGAAGCCCGGTGACCAGCTGACCGTCCACTACGTGGACCAGAGCGGTACCTCCCACACCGCGACGGTCCAGCTCGCGGGGCTCCCCAGGTAACGCGGGGATCCCCGGTCTCAACCCCGGTCCCAGGTGCCCCCCCTCGCCTGGGACCGGGGTGGAGCGTGCGGGCGGAGGAGCGGGACGTGCCCCCGGCATGTCCCGCTCCTCGCGCGTCCGGGCGACGGTCGCAAGGCGCAACGCGCCGCTCCGCCGCACCGGCGCTGTCACACCCGCTGGCGATGCTCGGAGCTGCCATGGCAGCGTCGAGGAGGCGGGAGGTGCGCGATGGGCGACGAGCTGGCTCGCCGGCGGAGGAAGCGGGCGGCCGAGGTCGCGGAGCTCGACCGGAGGATCGCCGCGTTCGAGGCTGCGCTCGCGCTCAGGCGTGCCGCTGCCGGCGGAGCTCGGCCTCGAGCTGCTGGACGCGCGTCCGTAGTGCCGCTAGCTCCTCGTCACGCGCGTCCGGCGCCGTCCCCGACGGCTGTGCCGCCGTCTCCAGCCGTTCGATCACCTCGTCCGTCGAGACACCGAGCGCCTGCGCGAGCGACTGGGCGTTACGCACCGTCGGCGTCGTCCGACCGAGCATCCAACGACTTGCCGTCTGTTGGCTGACCCCGATGGCGACTGCCAGGTCGCGCTGGCGCCATCCCTTGTCCGCCATCCGCTCCCGCAACCACGCACCGAAGTCGCCCGTCACGCATGTAGTTGTACCCGAGTGCTCGTGAGCGTGGAACTGAAATCGTCCGTTGGCGCGTCGCCGCCGGGCTCCGGCGGCCCGAGCTGCCGTGACGCGTTGACTCACCTACACGAGTATGCGTAGCATAGTCAGCGTGACGTCACCGTCCTCGCCACGCGGAACCCCGGACTGGGCCGAGAAGGTGCTCGAGCGCCGCCGCAAGCTCGGTCTCACCCAGCGCGAGCTCGCCAACGCCGCGGGCCTCACGCAACAGGCCGTCTCCTATATCGAGCGCGGCGGCGGCGTGCCGAAGGTCACCTCGATGGTCCGCATCGCGCGGGCGCTCGGCACGACCGTCGAGTCGCTCTTCCCGGTGGAGTGCGCACCCCTCGCCGACGGCGAGCCGTCGCACCAGGTGCCGCCGGCCTGCCTCTCCGGACCCCCCAGAGGCCCGCCGGGTCACCTCGGGGCTCTCGGGGCGATCGGGCGGGGGGCGGCGCGGCCGACGGGCGGCGGCTCGCCCGGGCTCAGTGGGTGCCGGGGAACCCGAGGCGGACGCCGGCCTGGCTCGACTCGGGCCAGCGCGAGGTGACCACCTTGTTGCGCGTGTAGAAGTGGACGCCGTCGGTGCCGTAGACGTGCGAATCGCCGAAGAGGGACTGCTTCCACCCCCCGAAGGGGTAGTAGGCGACCGGTACTGGGATCGGAACGTTGATCCCGACCATCCCGACCTGCACCTCGTGCTGGAACTGCCGCGCCGCGCCGCCGTCGCTCGTGAAGATCGCGGTGCCGTTGCCGTACGGGTTCTCGTTCACGACCTGGAGCGCTGCGGCGAAGCTCGGCACCCTGAGCACCAGGAGCACCGGACCGAAGATCTCGTCCCGATATGCCGCCATGTCGACGCCGACGTGGTCGAGGAGCGACGGGCCGAGCCAGAAGCCGGCGGGGTCACCGTCGATGGGGTGTGCCCGCCCGTCGACCGTCAACGTCGCGCCCTCGGCGGCGGCGGTGTCGAGGTACGACGCCACTCGATCGCGGTGCTCCCTCGTGACGAGGGGGCCCATCTCGCTGTCGGGTGCGCTGCCGGGGCCGACCTTCAGACGGGCGACGCGGTCCACGATCCGTGCCACCAGGTCATCGGCCACCGGCTCGACCGCGACCACCACCGAGATCGCCATGCACCGTTCGCCGGCGGAGCCGAAGCCCGCCGAGACGGCGGCATCCGCGGCAAGGTCGAGATCGGCGTCGGGCAGCACGACCATATGGTTCTTCGCGCCGCCGAGCGCCTGGACGCGCTTGCCGGCCCGCGCGGCGGTCTCGTAGATGTAGCGGGCGATCGGCGTGGAGCCGACGAAGCTCACCGCCGCGACCGACGGATGCCCGAGCAGCGCGTCGACGGCGCCCCGGTCGCCGTGCACGACGCTGAACACGCCGGGCGGCAGACCCGCGTCGGTGAGGCAATCGGCCAAGAGGAGCGAGGCGGAGGGGTCCTTCTCGCTCGGCTTCAGGACGAAGCAGTTGCCGCAGGCGATGGCGAGCGGGAACATCCACATCGGGACCATCGCGGGGAAGTTGAACGGCGTGATCCCGCACACGACGCCGAGCGCCTGTCGCAACGAGTAGGTGTCGACCCGCGTCGACACGCCCTCGGAGAACCCTCCCTTCAGGAGCTGGGGGATCCCGCAGGCGAGCTCGACGACCTCCAGCCCGCGGGCGATCTCGCCCCGTGCGTCCTCGACCGTCTTGCCGTGCTCGGAGCTGATCAGCGCCGCGAGCTCGCGCTCACGCGAGAGGAGCTGCGCGCGGAAGGCGAACATGACGCGGGTCCGCTTGGGGAGCGGCGAGCTGCCCCACTCCTCGAAGGCGTCGCGCGCCGCGGCGACGGCGATGTCGACCTCCTTCGCGGTGGCGAAGTCGACCGCACCGCTGACCGCTCCGGTGGCCGGGTCGAAGATCGGCCCGGTGCGCTCCGCGATGCCGTCGAAGCGCTTGCCTGCGATGAAGTGCGTGACGTGCTTCGTCATGGTGCTCCTCGTTCTCGGCGATCGATGCGCCCCGGAGCCGGGGCGTCGGCGCGGGGAGCGCCTGATGCGGCGTGGTGCGCACCCATTATCGGCGCTCGGCCGGCGGATGCCCACATCGGCGGCTGGCACCGCCTGATGTCGCGCAATCGCACGCCCCCGACGAGGCGCGCCGGCAGTGCCCCGGGCAGGTGTCGCGGCTCAGCGGCCCGGGATCTTCCACCCCCGGGACTCGGCGATCTCGACGCAGGTCGGGCAGAGCGGGTACCGCTTCGGGTCCCGGCTCGGCGTCCACACCTTGCCGCAGAGCGCCCGCACGGCGGTGCCGTTGACGATGCCCTCGGCGACCGAGGGTCCCGCCGACTTGAAGCGTCCGACCTTCGGCTTGAATCCCTCGAGGACGATGTGGGTCATCCGCTCGTGCTCGCCGTCGAGGGTGGGCTCGACATGCGAGGGAGCGATCACCACGTCCGCGTCGGTCATCTCCTCGCCACCTCCTCCACGGCCCAGAAGATTGGCACACCGACGGCCGAGATGCCCGGTGAGGGCCGGCCGGGAGCGAGCCCGGCACCGATGGCCGGCCTTCGCCTCTCAGCCGGCCGCTCGAGGCCCTGGCGTCGAGGACCACCGGCCCACCCCGGAGTAGCTTGGCGCGGCCGGGCGCTGGGCGGCGCCCGTCGGGCGCGGAGGGTCTCTCATGCGAGACGAGCGCAGCCGGCTTCGGCGGTATCTGAAGCGGGGTCTGATCCCGGTGGGATCCGTCGTCGGCGCGGCGCTGCTCGCCACCTCCGCGGCGGCCAGCCCCGCGCTGCTCAGCGTGGGCCACGCCTACTGCTACTACTGGTACGGCACGAACAGAACAGGCGGCATGCACCTTGTCGCCGCCGGCCCGAGGGTGATCGCAGCGGGACCGAGCAACTACGTCAGCGGCACGGGTGGCAAGCCGCAGGACACGGTCGTCTACTTCGACTGCGTGCCGGGTCCGGGCCGCGCCGGCGGGGACGCCTACGTCGGGCTCCCGCGCACGGTGATGCACCTCTCCGGCGGGCACTACGTCTTCAGCCGTCACCTCGTCGTGCACGGCGTCAGGCACCTGGGGACGCGTTCGCGCGCCACGATCTCCGTCACGGTGACCCTGACCGGCACCGTCTCGGCGGGGGTCATCAACGGCGTCCTGCACGTCGCGGCGCCGGGCTGCCTTCCCCGCCCGCTCGCCCTCGTCTACGCCGGCCGCTGACCCGGGCACGTCGCGCCGCACCGCTAGCGCCAGACCGACGCGGAGTGGTAGCCGAGCGCTCCGGCGAGCTTCTCGGCCAGCGTGCTGGTCCATGCCGCTGGCGGGTCGCGCAGCACGGGGCCCACCCGGCCGTCCACCGTGACGTCGACGTCGGCGCAGTCGTCGACGGTGGCGACGATCGGTGGCGAGGTGCTCGTGGCCGGGAATGCGACCTGCAGGCGGACGCCGAGATCCATCGGGCAGGACCTTGCACCTGGGACGGCGACGGGGAGGCGGTCGAAGGTGCGTGCGATGGCGGAGAGCTCGGGACCCGCCCGCAGCTCGACGGTGCGCACGGATGGTCGGGGCTGGGTCGCGGTCCGGGCGACCGTCGCGCTCGGGACGTCCGCCGGGACGACCAGATTCGTCGGATGAGGCGCCTGCCACACGACGTCGGCGTCGACGCGCCAGGCGGCCCTCCCCGAAGGCCCGGCGGCGATCGTGGCGATGAGCTGGTCCTCGGCGACGGTGGACGGGACGTGGCGCAGTCCGAACGTCACCTCCCACACGCTCGTTCCGAGGCTGTCGCCGCCGGTTCCGTTCCCGGTGATGCGCATTCCGGTCGGCACGTGGCGCTCCAGGAACTGCTCCAACGCGCTCGGCGCCAGGCCGGGCGTCGAGAGGAACTGGTGCACGTCGACCAGCTGGAACGATCCGAACGTCGAGTACGGCGAGTCGAGCACCCGGACCGGCGGGCCCGGCACGCGCCGGGTGCCGGACGGCACGACGAGCGTCGCGAGCATCCGCCGGGCCAGTGCTCGCGCAGCAGCCGCCGGTGACCCGCCCGTGCTCCGGGCGGGCGCCGCCGGGGCTGCCGAAGCCGCGCCGAGGGCGAGCGCGCCCGCGGCGGTGATCGCGCCGGCGCACCCAGCGATGCGAGTAAGGAGCCTGCGGCGTTCGCTCGTCACGCTGTCCTGACGCCGCACGCCTCGTCGAGGTTCCCTGCCCCTCCCCCCACCGGGCGCCGACGGGCCGGTGGCCGGCGAGGCTGTGTCGCCGATGGTCCGGCGTAGGACAACGCGCATCTCGACGAGCTGGCGGCGCACCAGCTCGAGGGCGACCCCGGGCGGCATCGCCGGATGCGTGAGCAGCTGCGGCCATTCCTGGCCCCAACGCTCGCGGGCGGTCGTCCACGGTTCGCTCGCCAGCTCGCCCTCGCCACGCCCGATCCGCCGAGGACCCCGCGGCAGAGCGAGACAGACGCGTCGCAGATCTGCACCCCGGGTCCCCTCACGAGCACCCCGACCTGCTCGGCGCGACCCCCGCAGAACGAGCAGACGCTCGCAGCGGACGACCGGTCCGGCCGTCCCGGCGCCAGCGACTCGCCCGCAGCCATCCGGCCCTCAGCGCACCGGCCGGAACGTCTCGAGGAGCGCCAGGAGCTGGGCTCGCGGGCCGAGCGCGTCGACCGACCAGGTGGTCCTCCCCGCGACGAGGTACAGGTTGTCGGAGCAGATCGCCCGTGGTCCGGGGGGCAGCAGGCAGAAGGACGTGATCAATGCCCCGTCCCAGGTGACGTGCCACGGTGCCACGTCGCTCGGCGCCGGCACGTGCTGCGCGCGGAGGAGCTCGCAGAGCGCCTTCGGGTAGGAGCCGCACGCCGTGGACGTGCCGTACAGGACGCCCACGAACTCCGACACGGCGGAAGCGGGCTCCACCGTTCTCACCACGTCCAGCCAGACGGTGCCCTATCCCCCGTGAACTCCGTCATGCGTGCCGGGCCGAGCCCGTCGTCGCGGACGGAGAGCGAGGCGGGGCTCGCGATGACGAACTGGGGGCCGGGGGACCCGTAGATGGTCGGGGTGGCGGTGGCCTCGATCCCGACCCCGATGCCGACCGCAGCGAGCATCGCACAGCACAGCAGGGCGGAACCCTTCACGCGGCGGAGCCTACCGCCGGCCAAGAACAGCTTCCGGCGCTGGCTCGCGCCAACCGCTGTGCGAGAACCCCCCTGTTCCGGTCCCCCTGCGAGGGCCGACGGCGCCCCCGCCGTCAGGCCCCGGGTCGAGCGGCGAGGTGCTTCTCCAGCACGACGAACTCGAGGTCGTCCCGCTTCGGCACCCCGAAGCGCTCGTCGCCGTAGGGGAAGGGCGCCGATTCGCCGGTGCGCTGATAGCCGAGCCGCTCGTACCAGGCGATCAGCTCGGAGCGCTGCCGGAGCACGTGCATCCGCATGGTCGCCGCGCCGAGCTGGTGGAGCGCGCGACGCTCGGCCTCCTCGAGCAACCGGCGTCCGACCCCCCGGCCTTGCAGCCCGGGCTGGACGGCGAACATCCCGAACTCGCCGACGGCGCCGTCGTGGCTGCTGACCCGGCAGCATGCGACGGGGCCGTCGCCGGCTTCGGCCAGCAGCACGGCGCTGCCGGGCGAGGCGATCGCGTCGCGGACCTCTGCCGCGTCCGTCCTCTGGCCGCCGAGCAGGGCTGCCTCGCTCGTCCACCCGGCGAGGCTGCGCTCCCCGCGGTAGGCGGACTCGACGAGGTCGACGACGACGGCGACATCGGTGTCGCGGGCCTGGCGGAAGGTCACGGTCAACATGCCCGCATGATCGCGCCGTCGCGGCACCGGAGGTGAACGGGCTGCGGTGCTCCGGCACCGGTGCTGGCGGGCCGTGCCTACGTCGGAGCTGGCCCATCCTTCGGCAGGCCGTCGTTGTTCATCGCGATGGCCGGTACCGTCGGCTCGATCCCCTCGGCTCCGGTGGCGTCAGCCCAGGCCTCGACCCCCTTCATGAACGGGACGACGCCCGACATGAGGATCGAGAGCTCGAGCGCCTGCAGGATCTCCTCGGGCGACGCCCCTGCTCGCAGCGCGGCTCGCGTGTGCCAGGCGATGTGCTGCTGGTCGAAGCCGCGCACGGTGTACCCGAGGACGAAGAGCAACTCCTTCGTCTTGTCGTCGAGTGGTCCCCCGGCGACGATCTGCCTGTTGAGCTCGCTGTTCGCCTTCTCCACCCCGAGGTCGTACTTCGCGAGCAACTTGTGGATCCGCACCGCCCGATCGGTCGGAGGGTTGTCCTTGATCCGCTCTGCGAAGCCGTCGATGTACTCCTGGCGTTCGGCATCCGTGCTCATCGGTCTCCCCCTGTGATCTCCATGCCTACGTACGCTGCGGCTTCCTCGACCGACGCAGGTGGCCGGCTCGCCCGTGTAGCACCGACGGCTCGGGCCGCCACCCCCGCGCAATGGGCCGCCGTCTCGCCGCGACGGAGCTGCGTCATCGCTTCGGAGCTCCGTCGTTGGCCATCGCGATCGCGGGCACGGTCGGCTCGATCCCCTCGGCCCCGGTGACGTCGGCCCATGCCTCGACGCCCCGCATGAACGGGACCACGCCGGCGATCAGCAGCACGAGCTCGAGCGCGTGGAGGATCTCCTCCGGGCTCGCGCCGGCTTCGAGGGCGGCGCGGGTGTGCCAGGCGAGGTGGTCCTTGGCGAAGCCAGCCACCGTGTAGCCAAGGACGTACAAGAGCTCCTGGGTCTTGTCGTCGAGCTGGGATCCAGCGCGGATCTCGCTGCGGAGGTCGTTGATCGCCTTCAGCACGCCCACGTCGTGCTTCGCCATGATCTTGTGGAAGTCGAGGACGAATCCCGCCCTGAGCGCCATCTGGTCGATGTACTCCTGGCTCTCGACGTCTGCTGTCATTGCGTCTCCTCTAACTCGGCATCCTGTGTTCTTCGGTGCGGCATCAACGCGCTGGGGCCCGCTCCTCGACGCCGCCCCGGTTGGCAGCGGTGCCGCCTCCCCACAGGCGCAGCCCTTCGCGCGGGAGGCAGGCGTACCGGGCTGCCCGCGTTGATCCGGGCCGGTGCGCCGCTGACGGTGGCCGCGGACGAGCGCCTTCTCCTCTCGCCACGGCTCGCCGGGCAGCGTCCTGAGCGAGGCACGAAGGTCCCACGAAGCCCCGGACGTCCTCTCTACGCCGCCGCCGAACTGGCCCTGATCATATATGATCGTGGCCTCAGCCGGTCGGGGCGACGTCGACGGTCGACATGAAGGAACAAGGCGCTGACTTGCGAGCCGCAAGCAGCATTGCGTTGAGAAGGGGGCTCCATGACCGCGAAGCCGCTGTGCGCCGAGGATCGACTGGGGGTCATGGACCTGATCGCCAGCTACGCCTTCTACGTCGATGGCGGTGACATCGAGGCGTGGCTGAGCAATTTCCTGCCAGACGGCGTCCTCGAGAGCATGAGCGCCGTCGCAGCCGGCCAAGATGAGCTGCGGGCCTGGGTCAGCCGGCTCATCGGCGCCGGCAAGGTCGCCAGCGACCCGCCCCAGCTCGTGCACTTCGTCGGCCTCCCGCTCGTCAGCGGGGACAGCGAACGCTGCACCGCCCAGACGTACTGCGTGATCCTGGACTACAACGCGGAGAAGAACGTCCGCGTGCCCATGGTCGGGCGCTACGAGGACACCTGCGTCCAGGTCGACGGCCGGTGGTTCTTCGAGCGGAGGATCATCCACGGCGACCTGGTCGGCGCCGAACGTCGGGTGCCGCCGACCCAGCCGTGACGCCCGCCACGCGCATCGCGCCGCTGATCCCGATCCCCCAGGCGTTCGAGGTCACGGTCGAAGATGTCGAATACCAGCGCCCAGGCGGCGTGCCGCTGTTGGCAAGGCTTTACCGACCGGTCGGGACGGAGGCGCTCGCGGCGGTGCTGGACGTGCACGGAGGCGCGTGGGTCGTCGGCGATCGGACCCAGCACCAGGCGCTCGACCAGGCGATCGCATCGAGCGGCGTCCTCGTCGCGTCCGTCGACTTCCGCCAACCCCCCGGCAACCCGTATCCGACGTCGATCGTCGACGTCAATCTCGCGACTCGCTGGCTGAAGCGGCACACGGTCGACTTCGGGGTCGCGGCGGGTGCGAAGACGGGAGCCTTCGGCGGCTCGAGCGGCGGCCACGTCGTGATCCTGAGCGCGATGCGCCCCCTGGACCCGCGCTACTCGGCGTCACCGCTACCGGAGGGCGGGGGGATCGACGCGAGCCTCGATTTCGTGGTCGTCGACGCGCCGGTCACCGATCCGTACGCTCGGTACCTCATGGCCGTCGACGAGGGCCGCACGGACATCGTGGAACGCCACCGCCTCTACTGGCCAGATGATGAGGCGGCCATCGAGGGGAACCCGAACCGCATCCTCGAACGCGAGGAGACCGTGGAGCTCCCTCCGCTGTTCGTGTCGCAGGGGACCGCCGATCAGAACGTCCCGCTCGCGGGGACTCGCGAGTTCGTCGACCGCTACGCCGGCGCCGGCGGCGACGTGCAGCTGCTGACGTTCGACGGTCTCCACCACGGATTCATCCTGGACGACCCGTCTCGCGCCGAATCGATCCGGCAGGCTGAAGAAGTGCTGGCGTTCATCCACCGAAACCTCGCTCGACCCGGATAGCTCCAGTGCTTCGGCACCGCATCGCAGCGCGCGAGGGGTGCTGCGGCACGTCCCCCCGGTCGTCAGGCTCAGATTGCGATCCGGCCGCGGTCGCCGTGCACGCGAGTGACGCATCCGGACCGAGGTGAGGCGCCGCGCGGGACGTGGCCCCTATCGCAGGTCGTGGCGCGACATGCGAGGATATTTTGTGAGCGATGGGCGGCTGACCGTGCGTGCGTTGAGGGATCTGACCGGCGAACGTCTCCTGCCGCGCGTGTCGTGGTGAGCACGGTGGTCGCGCGGCGTCGCTCGAGAATCCCCCGTCCTCGACTGCCGCGCTCGCTTCGCCTCACGGTCCTCAGCGTCGCGCTCACGTGCGCGCTCGGCGCGAACGCAGCCGTCGCGCAGGCTCAACCACGCCGGGCGCAGCTGCGCCCATCGGAAGCGGGATATACGTCAGTCGCGGCGGCGATCGCTCGCGTGAAGGCAACGAAGTGCGCAGCACCGACCGTTCCGTCGCCGAACGAGAGTGTGCCCCTCGGCATCGTCCACAGAGGCGACCAGCGAGTCGCGCTCATCGGGGTGTGCATCGGGACGCGGGGACCATTCGTGTTCGTGCTGGATACCGGTGCGAGCACCTCACTTATCACACGCGCGTTGGCGACGCGACTGCACTTGCAACCGAGCGGGAGCCGTATGCTCATCGGCGTGCTCGGCTGCCGGCCGACTCTCCATGACCGTATCAACCTTGCGAACTGGTCGGCCGGAGGAACGGTGCTCGCCGCTCAGGCCGTCGAGAGCGGACACCTCGGCAGTTTCGCGGCAGGGTTGAGCCTCGGTGGGATTGTCGGTTCGGACGTGCTCCGACGCTTCGAGGCGGTCCGGATCGACTACACCGCCCAGACACTGTCGGTGGAGGCCGCCGAGTCGGCGCCGACCGCGGCTGACGTGCTGGTCCAAGGTCCTGTCGCACCCCCGACGTCGTTCGACCTCGAGAGTGGAACACCTCCGAGGCTCGACATCGGCATGGACGTGGTGTCGAGATCGGGCCTCACCCAGGCGTACGTGATCGTCAGGATCGACCGGCGGCCCTGCACGGCGTAGCAACAGGTGGTCGAGTCCTCCACGGTGGGGGCAAGACCTTCGTCGGCCAGCCGGCTGGTGGCCGCCAGCACCTCCTCGGACGTCGCCACCTCGACGCCGAGGTGGTTCAATGCACCGACCATGCCCTCGCCGCTACCGGCCGGATTCTCGATGAGCACCAGCTTGAGCGGCGGCTCGGCGACAGCGAAGTTCGCATATCCCGGGCGTCGCTTGGCCGGCTCGGTGTCGAAGAGCTTCGAGTAGAAGGCCACCGCGGCATCGAGGTCGGCCACGTTGAGGGCAAGCTGTACTCGGGACACGTCGAACCTCCACTAGCATCCACGACTGTCGATGCTTCGATCATGATCGATACATTTACCATTGTCAATGGGAGAGGAACAGCATGGTGAAGCGGGGTGTGGTGATCGAAACGGTGCAGGCAGAGGTTTGCTGTCCCTCGGTGCTGGCGTCGCCCCTCGACAGCTCCGAGGCGGCCGAACTCGCCAAAGGCTTCACCGCCCTCGCCGACCCAGTTCGGCTCCGCGTCCTCAGCATCCTGGCCGCCACCCCCGGGGGCGAGGTGTGCGTCTGCGACTTCGTGGATTCGCTCGGCAAGAGCCAGCCGACGGTTTCGCACCATTTGAAGATCCTGAGCGAGGTAGGACTGGTGCACGGAGACCGGCGCGGCAAGTGGGTGTGGTATTCGCTCGACCGCGATCGCCTGGCGAGCCTTTGCGCCGCGATCGACGCCTGACCAGACGCGCCACTCGCCGAGGCGACAACGACTCGGTCAGATCGAGAGCGCGTCCTGGCGCGCCACCGCGCCGGATGTCCTTGACTCGGGCAGCGTGAGACGGGAGCCTCTGGCGATGACATCGACCGACCCCGCTCGAGACGACACCGTCTTCGACATCCCGCGGATCCCGGCGTCGGCCGGGGCGCTGATCTTCGATGCCACCGGTCGCCTCCTGGTGCTCAAGCCGACCTACAAGAGCGGGTGGACGGTGCCCGGCGGACAGATGGAGGCCAACGGCGAAACTCCGTGGGAGGCATGCCAGCGGGAGGCACGAGAAGAGACCGGCCTCGACCTCGGTCGGGGACGGCTCGTATGCGTCGACTTCCTCCGTCCTCGGCCGGGAAGGCCCGGGGGTATGCGCTTTCTGTTCGATTGCGGCGCGTTGGCCGACGACGCACTCGGTGCCATCGACATCCAACAGGACGAGATCTCCGAGTACCAACTCGCGGAGATGGAAAGTGCAATCGAGCTTCTGAGTGGACCAGTACGCCGGCGCGTGCGTGCTGCCATCGGAGCCGTTGGAGCCGTGTACCTGGAGGACGGCCGACCCGTCGGCAACTGAGGCCAGCTCGGACGACTCGGCGCTCTCGAGAGCGCAGGTCGGTGGGGGCCGAGGTGTCAAGCGTGAGCTGTTACAGCGTCACGGATCAGTCCCCGACGTCGTGTCGCACATCGCCCGACGTCGAAGTGGAACCGGTGAGCCGAATGCACACATCGAACTGGTGGGGCCGGATGGGATCGAACCATCGACCAAGGGATTATGAGTCCCCTGCTCTGACC
>Ga0209415_10005583_pt1 | contig 22554 bp, 18 predicted proteins | sample PeaSoiSIISIP2007_FD_187696 | JGI IMG/M metagenome (GOLD analysis project Ga0209415, IMG submission 187696) | Peat soil microbial communities from Weissenstadt, Germany - SII-SIP-2007 (SPAdes) (version 2) | ecosystem: Environmental > Terrestrial > Soil > Wetlands > Peat | place: Germany... | reverse complement strand
CGACCAGCCGCTCGGCAGTGATCCGCGCCATCGTTTCGTCCGCGTCGTGCACGCGCTTCCGGCCGTTGAAGCGGAGGGCGAAGGACAGGGACTGCGTGAGTTCGACCCGGGTGGCGGGGCGGAGATTGGGCGTGTCAGGCATGGTAGGACGATAGGGGAGGGGCCGGAGCAAGAAAATAGTCGATGGTTGAGGTGCGTCTTCGGGCACTTGATCGCGGGTGGGTATCTGCTCGACCCCGGTTTGATCAGCGTTTTGAGGGATAATTCACCGACGCTCCTGGCTGGCTCAGAAAACCTTTGACACGGTTACGGCCGAGTCGATTCTAAACCAGGGCGTGAGCCAGCTTCCCGACCTCAGCGACCTGAGCCACGCCGAGAAGGACGCCCTGATCCGGGCGTTGTGGGCGCAGGTGCAGAGCCTGACGGCTCGGGTTACGGCGCTTGAAGCCCGGCTCGGCGAACCGTCGAAGACACCGGAGAATTCCAGCCTGCCGCCATCGAAGGGTCAGAAGCCGAACCAGCCGGAGCAGGCCAAGCGTGTTGGCCCACGCACCGGCAGCCTGGGTCGCAAGGGCGGCGGTCGTCCGCTGACCTGCTATCCTGACGAGACGGTGACCGCAAAAGCGGCCGCCTGCGCGCATTGCCAATCCGTGCTGACAGATGCCAATCAGGTGCTGCACGGTCGTTACGACAAGATCGACCTGCCAAGGGTGCGCCCCATGGTCACCCGGGTGGAACGTTATGCTGGCCACTGCCCGTGTTGCGGCGGAGTAACCCTGGCAGCGATACCCGCGGGCCTGGAAGACGGCTCGCCGTTCAGCGTAGGCATCGTGGCGCTGGCGATCTATCTGCGCTTCACCCACGCGATCAGCTATCGCCGCCTGACCCAACTGTTTCTGCACCTCTACGCGTTGCAGATCAGCGAGGGCGCGTTGGATGCGATGTTGCAGCGCGCGAAGCCAAGTTTCGACAACGAGGTCGCGGCCATTCTCGCCCGACTTCGCCGTTCGCGGATCGTCTGTTCCGATGAAACCTCGGTGCGCATCGACGGCCGCACGCATTGGAACTGGGTGTTTCAGAACGATCAGGTGGTGATCCATGTGGTGCGCAACAGCCGCGCCGCCAACGTCATCACCGAGACGATGGCGGGCCATCGGCCGAGCATCTGGGTCTCCGACCTGTATGGCGCGCAGCAGGGGCATGCCGATCTCTGGCAGGTCTGTCTGGCACACCAACTGCGTGATTGCCAATACGCCATCGAGGCGGGCGATTCGATCTTCGCCCCACGCATGAAGGCACTGCTGCTGCGGGCTGTCGTGCTGGCGCGGCGGCGCAAGCAGTTGGCCGAAAGCACGCGGCGCAGCTATCAGGCCAGGCTGGATCGCGAGTTGAGCGCGATTATGGTGCTGGCGCCCAGCAACCACCATGGCAGGCGACTGCGAAAGCGTTACGGGAAGGTGCGCAGCCACCTGTTCACCTTCCTGGAGCATCCGGAGGTTCCGCCGGATAACAATGGCAGCGAGAGGGAATTGCGGCCCACAGCCACATACCGCAAGGTCACAGGTGGCTTCCGTTCTACCTGGGGGGCCGATCTGTTCGCCGGCGTTCGATCCGTCGTTGGCACGGCAGCGCGACGGGGAAAGGATGCGTATCAGGCAATTTTCGCAGTCTTGGACGGGGAATCTGTCATTCAGCCGGGTTGAGCAGATACAAAGTCCGCTTAGCGCTTCAATGTTTGGTCGGGATGTCGCCGCGGTTTGGCAGGGGGACTGTGGTCGAATATGCGGGCGCACGTTGGCGCGTCCAGCGCGCGCTCGGCGTCGAGGCAATTCTGCTGCGTTCCGAAGGCGGGGAGGAGGTGTCGGCCGACCCGCTGAAGATCCGATTGCCCGAAGCCACGGCACCGACCGGAGCATTGCCGCCCCTGGTCGATGAGTTGCGCTACAGCGACGCGGACTGGACCGAGGCCACGCGCCGGCGGGATCTGCTCGCGGCCCTGGCCAGCAAGCCATCGAGAACAACCGCTGATGTCGCCATGGCAGCGACGACGCTCGGCGTCACCCCACGTCGGGTGTGGACGCTGCTGCGGCGATTGCAGATGCATGGCAACGAGATTGCCCCGTTTCTGCCAGCGCGCCGGGGAGCGCGGGCGAAGCGCCTGGGCGCCAGCAGCGAAGCGATCATTCAGCAGGCCATTGATCAGTACTATGCGAAGCCGGCCCGGCCGAGCCTGCAGAGCCTGGCCAACGAGATCGCAGGACGCTGCAAGGCAGCCGGTCTCGCACCGCCGGCCGTGAAAACCGTCAAGGCTCGGGTGCGGGCGCGCGATCAGGCCTGGCTGGTTCGCCGCCGCGAGGGAGCCGGCAAAGCCCGGTCACTCGGTTTGCTGACCGGGGCGCATCCCGGCGCCGCAGCGCCCTGGGAACGCATCCAGATCGACAGCACGCCGTGCGACATACGCCTCGTCCGTGAGGTGGAGCGCACCGTCATCGGCCGCCCGACCGTCACGTTCGCGATCGACATCTACAGTCGGACCATTCTCGGGTTCTCGGTTTCGCTGCAGAGCGCGTCCACCGTCACGGTTGCGACCTGCCTCGCGCATGCGTGCCTTCCGAAGCAGGACTGGCTGGCCCAGCGCAACCTCGCCGCCGTGCACTGGCCAGTATGGGGCAGGCCGGGCATTCTCGAATACGACCAGGGTCCCGAGCACGAAGCCGCGGGCATCCAGCGCGGCCTTCGGCTGCATGGCATCGCGTCCAAAGTGCGCGCCAAAGGTCATCCCGAACATCACGGCACGATCGAGCGGTTGATCGGTACGATGATGCGCCGCATCCATGAACGCCGCGGCACGACATTCGGCAGCATCAACGAACGCGGCGACGCGGAGCCGGATCGTCTGGCGTGCCTCAGCCTGCCGGAACTCGAGCAGATCATTGCGCTCGAGGTTGACCGCTACAATCACAGCACCCACGACGGTGTGGGTGATCGGCCGCTCGATCGTTACCTCGCCTGGTATCGCCGCCCTGACCTCCCCGACCATCAGCGGGTTCCGCCGCTGCTCCCGGCCGAACGTCTGCTGCTCGACTTCCTGCCATACGTGCGCCGTCGGCTGGTCAGAACCGGGTTCCGACTGTTCCGCGTCGACTATAGCGCGCGTGATCTGCTGGCGATGTGGCAGCGGCAGAACCAGGAGGCGATCGAGCGAATCGTCGTCTACGACCCGCGCAGCCTCGCGACGGTCTGGGTCGTCGACGAGGCGAGCGGCGGCTACATCGCGGTGCCCTATCGTGTCCCACGTGCCGACATGACGCTGGCGGAAAGCGAAACCGCACGGCGGCAACTGCAGGCACTCAAGGCCGCGGACCGTACGGAGGCGCGGTTGTTCGAACGGGTGCTGCAGGTCCGCGCCATCGAGCAGGATGGGCGAACTGCGACGTCACGCATGAAGGCTGAAAGGTCGCGCCAGGCGCGGCGTGCCGTGTCGCCCCCAAGGATACACGCCGATGGCACTCCCGCGCCGCCGGCCGCCGCGATGTCGGCGCACTCGCCACACGCGCCGCTGCCACCCGTCGTGATCGAGCCGTTCACCGACGTCGAGGATTTGTAGATGTCCGACGGCGACGACGCAGCGCATCTCGACGAGCCGGTGCGTCGGGAACTGTTGCTGTCGGATGATCAGCGGATCGCGCGGATCGATCGAGACCGCTGGATCGGCTATGGCCGGGCGCTGGAAGTCATCCATGAGCTGGAGCGCATCCTGCGCTCCGAACGCCGGCAGCGGCCGGACAATCTGCTGATTGTCGGTGCGTCCAACAATGGCAAAACAGCCATCGCACGGCGGTTCATGGCACGCGTGCTGCCGCCCGAGAACGCTGGCGCGACATCTTCCACGATCCCGGTCGCGTTGATCCAGGCGCCGAACGGGCCGCGTATCACGCAGCTGTTGACGGCAATCCGTGCCGCCCTTGGGCAACCGCCAGGGCGAAGAGAGGCCACCGCTCAGCTGCGTTCCGAGGCCTATGCGATGATGCGACGCGTCGGCCTGCGCCTGTTGTTGATCGACGATCTGCACAACATTCGCGGCTCAGGCGTCGGGCCACTCCTGGTCGAATTGCGCGAGATCGGCTCGGTCGCAGGGGTGTCCCTGGGATGCTTCGCCACCAGGGAGATCGCCTACGCCTTGCGGCAGGACGAGCAGCTTGCCAACCGCTTCGAGCTGATGACATTGCCCCGATGGCAGATTGAGGATCCGGACTACTGGCGGCTGCTGCAGACATTCGGGCGACGGCTGCCACTGCGGCTGCCCTCCAATCTCACCGAGCCCACGCTGGCGGCACATATTCTGGCGCGCTGCGACGGGCTGATCGGGGGCGTGACAAGGCTGCTGCGGCAGGCGGCGGTGCAGGCGGTCCGGATGGGCCATGAGCGGATCGACCGCACCATGTTTGACCGGGTCAGGAGCACGACGCCGGCGGCGATCGAGGCTCTCTCGACATCAGAACGATTTTGACACATGGCTCGCTTCAACCTTACCGAGGCCAGGCTCGTTCGGCTGCGACAGGATGTCGAGGCGCTGCTGTCCAACGAGGACCCGCAGGCGCGCGAGGACATTTTCCGGCTCCTTGCGATCGGGACGCGCGCCGGTCTCGACCTCTACCCGCGGTTCCGCGCCATGGTTGCGCCTTGGCTGCGCGCACCGGTGCCGCATGGCCGCGCGGGCACGGACGCCGACAGTGGTTTCGAGATGGAAGTGCTGCCCGAGCGCCAACAGGCGACGTTATGGCCATACCGCCCGCAGCGGCTGCGCGACGAGCTACTGTCGAGCTGGCTCTGCCGCGTGGCGCTGGGGCTGGCTGCTCCGCCGAAACGTTTTGCCCAGGACGCGATCGGCGCCAACCTCGTGGACGTCGACCGCACCATCGGCGATGCGGCGCTTGTCCGGCTTGCCTTCCTCTCCGGGCAGTCCGCGGCGCACCTGCTGGACGGCACGTTGCGCCCGGACATCAAACCCCTTGCATCCGAGCGCCGCCCGCGTGTGCACGAGGCGGTCGCGCTGTACGGCGATCTCATCCTGCAGCGGCGTCGCGGTGGACAATGCATCGGCCCGATCACGCAATACTGCCCGGTCTGCCTCGCTGACAGCCGCACCGCCTACCTCCGCCGCGGCTGGCGGTTCTCCTTCGAAGTCGCCTGCTGGGACGACGGATGCCTGCTGCTCGACGCTTGCTGGAGATGCGGCGCCACGGTCAATCCCTTGGCGCAGACAATCCCCTCGACGGAGTTTCTGTGTGCAAAGTGTCACGCGCGCCTGGCTGACGCACCGTCGGTCCGGATGGACGAGTTCCTTGACGCACAGCACTTCATCTACGCGCAGATCGAGCGGCACGCCTTCTTCTGCACCGTGGGACTCGCCAGCCCGTCGGTGGCCGACTACCTGGCGGGCCTGGCAAAGTCAGGTCTGCGCGGCAGCAATCCGGCTGGCGTCGCCGATCGTGTGGGCTCGGTTCTGCAGGAGTGGTGGCGCCGTGTCCGCACCGACCGGACGTCGCAGCGAAGCGCCGTACGCAGGCGCGCACCGATGCAGCCGGCCGCGGCGCCGCACGGCTCGGACAGGAAGCCGAGGCGCCCCGGCTAGCCCCTCGCTCGATCGCGGGCGGGGGGCGCGTCTCAATGGGAGATCGCACTGTGGCTGACCGGGGCTGCGATGACGCAAGCCGTCGCGGCTCACGCATCATCCTGTTCTTCGCCCCCGATCATCCCACCTTCCGACCCTGCGTCGGCCAGGACGTCAGACTGTCCCTGCGGTCCGCCCTGAGCGGGTCCCTCCGATGGCGCGCGCGCCCTGCCTCAGCTGCTCGAGCGCGCGGCGTGTCGTCCGGACCACCTGGTCGGAATGCGCCATCCAGTGCTCGAGATCGCTGTAATCGAGGCGGCGCCGCTCGATCGGGCCGAGCGGCGGCAGCGGCGGCGGTGCTGTCGTTTCGGCTGCAACGTCCTGAAGCGGCGGCCGCCCGCGCCCGCGGCCCGGCTCCGGCCGCCGCGGCGGGGCAACCTGCTCGCGCAGCGGTGCCAGTCCCTCGAGCCCGAACAGCCGCCGCTTGGCGCGATGGGTCACCTCGACGACGATGCCGGCGGCGAGGAACCCGTCCAGCAACGCGATGGCGTTCTTGACGGACATGTCGATGGCGGCGGCCAGCGTCGTCGCCGAAAGCAGCGGGGTGGCGGCCAGCACATCCACCGCCAGCACGGCGCGGGAGGTGCGTCGCCGTCCGGCGATGGCGGCGCGGGCGCTGACCCAGCGCCGCTCCAGGTCGAACAGCAGCTGCAGCGCGTCGTCCGCCTCATCGGCCAGCGCATCGAGGAAGATCGGCAGCCAGGCATCGTGCTCGAACGGCACGTCGGCGGCGAGCGCTTTTGGCCCGGTCAGCGGCACCGGCGCGCACAGCAGGCGCCGACGCACCCAGCCCCGCACCAGCGCGGCCCGGATCGGTGGCCGCGATTCGCCCTGGTCGAGCCAGGTGTGGACGCCGCGCGCCACCGAGAGCAGCGACGAGCCGTATCCCGCAGAAGCGCCAAGCGCTTGCTCGGCACGTTGCACCTCGCCTTCCTGATCGAAATCGGGGGCGACCAGCCATTGATGCAGGGTGAGGGCGTGACGCGCCGCCTCGAACACCATGCCGCGGTCGATGATGCGCAGCGCGCCATCCATGCGCAGCCGAAACCCTTCGAGCACGGCGGCGAGGTGCCAGGGGTCGATTGTCTGGCCGTCGACGGCGGCTTGGCGGCGCACGGCCTCCAGGCGGGTGCGGTAGAGGAAAGCAGGCCGCAGCGGGTGACGTGCCAATGCCTGATCGAGCCGCGCGAACGCTGCGGCCGCGCGCTCGACGGCGCCCACGACGGCAGGAACCGGCACGGTGAACGGGACGACGGCCAGATCGCGCATCACGCCGCTCCTTCCGGGCCCGGGGGCGTCAGCTTGGGCATTGGCTCACGCGGACCGGCCGCGGGCGGGCGCCTAGCACTCGCGCTGGCCCGGCTCGATCGGTCGCGCGGCGGGAGGATGTCGGACGGCACGGGGGGAAACGCGTCCCGAGGTTTGCGCTGGCGGCCTCGGCCGGCAGCCGCGGTGCGGCTGTCGTACTGCCATGGGTGCTGCACTGAATTTCGGCCGTGATCAGTGGCTTGATCTCTACCGAGTGCACTTGTGCTTCGCCTTCACGAGTGCACTGTGGAGCGGATTTTGCCGTTACGGCTGCACTATGAGTCGCCGGAGTCCATCGCGTTAACCGGCGCTGACTTTCGGGCCGAGGGTGCAGGCGGTCACGTGACGACGTAACCGAGCGCTCGGTATCCGGCGCCGCGCCTGGCAGCCATGCGCGCCAGCACCGGGACCGCGCTGTCCGTGTAGTCGTAGACGAGCACCTCGTTCTTGCCCTGGTGCTCGCGGTGCAGGCGCCCGACGTACTGGGCGAGCGTGCCCTTCCAGGAGATCGGCATGGTCAGGAACAGCGTGTCGAGGCGCGAGTCATCGAAGCCTTCGCCCAGGTACCGTCCGGTCGCCAGGATCAGTCGTTCCTGATCATCCGGAACATGCAACATGGCCTTCGCGGCGCTACGGGCGGCTGCGGTCATGCCCCCGTGCAGCACGACGAGGTTCCGCGTGAATCGCTGGAAGCGATCACGCAGATACTCGAGATGGTCGCGTCTTTCGGTCAGCACGACGGGCGAGCGTTTCGCTTCCAATGCAGAGAGGACGTCATCGAAGATGATCTCGTTGCGCGCGTCATCTTGGGCCAAAGCCGCGTAGATCGCCGGCATGGCTGGCTGCTCCACCCCCGTCGGGGCCAGAGGCAGGCTGAATTCGGTCGGCCGGAGTACAACGCGGTGCTCGATGCCGCGTTGGGCGGCCTGGGCACGGGCATCGACACGGTAGCGCACCGGGCCGCACTGCATGAAAATGATCGGGTGGTGGCCGTCCTTGCGCGCGACTGTTGCCGACAGACCCAGAACGTGCCGGGCCTTGGCGCGACGGGCGGCGAGCTCGAAGCTGACGGCCGACAGGTGATGGCACTCGTCGACGACGAGGTGACCATATGACCCGATCATATCCGACACCTCACCCTTGCGGACAAGGCTCTGGATGAGCGCGACGTCGATGATTCCGGTGGGCTTGCGATGGCCACCGCCGATGATGCCGATCTGGGCCGGATTCACGGACAGAAATGTTCCGAGGCGAGCAACCCACTGGTCGAGCAACTCGCGGCGATGGACAAGCACCAGCGTATTGCATTGTCGCCGCGCGATCAGCGCCGCAGCAACAACGGTCTTCCCGAACGCCGTGGTCGCTGCGAGCACGCCAAAATCGTGCGGGGCCAGCGCTTCGAGAGCCTCCTTCTGCACGCCGCGCAACTCGCCCATGAACTGGACGGCGGGTGGCAGGGGGCTGCCGGCCTGGCGATGATCCTCAAACTCGACGCTGATGTTGTGCGATCGCAGCAGCGACGTCGCTTCGTCAAGGCAGCCGCGCGGCAGGCCGACATGGAGCCTACTGATCTCCGCGCAGGAGATGATGCGCGGCTTGTCGAAGGTCGACAGCCGCATCGCCTGCGCCCGGTAGAATTCGGGATTTTGGAACGCTGCCAGCCTGACGAGACGTGCCGTCATTACAGCTGGCAGCGCCGAGCGGTCGACGTAGACCTGGTCCGCGAGGACGACCCGCACCGTGGCAGGTAGCGGACCGGAAATCGGGGCCTCGTCGCGGCGGCGCGATGGCGGCATCTGCCACGGCTCGTCGGCATTCTCGTCGTCCACCGGCAGGCGTACGCCGCCGAACAACCCGCCAGCGACCTTGGGATCCATCATCCGCGACGAGAGGTCTGCGGGATCCATTGCCGGGACCGAGGCGAGATAGGCCCACTGGTCCTGGTAGGGGCGAAGCTGGTCATCGACGAAGACGCTGTTTCCCCGCGCCCTCGCCTGTGACTGCAGCGGCAACGCGATCAGGTTGCCGAAACCGCCGAGCGGCATGGTGTCCTGGCTCGGAAAGAAGCGGTCGTAGGACGCGAAGCCAATCTCGGGACGCCGCTCCATCGTGCGCGTCACCAGCCACGCGCCCAGCCGCCGTGCGTCGCGTGCCGGAACCGGCGACGCGAAGAAGATCCAGACATGACCCCCCTCCCCCGACCGGGAGCGCTCCAGCGCGACCGGCACGCCCTCTGCTCGGGATGTCTCGACGAACGCGCGTGCATCATCCGACCATGACGCACCGTCGAAATCGACGGCCAGAAACCGGCAGGTCTCATCGGGCAGCAATGCATAGACACCCATCACGAAGCCGCCGCCTGCTTCCCCGTGCGGGCCCCTTTCCGCGGTGAGGTGCCGTGCGACGACGGCGTCGGACACCGCGATGAAGGCCTGGTTCGGGCACTCGCCGCACTTCACCTGCGGTTTGCCGCAGACCCCCTTCACCCATTCGTTCGCACAGGCCGGGGCATAGCCGGAGCGCTGTGTCCGAGCGTTCTCCCAACGGACGGGGAATACGTCCGGCCGGCCGGCAAATCGCCGGCGGAACAGTTCGATTTTCTGGGCCGGAGGCGAAGTCGCCGTGATCGCCGCGGACGTGGCCGCAGCGTCTACCCGCGGCAGCGAAAGGCTCCTCGCTTCCTTCCGACCGCGCTCCAGGCCCGCGAGCCGGGAGACGAGTTCGGCTCTCTCGGCCTCCAGGCTTGTCAGCCGGCCGCGGATGCGCGCGATCTCCCGGTCCAAATCTGGGTCGTCCATTGGGCTGCAGCTCCGGTCAACCAACCATAGCGCAGCGGGAGAATGGTTTCCTGGCAACCAGGTGGCAGCGTGCTGCCCTCGCCGCATAAGCCGCTTTGACGACACACGCCGCCCGGTTACCTTTCGGTGGTGGACGAAGATAACGCCCTGCCGCCCGAAGCGCTTCAACTCCACCTGGTAGGCTTCGAGGGCCCCCTCGACCTGCTGCTCGACCTTGCTCGGCGGCAGCGGGTGGACCTCGCGAACATCTCGATCCTGACCTTGGTCGATCAATACGTCGCCGCGGTATCGGCGGCGGACCGGGTCAATCTTCCAAGGGCCGTCGAATGGCTGGTAATGGCGGCCTGGCTGACCTGGCTCAAGTCCCGGCTGTTGCTGCCGAGGGAGGTGGGGGGATCGGACGAGGCGGAACAAGCTGCCGGGGTGCTGACCGATCGCCTGGCCGAGTTGGGGCGCGTCAGGGCCGTGACCGCCTGGCTCGAGGCGCGTCCGCAACTTGGTCGGGACATGTTCGAGCGCGGCCGTCCGGAGATCGCGCCCGGGCCGATGGTCGCTGCTGACTTCGTTTCGCTGTTTCAGACCTGCCTTGATGTGCTGAGAGGTCAGAGCGGATCGCGGCCCGAAACCTATCGGCCGCCACGTCGTCTGCTTTGGACTCCTTATCAGGCCATCGCGCGAATGCGGGCCATCCTCGGCAAACTGCCAGCGGGCGGCGACCTCCTCGGGTTCCTGCCCGAGATCGCCGCCGATCTGCCGGATCAAACGACCCACCTCAAGGCCGCTATCTCCAGCACATTGATTGCCAGCCTCGAACTGGCCCGTGATGCCCAGGCCGATCTCGAGCAATACGAGACATTCGGCAGGATCACAGTCCGGCGCTCGGCCCGCGGCGCCATGGATGGCCAGGCGACGGTCGCTTAGCAAGGCACTGAGCACCGCAACCGCGCCAATTGTAACTCTGCCGCAATCACCCTCAGCCGATCCTCGGCTCATTGCGTATTCTGGTCGGAATACCAATACGCCTCATCACTGGCAGGCCGTGACATGGAGCAACGCCTCGTCCCTGGCGTCGAGGTCGAGCATGGCGGTCGGCGCTGGCGCGTTCACCGGCCGCTTGGGCCGGATGCCGTGCTTCTCCGCAACGACGCCGGCGAAATTATATCGGCGGCGCCCGCGCGGATTGGCTTTCCCATTGACGAAGGCGTCGGGCACCCGGCGATGCGGGTGCTGGATGAGCGAGGCTTCAGCGACGGCCAATGGGCCGAGGCCGCGCGCCGGCGCGATCTCCTCGCGGCACTGGCCGTACGGCCTGACCGCAGCCGGGCCGATGTGGACGCCGTCGCGAAGGAACTCGGGATCAAACGCCGGCGTGTGTGGACGTTGCTGCGGCAAACGCTGGCAGGCGACTGCGACATCGCGGCCTGCCTGCCGAAACGCAGCGAGGCAAGGGCGAAGCGGCTGAGCGCCGGCATCGAGACTATCGTCGCGCAGGCAATCGACCAGCATTACGCCCAGGCCAGCCGCCCGAGCATCGCGAGACTGCATAAGGAGGTGGCTGAACGCTGCAAGATCGCGGGGGTACGATCGGCGTCGTATCGCGCTGTCGCGGCCCGCGTGCGCGACCGCGACCAAGCCTGGCTGGCGCGCCGGCGCGAGGGCCCAAAAGCCGCACGCGCGCTGCGCCTGCTGACTGGCGCGCATCCCGGTGCCGGAGCACCCTGGGAGCGGGTTCAGACCGACAGCACGCCGTGCGACATCCGACTGGTGCGCGAGACCGACCGAACCGTCATCGGGCGACCCACGGTGACCTTCGCGATCGATTTGTACAGCCGCGTCGTGCTCGGCTTCTCGGCCTCCCTCGAAGCAGCTTCGACCGTCACCGTCGCGACCTGTCTCGTGCATGCGTGCCTGCCGAAGGACGACTGGCTCGCCCGGCGCGACCTCACTGGCATCCATTGGCCGGTCTATGGCCGGCCAGGGACGCTGGAATACGACCAGGGTCCCGAGAACGTCGCAGGCGGCATTCAGCGCGGCCTGCGGCGCTACGGCATCACCGCCAAGGTCCGGGCCACCGGGCATCCTGAGCAACACGGCACGATCGAGCGGCTGATCGGCACCATGATGCAGGCGGTCCACGCATTGCGCGGCACGACGTTCGGCAACATCAATGAACGCGGCGAGAGCGAACCGGACAAACGGGCCTGCCTCAGTCTGCCCGAGCTCGAACGTGTGCTGGCCCTCACCATCGACAGCTACAACCACACGACCCATGCCAGCATCGGCGAGCGACCCATGGACCGGTATCTTGCCTACTACCGGCGGCCTGACTTGCCCGATTCCGAGCGCGTCCCTCCCCGCCTTCCGGCCGAACGCTTGTTGCTCGACTTCCTGCCATACGAGACCCGGGCGCTGACCCGTTCCGGCATCCGGCTGTTCCGCGTCGATTACAGCTCGGTCGATCTGCTGCCGTTGTGGCGGCGCGACAATCAGCGTCGGGTCGCACGCGTCGTGGTCTACGACCCGCGCAGCCTCGCGCGGGTCTGGGTTCTGGACGAATCCTCCGACGATTACATCCCGATCCCTTACCGCGTGCCGCATCCGGACATGACGCTGGCCCAGAGCACGGCGGCGCGGGGCGCTCTCCACGCGTCGAGGGCACGCGACCGAACGGAGCCCCGGCTGTTCGAGAATCTGTCCGACATCCGTGCCATTGAGGCCACGGCCAAATCGGCAACCGCTCGACGCAAGGCGGAGCGCACCAGGCAGGCAACGCGGAGCGTCCGGGACGGCACCGTACGGTCGCCGGTAGCTGATGCGGCCAAGCCTGCGTTGGACGCGGCGGCACAGTCGCCGCCCGCCTGGGCCGGAACCGTTATCGCGCCGTTCGATGACGTCGAGCGGCTGTAGTGCGCGATCCCGACGCCGCGACGCATCTGGACACCGCAGCGCGGCGCATGCTGCGGCTCGATGACGCGCAGCGTATCGCCTGTGTCGATCGCGACCTTTGGATCGGCTACGGCCGCGCGCATGACGCGCACGAACGGCTTCAGCGGATCCTGCGGTCCGAGCGCCGCATGCGGCCGGACAATCTGCTGATCGTTGGCGCCAGCAACAACGGCAAGACAGCAATCGCGCGCCGTTTCTTCGCCCGCCACACCTTGACCGAAGACTCAACGGCTGAGCACGCATCACTGCCGGTGGCCCTCATGCAGGCGCCAAACGGGCCACGGCTCTCATTACTTCTGGCGGCGATCTTGCAGGCGCTCGGACGCGAGCCCGGCCGGCGTAGCACGATCGCTCAGCTGCGCAGTGAGACCTATCGCGCGATGCACGACGTCGGGTTGCGCCTGCTGTTGATCGACGATCTGCACAACATCAGAGGGTCGGGAGTCGGCAGCGCGCTGGTGGAACTGCGCAACATGGGATCGGTCACCGGCGTTTCGCTCGGCGGCTTCGCCACGAAGGAGATCGCCTATGTGCTCCGGCAGGACGAGCAGATGGCCAACCGCTTCGAACTCCTCACCTTGCCGCGGTGGAAATTCGAAGACCTCGAATATGCCAAGCTGCTGGCCACGTTCGAGCGGCAGCTTCCGCTCTGGCAGGCATCAGGCCTGACGGACCCGGATCCGGCACAGCACATCCTGGTGGCGGCGGGCGGCCTGATCGGCGGCATCGTCGCTCTGCTCCGACAGGCGGCGGTCGAAGCCATCCGGACCGGCCACGAGCGCATCGACCGATCCATGCTCGCCCGGGTGAACGGCGCCTCCCCGGAGCGGATCGAGGCCGTCGCGCATGCCCTGGACCTGTAGGGGTGCCACCGAGCGATCCGTCCGGCGAAGCCGAGAGACGGTTGGCCCGGGCCGCCGAGGCTTGGTTGCCCGCGCAGGACCGTGATGCGCGGGCGCTGATCCTGGCTTTCCTGCGGGAGGTGGAGGACGCCGGCGCCGATCCCATCGCCGAACTGCGCGACGGCACGCGGCGCTGGTTCGGAGCGCACGCGGCGTCGGCACTACCCGCGCCGCGCCGGGAGTCAGCGCAAGCCGACAGCGGCACGATCGCACTCGAACCTCTGTCCGCCACGCGGGACCCGACGATGTGGCCACAACGGCCCAAGCGTCTGACGGACGAGATCTTCAGCAGCTGGCTCTGGCGGACGGCGGTCGCCGCCGGGGTGCCGCCGTATCGTTTTGCCCGGGACGTACTGGGCACGCCGGGCGACGACGTCGACCGCGACGTAGAACCGGCGACCGTGCGGCGTCTGGCGCAGCTGTCCGGTCAGACGTTCGAGCATCTCGCCGGCGGCACGCTGTCGGAGACGGTCATCGTGACCCAGGAGACACCGGCGGGGCTCACAGAGGATGCGCTGCTGCGCGACGGCCGATTTCTGCTGATCGGGGAAAAATCCGATCGGCTGGGCCGGCCTCGGCCGGTGCTGCAATATTGCCCGCGCTGCCTGGAGACGGACGCGCGGCCACATTTCCGGCGGGGCTGGCGGTTCGCCCATGCGGTGGTTTGTGTCGACCATGGCTGCCGCCTGCACGATCGATGCTGGGCGTGCGGCAGCGCGATCACACCGCTCGCCAGCCGTGTCGTCGATGCGCGGCCACGTTGCCCTGCCTGTGATGCCCAGCTGGGCGGAGCGCCGCTGATCGATGCCACGCGTGCGCGGCCACGGCAGCGGGCGCTGCACGCCATGCTGTTCTACCTCGTGGCCCGCATCGCACCCGATGAGCGCCTTGGGCATCTCGACACGTTGTCGGAATGTCTCAGCAACGGCGCAACGACCTCGATCGTGCAACGCGAACGAAGCCTCCTCGGCCTCCACGCCTCGGCCCCGAACGGCTGGTTCGGGCAGCCGATGCGCGCCGAGCACGCCGCGCCGCTGCATATGCTATCCATGGGTGTGATGTTCGACCGGCTGGCCAAAACCGCGGCGCTGCGACAGCGGCGCGCGCGTATCCGATCGTCCGGCGGCCACCCACCGCCCGACGCTCTCACCATTGGTCCTGATCAACCCGCCGCTACTCGGTGATGCCGAGGACTTTGACGTGCAGTTCCAAGGCAGGCCATCGGGTCCGCACGGTGGCCAGCGCTCGCCAGGGCGTCCAGTCGGCGGACCAGAACCGGTAGCTGACAACATCATGACCCGGGGGTGCCACAACCTCCGCGCGGCCGGCCGGCGCCAGCGCGACATCGCGCAGCATCCAGGTCGTGCCCCAATTCTCCCACAGCCAGGCGAGCACGGCCGGATCCTCCGGTCCGAGCCTAAGCAGTTTGTCCGGCACCGGGACGAGTGCGTTGAGATCCAACGGGCAGTTTTCGTCTCTGGCGCGATCGGCCGCCCGTATCTCGAGGGTCTCGATCAGCGCGCGCATCTGGCTGGCGACGATTCGCGCGCCGTGAACCGAAATGCCGCGCTCGGCGGGCGGTGGGGCGAGCAGCGTGTAGACCCAGTCTTCCTCCAACCGAGCATAGTCGCGCTGCCACGCAATCGTGCCAGGGCCGGAGGCTGCCTTCCGGAACGCCGTCAGCGGCTCGGACGGTCCGGTGACGGTCAGGACGTGCGGCAGCCATTCGGGATTCGGCAGGCAGAGGATTTCTTTCCGATTTTCTCCCGCACTGCCACCGGCCGGGCTGGACATGCCGGTCCCGGGCTGCGCGGGCCCCAGGACGAGACTTTCGCCCAGGATTGCGCCGCGCGCGCGCCGCTTGTTGCGATCGCTGCCGGGGACGAGATGCGCCAGCCGCGGCGGGCGGCCACGCACGGCGGCCTTGGGCTTCGACGGCTTCTTGCCGGGCCGGTTGGGATGCTTCGCCCGAACGCCCGTGCCCACCCGGGTAGAAGCTGCGTCCCGCTTGCGCCTGGCCATCGATCAGAGACCCAGCAGCTTGGCCGGACTATCGGTGACGAGCTTGGCCCGGCGCACATAGCCGCGCATCGTCCGCAGATCCTTTTGGCGCGTGTGATCCATGATCTGCTCGTCGCGCGCGCCGTTTATATAGGCCTGGGTGATGAAGCCCGCACGCAGGCCGTGCGGGCTGAGTCGTTCCCCGCGGGGCAGGACAAGTCCGGCCAGGGTGGCGCGCTTGCGCAGGATCTGCCGCACGGCATCCGGATGCAGCGCACGGCGCTCGATCGCACCGCGCATATCGATGCCGCGAAACACCGGCCCGTGCTCGCATGCGGAGGTTTTCAGCCATGCCTCGAGCGCCTTTACCGGGCAGGTATCGGGTGCGCTGCCCCGCGGGATGCCGATGCTAACACCCTTGTTCGCCTGGTCACCCTTGGCGTGCGGGATCAGCAGCCGGACCCCGTCCTTGTCGAAGGTGATGTGCTCGCGTTCGATCGCGACCAGTTCGGAGCGGCGCAGCGCGCCGGCATAGCCGAGCAGCAGCAGCGCGCGGTCGCGCTGGCCGACCGGCGTGTTTGCGCAGGTTGCGACCAGGGCGCGCACCTCCTCGGTCGCCAGGGCCGCCGCCTGTCGCACCGCCCGGCCAAATTTGCGCTGGATGCCGCGCAGGGTGTTGCGGATTGCCGGATCGGCGGCCGGCCATGGCTGGCGGGCGAGGCGATGCGCGCGGCTGAGCGCGGCGAGACGCCGCACCAGGGCACTGCTGGTGTGGGTTTTGGCCAGCGAGGCGAGATAGGCCGCGACTGTCGCGGGCGCGGCCGGCAGCGCCGCCCAGCCGGCGGCGCGGCACCAGGCGCAGAAATGCTGCCAGTCGGCCCGGTAGGCGCGTAGGGTCGCGGGTGCCAGCGCCTGGCCGGCGAAGTCGATGGCGGCAGCGAGGGCCGCCAGCGCTTCCGCCGAGACCGGACCGGCTCCAGCCAGCGCGACGCCGGTGCCGCCCGGCGCGTCTCCGGTGACCACGATTGTGCCGGCAGCGACGGCGGCATCCGCGGGCGAAAAAACGGAATCGGACATCGGCGGCGATGGAACCCCTTGGTTGCGCTGGACTTTACCGGAGAATAAGGCAAAAGTCAAGAGCACGTGATAAGGCCCGCTTATCGCGTATCACGGACCCGTGACAACGCCCATATGAGCCTCCCAAATGGAACTGAGTTCTATATGTAAGGCGCCATGCGCGCGCTGCTGCACACCGAATTCGCCGCCCTGCTGGCTCGCGCCGGCACGAGCCAGGCCGCGTTCGCCCGCCTCACCGGCCTGACGCCGCGGCAGGTCAACAACTGGTGCCGCGGGCGAGCCGCGGTCCCACCCTGGGCCGCCGCCCTCGCCGCTCTCCTGGACCAGCATTCACCGGACGCCATCGCCATGATGGTCGACGAGGCGGACTTCAGCTGGCACGAGACCCTCGGCGTGCCACCCGCCGCCGCCGCCGCCGCGGTCCGGCGCGCCATGACCAGGCTGGCGCTTGCCTACCACCCGGACAAAGGCGGCACACAACAACAAATGACCCGAATCAATGCCGCCTACGAGCAGGCGTGCGCCAGCCAGGAGAACCGTTCGCCCGCCAGGCCCCATCCCCGGCCCTGGCCGACGCGCCCTTCACCAAAGCGGTGAACTCTGACTGACGCGGGAAAGGGAGATCGACAGCGCCCAGGTTCGCGAGCGGGAGTCGGCGCGATCAAGCCGCCTCGCCACTGCCACCATCTTCGACCTCGCCGTCCGCCAACGCATCGCCCCCCTGCCCCGTCACCGACGAGCCGACCGGCCGCGAGGAAAATAGGTCCGAGCCCGGTAGGTCACGCAGGCTCCGAAGGCCGAATTGCGCCAGAAACCGCGGCGTCGTGACCCACACGGTTGGCCGCCCCTGAGCTTCCTTGCGCCCCCAGGGCTGAATCAGGCCGGTCTCCAGCAGGACATCCATCGACAGCTGGGACAGGCTGACGCCGCGGATCTGCTCAATCTCGGCGCGGGTGATCGGCTGGTGCAGCGCGATGATCACCAGCGTCTCCATCGCCACCCGTGGCAGGCGGCGGGTTTCGGTCAAAGCGGTCTGGAGCTTCGGCGCCAGGTCCGGGGCAGTCCGAAACGTCCACGCATCCCCGATCTCAACCAGGATCACGCCTCGGTCGGCGCAATGTTGCTTCAGCGCCTCCAGCACGTCCGTAGGATCAAGATGGTCCGGCAGCAGCGGGCGGAGAGTCTTCCAGGTCACCGGCTCGGGGCTGGCGAATACAAACGCCTCCGCAAGACGAAGGATCTCCAGGGGAATGTTGGGACCGTCCATGACACCGGCATCTTGCGCCGGTGGCACCGGCGCCGACCAGTGGCCCGGCACCGCTGCCCTTCCATGACAGACCGTACTGCGCTTAGTGCAGCACTAAAGGCAAAAGTGCCGTCGCCAAAGCAAGTCGACAACCGGCCAGGCCGGCCGCGCCGCCAACGTCCTGCTCACCCGGCGGATCGCCGACGACTGTGGCGGCTTCGGCCTCACCGACTTCGGGAATGTGAACCACACGATCACCAACGACATGCTGGCGACCGCCCGCTTCATCGCGAGCCAGCACAACGACCCCGACACCTGTGGCATGCGTGCCGCGTTTGAGTACCTGGCCGCGCTGTGGCGGCCCGCACACGGCGAACAGCCGCGGGCGCCCGGCAAGCTCCCGAAACCGCGATCCCGGACTGGCGGGCGCACAATCGGTTTTCAGTCGGCCATGACGCAACGGTGCGAAGCACGCGGCGGTGCGGCGCGTCCGGCAAAGTCGGGTTACAGGCCGATTGGACGGCCGCCGGCGGCAGCGGAGAGCGCCTCGATCTCATCGACGAGCCGGCGCGCCTCATCTCGGCTGAGGGGCTGGCGCGGACCATGCAGCAACGGCGCCCACGCGCCGTATCCCGCGTCTGTCAGGTCGGTCGCGGTGTCGAACGACCATCGCTCGACGGCGCGCAGCGCCGCCTCGAGCTTGGCGACGCGCGCTCTCAGCGCCTCGATGGTCTCGGACATACAGTCCTCTCGGGTTGGCAACGGCAGTCTAGCAGGTCGGCCGAGTCGTCCCGCGCCGGCGCCGCGTCAGCAGGAATGCTGCCGCCTGCGGCGCGCCGATCGCCCTCTGGCGACGACAACTGGACAAATGAACGCCGTGCGCACCCGGACCGGCCCCGGCGCCGCCCCTCCTGCCCCGCTCCGCCAATCCGGTGTCGGGCTGCGCCGATGAGCGGGCCCCCTCCCCTGCCCGGCGGGCCTGCCCCGGCCGGCGACCCCGACGAGCCGGACGCCCCTGCCCTCCTCCCGGCATTCGCCTCCGCCGCTGACGCGCCGCTCGGCGCGGCGCCCGTAGCGGTGCGCGCCTGGTTCGACGCGGCCATGGACAGCGAGATCCCGGAGGCCGACGGCACACTGGCCACCGCGCAGCGGACCGCCGACGTCCTCGCCCGCCACGCCAAGTCGGACAACACGCGCCGCGCCTACCGCGCCGGCGTGCGCGCCTGGTGCGCCTGGTGCGGCCGACATGGCTTGACCCCCCTCCCCGCTCGCCCAGCCGACATCGCCGCCTTCCTCGCCGCCGAGCGCTACCGGCCGGACGGGGAAAAACGGCTCGCCGCCAACACGCTGCGGCTGCGGGTCGCCGCGATCGGCTACCTGCACTACCTCGCCGGATGCCCCTCCCCCACCACCACGGCGGCGGTCACCGAGACCTTTGCCGGGCTCGACCGCCTGGCCAAGAAGGCCGGCCAGGGTCCCAAGCCGAAACTCGCCGCGAAGATCGGCATCCTGCGCGAGATCGTGGCGCCGATCGGCGACGACCTGCCGGGGCTGCGCGACCGGGCGCTGCTGCTGCTCGGCTTCGCCGGCGCCTTCCGCCGCGCCGAGCTGGCCCGGATCGAGGTCGGCGATCTCGAGGACGCCGAGCACGGGCTGCGCATCACCCTGCCCTTCTCGAAAGGCGACCGGGAGAGCAAGGGCGTACAGGTCGGCATCCCGTACGGGGCGAGCGAGCTCTGCCCGGTGCGGGCACTGCAACGCTGGCGCGACGCCGCGGGCATCACTGCGGGCCCGCTGTTCAGGCGCATCTGGGCGACACCGCGGCCAAAGGACGCACCGCCCGATTGGCAGCCGATCCACGTGGTCGGCCGGGCGGCGGTCGATCCCGGGACCATCGCCCGCATCGTCAAGGCACGTGGGAAGGCCGCCGGGTTCGACGCAAAGGCGCTCGGCGGCCACAGCCTGAAGCGCGGCGCAATGAACACCGCCAAGGACCGGCGGGTGCATCCCGCGCAGCTGAAACAGCTCGGTCGCCACCGCAGCTACGCCACGCTCGCCACCTATATCGAGGAGGGCGACCTGTTCGAGGACAACGCGCTCAACGGCGTGTTGTAGCCCCCCTGCCCTACCCTGGACTGCCGGCGCGTCTGAGCAATGTGCTCAATGGCGTTGGCTGGCTGTATATCGCCGATGCCACGCCTCCCCTCGCCGTCGAGATTGCCGTCGCTTCGCGGAGCGCCGATGCTTGCGCAATCCTACTTTTGCGGGGGGCTGCGATGAAGCTGACACGCGACGAGAAGCTGTGGTTGCTGACGGCGCATCCCGACACGCTCGATCTGGCGGAGGAGGCGCCCGGCTGGCTCATCGGGAACTGCCACATGAAGGGCTTGGTGAAGCCTGGCCCGGCGGCCGGCGAGTGGCGGCTGACTGAAGTCGGTTACGCCGAGCGGCGCGCACTGCTGGAGTGATGCGCCGCCGATAAATTCTCCTCGACCCCGTCCCCGTGCGATAGCTCGGTTTTGGCGTGCGGTCCCTTCCTGAGGCTGCGCTTTGGGGAAGGTGAAGCGGCGTTTTAGCGCCGGAACGCCACAGCGCCGTAGACTTTGGGGGCTACTCCGTTGTCGGGTTGACACGCTCTGACCTACCCACGGCACAACGCATTGTGCCGTTTTTCTGGGATGCAGCCGTCCTCCGCCACGATGAGCCGATCGTTTTTGGGGTTTTGGCGCTACAACCCGCCAGCGCCATAAGTCATTGGAGTTGTCGTGTTGTCAGGTTGAGATACCGTGGTGCCGACGTGGTGTAACGCCAATACGCTGCATCGCGATCACTAGCCCATGGGGTGAACGGCGTACCGAAGTTTCAGCGCCAAAATGCCACAGCGCCAAAGCGCTATAGGGTTGTGACATTTTCGCCTTACTGCGTTGTGCGATATAAGTGGCGCGACGCTAATATGCCAGTGCGCTGTGGCGTACCAACCTTTCGAAGGCGAGGGCGCGCGAGTGCTTTTGGCGCTAAAACGCTACGGGTTTTCGGGGTTTTAGGATTACCGCGTTGTTCGCTTTAGACGCTATCACCTAGGCGGACACAGCAGCGGCCTACCGTTCCTCCGCGAGGCAACTGAGTGCTCGGGGCGCTGGAGGCTGTTTCGGCATTTTGGCGCCGCGACCCCGTAACTCAATGACGTTCTCCGCTCAAACGCCATCTGAATATCCGCCCACTCGTGTGCAGGCGCTATGGAGTTGATACGCCGTTAAGTTTCGGCGTTAAAACGCTAAAACGTCGTGGCATTAGCGAGATGTCCTGCCGTAATCCTGGACGCGACGGGCGCACGCCGCCGTTCCGGCGATGATGAGTTCCAGAGTTCCAGCACCCAAACGCCAATCGTTGCGCGCCGCGCCGAAATGTATGGCGTCGCTCCTGCGCCGGAAGTTCGACCGGGGTTCCGCCGTCAAGACGGCGCGGCAATCACGCTTGGCGCATCGAGATCTCGATACGTCAATGACAGAACCGCGGGTATCGCTCCTGCCTGGGCGGCCCGACCCATCGTTCTCCGGAAAGGCCCGACGCGCGCCCGATCGGGCAGGGGGCTTATTGCCTATTCGGCTTTTTGGCACCATAACCTTATGGCGTTCACGCGCCGTGGCGTCGCGCCACTTCTATGCGACCGCGCTTTCGCCGACCTGGGTATCAAATCCGAAGAGGTTCAGGCCCATCCGTTCCAGCACTCGCAATGCCAGCTGCTTACACGGTGGGCTGATCTTCGGAACTGCCCCTGCGTCCCTCAGTAGCGATACATACCCATTGATCTCAGGGACCGGGGACATCAGCCGGTTGACGTAGCCTTGGAGTTCCTCGCCTAGCTCCCGATCAGCAACGTCACGTGCCCATTTTTGAGTTGGCCAGCGGTTCGGCAACCCAACCGCCTCGGGAAGCCTGTCGAGATCTGCCTTGACAACCCGCAAGTCCGTTTGGGACTGCATGAATGGAAGAATGGTCAGGTCGGCAACCTTCGAGAGGACCCGATCGACGTCGGGTCGCCCACCGCCTCCGTCAATCAGGACGATCGCACGCTCCATTCCTTGAAGGCGATCCACAATGCTACCGAGCTTGTTTGGATCACGGCCGTCCAAGGTAGCGTAGCGGCGCGCTTCCGGCGGCAGAATCTCCCTACGTGGGTCGGTCGAAACGTGGAATGCTCGGATACCGTACATCGCCAATCCGTGCGCGATCGCATGGCTCGACGTGGTCTTTCCAGACCCGCCTTTATCCCCCGCCAGGACGATGATCTTGGCCATTGTCAAGCGTCCGTTTGCCGGCAGAAGCGTGTAGCCAATTCGGGTTCCCGCAGGGCGCCCCGAATGATACCTCGCACAACGTCTTGGACAGTCGGCATTGGCCTTCCGGGAACGACAAGTTTTCCGGCCAGCTTCGCCAACGCAAGATGATCCGCCTGAGAGAGCCTGACGTTCACCGGCATTCCGTCCACCCCGGCCTTTGCGGGCCGGCCGCCACGGGCCTTTGCTGATCCGCTGGCCCTCGACTTCGCATGCACCGACTCGGGGCCTTGCGCGAGGATCGCTAGGGGAGGGGAGGGCTGTG
>Ga0209415_10005582_pt1 | contig 22558 bp, 18 predicted proteins | sample PeaSoiSIISIP2007_FD_187696 | JGI IMG/M metagenome (GOLD analysis project Ga0209415, IMG submission 187696) | Peat soil microbial communities from Weissenstadt, Germany - SII-SIP-2007 (SPAdes) (version 2) | ecosystem: Environmental > Terrestrial > Soil > Wetlands > Peat | place: Germany... | reverse complement strand
GGTCTCGGGTACAAGCAACTGATGCCCGATCTGCCCCTGACCGTCATCCGCCACCCGATGAACTTCGGCTACGGGGGCAACCAGAAAGCCGGTTACCAATGGGCGTTGGATCACGACCTCGACATCGTGGTCCTGCTCCATGGTGACGGCCAGTACGCACCCGAGATCCTGGACCAGATCGTGGCCCCGCTCGAGAACGACGAATGCGATGCCGTGCTCGGCTCGCGGATGTTGGAGCCGGGTTCGGCGCGACGGGGTGGCATGCCGGCCTACAAGTATATCGGCAACCGTATTCTCACCAAGGCCCAGAACGCATTGGTAGGGACGTCACTCTCCGAGTGGCACAGCGGCTATCGCGCCTACTCGGTTCGGGCATTGCGCGACATCCCGTTCCAATCGAACTCCGACGGATTCGTCTTCGACACCGAGATCATCACGCAACTGGTCGAGTCGGGGAAGCGCATCGTCGAGGTTCCCATTCCTACCTATTACGGCGACGAGATCTGCTACGTGAACGGGCTCGGGTACGCCCGTGACGTGATGCGCCACGTGGTGCGCTACCGGATGCACAAGATGGGCTTGGGGTCAGGTGACGCCACCTTCGTGGAACAGCAGTACGAGCTCAAGCACGACGAAGAGACCTCCCACGGTGTGATCAGGGACTGGCTGCGGTCGCGCCGCGACCTCGACATCCTCGATCTGGGGTGTGCCGAAGGTGTCGTGAGCCTCCAACTCGTCGAACAGGGCAATCGTGTCACCGGCGTCGATCGAGACGAATGGCCGAAAGTGGCGGGAAAACTCGATCGTTTCGTCACCGCCGATCTCGACGACGGGCTCCCGGCCGAGATCGACGAGCAGTACGACATCGTTCTGGCCGCCGACATCCTGGAACACCTCCGAGAACCGGGCATGCTCCTCACCCAGGTGCGAGAGCATCTCGCTCCCAACGGCTGGGTGCTCGTGAGCATTCCGAATGCGGTGCACTGGTACCCACGATTGCGGATGCTCTTCGGCCGCTTCGATTACGACCGACGGGGCATTCTCGATCGTGGCCATCTCCGATTCTTCACTCGACGCAGTTTCGAGCGTCTGGCCCGTTCCACGGGGTTGCTGGTGACGCGCTGCCAAGCGGTGGGCCTGCCGCTGGAGATCCTCAACCGGGGTGGGGGCGAGAACCCCGTGTCGCAGAAGGTGCCGTTGCGGATCCTGGCCTTTCTGGATCGTGCTATCACGCGGCTGTGGCCCAACCTGTTCGCCTACCAGTACGTCATGCGGCTCGAGAAGAAGTAGGGGCGCGGCCTCGCTTCCGTCGGCGTACACCGGACACGACCGGGACGGCGAGCGCGACCACAGCCACACCGGCCACGGCCAGGCCCAGGTTGAACGTATCGGGCCAGTAGTGCAGCTCGATCTGGTGGTGACCGGGCGGAATCCGTGCCTGGAGCATCACGCCGGCGAATCGACTCAGTGCGAGGGCACGCCCGTCGATGCTGGCGTGCCAGCCCGGCACGTCGGTGAGCCGTAGCCGCAACACCCTTGGCCCCGGCGCGTCGGTCGTGAGCTTCCAGGACGCGGGCCCGGGACGGGTGACGGCCACCGCCGTTCCCGGTGCGTCGGGCCCCGGCAGTCTCCCGCCCGCGTCCAGCACACTCAACGTGGCCAGGCTCGCCCCGGGAATCCGGTAGAGGTCCACGTTGCGCAGTTTGATGTTCTTCACGAACACGGCACCGGACGGGCCGCGAAAACCCGTGGGCTCGATGACGAACCCCACGCCGTACCGGCGGGCCAGCCGGGCGGAGGTCAGCGCGGGGCAGAAGATCAAGGGGGATACAGACGGGCCCGCGGGGGTGCCGGCAGCCGCGATCCACGAGTCGAAATAGGCACGGGGGACGACGGGGTCGTAGACGGCGAATTCCTGAAGCCCGTAGGTGAGATTCTCGTTCTGGGTGATGCCCGGGGACTTCGGGAAACAGTTGTGCGTGCCCAAACCGAGCACCGCCGTTCCGACGTCCTGCTTGAGGGCCCACGCGAAACCACCCCGGGGGGGCGGTGACAGTGGTATCGGCGCCAACTTCCACAGTGGTGCCACCGAGGCGGCGAGGAACGCTGTCTCGGAGGCGAGCAGTGCCACTCCCGCCCATCGCCCGAGGCGCCGGGAGAAGCCGCGCCCGCCGCCGGTGGGGCGCGCCCACCGTCTCGGCAAGATCGCAAGGAGCCCCACCACCGCCAGGCCGAGCACCACCTGGGCCACGGGCCAGCCCAGTCGCCCCGTGGCGAACACGGTCAGGAGGACCACGCAGGCCGCCACGAACGACACCGCGGCCCAGACCTGTACCCGTCGGTCGGCGTGCGATCGGACCAGGACGTCCAACCCGATGCCGGCGGGCACGGCGAGGGCGAAGACCATGGCCACCGTCGCCCATTCCCAGTGCACGTTCCCGAGAAACGGAAGCCGGTTCATCACCGATTCCACCGGGGCGGAGAAGGCGAGCAATGCCATGACGAGCGCGGCGGCCAAAAAGGCGATGAGCGAGGGCCGCCTCCAACGCCATACGACCGCGGTGATGACCAGGGCCACCCCGATGACCCCCATGGCCCTCAGGTAACCCATGAAGTCATGGAAGGGAATGGCTTGGCGGTTGATCCCCGCCAGTCCCCGCACGTTGTTGATGGACCCCTGGATGACCTGGACCCCGGGGAGGACGAGCGGCGCGGCGAGGGCCAGCCCGGCCACCGCCGCTACCACCAGATCGAAGGCGGGCCGCACGACGGGGGCGCCGGCTCCGAGCCGCTGCCGACGGGCCATCAGAAACACGACCAGAAACACGACGAGTGCCACTCCGAGCAAGACCACCGTCTCGGGATGTCCGGCGTAGAGCGCAAGGGCGAACAAGACGGCGAAGCTCGCCATGGCGCCGGCACGGCGTCGTCCCCGCATGACGACGATCGCAGCCGCGAACAACCACCCCGCCCACGACATCACCCCCGCCACCGGCCATCCCAACCAACCCATGAACGTGGCGCTCAGCTCGTAGACGGTGGCGGCCATGGCACACCCGAGGATTCCCAGGCCGAGGACTCGACCGAGGACGTACATACCGGATCCCGCGATGACGAGCGTGACGAACATCTGCGTCACGAACGCGAGGTGGAGAGGAACCAGGTAGCTCACGAGCGCAGGCACACTGAATGCCGCCGACTGCCAGTTGAATGCCAGTGGCATCCCCAGCGCGCTGTACGGGTTCCACAGGGGGAGGTGACCCTGGTGCACCTCGGTCCACGTGAGGTGGGTGGACGGGATGAAGAAGTCGAGCTGGTCCCCGCCGAAGGGGCTGTAGAACGATGCGCCGTGGGCCAGGGGCGGTGCGAGGACCGAAATGGCGAGCACGACGACCCAACCGATGCCCAGGGCGTCAGGAACCCAAGGTCGGGCTCGAGGCCGGCCACGAACGGCCGGCGACGTGGTCACAGAAACTCCCGGTAGAACTCGGGGTCACGCTCGATCTTGGCGAAGACCTCATCGCGCAGACGCTCGGCCGTCGCTGCCGTCCGAGCATGGTATCGCTGCGCCCGTGCCTTGTTGCGCCGTCTGAGGAGGCGCCCCACGCCCGGTATGCGCTTGGCGCGTGTGTTGACGCGCGGGATGTCGCGCAGGTCCACCCGGCCGACGGCCCACCGGAAGCCGGCACCATGGTGGTAGACGATTCCCCCGTAGATGCCGAACCACAGCGGATGGAGATTGACGCGGTTACTGCGCAGCAACGGAGTCCAGGAGTCCCCGGAGCGCTCCAGGGCCCGCAACAGGTTCCCACCGACATCGGTCGTGAGTCGCCCGTTCTCCGCCTCCCAGCAGAATCCCGGAGACCAATCCCCATGCAGCCTCTCCCAGTCGCGTACCCGCACCGCGCAGAAGGCAGGGTGAGGTTGGGTGTCGACGGCGTTCTCGTCCCGTCGCACGGCGACGAGCGTCGAATGGTCCAGCGCCTCGCGCACGGTCGGCATGGGATCGACAATGGGGAACGCGTCACCGTCGAGAAAGATCATGATGTCGTCGGGTTGCGCATCCGCACTGATCTCGGCGGCCAGGAGATTGAGCTTCCCCGGGTGCTGTCCGGCGGCAGGCACGATTCGGTCGAAGCTTGCACTGTGGTCACCGTCGACGTCCTGGACGTTGGCGTAGACGCGAAACGGCTCGGAGATCGTTCGATGCAGGAAAGACGACTGCACACCGATCCAACGCGCCGAGCCGAAATGCACGGTAGCGACGTAGATCACGTTCAATACCCTCTGCTGAGGACGCGCACCAGGGTGACCCTAGGCGTGAGCCACGGTGATGTCAGGCTCCTCGTCCCGACGCGACCACTGTCGCCGGCTGACCGGGCCGTGCCACAGCCCGTGTGAAGGTGCGGCGATTGTCGAAGACGTGACCCGTGTGGCACCCTGAATCGGTGGCTTCGCGCAGAGCGCTCGGGAGGGCGCTGTACCGGGTGCCGGGAGCATTGCGCGACAGACTTCCCCGCGCCGCCAGAGATGCCGTCCGGCATCGCATCGGCCCTTTTGCGCCCTGGGAATCCGGTTTCATCCATGCCCCGCCTCCGACTGCCGACGGGGAGCGCATCGGGCCCCCGGATTTCGTCGGGATCGGAGCCCAGAAGGCGGGCACGACGTGGTGGTTCGGATTGATCGTCGCCCACCCCGGAGTGTTCCACCGGACGTCGATCCACAAAGAACGTCATTTCTTCGCTCGCTTCGCCACCGAGCGCTTCGGGCCCGCCGAAGTCGGCGCGTACCACGCATGGTTCCCGAGACCGGCGGCGACGATCACCGGGGAGTGGACGCCGGACTACCTGTGCCAACCATGGGTGGCGCCGCTCCTGCGGCAAGCCGCTCCTGATGCCCGGCTCCTGCTGCTGGTACGCGATCCGATCGAACGACTCGTGTCCGGCCTGGCTCACGGTCGGCGGCTTCCGGGGTCCCATGGGGGAGCGACTCTGGTCGAGGCGGTCGACAAGGGCTTCTACGCCGCGTCGCTGCACCCCTGGGCCGCTTCGCTCGAATCCGGACACCTCCTGGTGCTGCAGTACGAGCAGTGTGTCGCCGACCCCGTCGCACAGCTCGCCCGCACCTACCGTTTCCTCGGCCTCGACGACTCGTTCCGGCCGCCCGATCTGGCGCGGCCCGAGAACCCCACGCGCCGGCCCAAGGCGACCATCGACGCCGACGCCCGCCGGCGCCTGGTCGATGTCTACCGGGCCGATGTGGCGGAGCTGACCAATCTGGCGCCCGACCTCGATCTCGGTCTGTGGCCGGACTTCGCGCCGCGCTGAGCGGCGGTTCACGGCTTCAGATCCGGAACAGCCCCGGCCCGCAGCGCGGTCCGGTCCGGTCCGGCCAGGTACAGCCGGGCGAGGCGCAGCGCCGCGCCACGGCGAGGCCCTCTTCGGGTGAGGCCGCGTGCGACGTAACCGACGATGGTGCCGGCTCGGTACAGGACCCACCCGGCGGAGCCGTACCACTTCCGGACGTAGCGTTCGATCCCGGCGTGGAGGCGGAGCTGGAGCCGGACCGGGTCGTGTTCGGAGCCGCCGGCGCTGTGCACGGCGGTGACCTCGGGGCAGTACCGGACGCGCCAGCCTCGGGAACACGCCCGCTTCTGCCAGTCCTCGTCCTCGCTGTAGAGAAAGAACCGCTCGTCGAGCCCTCCGACGTCGGCGAGGGCTTCCCGGCGGAGCAGCAGGACCGCACCTCCGAGGAAGTAGCTCGGCGACCGCAGACGCCGGCGGCTGAAACCGATCGCCTCTGCCCAGGCTCCGGCGGGAGTGTGCCAGGGCCATCGGGCTCGGGCCGGGCGGCCTGAGTCGTCGGCGTGTAACGAGGGCGCCACCGCGGCCAGGTCGGGGGCGCCATGGAGCAGTTCCTGCAACCGCCCGATCTCACCCGGCGCGATGCGCGCATCGGGGTTCAAGAGCAGGACATCACCGGAGAGGGGGGCGATGCGGGCCATGGCGCGGTTCACCGCCGCCGCGAATCCGAGGTTTGCACCGGGATCGATATAGGTGGCTCCGGACGCAGCGACGAGCTCGCGCGTCCCGGCCGAGGACGCGTTGTCGACGACGATGATCGGGTACGTGTCGTCGAGGGGGCGCAATGCTCCGGCGAGCATGGCCGAGGACCCATAGGCGACCACGACGACCGTGAGGGCGGCGCCGTCAGGCCCCCCACCTCCGCCGCCGGTGCTCACCGGGGACCCGGGACGGCACCAGCCCCGGCCGGGCCCCGCTGGCGCGGCCGTCGACGAAGTCGTTTCGAGACGATCTGGACGACGAACGCCAGCACCAGGGCCAGCACCGTGCCCAGGGCCAGCCCGATACCGACGCTGAACAGCGACGGCCAGTAGCGAAGCGCCACGACGTGGCGGCCAGGGGGCACCTTCGCTTCGAGCATCGCCCCTGTGGCCCATGTCCGCAACGCCAGGGGGTGCCCATCGATGGTCGCCTGCCAACCCGGGACCGCGCTGAGACGGAGACGCAACATCTGTGGCGTGGAGCTGTCCACCACCACACGCCAAGCGGCGGGACCCGAGTACGTGACCGCCACCGGCACCCCGGCGGCGGCGGTGGGGAGCGTGGCCCCGTGTGCTGGCGGCGGCACCAGGGTGGCACTGGCCGAGTCGGGAATGCGGTAGAGCATTTCGCGGCCGATGGTGCCGTCGAAGACACTGCCTGTCGGTCCGACGTGGTGGGCGGGTTCGAGCACGTATTTCACGCCGTAGACGCGGGCCTGGGTGGCGGTCGTGATCCGAGCGCAGAAGACGCCCAGCGTGGTGAGCGCGGCGGGGGAGTGCACGCCACTCACGGCCAGCCACGACTGGTAATAGCTCCTGGGAAGGATGGGGTCGTAGATCACGAACTCGTGGATGCCGTACGCGATGTTGGCGTTCGGGCGGATCCCGACCTCCCCCGGATTCGAGGTGAGGTACTCCAGAGGACGGCACGTTCCGTACCCCACCAGCGACGAACCCACAGCGTCCTGGAGGGCGCTCACGGCGGGGTTGGGCGTGAAATACCCCGAGCTGACCGACCAGAACGGCACCCCGGCGCTCAGAAGGAAACCCGTCTCGACGGCGAGGAGCACGGCCGCCACCATCACCCGGATCGGCGGTCGTCGGGGTGCCTGGCCGTGTGACGCGGGCCGTCCCCACCACCACAGCGCCGCCACCAGGCCCAAGCCGACCACGACCTGTGTGGCCGGCCAGATCAAGGTGGCCCTGTGATGCGCAGCGACCTGTGACACCCCGAGTTGGATCGCCACCAGGAGTCCTACGAGCACGGCGCCGGCGCCAACGAACCCACCGACAGCCCAGCGGATCACGACACGGTCGTGGGCCGACCTCAGCACGGCATCGAGGCCGAACGCGCCCAGCACCGCGATCGCCAGCGCCATCGGCATCACAGCCCGGCTCCAGGTGATCGTCTTGCCCCCGGGGAGCACCGCCAGGACCCGGTCAACGGGTTCGACGAAGGTGAGGACGGCCGTCACCGCCACTGCCACCGCCAAGGCGGGCACCTCGGGCCGATGCCACGCCAGGCGCGTCCCCACCACGGCGAGAACGAGGGCGATCACACCCACGTAGGCGGCGGTCTTGAAGTCAGGGCCCTGGAGACCCGCCACGAGGACATTGGGCACCTGCGTGATGGAATAGGCGGGTTGTCCCGACCCGTAACGGCGGACGGAGTTCAACGCCAGCTGGGTACCGGGGAGCAACAACGGTGCTGCCAGCCCGAGTCCGCACACCCCCGCCACGACCAGGTCCCGGATGGGGCGGGCCACGGCGCCTTGCACCGAGCGAGCTCGCAGCGCCAGATAGACGGCGACGAAGACCAGGACCGTTCCGCCCAGCACGACGAGGCTCTCGGGATGGCCGCCGTAGACAGCGAGAGCGACCACGACGGCGAGCATCACCGTGTGCCGCAGCCGATGGCGACGCCGCATGAGGAGCACGGCCGCGGCCAGGATCCAGCCGGCCCAGCACGTCACCGACGTGTGGGGCCACCCGCCGTGGACGATCATCGGACCGGAGAGCTCGAAGACGGTCCCTCCGAACGCCGCGCTCAGCGGGCCGAGCCCGAGCACGCGGCACAACACGTACGCGCCGGTTCCCGCGATCACGAGCTTGGTGAGCACCACGGCCGTGAACGCCGCGCTCACCGGGAACAGATACCCCACGAGCTCGGGGACGCTAAAGACGCTCGACTGCCAGTTGAAGGCGAGGGGCGTGCCGAGGACGTTGTACTGGCTCCACAGCGGCAGGATGCCGGTGTGAACCTGATGCCACGCCAAGTCGGTCCACGGCACGAATTGCTGGATCTGGTCCGCCACGATGGCGTTGTGAACGACGACACCCCGCTGATAGGTAAGCCCGAAGCGCGTGAGCAGATCGAAGGGACCGAGTGACACGCCCGGCCGCAGGGCTCGGATGAGCACGATGGCGGCACACGCCGCCGTCCAGAGGATGCCTACGACGTCGTAGACAACCTTGGTCCGGCGTTCGGTTGGCGGAGCGGCGTCGACCGCCACGGGAGGCTCGCGAACGACGGAGTCGTGGCCTTCCCCCCTTGGGCTCACGATTCGAACCTACGCGGAGGACGACAGCCGGTGGATGACCTCGACGACACGGGTCAGATCGGCGTCGGAGAGACTCGAACCGCTCGGGAGGCACAATCCTTGTTCGAAGATCCGCTCTGCCTCGCCACCGCCCAGGACGGGGTTGTCGGCCAGAAGGGGCTGGAGATGCAGAGGCTTCCAGGTGGGGCGTGCTTCGATGTCCTGGGCCTCCAGGGCGAGGCGCAGCTCCTCGCGACCCACCCCGTACTGATCGGGATCCACGCGGATACAGGTCAACCAGTCATTGGGCTCGCCGTAGTCGGCTCGCGGCATGAAGGTGATCCCGACGACACCGCCCAGTGCGGCGCGGTACGCCTTGTTGATGGCGCGACGTCGGGCCACGCGCCGATCGAGCCCCTCCAGTTGGGCGACACCGATCGCCGCCAACAGGTTGCTCATGCGGTAGTTGTAGCCGAGGTCGACATGCTCGTAGTGGGGCTCGGGCTCTCGCGCCTGCGTGGCCAGATGACGCGCCCGATCGACGAGCTCCTCGTTCCGTGACACGAGCATCCCGCCTCCGCTCGTGGTGATGATCTTGTTCCCGTTGAAGGAGAACACGCCGGCTACGCCGAACGACCCCGCTTGCGCGCCTCGATACGAGGCGCCCAGAGCTTCGGCGGCATCCTCGATGAGCGGCACCCCGTACTCTTCGCACAGCGGGACGAGTTGCCCGTAGTCCGCTGTCTGTCCGTACAGATCGACAGCCACGACCGCCGAGGGCAAGCGTCCGTGGCGTGCCCGCGACCGCAGGTCCTCGGCCACGAGGTCGGGGGCGATCTGCCAGGTGTCGCCGTCGCAATCGACGAGAACCGGTCGGGCGCCGATGTACATGGCCGCGCTGGCGCTGGCCACGAAGGTGAACGTCGGGACCAGCACGTCGTCGCCCGAACGCACCCCGACGAGCAGCATCGCCAGATGGAGCGCGGCGGTGCCACTCGAAAGGGCAACGGCGTGCGGCACCCCGATCCGCGTGGCGAGGGCATGCTCGAAGGCATCGACAGAAGGGCCCAGTGGCGCGATCCACCCCGAGTCGATCGCCTCGACGACGGCTCGGCGCTCTTCGTCGCCGACGTCGGGTGGAGACAGGTAGACCCGACTCATGCCGACACCGAGCGATCCGGCGACAACGCGCCGCACGCCGAGGCAAGGACCACGATCGCAAACGCGGCGGCAACGGTTACGACGACCGGGACCACCAGTGCGTGTGCTTTCGACGCCCCCAGCGCGGCCGCCACGAGGACGACCTGCCCCACCAGATAGCAGAGGACGGCGGTGACGGGCGACCATCCCCGGGCCACGGCGAGGTCGTAGGGATGGCGACGGTCACCGGCGGTGACGGGTTGGTGCGACCGCACGCGACGCACGACGGCGAAGGCGACCTCGGCCACCGGGACCGCGACGAGCATGAGACTCACCACGCTGACCGGTGACCGCACGCCCTTGCTCCACGCCCACGCCACCAGGGCGGCCAGGGCGGCCCCGAGGAAGTAAGCACCGCCGTCGCCGAGATAGACGCGGGCGGGGGGGCGGTTGTACCAGAGGAATCCCACCAGAGCCGCCGCCAGCGCGACCGACAGGTCCCGGGCGCCGTGATCCAAGAGCAGCGCGAAGCCGACACTCGCCGCAGCGAGGACACTCGACGCCAACGCGTCGAGCCCGTCGAGGAAGTTCACCCCGTTCATGAGCAGGACCGTCACCGCGGTGACGAGGACGCCGCCGCCGAGGCCCGGCACCCTCGTCGTCACCACCACGGCCACACCCACCCCGACCGCCCCCTGTCCCAAGAGCCGGAGCCACGCCGGCAGGTCGAATCGATCGTCGAGCACCCCCAGCACGACCGCCCCTGCCAACGGCGCGACAACGGTGGGGCGGCCGGCGAGCGCCCCCACCATCGACGCCACGAAGACGGCCACGCCGCCGAGATACGGCACCGGGGCGGCCTGAGGCTTGAGTGGGCCGGGGTGGTCGACCACCCCGGTACGCACGGCCAACACCATGACGAGCGGGGTGAGGACGGCCACGACGCCCACGGCCACCGCCGCGATGACCACCACGCGTGTCACGGGCCGGGCCGTTGCATCAAGACCGAGGTGGTGCCCCGGTGCATCTCGAACGTGCGCGTCGTGGTAAATCCCGTCCGCCGGTAAAGGGCGATGGCGGCGACGTTGTCCGCCCCCACCACCACGTGCGCGCCCGTCACACTTCGTTGCGCCAGCTCGTCCAGAAAGCGCTCGACGAGTCGCTCCCCGACGCGCTGGGCCCGCCAAGCCGGGTCGACGGCGACGGCCAAGAGCTCACCGCCCGACGCCGCCCCCTCCGACGCGGGGTGACGCAGGGTCTCGAGGACGCGCGGCCAGGCCCGCACCAGGCGCACGGGGGCGCTCAGCGCCGCCGGAATGCCGTCGTGCACCACGAAGTCCCGGTACAGCCTCCCCACCGCCACCGAGCCGGCGATGAAGCCGATGGCGACCGAATCGGCTTCGGCCAGGAGCAGGAAGGAGCCCTCCGCCCGCGTGACACGACGGTAGAGCCGGCCCAGAAAGCGCGGTCCCAGACTGGAGAGGAACCCCTCGGAGATGAGCGCGGCGTGCATGGCGGCCGCAGCGGGTGCATCGGCGGCGGTGCCTCTCCGCACGGCGAACGGGACGTCGCAGGGCTCGCCAGCCACAGACCCCCCTGCGCTCGACCGCATCGTCGCCCTCTCTGCCCGCGGTGCGCGGAGCTTGGTCGCGCCTCGTGCCGGTCTTCCAGTCTACGCCCCGCCCCTCACCCGCTCCGGCCAATCCGGCGTCACGAGGCGGGGCGCACGGTGGTCCGAGCACCACCGCGGCCGCGGTCCATCCTCACGAGCCGCGCCATGAGCCGGGCCTGCAATCCGGGGTCCTGACGTCGCTGTCCGGCACGGCTGGCGGCGAAGCTCGACGCCAGGAGCAACGCCACGAAGGCGGCGTCGCTCGTGGCCAGGCCCGGACGCGGCGCGAGGTGCCGCAGCATCCCGGCGCGGCCCCGTTCGTATCCGGCGAGGACGGTCTCGTGGAACAGTCGGCACGAAGGGGTCATCATTTCGCCGTACTTGGACAGCAGGGCCCGGCGTCCTTCGATCTGGGACCCGGGTGTGCGGGTGGCGCGCGCTCCTCCGTGTTGGGTGTAGAGGTACCCGACATGGGGAACCGTCCGCAGGGGACGCTCCTGGGAGCATCGCAACCACAAGTCCCAGTCCTCCCCGGTGGGGAAGGAGGGATCGAACCGAATGTCGAACGAGAACGCTGTCCGTCTGATCATCGCGGAGATGAGGATGAAGTTCTGCCAGAGCAGTTGGTCGGTCCCGTGCACGAGCGGACCACGGAATACCGCCGCCCTTCCCGTCTGTGCATGGAGCACCAGGTGCCATGAGGAGACCGCTCCGACGTCGGGGTGCGCCCCGAGGTAGTCGACGAGCACCCGCCCGATGCCGGGCAGCCAGACGTCGTCGTCGTCGCAGAATGCCAAGAACTCGCCCCGGGCGACGCCAAGGCCACGGTTGCGCGCTTCGCAGGGCCCGACGGACGTGTCGGTGCGGACGACACGGACGCGCCGGTCCTGGGCCATGAGGCCCTCGAGGACCTTGGCGGTGTCGTCCGAGGAGCAATCGTCGACCACCACGAGCTCGAGATCGTCGACCTCTTGGGCCAGGACCGACGCCGCCGCCCTCGCCACCTCGCCGGCACGGTTGCGTGTGGGCATGATCACGCTCAGCATGGCCGGCACGTCGTGGTCACCCCGCTCTGCATCCGATAGGCCTCCCGACAGCCTATGTCTGGGTCAACGACTACCCCGCAGTTTCTCTCGGAGGGCGGCATACCTTTCCCGGGCGCGCCAGAAGGGGCTGGCTCGCATCGACGCCACCTGCAGACGCGCCTGCTCGAGCTCGGCACCGAGGGCGACCTGCTCCCGCCGGAGGCGGGTGACGAGATCGGCGATAGGGCCAGGCGGTCCCGGTTCCTGGGCCTCCTCGGCTTGGGGCGCACGAGCCGGGCCCTCGTCGAGGAGCCACGTGTCGATCGAGGAGAGATTGGTGTGCACCGGGAGGCGATCCTGCCATTTTCGGGCCAGCACCCGCTCGCTGTCGCGGTATTTCCAAGGGACACGACCCGTGAGTGAGTTGTGGTGACAAGGCGCATCGAGGACGACGACACGCAACCCCCTCGCGCTGGCCTGGAGGGCGAGATCGGTGCCGTAGAGGTGCCACCCCAGGTCGGGATCGAGGCGCAGGGGCGTCTGGCGCGGCACCACCATCAAGAGCTCGTCGAGTCCGTCGACGTCGGCGGGGAGGTCCCGATGCATCAGCAAGCGGTCACGATGGACCACCCGACCGATCGCATCGAACGGGACACTGCGGTCCAAGACACCGAAGACCCCGCCGATCCCGATGGGACCGCCCTGCTGTTGGGCAAGTCGCCATTGGGCCATCATCCGCTGCGGCCATGCGTTGGGCAGATAGACGTCCTGATGGACGAGGACCACGAGCTCGTGCTTGGCCCGTTCGATCCCCGCGTTCAGGCCCTCGGCGGCGCTGGCGCAACCCCGGAACAGCAGCACCTGATGCGGACTCGGGTCGCGCAGGCAGGGTGACGACAACAGGTTCGCCTCGAGCTGGGCCTCGTCGTTCACACACGCCACGACGGTGATGGGCTGTTCCTCCTCATCGTCCACGGTCGGAAGTGGGAGCCCGCGCACGAGCATGTGGGTGGTGGTGAGGTCCCGCTCGGCATCTCCGGTGCCGACGCCCAACAACTCGAAGAGCGCCGCCCCCGCGCTGATCGTGGCCTGGACGTCGGGGTCATCGTCGGAGTCACGGAGCCGGTCGATGGTGTCAGGGGCGTAGCCGGCGTCGAGCAGTGTCTGCATGACGGTGGCGAAGGTGAACAAGCGCTCGTAGGAGGGGTCGACCAGGCTTCCGGCCCGGTACCGGAACATCCCCCGTATCAGCTCGGTTACCACGCTGTGGTGCTGCAGGTTGGGCACCGAGCCGCACCACGTTCCCGAGCGCGACAGCAGACGGCGGTGTCGTTCCAACACCGCGACCGCGTCACGGAGCCGGGGGAGCTCGTCGGCGTAGACGATGCAGTCGACCGATCCCGCATCGAGCGGCGGGTCGTCGCGATCGAGGTCGATCTCGAAGAGCCCGTCGAGGTCCGGTGTCGGCGGGGCGTCACCGGTCCCAGGCGACTGCGCCCCGTACACGATGCGCGCCGGGTTGCGGGCCTTGAGCGCGGGTGCCAGCCATCCGTGAGCCGATCCGACTTGGAGGATCACCCGGGCCGTGTCCGGTACTGCGACGGCGAGGCGCTCGTTGAGCAAGGCCGATGCCTCGTCGTGGCCCGGACCCCCCTGGTGCATGATGCGAGGCTAGTGCCCTGACACTGGGTCAGGTCCTATAGCTTGGGAGCGCGTGGGCACCGAGGGCGGTGGCGCGGAGCGCTGAGGGGACGTTGGCCGATACCGTCGAAGCAGGGTTGCCGCCCGGACCGTGGGTGCTCGTCATCGGGATGCACCGCAGTGGCACCTCTGCGGTCACCGGTGCGCTGGGACAGCTCGGCCTGGCGGTGCCCGCATCGCAGGACCTCGTGACGGGGCGGCCCGACAACCCTGTCCACTTCGAGAGCCGAGCCCTCACCGATGTCGACGACGCCGTGCTGCGGGCCGCCGGTGGGTCGTGGAGCGCACCACCCGTCCTCGCTCCCGGTTGGGAACGTTCACCGGCCGTCCTGGGCGCGATGGAGGGGGCGGGCCGCGCCGCCTGGCGGGCCTTCCCCGATGCCGGCCCCGTGGTGTGGAAGGACCCCCGGATGTGCCTCCTGCTCCCGTTGTGGCGAGCAGTGCTGCCCGGGCCGCTCACGATCGTCTTCGTATGGCGCTCACCGCTGGCGGTGGCGCGTTCTCTCGGCTCACGGCAGGGATTCACCGTGAGCCACGGCCTGGCGTTGTGGGAGCGCTACAACCGGGCCGCGCTCGCCGCCCTGGCGGGGCACGAGGTCTTCGTCGTGCGCTACGAGGAGATGCTCGACGATCCCACCACGACCCTGGCGGCCCTGGCCGGTTGGCTCGACCTCAGGGGTGGAGCACCGGAGGTCGCCACCGACGAGAAAATCGCCGCCGCGGTGTCCTCGGTGTCGAGACGGCTGTCGACCCACGAAGGAGACGGCGCACTTCCCGACGTCGTCCGCCACGCCGTCGACTTCTTGACCACGCTCGGCGGTGTCAACGACCACCTGCCGCCGGTGGAGCTGCCCGCAGCTCCCCCGTGGATGGCTGACGCGTTCCGGCAGCGGCGCGACTACGAACACCTGTATGCCCGCTACCTCCGCTACGTCAAGTGGCGCCGCAAGATCCCGATCCTGGGGTCGATCAAATGGGGCGGTGGCGACTGAGGGCAGCGGCGAGCCGACTCACGGGCGCGTGTCGGTCCCGAGCACGGTGTCCCACAGATCCTCGATGCGGCCCACCATCCCCTCGACCTGGTACCGCTCGGCGGTGTGCCGAGCCCGGTCGCCCATCGCGGCGCGCCGGGCGGGGTCGTCGAGCAACCGCCCCACCGCTTCGCTGAGGTGCTCGACGTCCTCAGGGTCCACGAGCACGCCGTCGACACCGTCGTCGATGAGAAGGCTCGGACCATCGGTCTTCGCCGCGACGACCGGCTTGCCGGCGGCCATGGCTTCGAGCACGGCCAACCCGAACGGCTCGGAACGTGCCGGGTGCACCACGACGTCGGAGCCCGCCACGATGTCGTCTTTCAGCGGTGGCCGGATGTCGCCCGGCATGAAAAGTCGGTCGCCGAGCCCGTACTGCTCCTGGAGGGACTCGAGCTGGCGCCAGTAGTTGCCGGTACGGTCGCCCGGACCGCACATCACGCCGTAGAGGTCCCGGTGGCTCGCCGCCAGCCGGCCGAGACAATGGACGAAGTCGGCCTGACCCTTCTGGGGCACCACGCGCGCGAACATCGAGATGACCTGGGCGTCGTCGGGGATCTCGAACGCCTTGCGTCCACGAGTGCCGTCGCCGCTTCGGCACTGTTCGAGATCGATGCCCGGAAGGATGACCGACGACGGGACCCCTTCGAAGGGCATGGTCTTCTTCTCGGTACCCGGTGACGTGAAGACGATGTGCGCCGGCGGCAGGCGGCGGAGGACGCCGTTGGCAAGCTTCTCGGCCCGCCCGTGGGGCCACATGGGCGCGTGGATATGCCAGACCACGGGCGTTCTGGTCAATCGCCCCGCCAACGTTCCATACAGCAGCGCCGAATTCTCGCTCGCATGAATGATGTCGATGTGTGCGCTCCGGACCAGACGCGCCAGCGCCCCGACCACGTGGACCAGGTTTCCCGGCGAGCGCAAACGCTGTCGCGGGAAGCTGTAGGCGGCTGTGCCGGTGGCGCGGACGAGCTCAGGCCAACGGCCCGGCCCCAATGTGGCCAAGGTCGGCACGAAACGAGCCCGGTCCATCCTGTTGATGAGCTCGTTGACGACCGTCGACGCACCCCCGAGGTCTTCGTAGCCCAAGCTGTCGACCAGGAGGACGTTGGCCGGCCGGTTCGTCGTCACCGTCGATCTCCGCCGGGGCTCCCCACCACCGGCACATGGTAGTAGCGGGGGGGGACGATCCCCCGTTGCAGGGCGGTGCGATACGGGCCCCTTGCGTACAGACGAGCAAGCGCGAGCGATGCACGACGGCGCGGGCCGCGCCGCGTCACCGCCCTGCGCAAGGCGGTGAGCACGGTGGCGGTCTGGTACGACCTCCAACCCAAGCGACCACTCCATTTCCGCACGTATCGTTCCACTCCGGCGTGGAAGCGGACCTCGCGTCGAGCCGGTTGAGGATCGGTGGCGCCCCCCGCGTGCGTGGCCACGGCATCGGGGCAATACGACACCCGCCATCCCCGATGCGTCGCCCGGCGTTCCCAGTCCGCTTCCTCTGCATAGAGGAAGAACCCTTCGTCGAAACCGCCCATGTCGAGCACCGCTTCACCTCGCACCAGCAGAACGGAGGCGGTCACGTAGTCCCAGCCCGACCGGAAGCGGCCCAGGCCGACGGCTTCCGTCCACGCCCGTGACGCGGTGGGAAAGGGCCAGCACACCGGCGAGGGCGATGGCGACCCCGGTCGATGCTGGCGGGGGGCGACACAGGCGGTGCCCGGCTCGGCCACGAGCACGCGGCGCAGGGCTTCCACCGCGGGTGGATCGACGAGCGCATCGGGATTGAGCAGGAGCACATCGGTATCGGGGATCGCCATGACGCCCAGTCCCAGATTCACCGCCGACGCGAACCCGAGGTTCTCGCCGGGGTCGAGGTACAGGGCGCCGTGGCGTTCGGCCACCGCCCTGGTCTCCTCGGAGGAGGCATTGTCCACGACCACCAACCGGTAGGCGTCCCCGACCGACAGGAGGCACGCCTCGAGGGTGGCGGGATCGCCGTAGGCGACGACGAGGACGGTGACGGGCTTCACGATCACCCGTCCCATCTCATCGGTAGCGCCGCATGACCGCGGCCAATTGGGGTGCGATCACGGCCACGGAGAAGGTGCTCTCGGCCAGGGCCCGGCCGGCGCGCCCGAGGGAGCGCGCCCGGTCCCGGTCCCGGTACAGGGCGAGGAGCGCTTCGACCCAGTCGTCTTCGCCGGTGGCGGGAAGCCCGACATCCGCCATGGCGAGCACTTGCGCGCTCATCCCCACCGGTGACACGACAGCCGGCACCGCGCACGCCAAGTACTGCAGCATCTTGAACGCACATTTTCCCCGGGCCCAGTCCCCCCCGGGCAGAGGCATGAGCCCGACGTCGAAGTCGTGGATCACCGTGGCCTCGGTGGCGGGGCTCCACGGCACGTACTCGACCCGGTCCGGAGGGACGTGGGGGAGAGGGACGATGGCGTCGGCCATGACCACCAGTCGCGCCTCGGGGGCCTCGGCGAGAAAACGCGCCACGGCCCCCGATATCGACCGGAGGTACCGAAGACTCGACCCCGACCCTGTCCAACCCACGACAAAACCGTCATTACGGGCCGGGCCGGGCGTGAAACGCTCGGTGTCGATGGCCGTCCACACCCGCTCCACCGCAGGTGCGGCCGAGGCGAACCACTCCGCCAGGAAGTCGTTGCCGGCCACGACACAGGCCGCCCGCCGCGAGACGGCGCGCGTGGCGCGCTCGTGTCCCGGGGACAGGAGCCAGATGGCGTCGTCGACGTCGAAGACGATGGGTCGGTGCAGCAGCGGCTCGAGGGTCAGGTGACCAGGGAGCACCTCGCGCTCCAACCACGTGACATCGGCTCTCCACGAGCGGATGAGGGCGGGCATGCGAGCGCCCAGCTTGGCCGCCTGAAGGGCGACGGTAGCCGGTGCAGATGTCAGGCGGCCCCGAGCCAGCCGTGATGGTACCGATGCGTACTTGGAGATGCGCGGTGGTCGGGCCGAGACGTCGACGCCGAGGGCGCGCAGGGGATCGACGTGTTGCATGACCCGGAACCGGCTCGACGCCGCCAGCCTCCCCGACACCACCGCCTCGACGCGGACGTCGACGGTCACGGGCGGCCGTGTCCACCGGGAAGACGACGGAGACTCGACTCGGCCCGTTGCCCGGGCTCTGAGAACCGCAGCCGGGACAGGCCGTGGAAGCGGGTCCAGGGGTCGTCCTCGTCTTCGACGGAGGAGATCCCGAGCCCGATGCGGAGCAATCTGCTCAGGAGGATCCGACTGCGGAGCAATTGGGCACGAGTGCGATGACGCAGCCGGGGAGCCATGACGGCGTTCCAGAGCACGACCGTCTCCGGCGCGCCCTCCAGCACGCGTTGCGGAGACTCGATCCGCGAGAAGAACCGCCTCCACTGGTACCACGGCACGGGTGCGACCCTGGGCATGGGGATCGCCTTCCACGGCACGTCGCGAGCGAGCTTCCACGTGACATCTTGAGCCAGTCCGGCGTAGGAGAGCGTGGACCAATCGGTCAGTCGCGACAAGGCACGATCCTGGCGCTCGACCCAGGCGTCGACAAAAGGGGTGCCCGGGGCGGCCGCGCACAGGCCGCCGAAGAAGCGGTGGACCTCCTTTCCGAAGCACACCATGCCGGTCTCATCGAGCTCGTCGAGCAGGAATGCCAGTGGCGACAACGCGATGGTGTCCACATCAATCCACACCCCGCCGTACCGCTGCAAGAGCCGAGAGCGGACGTAGTCGGACCGGTAGTTCGGCGCGGGAAGAGTCTCCCATCGCTCGAGATCGATGGCCGGGAGCCACGTGACGACGTCATGGCGCGACAGCACACGTAGTTCGAGCGGGTGCGCGTGCCGTTCGATGGTCTCCAGACAGAGGTCGAGATAAGGAGCGCGAGACTGATGGGGCCCGTCCTCCCAATATGCCCAGACGACCTGGGCCGGTTGCCCGCTCGAGAGGTCGGTCACGACGAGGTGCCCTGTATGCTCGGCCGGTGCAACTCGGCATCCTGTTCTGGTTCTACCGGGATGTCGCGGTGTGTGAGAACCGCTTGCGGCTGTTGCGCCGTCGCAACCCCGGGGTCCCGATCTATGGGCTCTACGGTGGTCCGCGTCAGGACGAGTCGCGGTTCGCCGGCGCGCTGCGCGCTCATCTCGACGATTTCTGGGCGTTTCGCGTGGAACGCGATCGCCAATGGAGATGGCGAAACGGTGACCTCATGTTGAGCGCATGGTTCACCGGTCGCGGCGAGAGCCTCGACTGGGACTCGATCTTCGTCGCGCAGTGGGACATGGTCGTCGTGACGTCGTTGGCAAGGCTGCTGCCGCCCCTCGCCGTGGGGGAGATGCTGATCTCGGGGATCCGACCCGTGCGCGAGGTGGAGTCGTGGTGGCAATGGACACAGGGCCCGGCGCGCCAGGAGTACGAAGCGTTCTTGGGCCATGTCGCCTCGCGCTTCGGCGCCGTCGAGGACCCCATGTGCTGTCAATTCATCGGGCTGGTCGCCCCCCGTGGCTTTCTGGCCCGGTATGCCGGCATCGACGAGCCCGAGCTCGGCTTCTTGGAGTACAAGGTCCCGACCTACGCCCAGGCCTTCTCGATCCCCCTCGTACCCGACACGTGCTTTCGGCCCTGGTGGCCCGAAGAGCCGGGCACGTCCGGGGTCGGCAGGACGGCGACCCTCGTCCACGCGTGGGCGACGCCGGTCAAATTGCCGGTGATGCTGTACGAGTCGTTGCGCCCGGGGGGTCGCCGCGTCTTTCACCCGTATCACGGGATCTACCCGCATGACCTGGCGTCTGTGGGCGACGCCGTGCGCCGGCGCCGCGAGGACGGCTGAGCCGTCCTCGTCACCGCGTCGAGCATGGCGGACTCGATGGCGTCGACCTCGCTGTCGAGTGACAACCGGGCCACGGCCTCGGCCCGAAGGCGATGGCCGAGATCGGGCTCGCGCTGCTGCCACGCGTGCAACGACGAGATCCGCTGCGCGAGGTCGTCGACGTCGTGTGGTTTCGCCAGGTACTCCGACAGCCATCCGGTGAGGATTTCGGGGTTGCCGCCCACGTTGGTGGCGACGACCGGCACGCCGCACGCCAAGGGCTCCATGACCGAACGCGACAAGGGCTCGGGCCACAGGCTCGGGGCCACCGCCACATCGGCGGCCTGGACGAGGCTGACGACGTCGGGACGAGCCGGGATCCACGACACGGGTAGGCCTTGCGCCGCGTCGCGCAGCTCCCGTTCGTAGCGCGTCGAGTCCTCGGGATCGGCGCCGAGCGACGGGGACCCCACCACCACCAGGAACGAGTCGGGGAGCGCGCTGTACACGCGTCCAAACGCCTGGACCAGGACGTCGACGCCCTTCTCGCGGCCGATTCGCCCCGCGTAGAGGACGAGGAACCCACCCTCGGGTGCTCCCACGCCGCGGCGGGTCGCCTCCCTGGCATCAGGCGCCGCCGGCGTGTACCGGGACAGGTCCACCCCCGTCAGGACCACCGTCGTCCGCTCGGGCCGCAGTCCGGTCCCGGTCCACCGTGAAGCGGTGTCGCGCGAGACGGCGAGCGTCACCGCCACCCGTCTCAGGCAGATCCGGAGCCACCTCGGGACCATCCTCGGAGGGGGAAGACAGAGATGGAACACGACCGGCGCTCTCGCCAGGAGCCCCACCGCGGCGGCATAGGGAATGTCCCAATAGCGGTAGACGTAGACGACGTCCGGTCGCAGTCGCAGCGCCGATCGCACCGCTGGGACGAGGGCCCGGGCCGACGAGAACGGCCGGCGGCGGTTGGGGAGCGATCCTCGGATCTGCACCATCGAGCCGGTGATCCGGCGCCAGTCCTCGGCGAAGTCACCGGCGGTCACGAACATGAGGTCGATCCTGTGCCCGCGGGCTGCCAGCGCCGTGCAGTTCGTGAGCTGGGTCCGCTCGAGGCCGCCCCGCGCGCCGAGGTGGTTGGCCACGGTCAAGATGCGCATACCGGGTTCCCGGGCCGAGCGGGGCACCAGGTATCCGGGCCCCGAGTGGTGATCATTCCCATACGCTCATGTCGACAATACAAGGGAGCCTCACGAACTTCGGGCGCCGAGGATCCCGTCGTACCGGCCTTTGCTACGGCGCGATCGGGATACTGTTCCTCGCGCCGAGACCGGACGGACCGGGTGCGGGAGGGATCTGTGCTTCAGAGTCGGCTGCTCGAGTTCCTCGACTGCCCTCGTTGTGGCGCCGGATTCAAGACCGAAGGTCCCGATCACACGGGCCCGGTCGTCTGCTCCCAGGGTCACCGGTTTCCGACCGATGGAGGCTATCTGGACCTGTCGGGAGAGGCCCCCGCCGACGGTGTGACGACCCGGACCTTCGAGAGCTTCGGCTATGAGTGGAACACGTTCGACGACGTCCGGGACGAGGACGCCGAGTTCTCCGAGGTGTATTTCCGCGACCTCGACATGGCGTCGCTGCGCGGCAAAGCGGGCCTCGACGCCGGATGCGGAAAGGGTCGCTACACCCGTTTTCTCGCCCCTCATCTCGACTCGCTCGTGGCTGTCGACGGCTCGAGCGCGGTGGAGGCGGCGTCACGGAACCTCGAGCCGTATCCCAACGTCCTCGTGGTCAAATCCGACATACGGACGGCACCGGTCGTCCCCGGAAGCATCGACCTGGTCGTGTGCCTGGGGGTGCTCCATCACCTCGCCGACCCCCGCCAAGGATTCAAGACGCTGGTGCAGATGCTGGCCCCCGACGGGCGCATCCTCGTCTATCTCTACAGTCGGCCCACCGGCTTCGGGGCGCGGCGCGCCGCGCTGTTCTTCGCTCGGTTACTGCGCACGCTCACGGTACGGGTTCCGCACCGGACGCTATGGGCGCTGAGCATTCCCGTGGCGGCTGCGTTGTACTTCGGGGTCGTCCGTGTCGGCGCATGGGGCGAGCGCGTCGGGGTGGGACCGCTCTCCCGCCTGCCCATGGCGGGGTACCGAGGAAAGCCGTTCCGCAGTCTCTTCCTCGACACCTTCGACCGCCTCAGCGCTCCCGTCGAGCATCGCTACGTGTGGGAGGAGCTGGCTCCGTGGTTCGCCGAAGAGGGGCTCGTGGTCGACGCCGTGCGTGACGAGGCCGGCTGGTTCGTCCTCAGCCACCGCTCCCCGGCGCCGTGGCCACCGGGCTCGAGCCCGGGACCAGTCGAGGCGTCCCGTTAGTCCTCAATTGTGACGATGTGCGATCTGTCGAGCGCATCCCATACTGGGAAGCCGGGGGCTCGTGACGCTCGATCGTGGCCGTGGTGGCGCGCGTCGCATCGAGACCGGGCCCTGCCATTGGGGGCCGGACAAGCCGGAGCACCCCCGCGGTGAAGGGGGTGGGGGGCTTGAGGATCCTCGTGCTGGGGGGCGACGGGTACCTGGGGTGGCCGACGGCGTTGCATCTGTCTCGGCGGGGCCACGAC
>Ga0209415_10005581_pt1 | contig 22559 bp, 23 predicted proteins | sample PeaSoiSIISIP2007_FD_187696 | JGI IMG/M metagenome (GOLD analysis project Ga0209415, IMG submission 187696) | Peat soil microbial communities from Weissenstadt, Germany - SII-SIP-2007 (SPAdes) (version 2) | ecosystem: Environmental > Terrestrial > Soil > Wetlands > Peat | place: Germany... | reverse complement strand
GAGCCTCGGTTGCGTGGAGCTCCCGTACTCGGCCGCAGCGGTCGTCTTCAACGACGACCCGATCGGGACCCTCGTGTCCATCGCCTCATCTGTCTCTTGAGGACGCGAACCACAAGCGCCACCACCGACCTTCAGGCCAGCCGCCGGAATCCTAAAGCGCGGGTGTCTCCACCGCCGCCGAGGTGCAGCCGCCTCGACGAGCTGCTCGAGGAGTGTCCGGCAGGCGTCGGCCTGCTTCGCGCTGCTATCCGGGCTGGCTCGGCGTCCATGCGTTGGCTGAGCGACGCCAGTGAGCTTCGCGGACGGCCTCGGCATGGCCGTAGTACTTGACGCCGACCGGGGTGTAGACCTTTGCCGACTCTTAATCTTGTCTGACCTCCGCGTGCTGTGGAGCGGGACTAGACAGTCCAACATGCGGCGGTTCGTAGCGGCGACGGGACGACGCCGGTCGGTGACGCATCGACCAACGACCAAGAGTGCAGTGAACGCTTGTCTCTCTCGCGTTGTTGTCGGGCTTCCGCTCCTGCTTGGCGTCAGCGCAATGCATGCCACGCTGGCCTCGGCGGGGAGCAGAGCCGCCCAGTCCGCTACGTCGCCGCTGGCGCCTCCGAAGACCCTCCAGCCCTTCGCGACGCCGGCGTTCTCCGGCGAGGGGCTCTGGCATCCTGCCGGTCGCACAATCGGACGCTTCCACGCCGTGTTCGAGACGACGTTGCAGGCGCCTGGCTCCGGCGGAAGTGTCGCAGGTATCGCGTGGATGGACACCAGGCTTCTTCGTGCAACGCTCTACTCGGGGAGCGTGAGCCCCGGCGGTGGACCCTGGCGGTACACGGCACCGGTCGCGCCGACAGCGGCTAGAACGCTCGTGGCAGCGTTCAACGGTGGTTTCAAGATGCCGGACTCGGAGGGTGGCTACTACAGCGAGGGCAAGCTCGTCGACCCCCTCCGCGCAGGTGCTGCCTCGCTCGTCATCTACAAGAGCGGCACCGCGACGGTCGGCATGTGGGGGCGCGACGTCTCGATGACGCCGAGCGTGGTGGCCGTCCGTCAGAACCTGAACCTCCTCGTCGACCACGGCCAGCCCGTCGCGGGCCTCAGCCCCTACGACACCTCCGTCTGGGGCTCGACGCTCGGCGGCACCCCGAACGTCTGGCGCTCCGGGCTCGGCGTCACCGCGAACGGCGCGCTCGTATATGTGAGCGGACCGTCGCTCGATGTCGTCCAGCTCGCCGACCTCCTCGTCCGTGCCGGCGCTGTGAGGGCCATGGAACTCGACATCAACCCATACTGGACGGTCTTCGCGACATATGCCCCGGACCCGCCGAGCGCCCCGGCCTCACCGGCAAATGGCGCGGACTTGCTCTCAACGATGGCCGGCGGCCCGGACCGGTTCTTCGCCGCGTGGTGGTACCGGGACTTCGTCACCATGTCAGCGAGGGTGCCCGGGAACGGCTGAACTGGCGGAGAAGATGGCGCTCACGCTTCGGTGACCGTGCTGCGCTGGTCCCGGCGGCCACAAGAGCCAGCGTCGCTTGACCAAGTTCATCCTCCTTCCGTCCACCATCGCGGGAAAGGGAGGACACACGGGTGAAGGATCCATGCGCAGCCGTCGTTGTGGCGTAGACCGGAGCGGCGATGGCCGAGGCCACTGTTGCCTCCGATCCGGACGGCTACCTGGCCCTCTTCGACCTGATCGAGACCCACGGCGCATCGCGTGCCTGTGTCGTCGGGGGCACTGGTGGCTACGAGACCGGTCTCGCCCGATTCCTCACCAAGGCCGGCGAGCTGATCATCGAACTCGACCTGGCGTGGACCAGCCGGAGCTCCCCGAGCTGATCCTCCCAGAGGAGTCGATAGAGAAACGCGAACCGGCTCCGCCGGGTCCGGCAGCAAGCTAGTCCGGCTCGCCTGCTGCCAACCAGCTGCTCTGCATAGACATAGACAAGCCCTCGTTCAGGTCTCCGAGCGAGGCACTCGACTTCACGTGATCGTAAGTTCCGATCCGTACCCTCGACCTCATGATGGCGTTGGGCACGGTCGGTTGTATGTGGATGCCTGTATGTGGATGCCTGAGCGGTCGTCCGGTTGGCCGTGTAGCATCGAACGCGAACCATCGCCCGACCAATGACCTGGTCGGTCGATGAGTCCGACAGCATGACAGCGAGCCGAGCGCGGCGTGCGACGGGCTACAGCACGCCCACAGGTCACGCCAGGACATCTCTCAGCGCGCCCCGCGACGATCGCTCGATGGCACCCCGCACGCACATTGCCCCTGCTCGCCGCGTGGCCTCGACGAACGCAGGATCCGCAGTTGCGCCCCGCCGCCGGCCAGGCCACGCGCCGCGGCCTCGGGTTGCCGACGCCTTCGCTGCACTCGCGGGGCTGGGCCTGGGCGCCACACTTGCTCTGGTCGCAACCGGAGAGACGCGCGGCTCGCTGGCCGGCCCCGGGGGCTTTCTCATCGCCACGGGCCGCTTCGCTGGATTCACCGGCGCATACCTGATGTTGGTCATGGTCGTGCTCATCGCTCGTCTCCCTTGGCTCGAGCGAGCGGTCGGTCAAGATCGGCTCGTCCGTTGGCACCGGCGGATCGGTCCATGGCCGCTCGGCTTGATCGCTGTCCATGTCGTGCTCATCACGCTCGGCTACGCCCAACTCGCGAAGGCAGGAGCGCTCCGCCAGCTCTGGGTGTTCATCGCCTCGTATCCGGACCTTCTTGCCGCCGCCGTCGGCTTCGGTCTCCTCCTCATGGCCGGCGTGACCTCGATCAGGATCGTCCGGCGCCGCCTCAAGTACGAGAGCTGGTGGATCGTCCATCTCTACACGTATCTCGCGCTGGCGCTCGCGTTCGCCCACGAGATCGTCACCGGTGGCGCTTTCATCGGCCACCCTCTCACCCGAGCGTTCTGGATCGCGCTCTGGGCGTTGACAGCAGGGCTCGTCATCGTCTTCCGGGTCGCCCAGCCGATCGGGCGGAGCTTCCGGCACCAGCTTCGGATCGCCGGCGTGCGCGAGGAGGCGCCGGGAGTGTTCTCGGTCGTCTGCTCTGGTCGACGCCTCGATCGGCTCGCGGTCTCAGGGGGTCAGTTCTTCAAGTGGCGCTTCCTCACGCGCGAGCTCTGGTGGCATGCGCACCCGTACTCGCTCTCCGCGCTCCCACGACCCCCCTACCTCCGAGTGACCATCAAGGGGCTCGGCGATCAGAGCCGCGCGGTTGCCCACCTCAAACCGGGCACTCGCGTTGCGATCGAGGGACCCTACGGAGCGTTCACCCACCACGCTCGGACTTCTGACCGCGTGGCACTGATCGGCGCGGGGGTCGGCGTGACTCCGCTTCGGGCCCTTCTCGAGGACCTTCCACCATCGGTCGAGGTCACCGTCATCCTCCGGGCGTCGGTACCTGGCGATCTCGTCCACCGTGACGAGGTCGCTGCACTCGTCGAGGAGCGCGGCGGCCGGTTCTTCGAGGTCATCGGAGCGCGTCACCAGGTTCGCTTTGACGCGAGGGCACTGCGACGGCTCGTGCCTGACCTCGCCGGGTGCGACGTCTACGTCTGTGGACCAGAGGGCTTCGCCAAGAGCATCGTCGCCGCAGCCTTACGGCTCGGAGTGCACCGTGACCGCATCCACAAGGAAGCGTTCGCGTTCTAGATCCCGGAGGAATCAAATACCAGTGTCGAATCTCGCAGGGCAAATTCGATGAAACGAGCACCGATCGTGATTGCCGCGACCGTCGCGGGGCTCGCTGGCGTGCTCTCCTTCCACACGAAGTCCGCGCCCCTCACCCTCGGCTCGGTTCCCGGAGCTTCTGCGGCTTCCGGATCACCGACCAGGTCCGTCGCCGCGGGATCACCACCAGCGTCCAGTGGCACGAGCTCTCCGCCCACGTCGAGCCGGACGACGACCCCCTCATCGGGCACAGCGACGACCGCTCCGTCGGCAACGCGGACTGCCACGGGTGCGGCGGTCAACTACAACTACGGCATCTTGTCGGTCTCGGTCACGGTTTCTGGCAAGCACATCACCAAGGTCGGAATCGCCTCAATCGACGACGGTGGCAACTTCCGCTCCCAGTCGATCGACCAGCGGTCGATCCCCATCCTCGAACAACAGGCCCTACAGGCACAGAGCGCCAACATCCAGGGTGTGTCAGGTGCCAGCTATACGAGCGCGGGGTTTGCGCAGTCGCTGCAGTCCGCGCTCAACAAGCTCGCCCACTCGTGACCCGCTCGCGGCGGCTCGCCCGCCGATGAGCTGAACAACGAAGGTATCCCCCGCGCTCCTGCGCAACATGCAGGCGGAGCGCCAGCGCCCGGGCCGCATCGCTCATCGCCACGAGCTTCCTGCAACTACGTTCCCACGACGCGCGCCGCGGCCCCGCGGCTGCGAACCCCCTGGCCGCAAGGGACAGCGCAATTCCGAGCGCTGCGCTCTCTGCGGCGACCCTGTCCGTGCGCTCGCGGCCACCGCGTCGCCCTGGCGCGCCAGGCCGGTCGACCGAGAGGACGATCTCGGCCGCCTCGGACGGGGCGCTTGCGTCGCAGACCTGCACGATTCCGGCTTCGGCGCGCGACGGTGCCCCGCCAAACGAGTCGGCGGGGCACCGTGGTGGAGTGACCGGGTAACGGCTTGCGCGGCGCGCGTGGGGCTCTCAGTGATCGAGCGCGACGGTGTCCTTCTGCGCCGCACTCCTCACCGTATCCGTCGAGACGAGGTGCCTCGAGACCGGGGCCCTCGACCCGGCGCGCTCGCTGAGCGCCAGGGTCCGGTTCTCGCCGTGATCGGCGCTCGAGCGGTCCACCGAGCTCGCCCGCGTCTGGACGACCGCGGCGGCCCCTGACTTCGCCGTCGACGCCTGGGCGGACGCCGAGCCGACAGCGGCGATGCCGATGCCGGTGGCCGCCGCGCTCAGGCTCGCGACGACCATCATGATCTTCGCTCTCGCCCGCCGGGGACGCCGCCGGTAACTCATCGAGGTAGTACGCATCTTCTTTGTCCTTCCTGTTCTCAGTTGCGAGGTCCCCTTGGCGGGACACTGCATCGTGCGCCTTCGCCCGTTGGAGGCCCGTGAGGAGAAGATGTGCCGGGCTCAAATCTTCGGAGTGCTCTCCTCCCCGAGCGTCGGCTCCGAGGCTCGGCGCGCGCGTTGATGCCGGACAGCATCTTGCGCATCATCTGGAAATCGCCCAGCTCGAGCAGGATCGCTTCGCCGACCGTCGCGCTCAATTGCCAGCAGTTGTCGAACAGCTCGAGACCCCAGCAATCGCCTCGCTCGACGCCAAGTACGATCCGCGGCCAGGCGCGGTGGACGTCGCTCCGAGGTCAATCGTGCCCAACCCGAGGGCCACGCCCCCCCGAGCGAGGAGAGGACCACCACGACCTCTCGGGCCGCGAGCAGTCGACGCTCGCGGCCGGACCTCCCGTTCGCATGCGCCGACTGACGTGCGCGCGCTGGGGCACCAGCAGGCGCCGAACGTCACTTCGTCCAGCGCGTGGCCACTCACGTGGCCTGCTCGCGGCGCCCTAGCCGAAGGGCGAGCAAGGGGCAGATGCGAACGACCTCCCGCGCCTGTCGCAGGAGCCCCGGGGGTACCTCCTCGGTCCGCACAATTGGGAAGCCCCAGTCGTCCAAGGTGATCATCTCCGGGAGGAGCTCGGCGCAGAGCCCCCGACCATCGCACGCGATCGGGTCGACCTCGAGACGGTAGTGCGTGCTCATCTCGCAAGCTCCTCAGGAACGGGCAGGATGCGCACGCCGCCGCCCGTCGCGCAGCAGTAGCCATCGGCGTGCCGAGCCACCTCGCCTCGAAAGGCGCGCAATGCGCTTCGGATCAGCCGCACGGCGCCATCTGGATGGCTGCAGGCGCCGCGGCCGTCGACTTGCTCGAGCCAGCGGGACAGCCGTGCCGACTCGAACCCTGCGCCGGCGGCGAGCAGCTCAAGCTCGCCGGCCAACGCGGGAAGTCCGAACACGCACGGTCCACACTGTCCGGCTGACTGCGAAGCGAGGTAGCGCACCACCCTTGCGGTCTCGACGAGCCCACACTCGTCGTCGGGCATCGCGGCCACGAGCCCAGCGCCCACGCTGGCACCCGACGGCCCGAGGCCTGCCGCGGAAAACGGCACGTCGAGCACGTCGTCGGCTCCTGCCCACGCGCCGAAGTACCCGCCGAAGAGCAGCGCTTGCAGCGCGGCGGCTGGACCACCCGCGAGGGCGAGGACATTGCGGACCGGCGTGCCGATCGCAACCTCGTAGACACCAGGAGCGTTGACTGCACCGAGGACGGTCACGAGGGTCGAGCCGGGCTCCTCGTCCGTGCCGACGGCCCGGTACCAGTCGGCGCCGCGCCGCGCGATGAGGGCGAGGTGCGCAAGCGTTTCGACGTTCTGCACCAGCGTCGGCCGACCGGCGAGACCCCGTTCTGCTAGGCGAGGGGGCGTCACCCTCGGCGCCGGGACACCTCGCTCGATCCAGCTCACGACCGCGCTGGCCTCGCCAGCGACGAAGCGTTCGGCCGCGGTGACGATCCTGAGCCGCACGCGGTCATGACCGGTGTGCCGGCGTTCGCGCGCCGCCGCGTCGACAACCTCGCGGACGGCGGGATGGACCACCAGGATCACCTCAGGCGCGCCGACCAGCTCCGCGGCGAGCGCCGCCCCGTCAAGCACGAGGTTGGGAGCTCGGGCGAGCAGTACACGGTCTTTCGCGCTTGCCGGCTCACCTTCGGTGCCGTTGGCCACGACCACGGGGGTCCGAAGCATCGCGGCGACGGCCCGGAGCTTGCGCGCGGTAGGAAAGCGCGCGCCCCCACGACCGATGAGACACGCCCGATCGATCTCGACGAGGAGAGATTCGCGAGACGACTCGTCCTCGACATGAGGCGTAGGGCCACAGCGAGCGATGTGCTGGTCCAGTGTCTCGGAGCCATCACCCGCGCCGGGCGGCAGCAGTCGGGGGAGCGCCCCGCCCGACGTCACCGGCGCTCCTCCCAAGCGGCGATCGAGCAGCGCCGTGGAGCGCGTCATCGAATGCCCGAGGACTGGACAGGCTGGCCGGGGTCACGGCCGATCGAGCGGGCGTCCGATCGCTCAGCTTCGCGCCCTGCGGCGGTAAACAGTCGGGCGCCGAACGCCGTCGCGGCCACCACGGCCGATCCCCATACGCAGAGCGCGACCCACCAGATGTGGAGGTCAGTGCCCGAGCGGAGGGAGTGCACGAAGGCGATCGGCCACGCAAGATACGCGAGCCAGTGCACGGCCCGCCATGCCCTGAACCCGAGATGCCGCCTGATCATGCTCGTCACGATGAGGGCGCCGAACAGGTCCACCGCGAACGTCCCGAGGCCGATCGCGACGGTCCGGTAGTGCGAGGTGAACGGGACAACCGTCGCGAACCAACCGATCGAGACGAACGGGTCGAGGATCGCCGTGAAGACGTGCAACGCCAGGAGCGCCACCGCGAACAGCGAGAGCGTCCTGTGCAGCTCGGCGACGGCGAAGCGGGGCAGGGACCGTGGCGCCGAGCCGACGCGGGTCGCCACGCCGAGGACCACGATCGCGCTGAAGAGCAGCAGGAGCACGAGGCCGCTGCCGCGGGAGACGTACCAGAGCAACTGCGACCCGCCCGCTCCCGACACTGTCGCGCTCATCGGACGCTCCCCCGTCCGGCGCTCCCGACCCGGCCGTCGCGGACAGCGGAGCGGCCGATCCGGCCCCCTTCGGATGCAGGCCATCCGCAACAGCGGCGTATCACTCCGTCATGCGCGACGAGGCGTGCAGGCAGCGCCATGGTCTCCAGCCACCCCACTGCGGCGTCCCCGGCGACGAGCGCGGCTGTCGACGCGGCATTCGCCTCGGCGCAGTTCGGCGCAGCGACGCTCGCAGTGCGCCATGGTCCGGAGATCGGGAGGCCGTTCGCGGGATCGACGACGTGATGGAGCTCGCGTCCGCCCTGCCGCCACCGCCTGCAGGTGACCGACGACGTGGCGAGCGCGCCGCCGAGCAGCCGTACCAGCTGCGAGTCCGGTGATCGGACGACACGGTGGTCGTCGGCGACCAGGATCGGCCACCCGTCACGCGGCGGCACGCCGGCCACGGCGATATCGCCCCCGAGGCTCACGAGCACGCCGCCCGGCCGGCTCGGCGATTTGAGCGCTGCCTTGGCGGCGCGATCCGCTCCAAGCCCCTTCGCCGTCGCACCGAGATCCAGCTGCACGCCCGAAGGGAGGTGCAAGAGGCGTCCCTCGAGCTTCACGGACTGCCAACCCGGTACCGGTGCCGGCGCCTGAAGGTCCAGCCCCCGGTCCACGATCGCCCGGAAATCTCGGTCATAGCCGAGCGCTACCAGGGCAGCGCCGACGGTCGGGTCAACCCGACCGTCGGTCCATCGGGCTGCCGCCAACGCGACGGAGATCGCCTCGGCCAGCCCCTCACTCAGCAGGAACAAGCCACCGCCCGCTCGATGCACCCACGAGATCTCCGAGTCGTCCCGGAACCGGCTCGCTTGGTGGTCGAGGCGGCGCAGGACCTCTTCGACAGCCGCTAGCGCACCGCTCAGGCTCTCGGGCGGCCAGACGACGACCCGGGCGCTGGTGCCGAGCGCATCCCGCTGCGCGACGCCGACGCCGGACGCGACGACGGCCTCGAGCATCCAGTCCTCGAGCGAGGAGTCCACGCCCCGAGCGGTGACGGTGGCCGACATCACGATCCCCCGGTCGTCGCGACCCCTGCGCTACGCGACGTCACCTGCGCGGAGCCGGGTGATGCGGGCGCCGTGGCTGGTGCCGACACGCCTGACCCGCTGGATGTCGCCACCGGTTGGGACACGCTCGGCGGGTTGGCCCCTGTCGAGACGCCACCATTCCCGGTCGAGGCCGTGCCGGGTCCCGCCGTCACAGCAGCGCCTCCAGCGGCGCTCGTCGCGGGGACGGCATGGGCGAGCGCCGCGCTCGTCGCGCCGACGCCGACGATGACTGCGGCCAACGTCCAGTTGGACACGTGGCCTAGCCGCCGCACTCCCCTCGCCCGCTCGGCGATCGCATGATGTGCGGGAGGGCCTGATCCCGCGCCGCCGAGCGGCACGGCCCCCCGGCTCATCCGATCCTGCTTCATCTTCTCGTTCCTTTCCGGCTTGTCACCCGTGTTCCTTTCGGATGGGCGGAGTGTGCCGGAGCGTCAATGAGACGATCGTGTGCACGCGATGTGAATGCTTCACATCTTCGGGACGGGCCTCGCCGTTCTCATCGATCTCACATGAAGGTGGGCCTAAGTTCTGTTGCATGCGCGTACTCGTCGTCGAGGACGAGGTCCGGATGGCGGCGCTCGTGAAGCGCGGGCTGGAGGAGGAGGGCCACGCCGTGGACGTCGTCCACGACGGTCCTGACGGCGTGTGGATGGGGACCGAGAACCCCTACGGCGCGATCATCCTCGACGTCATGCTGCCGAGCCTCGACGGCTTCGAGGTGTGTCGACGGCTAAGAGAGGCCGGGGTCTGGTCACCGATCTTGATGCTCACCGCCCGCGACGAGGTCGGGGACCGGGTCCGCGGTCTCGATGCCGGCGCCGACGACTACCTGGTCAAGCCGTTCAGCCTGCTGGAGCTGGCGGCTCGCCTGCGGGCCCTCGCCCGCAGGGACGATCATGCGCGTCCGGCGGTGCTCAGCGAAGGCGACCTGAAGCTCGACCCGGCCTCGAGGCGCGTGTGGCGCGCCTCGACTGAGATCGACCTGTCACCGAAGGAGTTCTCGCTCCTAGAGCTCTTCCTCCGACACCCCGGCGTCGTCCTCACCCGGTCGCAGATCATCGACGCGGTCTGGGACTTCGCCTATGACGGCACCTCGAACGTCGTCGACCAGTACGTGAACTACCTCCGGCGCAAGGTCGATCTCCCCTTCGACCGGCACGACATCGAGACGGTGAGAGGCGCCGGCTATCGGCTGCACCACGCCGAGGACGCCTAGGCGTGTCCATCCGCCTCCGTCTGGCGACGGTGTTCACGATCGCCGCCGCCGTGCTCTTCTCCTTCGGTGGCTGGCTCTTCGCGAGCGCGTTGTCGTCGGCCCTGCTCGCGACCGTCGACTCCCAACTGGGCTCCGTGCTCGCCAGGGCGGCAACGTACGCGCCGACCTCAAGCACGTCAGCAACGAAGCCGTCCTCGACCGCCGGCTCCGCGCCGGCGAAGTTGCCGCCGGGCGAGTTCTTTGTGCAGATCATCGACTCGTCGGGCGTAGTTCGCGGCGCGAGCCCCGATGCCGGCTCGAGGCCACTGCTCGGCGCGATGGAGCTGGCGCGGGCTCGGACGCAGCGGGTGACGACAACGTCGACTGTCGAGGGCGAGCGCACGCGGCTTGTCGCGGCACCGTTCCCGGGGCACGCCGGGTGGGTCGGGGTCGCGGCCGTGTCCCTCGACACCTACGACGCGACGTTGAGCGACGTCTTCCGCGAGCTGCTGATCGGCGGTCTCGCCTTCGTCGCCGTCGCAGGTCTCGGCGCGTACGGGATCGCCCGAGGCGCGCTCTCGCCCGTGGAGCGGCTGCGCCGCGAGGTCGCCGCGCTGTCCGAGCGCGATGACGACGCAGGCGTAGGGGTGCCGGGGACGAAGGACGAGCTCGCAGCGCTCGCGGTCACCATGAATGCGCTGCTCTCCCGGCTGCACGGTGCGCTCGCCCGCGAACGCAGGTTCGTCGCTGATGCGAGCCACGAGCTGCGTACACCCTTCGCGGTGCTGCGGGGCGAGCTCGAGCTGGCCGGCCGACCAGGGAGGAGCAGGGAGGAGCTACAGCGTGCGGTGACGAGCGCGGCGGAGGAGGCAGGCAGGCTGAACCGCCTCACCGACGATCTGTTGCTGCTCGCCCGGAGCGACAGCGACCAGCTTGCGCTCCGTCCTGAGCCTACGAACCTCGCGTTGCTGCTCGGCCGGAGCGCGGAACTCGCCCGGCGGCGAGCGGAGTCGGTGGGCGTGACTTGTCGCGTCGAGCTCGCCCCGGGGACCCTCGTCCGGGTCGACCCCGACCGCATCCGTCAGGCGGTGGACAACCTCGTCGACAACGCGCTGCATTTCGCCCCAAGAGGCACGCAAGTCCTCATCCGCGCTTGCGTCGCCGGCGACGGACACGGCGTCACGATCGAGGTCGCCGACTCCGGTCCGGGCTTCCCGCCGGACTTCCTCCCGCACGCCTTCGAGCGCTTCCGGCGGCCTGACAGCGGTCGGGCCAGACGCGACGGGGGTGCAGGACTCGGGCTCGCGATCGTGAGCGCTGTCTCCCTCGCCCACGGTGGCCGGGCCGTCGCTCGCAATCGGCCTGAAGGAGGTGCGGTCGTGAGCATCGAACTGCCGACCGCGCTCGTCTAGAAGACGTCAGAGCCGATCTGACCCACTCCGTTCCCGCCCCACCTTGCCTAACGTGGCGGAGCTACAGGAGCTCGGACACGTCTAGGGCGCTTCGAGCGCTCGCGGGAGCTCGGCGCCGGCGCGTGGCAACCGGAGCGGGTCCTCAACACTCGGTGATGTTCACGGCGAGCCCGCCGCGGGCAGTCTCCTTGTACTTCGACTTCATGTCGGCGCCGGTCTGGCGCATCGTCGCGAGGACTTTGTCGAGTGAGACCACGTGGGTGCCGTCACCGCGCAGCGCGATCCGGGCCGCATTCACCGACTTCACCGCACCCATCGCATTGCGCTCGATGCACGGCACCTGCACATATCCGCCGATCGGGTCGCAGGTCAGACCGAGGTTGTGCTCGATCCCGATCTCCGCGGCGTTCTCCACCTGGCGCGGCGAGCCACCGAGCACCTCGCACAGTCCCGCTGCTGCCATTGCGGACGCCGAACCCACCTCGCCCTGGCAGCCGACTTCGGCGCCGGAGATCGATGCGTTCTCCTTGCACAGTAGCCCGATCGCTCCTGCCGTGAGCAGGAAGCCGACGACGCCGTCGTCGGAAGCGCCCGGGATGAACCGGGTGTAGTAGTGGAGCGTGGCGGGCACGATGCCGGCGGCGCCGTTCGTCGGCGCCGTCACGATCCGTCCACCGGCGGCGTTCTCCTCGCTCACCGCCAGCGCGAACAGATCGACCCAGTCGAGCACGCTTAGCGGATCGCTCCCGTCCCCTTCGGACTCGAGCTGACGACGCAGCCCGGGGGCACGCCGAGGTACGCGGAGGAATCCCGGCAGAGTTCCCTCCGTGACGAGCCCGCGCTGCACACACTCCTCCATCGCCGCCCAGATGCGCAGCAGGCCGTCCCGCACCTCCTCCCGACTTCGCCAACAGGTCTCGTTGGCGAGCATCACCTCGCTAACAGCGAGTTCTGCTGCCTCGCAGTGGCCGAGCAGCTCTGCGCCGGTCGTGAAGGGGAACGGCAGGTCCGCCGAAAGTCGACCGCCCGCGAGGGCGAGCTCGCCCTCCTCGGCGACGAAGCCGCCACCGATCGAGTAATAGGTGGCCACCAAGAGCTCGGAACCGGCTTCATCGGACGCGCTGAACACGATCCCGTTGGGGTGGCCCGCGAGCGTTTCACGGCGGTTGAGCACGACATCGCGCTCCTCGTCGAAGCTGAGCCGATGGCGTCCGCCCAGCTGGAGCTGCTTCGCGGCGCGGATGGCGGCAACCCGTTCGCCGATCCCATCGGTTTCGACCGTCTCGGGCAGTGCTCCCTCCAGGCCGAGCAGCACCGCGCGGTCGGTACCGTGGGCGCGACCCGTGGCGGCGAGCGAGCCGTACAGGTCGACGCGGACCCGGTCGACTGCGGCCAGCTCGCCGCGTGCCTCGAGTGCCGCGAGAAAGCGCGCCGCGGCGCGCATCGGGCCGACGGTGTGCGAGCTCGACGGGCCGATTCCGATGCTGAACAAGTCGAACACCGAGATCGCCATCGCTATATCTTGCCGCGGTCTGCGGGGGCTCCTTCGCACAAGAGCTAGTCCTCAGCGGTCTCATGCGCCCCGACCCGAAGGTTGTCAAGCACCGACATCTGAGGTTCTTTCTTGCTTGTCTTCTAGAAAAGCTATATCTATAGTTGTAAGTAGAGCTGGACCAGCAAGTGGTTGCAGTGGAAGGAGGAGCGAAATGTTGATGCGAACGGACCCGTTCCGCCAGTTGGACCGCCTGGCGGACGTACTCGGCACGCCCACCCGGCCTGCGGCGATGCCGATCGACGCCTATCGCAAGGGTGACGTCTTCCTGATCCAGTTCGACCTTCCGGGCGTGAAGCCCGACTCGATCGATCTGACGGTCGAGCAGAACGTCCTGACAGTCCGAGCCGACCGCTCGCGACCGGAGACCGAAGGCGTCGAGATGCTGCTGGCCGAGCGCCCGCAGGGCACCTTCAGCCGCCAGCTCTTCCTCGGCGAGACTCTGGACACCGAGCACATTCAAGCGGACTACGTCGACGGGGTGCTCACGCTACGGCTCCCGGTCGCGGAGAGCGCGAAGCCTCGGAAAGTCGCGATCAACACCTACGGCAGCGTGCCAGCGGCGGTCAGGTCTTGACGTCACCTCACCGCGCAGGGCGGGGGCCAGGAGGAAGTCAGGCCCCCGCTCTCGCCAAATGAACGCGGGGCCACTGCAGATGAGACCACTGTTCCCATTCGACGACGACCACGCGCCCCTCTACACGGTCGGCCAGGTGGCGGGCATGCTCGGAGTACAGCCCGCGTTCCTCCGTCGGTTGGACACCGAGGAGGTGGTCCAGCCCGCTCGCTCGGAGGGCGGCCAGCGCCGATATACGCGGCAGGAGATCCGCGACATCGAACGGGTCGTCGGGCTCGCGGGGGAAGGGCTCACCCTTGCCGGGATCCGGAGACTGCTCGTCCTCGAAGCCCGCGTCCGAGAGCTCGAGCGACAGCTCGCCGACCTGCAGTCGTGACTGGGCGGCGCGACCACGGACCGTTCTGCGCGACGTGGTGCTCTGCGTTCGCTCAACGTCATTCCTCCCACTGAGGGCTCGACTCTCCGGACTCCTTCCCGAGGTCGGCAGGGAAGCCTTCGTAGTACGCCTCGTAGATGAGGTCGGACTCCCGAGCGCGCTGGTGTCGCAGGCCGGTGAGGATCCAAGCAAGGCGTTGGCGAAGGTCGGCGAAGTCCACGGCCGTTTCAGCGGGCGCACCGAGCTCGCGTCGCAGCGAGGCAATGCGTCCTGCAGTTGGCGGTAGTGAATCTTCAGGCCGCGCACCCGGTTGCGAAGCCATGGTTGAGTGCGGGCGATGTCGGAGAGCAAGCTGTCCGGTTCTGCGGCGTTCTCGGCCTCCTCGGTGGTCGCCTCACCGAGCGTCGCAAGTGCGCAAGCACGTCGTCGCGCCAGGTGGCCTCGCGGCCGGGGGCGGCGGCGCTGAGGGCCGCTTCGAGTTGGTGCATCGCGAGCAAGGTGCGGTCCTGGTCCAGGCGGTGCTGCTCGATCCGGGCACGTTTGGGCTGGTCACGCCCCTGATCTTCTGAAGACATCGATCTCCGTCACCTCCCAGACGGTCGGCGCGGGCGATCAAGGCAGTCCAACGTCATAGTGCGCCGAACTGCCATCCGGCGGACCTCCGGGCCGTATCGCGAGCACCCTGGGATGTCGAGACGGAGCTGGCGCGACTCGTGGCGGCGCTCGAGGGCGGTGAGGACCGCGAGGTGCTCGGCGCCGGACGGACGTCTCTCTCACACAATGGACGCGACGCGCGCCGGTGATGCTCCACGGATCGAATGCCGTCGGGCCAGGCTGGCGCCCCCTGAGGTCGACGCCGCGCCGCCCGATCGGCAGTGCGACGCCGAACTGACCAGCACCCAAAGGGCGCGACACGGGTCATCCGACCCTAGGTCGATGCACCCCGTAGGGCCGATGATGGCTCGAGGAGCCGACGGAGGTGCCGGGATGAAGCATGCGCCGCGCATCGCGACGATCTGGGGCATTCCGGTGCGTGTCCACTGGTCGTTCCTCGCTCTGCTCGCGCTCCTTCTCGTTAGTTACGCGAGGGGACCGCTGAAAACGATGCTCCTGGCGCTGGCCTGGTTCGTCGCGGTCTTCGCGTCGGTTGTCGTCCATGAGTTCGCGCACAGCGTGGTGGCGCGGCGGCGCGGGCTCACCGTGCGCGACATCGTCCTCTTGCCGATCGGCGGGGTATCCGAGATCCTGCGGCTTCGGCGTGGATCTCGCGACGAGCTCGACGTCTCGCTCGCGGGTCCGCTCGCGTCGTTCGGGCTCGCGGCGCTCCTCCTTGCCGCCGGGGCACTCGGAGGTCTGCACCTCTGGCCGCCCACGCTCACGGCCCGGTCGCTCGTCGTCCGGACCATGTGGGCGAACGTCCTGCTCGGTGCCTTCAACCTGCTCCCCGCACTTCCCTTCGACGGCGGCCACGTGCTTCGGGCAGCGCTCTCGCGACGTGTCCCCGAATCGAGGGCGACGTCGATCGCGGCTCGCGCCGGGCTCGCGTTCGGCTACGCCATGATCGTGGTTGGCGCGCTCGTCGACTTCTGGCTCGCGGTAATCGGCGTCTTCGTCCTCCTCGGCGCGAGTGCCGAGCGCCAGGTCGCCGAAGTACGCGAGCGCCTTGGCGACCGCCGCGTTCGAGACGTCATGGTCCCGTGCCCGAGCACGCTGGACGGCGGACTCACCGTCGAAGACGCCCGAGCATTTCTCCCCGAGCGTTCCGAGCGGTCGACGCCGGTGGAGCGTGATGCCCACTACCTTGGCATGATCGCTGCGAAGGACATCGCGCGAGCGTCGTCGGACACGCTTCTCGAGCAGTGTGTCGATCGCACGGCTCCGCTCCTGTCGCTCGAAGACGACCTCTACCCGGACGCGGTCGCAGCCTTTGCCCAGAGCGGGCGACACGAGCTCGCGGTGGGCGAGGAGGGTCGCGTGCTCGGGATCCTCTACGAGGTCGACGTCGAGTCACTCGTGCGTCGGGCGACGGACGCGAGCGGCCAGGGCAGCAGCACGCGGTTCCGGCGATGAGCGTGCAACGGCCCGTCGGCGCTGGGCCGCCCGGTACCGCTCGAAAGCTGGCCGGCGGGGCGGCTGACTTCGCGGGCTCGTCTCTACGAAGTCGGGTCGGGCAGTTCGACGCTCGCGCCAGCGTCGACTTCCGCTTCGCAACGATGCGTCACAGCGCGGTAGTGGTGCCCGTCGTCTTCCGCGGCGAGGATCGCGTCGCCGCAGCGTCGTCATGCGCAGCGATGGACTAGACGGCTCGGCCCTGAAGTCCGAGTGCACCTGGTGCGACGATCTCACATCAGCATGCACCGGAGCTTCGCGGCTGCTGGCGCGATGCCGCGTCCCGGGGGCCTCAGCACGTCCAGCGTGCGGCCGCAGCTACCCGAGAGACGCAAGGGACGCGAGCGAGCCCGCCCGGACTAACCCGCTGGTTTCGCGCCTTCCCCATCGCGGATGACGACGACGGGGCAATGGGCGTGGGCTGTGAGGAACTCGCTCACGGAGCCGAGGAGCATGCCGACGAACTCGCCGTGTCCACGACTGCCGACGACAATGAGAGACGCGGACTTGGATTCCTCGGTGAGCACCAGCGCCGGGTGGCCCTCTATCGCGAGAGTGCTGAGCTCGACGCCGGGATCGGCGCCGAGGACCTCGTCGATGGCAGCTGCGAGCATGGCCTCGGCATCGGCGTGGAGGTCAAGAGCGTCTGGCTGTGGGATCGACCACCCGTACGTCGGAATCTCCCAGGCAGCGACGACCGCGAGCGGCAGGCGTGTGAGCGTGGCCTGTCGTGCGGCCCAGGCCAACGCAGCCTTGGAGGACTGCGAGCCGTCGACCCCGACGACGATCCGCGGCGTTTCCGTGCTTGCTTCGGCGCTCGACATGACTCTCTCCTTCGTCTCCGCTGGCGGTATCGGCGCCGTGAGTCGGACGGGGGTCTCTGTCACCTCGGTCACCCGGACGGACCCGGGGCCTTCGTGTCTGTCCGATCCGGCGACTGAGCCGAGACGGTCGCGCTTCCCGTGCGCGCCAGACCCTCGCATCGCTGATGCGGTGGGTCCGCCGGCTCGAAGCGGACCGCCGTAAGCTCGGTCGCCCGCGGGTAGCCGGGCAAGGTCCCAGCTCCTCGATACGTTGCCCGCTGCAACGCCATCGTCTCCTCCTCGGGCCGTCGGCGACCACCGCTCATTAGGCCACATCGCCAGACCGACGAGTAGGAACCAAAGTCCCTCGTACGTCCTGGAACGAGCCGCCGAGACGGTCACGCACGCGCTGGAGCACCACGTCGCGGGTAGCCCCGGCCCCGGCGGATGCCGATCGCCACGAGAACCACCCGCCGCGTCGCTGGGGGTGCCAGCTGGTCGATCGTGCTCGACACGGCCAGGGGACCTCATCTGCGGGGCCTCCACGCTCGAACGTCGGGTTCGCGCTGGCGCTCATCGGCACCTCTCGCACGCCTGGGATGGATCTCAGCGTCGGCGGGATCCCGTGGACGCACTCATCTAGTGGCAGCAGGGTGGGGCCCTCCTGACCCGCTCAGGAGCGAACTCCGCGATCGTCGACCCCAGCGAGGCGGGTGGCGGTCCGGGCTCGGGACCGCCGTTCTGACGTGTACGCCCACCCGAGTGAGTTCCTCGTCTTTGAGGAGCGCCTGGGAGTGACACGACAGACGGTGCGAGATCCGAAAGTCGTGAGCCTCTGTGCTTCGCTACTGTTCCGGCGTGTCGTCGACGACGGTTCGCGCAACGGGCGCGCGGCGTCGCGTCCGGTGGAGCTGGCTCGTCTTCCCCGCCGTGTTGTCGGTGAGCGTCGCTCTCCCGGGTCTGGCACGGCCGGGAACAGCGGCGGCGAAGGCGCAGGGGGGTCGTTCCGGCGGCAGCCAGGCCAACGCCACGTCGTGCCCGTGGACGACCGCGCAGGACGCGCGCCGCTTCCGGCCCGTCCAGCTCGCCAACCAGGTGCTCGCGCTCATGACCCTGAACGAGAAGATCGGCATGGTCGAGCTGAGCACGACTCCCACCTTCGAGAATGTGAACACCGGCGTCCCGCGTCTTTGCATCCCGGCGCTCACGCTGCAGGACGGGCCGAACGGCCTCGCTTACGGTGACACGGGGGTCGTGCAGCTTCCGGCCTCCATCGCGACGGCGGCGACCTTCGACCCGGGGATGGCCAACAGCTACGGCCAGGTGCTCGGCGCCGAGGCCGGCGCGCAGGGGATCGACGTGGTCCAAGCCCCGAACCTCAATCTGGCCAGGGTCCCGGGCGCAGGTCGAGTCTTCGAGACCTTCGGCGAGGATCCCAACCTCGCATCGACGATGGCTGTGGCCGAGATCCAGGGCATCCAGTCGCAGGGCGTCATGGCCGAGGCCAAGCACTACACGGCCTACACCCAGGAGACCGCCCGGACGACGCTCAACCAGTCGCTCCCGATCCGGGCGTTCGAAGAGGTGTACCTCGCTCCGTTCCGGGCGGCGGTTCAGAGCGGTCATGTCGCCGCGGTGATGTGCGCCTACGGACAGATCAACGGTGTCTATACGTGCCAGAACCCGGTCGTGCTGAATGTTCTGAAGCGCCAGCGCGGGTTCACCGGCTTCGTGCGATCCGACCTCGGAGCGGTCACGGACCCCGTCGCGGCGTTCGACGCCGGGATGGACATGATCAAGCCGGCTCCCCCGAATCTCGCCGCAGCTGTCACGAGCGGCGCGATCCCGATCAGTCGCCTCGACGACGCCGTGAGGCGGATCCTCACCGAGATGTTCGCGTTCGGCCTGGTCGCCCATCCACCCGCCGGCTCGGTGGATACGCCGGTAGCGACGCCGCAGCAGGGCGTGGTGGCCCTCCACGACGCGGAGGAGTCGATCGTCCTGCTCCGCAACCAATCGGCGATCCTCCCACTACGCCGGGCGTCGCTCGGATCGCTCGCCGTCATCGGCAGCGATGCTTCGACCGCTCCCGTCACGGTCGGAGGTGGGAGCGCCGCCGTCACCGCGCCCTACGTGATCACGCCCCTGAACGCCATCCAACAAGCGCTGACGAGCTCGACCCAATTGACCTACGCACCGGCGACCTCGGCCAATGCGTCCGTGACGCTGTTCCCCCCGCCCAATCCCCCGGCGACCACGACGCTCCCGCCGACCACGACGACGACCACGACGATCCCGGTGTCACCATCGGACGAGACGGCGACGTCGCCGCTCTCCGGCCCCGGCTGGCAGGACACGAGCACGACCTTCACCCCCCCGGCGACCAGCACCTACCAGGTCACGCTCACGACGATCGGCGACAGCTGGCTGTATGTCAACGGATCGCTCCTCCTCGCCGAGAGCGGGCTCCGCGGCCGTTGGCCCACCTCGACCTCGTTGACCCTCGACGGCGGCCAGACGTACACGTTCTCCCTGGACGACTTCGTCCCGACCGGCCCGAGCACGCCCACGGTGACGGTGCAGAACGTCGGCGACGCCATCAGCCAGGCGGTGGCCGCGGCGTCGAACGCACAGGTGGCGATCGTCTTCGCCCATGACAGCGAAACCGAGGGTGCGGACCGCCAGAGCCTGTCCCTGCCGGGGTACCAGAACGCGCTGATCTCGGCAGTGGCGGCCGCGAATCCCCGCACTGTCGTGGTGCTCAATTCCGGCGGCGCGGTGCTCATGCCCTGGATCTCCAAGGTCGCCGCGGTCCTCGGGGCTTGGTACCCGGGCCAGGAGGACGGCTACGCGCTCGCTCCGGTCTTGTTCGGGACAGTGGATCCGTCCGGCAGGCTTCCGGTCACCTTCCCCGTCTCCGACTCGGCGACTCCGATCGCGACGGCATCGAGGTGGCCCGGCGTCGATGACATCGTCTCCTTCGACGATGGCCTCGACATCGGCTATCGCGGCTACGAGGCCGAACACCTGCCGGTGCTCTTCCCCTTCGGCTTCGGCCTCACCTACACCCGCTTCGCCCTCTCAGACCTGCGCGCCACAAGGTCCGGCAACGGCGAGATCGCAACCGTCAAGGTGAAGAACGAGGGGGCCTTCAAAGGAATCGAAGTCGTGGAGGCTTACCTGGCGTTTCCGCAACGCGCCGCCGAGCCTCCCAGGCAGCTGGTGGCGTTCGCCCGGATCCACCTGAGACCTGGTCGCTCCGCCACCGCGACCCTGCGCATCCCGCACGCGGCCTTTCAAGCCTTCCTCGGGAGCGGCTGGAGCGCAGCGAAGCAGACGAGCAGCTGGCGGGTGGTGCACGGCGCGTACGAGCTGCTCGTAGGTGAATCGTCGAACAACCTGCCCCTCCGCGCGACGCTCAGCGCTCCCTAGCCCGGAGCGTGCACGGGCGCACGGACGGCCGGTGCGCTGCTGCGAGCGCCGACCGGGGTCGCTCCGGATGGGACTAGATGCCGGCTCCAGCTGAGAGGCGGTGCGCAGTTGCTCAAGCGCACACCGGACAGGGGGTGACCCTCCAGAGCCTTGCGTCGCCTGAGGAAGCCACATCGAGGATGTCACCACCTTCCAGCACCACCTCCAGCGCGAGGTGCGCGTCGTCGAGATCTCCCCCCAAATCGCAGGAGAGCGGAGACGGTGGGGTTCCTCGCGCGCCGGCCGATCCGGCGAAGCACTGGACGTTCTCGGGCCGATCTGGCCGAACGCGCCCTCTTCGACGCTCTCGCGTCGGCCGGGCGTGGCACCATCGACTGGCGGCTCGAGGCCACCGTCAGCACTCGAAACGGTGAGTTCGTCGGGGAGCACAGGACCGATCCACACGGCGCCCGTGTCCCCACCGGTTCGATTCCGGGTTGGTCCTCCAACATCCCGGAGCCGCAGCCAAGACGAGAGGTTCCTACCGAACGGCTCTACGATGCGATCGACGAACTTGACATGGCCGTCCGCGAGAGTCGCGAGAACAGTGCTATGGAATCTAGGTGAATGGTGAGCGGCTCATGCAAGGTGAGGCGTGGGGTGTTGTCGCTTCTTGTTGCCTCCGTCATCGCTACAGCGTTCCTGATGGTCGTCACTGCAGCTGCCGGCGTGGACGCCGTCGCGAGGGCCTCCAGTGTGAGCAGCTCGGGCCAGCGCGTCTCGTCAGCGCACCCGGATCGTATCGAGGAGCGCTCCGTACCCTCGGCCGCTAACAGCCTATTGAGTGGAGTCTCCTGCGTGAGCACCTCCGATTGCTGGGCGGTCGGCTCCTATCAACGCAGTTCGTTGACTCAGCTCAGCCTTGCTGAACACTGGAACGGCACCTCGTGGGCTGTGCAGACCAGCCCCAATCCGTCGGTGTCGGTCACATACCGAACAGCCGATCTGCGCAGCATCTCCTGTGTTAGCGCCTCCGACTGTTGGGCGGTCGGCACCTACGCAAGCGGTAATGAAGGCAATTTCCCGGGTCTTGTCGAGCACTGGAACGGCTCCCGCTGGACTCTCGTGGCCAACCCCAAGCGCCCGAGCTCGGCGTTGCTATTCGGCATCTCATGTACGAGCGCGTCCAACTGCTGGGCGGTCGGCGAGTATCAAGCCGCGACGCACGCCACGCTCGACGTGATCGAGCACTGGAACGGGACCGTATGGGCCCTGGCGGCGGGACCTAATCCATCCTCGCTGAATTCGCTGCTCGCCATTTCGTGCGTCAACGCGTCTGACTGCTGGGCAGTTGGCGACCACCTCAATGGGGCGGATGCGTCCCTGACGCTTGTCGAGCACTGGAACGGGACGATGTGGTCCGAGATGACGAACCCCAACCAGCCGGGAGCCTCGGAGAACCAACTCTATGGTGTCTCCTGTGTGAGCGTGACCGACTGTTGGGCGGTAGGCGACTACCAGAGCAGCTCGGATGCCGGATTGAGCTTGGTCGAGCACTGGAACGGGAACAACTGGTCCACGGTACCCAGCCCGAATCGGCCAGGAGCATTGGAACCCGAGGGGACCGCCTTGTACGACCTTTCCTGCGCCAACGCATCCGACTGCTGGGCGGTGGGCTACTGGTTCAACGGTTCCCTCGGCTACATCACCATCATCGAGCATTGGAATGGCGCCAGATGGGTGATCGCATCGACCCTCCTCCCGCGGGGGCGCGACGTTTCCGGCTACCTCGATGATATTTCCTGTGTCAACGCGTCTGACTGTTGGGCGGTCGGCTCCTACCAAGTAGGAGTGATTGGTAAGCAAACTCAGCACGGTCTGTTCGAGCACTGGAACGGCGCGCGATGGTCCGTGGTGTCCGGATCGTCGTGAGATAGGCCGGCCCTCGGCAGTCCGGTCCGGACGGCACGGCTCGACGATGAGATGGGCCGATCCCGCGCGCAGCGGCCCGTGTCTCGCGCTCGACGGTCGTCGTTCAAAACTGACTCGGCTAGGAGGACCGCCCCGCGTGGATCAGCTAGCCGCGAGGAGATCAGCGGCCGCCACGCGAGGTGCGCTCTCGATACCGTCCGGCAAGTCCGGCTGTGGTTTCTGGCGCTATCTCCAGCTCTCTCCGAAGCTGGTGGCCCGACATGGCGAGCGAGCAGGACGAAGCGCTCTACTGGCCTGGAAGGGCAATTGACGCCCACCACAACGTGCTCGACACCGTCCAGACGTCCACGGGGAAGTGGCGGGTCGCGATTGCTGTCAACGCCGGTCGAAAACTGACCCCTTTCCACCGGCGGGCTCAAGGGATCCGCGCAACAGCTCGGCGAGTCAAC